>Ga0310121_10000724_pt1 | contig 35596 bp, 27 predicted proteins | sample CB27_Tmax_986_MG_FD_203504 | JGI IMG/M metagenome (GOLD analysis project Ga0310121, IMG submission 203504) | Marine microbial communities from Western Arctic Ocean, Canada - CB27_Tmax_986 | ecosystem: Environmental > Aquatic > Marine > Oceanic | place: Canada: Western Arctic Ocean | collected...
GATGCCGTCACGGCTGGACAAGAAGACGCCGTCGGAGGCGCCCGGATTCCAGTTCTCGAAATAGGCCTTCCAGGGCTGAAAGCGCTTGGGAAAAGCCAGATAAATCTGGGGCGCCCGAAAATAGGGAATGGCCCCGTTGGTGTAAAGATGCTCTGTTGGCGCGGATCCGAAATCAACCCACTGGGGATAGCTCCAGTTGATGAAGTCGGGAGAGGACGAATACTTGAAGCTACGATTCCCGTAATTGACGACGGATGAGACGCCCTTCTTATGCTGAGAGCCCTCTCTTCGGCCTCGGTCAGAGTCCCGAAAGAAGACGACATAGTGACCCTTCACCGGATCCCAGAAGGCGGAGCTGATAGCGTCGAAGGCGTTCTTGTGGAGGCCGTCCGAGATCAGCGACTGTTCTCCTCGCAGGTATCTCCAGTGGAGTCCGTCTGGGGACGCCAATACCACCAGAGGATAGCTGCAGCTCCCCAGTGCCTTATAGCGTTCGCTTGCGGCTGCAGCGGGATTGGTATCCTTGAAAACGTGCATGCAGGGGGCGAGCTTGTGGCTTTCCTCCATGTCCATCCAGACGATGTTGTTTTCCTTTGACCCTTGAAACTCGAAGATCCCAAGTGATGGCCGTGTCCAGCGAATGCCATCCTCACTCTCGGCGTAGGCAATAAGTTCAGCGTGGGCTGCGACGGTCTTTTCCCCTACGGCAAGAGAGGACGGGGTTTCCCGGCCGCTTCCCCGATAGTACATCCGAAAGCGATCGCCGTCCTTGAAGACGCTGACGTAGGTGCTGGAATCGCCCTCCCACGGTTGATCGAAAGATAGGGCCTTTCCTGCAGACTGTGGCCGATGTAGCTGCAGCTCCAGACCTGACATCTGGTCGATCAGGAAGTCATCCACAAACAGCTGCAGATCAGGTCCGACCGAGATTGCCTCCGTTTGTGTGTCTATCGACTCCGCTCCCGAAGGAGCGCCTGATGCTGCCGCCGCCGGAATTAGAGATGCGCAAAGAATGAAGCAGTAGATCCTTTTCATCATTGTCCCCTGATATCCTGCAATTCACAATAGGTCTTTCGTGTTCCTGCCGTCCATCGACGACTCAACATCTACCACCCTTTTGGGACCGGTTCAAACGGTTCCATACTCTTCTCTTTGCCCACAGATCGCAGACCGGGTATTCTGAGGTTGCCCAAGGAGAAACGCTCTGTCGAAGTTTCGGTGCCGCTCGTTGTTGATTACCTGGCTTCTTCTCGTCATCCCGAATCTCCCCGCGTTCGGTCGCGGACCGGCCGAGGGTCTTCCCTCTTCGCGGAAGGCGCAGGAGCATCTTCTGCTCACCGGAAGGCTCGGCAACATTCGCTCTGTGGCGCAGGGCGTGACCGACTCGAAACGAGTAACTCTCAGCAGTGACAAGCTCGTCCACGATGCCCATGTCCAGACGGTCGACATCAATGAGAAGGTCCACCGGGGTACTCAGGGCGTCCACTTCAACTTCCGGGATTCCTACCGTCACAACATCGACGCCTACCGACTGGACAGGATGCTGGATCTGGGGATGGTTCCGGTCTCTGTCGAACGTCGCTGGAGGGGCGAACCGTCCTCTTTCACCTGGTGGATAGGCGGCGTTGCCTTCAGTGAGGGCGAGCGATTGCGGAAGGGCATCGACCCTCCCGACGCCGAGACTTGGAACTGGCAGGTCTTCGTCCAACGAGTCTTCAACCAGCTGATCTACAACGCCGATCGGAACCCAGAGAATCTCTTGATCACAGACGGCTGGAGGATGTGGCTCATTGACCATATACGCGCCTTTCTTCGCGACAAATCCCTCTCCCAGCCCGAAGTGCTTTCACGATGCGATCGCCAACTACTGGCCCGACTGAGAAAGATGGAGAGGAAGGACGTCGACCGAGAGTTGGGCCCCTATCTGAGGAAATCGCAGCTTGCTGGATTGCTGGCACGGCGGGATAGGGTTCTCCAGATTTTCGAAGAGGAGATCGAACGCCGAGGCGAGATCAAGGCAGGAGGAGGAAGGCGATGCTTGGCCATCTTCGACGACGACCAACGCAGAGATCGTCCACAACCCCCATCGTCAAACCCGTCATAATCTGTGTTACAACGTACTTGCCTATGCTGACGCAACCATCAGCCCATAGATTGGCGGCGGCCCTTGCTCTGCTGCTCCCGACCGTGATCTCTTGCGGAGCTCCCTCTCCGACGCAGGATTCCGGAGCCGAGTCCGCCACACCTCGCCTCCGAGTGACTCGGGGCAGCGCCGACCTTCGCACGCTGGCCAGCGCGCCGAGGGAAAAAACCTGGATCTACCAGTTGTCTATGCCTTTCCAGGTAGCGAAGGGCAAAGCCGCTCTGTTCTGGGGGATTCGAGAAGGGCAGGCCAAAGGAGCCGATTTTGAGGTGGGAGTAGACGTGGTTGTCTTCGAGGACCTGGCGGCCATCTCGGCCCAGGAAGCCGTTCCGGTGACTCGCAACCATGCGGAGCCCAATCCCAACACCGAGCCTTCGGGAGCCCCCGCGATCATGGTGAAGTATCCCGTCCGAGGCGGATTCCAACCCTTGGGAGCGAAAGCGGCGGACGGCTCTCCGCTGCCACACACAGGGACCGGATTCGGGATGAACCAGGCGATTGCCTGGCCTTCTGGCGAACCCGAGGGACCACCGCCCTACCCGGTCAACTATTTCAGAGGTTCCGAGGGCTACCAGTATCTGGAGGTCCATCAATTCAGTTACGACGGAGAGGTATTCAGGGTCGAGGGTACAGAGCGTGTGTCCCTGACAGGGATGTTCGAGGGGTGGGCGATCCTGGATGGGGCCATGACGAACGCGATTCCGGATGGAGAGGATTTCCTGATCGGTGTGAGGGCTGAGCCCTGGAATCTGGCGGAGAAGGGGCGCCATCCCTGGGTAAGCCCTACATCGGGAACTGCCGTGATGCGCTGGAGGAGAAAGGAGGGCCGCTGGCGGCCCGTATCCATCGCACCGGTGACGGATTCAAATCAGTCTTTTGAACCCAGCCTGATTCGGGACGTGGACGGATCTCTCCTTTTTTGCGCTCGGGGTGGGCCTGAGATGGACCACAACGACATTCGGGTATGGCAGTCCCGAGATGAGGGTCAAAACTGGAAGAAGATCGTCCATGTGAGGGGCCTGGTCTCCAGCGCCCCCATCACTCTGAATCAGGCTGTTGATGGGACCCCATATGTGGTGGCCAATCTCTATGAAGTCTTCGTACACCCGGGCAGGAAGGTGTATACATATCGAGATACCAGGGGTCGGGTTCGAGGCGGAGGCTGGACCCGAAAGACACTGATGCTCTGGCCGTTGAACGATCAACGGACAGGGCTCCAGGAGCCTATCCTGGTGAGGGACTGCCGGGCTGATTTCGGTCGTCCTCCCGGGGGGTCAGTCTGGGTCGCCGATCATCCCTCGGGAATGACACTCCACCTGGCAGATGGGAAGTGGCACCATGTCCTTGCTTACCGGGTGCTGGAGTTGGCCGAGCTCTCGCATGCCATCGAGCCGGCTCCTCAGACTGGAGGGTATATCGAAGAGGTGCTCTCCGCCGGTCCACCCATTCCGGTCTGGCAGTTCTAGATCGGGGTGGCAGCTAATGGGCGTTGTGACTGCGGATGGCGATCTTGCCTCAGTTTTGGCTTCGGCGATACACTACGGGACGGAAATAAGAAACAAGCGACCACACCCTCGAGCCCACGATGAACCGTCTGCTGGCATCCTGCATGACATTTGTTTTTCTCCTAGGCAGCTTTCTTGGTGGGGCACTCGCGGGTCCGCCGACAGTTGAACAGCTTGAGTTCTTCGAAAAGGAAGTCCGTCCGCTGCTCGTCGATCATTGCTATCCCTGTCACAGTGCTCAAGTGGCCGCTCCTTTTGCAGGGCTCCGGCTGGACAGTCGCCAGGCCGCTGTCGCGGGGGGAGAGTCTGGGCCCGCCGTCGTTCCAGGGAAACCCGAGGAGAGCCCTCTGGTTCAGCGCATTCAGGGGAAACCGGTGCTGATGCCGCCAAATGGTGCCCTCGACCAAAACCAGATCGATGCTCTTACCAGATGGGTCGAGATGGGAGCGCCCTGGCCGACGGACAGACCTGCTGAGCTGGTCGAGGCAAGCGGTTTCAATCTGGAAGAGCGAAAGCGCAGCCACTGGGCTTGGCGGCCGGTTCGTTTCTCTTCTCCGCCGGGAGTCCGGAATCAGGATTGGCCGCGGGGTACGATCGACAGATTCCTTCTCGCCCGACTCGAGGAGAATGGACTGGAACCCGCGCCTCCGGCGGATCGAAACACTCTGATCCGGCGCCTATCGTTCGATCTGAGAGGCCTCCCTCCGCACCCGGGAGAGATTCAGGCCTTCCTCGCAGACACTTCATCCGAGGCGTTGGAGAAGCTGGTGGATGGCCTCCTGGATTCCCCTCATTTCGGAGAGCGTTGGGCCCGCCATTGGATGGACCTGGTGCGCTACAGCGAATCCCACGGCAGCGAAGGCGATCCAGACACACCGTTCGCCTGGCGTTACCGGGACTACTTGATCCGAGCCCTGAACCAGGATGTACCCTATGATCAGCTGATTCGCGAACACCTGGCGGGTGATCTGCTACCGAACCCTAGAATCGACGAAGCCCTCGGAATCAACGAGTCGCTCTTGGCGACGGCCCAACTTCGTTTGGTCGAACACGGCTACCAGCCAGTGGATCCCTGGGAAGATCGCGTCAAGTGGACCGACAACCAGATCGATGTCATCACGAAGGCTTTTCAGGGACTCACAGTTACCTGTGCTCGCTGCCACGACCACAAGTTCGATGCTATCAGTCAGAAAGATTATTACGCCCTCTTCGGTACCTTCTACGGGGCTCGGCCGACACAGCGTGCGATTGACGTCCCGGAACGACTCAACACCAACCGGGACCAGTTGTTGGAGCTCAAACAGCAGATCCGCGGAGGACTCGCCGAAACTTGGATTCAGGAGGCACGTAGTCTGGGCACGCAGCTCCTCGAGGCCAAGCGCAAAGGCGGCCGGACCAGGGAGATTCCTTGCCCGGAGAATTCGCCTGATAAACCGGGTGAAAGCGATTCGGAGAAAGTTCCCGAGAAGGGCACTCGGACTGAGGAGGCAGGATCGGAATCGCCGCCGATCCAGTTCAGCGCAGCCGAGGCGCTCAGCGCGGCTCTTGAGAAGGCTCCCTGCGAGCCGGACAGCCCCCTCTATGCATGGAGCAAACTAAGAGACAAACGAGGATCTAGGTTCCGTAGAGGCTGGGAAAAACTGATCCAGGAGTCAGGTTCGGTATTTCGCCAAGGAGCAACGTTCAATCGCGCGAACTTCTCTACTGCCTGGGATTTGACCGGTCCCGACTACCAAAGCTGGATCAGCCATGGTGTGGGAGCTTCCTCGGGCACTTCCAGGCCGGGCGAGTTCGGTCTCGTCAGCGAAGGCGAGCGTGTGCTCGAAGGGATCTATCCCGCCGGGGTCTACACCCACCTGCTTTCGAGCAAGCACAGCGGGGTCATGCAATCCCCCCGCTTTCGGATCGATACCGACAGTATCAGTCTCCGCATGCTGGGTGGTGGCCTGAGCGCGGCCCAACTTATCGTGGAGAACTACGCGGTCCCACGAGGCGGAATCTACCATATGCGCTACAGCCCGCAAACAGATCGAATGGCATGGCTTCGATGGGATACCGCCTACTGGAAAGGCTTTACCGGCTATATCGAACTGGCTACGCGTGGCGATGTCACGAACCCCAGATCTAGCGACGCAGGGAAGAGCGATCCAGCTCGCTCGGCCATCGGTGCCAGTCGCATTGTTTTTCACGACCTCGAGGAAACGCCACGCGAAACCTCGACTCCGCTTCTTCACCTTCTGCAAGGAAGCAGCGTGGACTCGTCCACCCAGCTCGCCCACCTCATCCGCGACAAACTACTACGAGCGATTGCCGCCTGGCGTGATGGCACTGCCAGCGGGAATCAGGTCGAGTACCTGGACTATTTCCTCCGCTCGGACCTGTTGGCGCGATCGCGGGCTCGGCTCCCGGCGGCCGATCCACTCCTGGCCGATTATCGCGCCCTGGAGGCGCAAATACCGGTTCCGCGCCGTGCACCAGGGGTCCTCGAGGAAAGCGCACCCGATCATCCCCTTCTTCGGCGCGGCAATCACAAGGACCCCAAGGATCCTGTACCCAGACGCTTCTTGAGCGCCTTGGGGGGCACTCCCTACAAGGATCCAAGATCGGTTCGGTTGCGGCTCGCCGAAGAAGTCACTTCACCGGACAATCCCCTGACGGCCCGGGTCATGGTCAATCGGATCTGGCGATACCTTTTCGGGTTCGGTCTGGTGCGCACCACCGACAATTTCGGCAAGCTCGGTGATCTGCCGACACATCCGGAGCTGCTCGATTACCTGGCGGATCACTTTGTCCGCAGCGGCTACTCCATCAAGACGATGGTGCGACTCATAGCCACCTCCGAGGCTTACCGAATGAGCAGTCGAGCGTCGGTTGTGGCACAGCAGATGGATCCTTCCAACAAGCTGCACCAGCATGCCAACGTGAGGCGGCTGGACGCCGAAGAGATCCGCGACTCGATGCTAAGTATTTCCGGGAGGCTGGAGCCTGCTCTGTATGGTCCTTCCACCCCCGTCTATCACACCATCAGCAAGTCGAAGAGTAAGGGACTCAAGGAGGCCGGTCCGCTCGACGGTGTCGGCCGCCGCAGTATCTACCAGGAAATAAGACGTAACGCCCACAACCCTTTCCTGGAGGCCTTCGATCTGCCGAAGCCGGCCTCGACCCGCGGACAGCGGGACATCACCAATGTTCCCTCCCAGTCTCTGACTCTGCTCAATAGTCCCTTCGTGATCGGCCAGGCGGCGGAATGGGGCAAGCATCTGGCCGCGGGCGAGGGTAACTCTGTGGAGTCTCGGATCGAGCACATGTTTTTCAAGGCTCTGGGCCGCAGGCCCAGCGGGAGTGAACGCGAACGCACGGCAGGTTATCTGAGCAGCCTGGTACAGGAACACAAAACCCCTCAGCACAACGTCCTGGCCGACGCCAGAGTATGGAAGGATCTGGCGCATGCGATTTTCAATCTAAAGCAATTCATTTATATTCAGTAAGGCTCGGCGCAACAATTTCCCGGGTTGACGCAAAGACGAGGCTTCCATGCCATTTAATCCGCATCATTTCCAATTCAGGCCTTACCTGACCCGTCGTGAAATGCTGCGCAAGACCTCCACCGGTTTTGGGATGTTGGCCCTTTCTGCCCTGATGGCTGATCCGGCCTACGCGGGACCGGGAAAGTCAGCTGAAGATAGACCGCTCGCCCCCAGGAGTCCTCACTTCGCGCCCAAGGTCAAGAACGTGATTCTCTGTTACCTGTCCGGAGGGCTCTCCCAGGTCGACTCGTTCGATCCCAAGCCCCGATTGGAACGTGAAGCCGGCAAGCCGATGCCGTTCAAGACCGAGCGCACCATGTTCAACGAGGACGGCAACATCTTCCCCAGCCCCTGGCGGTTCAAGAACTACGGGAAGAGCGGAATCCCGATCAGTGATCTGTTCCCCCACATCGGTGGCATTGCGGACGAGTTGACCGTCATCCGCTCGATGACGGCCAAGTTCATGGCTCACGCGCAGGCCAACTTCTACTTTCACTGTGGAACACAGTTTGCGGGGTTTCCCGGCATGGGCTCCTGGGTTACCTATGGTCTGGGCAGCGAGAATGAGAATTTGCCCGGTTTCGTCGTCCTGGGCAGCGGCGGCATTCCTTTGGGCGGCATCAATCTATTCGGCAGCGGTTTTCTTCCTGCGATCCATCAGGGCTCGTTTATCTATCCCGAAAAAGAAGAGCCGCTCAGCAACATCCGCCCCCGTGAGTCCGATCCACGCCAACGTCGGCGGATAGCCTTCGTCAACGATCTGGATCGTGGTTTTCTTGACCGAACCGATCGCAACCCGCAGGTCGAAGCCGCCATCAGCAACTACGAGATCGCCTACAGGATGCAGACAGAGGTTCCCGATCTGGTGGACTTGCGTGGAGAAACCGAGGCAACCAAGAAGCTGTACGGACTCGACTCCGAGGTCCCTGCCAAGGTTGCCTATGCAAGGCAGTGTCTGGTTGCCCGACGGCTGGTAGAACGGGGCGTGCGCTTCGTGGAGCTGACGATGGTCAGGGGCGATGGGATGGGTTCCATGAGCAATCCCTGGGATCAGCACTACCAGCTTGTCAAAGGGCACACCGCCAACGCTTTCGTGGTCGATCAGCCCGTGGCTGGTCTGGTAAAGGACTTGAAGGCGCGAGGCCTGCTCGATGAAACGCTGGTTCTCTTCACCGGGGAATTCGGGCGAACCCCCTTCGTTCAAAGTACGGACGGCCGGGACCACAACCCCTTCGGCTTCAGCCTCTGGCTAGCCGGCGGCGGGCTGAAAAAGGGCTTTATCCACGGTGCCACCGACGAGTACGGCTATCGCGTAGTGGAGAACAAGCAGACCATCCACGATCTCCACGCCACCATCCTTCATCTCCTGGGCCTGGGCCACGAGGCCCTGACCTACCGCTTCGGCGGCCGCGATTTCCGACTCACCGACGTCCACGGAAATTTGATCAAGGAAATCCTAAGCTGAAACTTCGAGAAGAGGTCGCACGTCTCCTGTCCTCCGAAGGTGCCGCCAACGGGTGAACTACCGGCGTTACGAAGCCAAGTCCGACAGAGCCCCGAACGACTTGACCCGTTAGCAACATGAGGCCAAGTTCCGAGGAGAGCGCTGGACAACAGCACAAATCCCCAGTAGCCGGAAGTTTCTTTCTCTAATGGGGCAGCACCGCTGGGGCCGGACTGACCTGAAACTCCATTTTTAGATTTTTTTAGATTGGGATGGAACAAGGGCATACCCCCATGATTCCAATATGGTTGTGGCGTACGATAGGCGATTGCGTCGAAACCTGGCTTCGGATGCCAACTCTTTCTCGAATGATCCGGCTCGTAGCAGTCGCTTGGTCTGGACATCTGACCGTTCTCGGAAACTGCTTCAGCAGGCTGGCGCGAAGCGTAATAGACCGGTCCTTTAAGGGCCGGGTATCGGGGTGAGGTGAAACTTGAGCCCGCTTCAGCGGGCTTCTCGAGTGAGGGCTTCAGCCAAAGTCCGGCCCGATGCTCCTTTGCACCTTTGATGACGAACTCAGGGAATCTTGGGTGCCCTTGAGAGCTGAATCGAGACTTCGTCGTGGAGATCAGTACGGATCCTGGCTAAAGCCTTTCCGCGAGAAGCCTGCTGAAGCAAGCTCAACTTCGCCTGACCCGAATACCCGGCCCTAAAGGACCGGCCTATTACGCTTCGCGCCAGCCCGCTAAAGCGTACTTCTAGATAGGGTTAGCTGCGGTAAAACCTTCTGTCCAGGCGATGAACTCAGAAGTGGGAAAGTTTCTTTCTCGAATGGGGCAGCGTAGCGGGGGTGGGACTGACCAAAAACTTCAACCACGAGGAAGCGAAGCAACCTTCGCCAGTTGACAGAGCCGTGACCGGTGAGGGAGCGGGCCCGACAGCCCCCCCCTAAGCGCTTCTAGGTTGAAGGGGTGCGTCCAGATGCCAATCAGGGTGTACCCCTTAAGTTGAAGCACCGGATCCCACTCCCTCACGGTCATGGCTCTGTCAGGATTGCCAGTGATGATCATGGCAGAGGCAATTCAGACTGATTTGATAAGACATGGTAAAGTGAGGGGCCTATGATCGAAGGCATCGTAAACCATGTCAAACTGGACGGCTTTCATGTGATTGAGGGAGTCATTCCCGCCGACAAGGTCGACGGCATCAAAGAGGGCATCCTTCGAGTTCATGCTGTCGAGGCAGACCTCAATCGACGGAGACAACAGGAGATCCGAGACAAGGGGCATCGCATCGGAGCGCGGGGTGTCAGCGCCAGCACGGCTCTGATCAACTCCACTCAAGACTTCGCTGCCTACCTTGCAGATAGCCGAGTTTGTGGAGTGGCAGAGGCCTTTTTCGGCGCTCACGTGCGGATTTCCTCTGCCAATGGACTCGTCACCAATCCTGGAAACGAGCGCGGGTACTGGCATGCCGATTGGCCCTACAACCAGACGAATTCAGCTCGAATCCCGGCTCCCTATCCAGATGTAGTGATGCATCTCAGCACCATCTGGATGTTGACACCTTTCAACGCCGAGACCGGCGGAACACTTTTGGTGCCCGGGAGCCATCGATCCAGCAACAACCCCTCAGGGGACAATGGGGTCGATCGTGATGCCCCCTATCCCACCGAGATCTCTTCCACCGGCGATCCGGGTAGTGTCCTGATCTATGACAGTCGCCTCTGGCATTCAGTAGCTCCGAATCAGAGTGACGAGGCACGCGTAGCCTTTACCGCCCGCTATGGACCCTGGTGGATCAATATCAATCCCGAGATGGCTGGTACTCCCGAGAACTTCAGCATGGTGGTGGAGAAGGGAGGTAAGGCAGGCAATCTTCCCAGGATTCCGAGAGATATCTTCGAGTCGCTGCCTGAGGACGTCAAGCCCCTGCTTCATCATGCCGCGGAGTGAGTCTGGGGCAGCTGGTGCTGCCCCAGAACGTTCGAGAATGAAGACTCCGAAACTTTTTTTCATCGCCACCACTTGCCTTTTGATTCTTCTGTCTCTGGGAATCACCCGGGAGGTCCGTGCAATTGCCGGTGCCGAAACTGAGTCCGACGACGACTTTAGCCGGGTAATCCTGCCCTTTCTGAACGAGAACTGCGTTTTCTGCCACAACGGCACCCTTGAGACAGCAGGTCTGCGGCTCGATGTCTTCCGGGAGTCCGGGCAAGGCCCTGCAGGACCGGGGCTCTGGAAGAGAGTTCAGGGAAAGCTCCTTCTGGGAGAGATGCCCCCCAGGGACCGGCCTCAACCCCGTCCCGAAGCCGTTGAAGCGGTGATCGAGTGGATCGAGACTCGCACCGAGGATCTTGCGCTGGCCGGCCTCCCCGAGCCTGGACGAGTCACAGCCCGAAGACTCAACCGAAGCGAATACAACAACACGATCCGTGACCTGATCGGCGTCAATCTGAAGCCGGCCGATGATTTTCCTGCGGATGATGCAGGCTACGGCTTCGATAACATCGGTGACGTGCTCTCGCTGCCCCCCATCCTGATGGAAAAATACCTGACGGCGGCGGAAGCGATCGCCGAGGCGGCTATCGTAGTGCAACCGTCCGCCGACCCCACACTCGTCAAGTACCTGGCCTCACGCGTAGACGGTGAGGGAGATTTCTTTCCCGATGGGGCGTACCGCGTGAACCATTTGTTTCCCTTCGGGGGTGAATACGAGCTACAGGTGCGCGTCATAGATCGCAGATACCGGCCAAAGAAGGATGAACATCCGCCACCCATGCCGGCCAACGGTGTCCTCTCCGTCTCCCTCGATGGACGCCAGCTGAAGACCTTCGAGGTGGAGCCAGACAAATACGAAAGGGGTACCTTCGACGTAATTCTGGAGGTGCCGGAAGGCAAACACGAAGTCTTCGCCGAACTCCTCTCTGACGGAATGGAGGGCATACCCCAGCCGAAAGACACCGAAGACTCATACAAAGGTGAGCGAAAGCTCTTCGTCGACGATTTTGCGCTTCTGGGACCGATGAAGGTTAAGCCCTTGCCGTTGACCGAAAGTCATCGACGGATCCTGATCTGTGGAGATCCCGCAGGTGGCTATCAGCCCGAATGTGCCAGGCAGATTCTATCCAGACTGCTTCGCCGGGCCTATCGGCGCCCAGTCCAGAATGAGGAGATCGACCCGCTGCTGCGATTCGTAGAGCAGGCCCTGAAAGAAGGAGACTCCTTCGCCCAGGGGATACGGCTTGCGCTGAAGGTTATCCTGGTCTCACCCCACTTCCTTTTTCGAATCGAGAGGGATCCCGATTCTGGAGATTCGGGTCTTCCACACCAGATCAATCAACACGAGTTGGCCGTGAGGCTCTCCTATTTCCTCTGGAGCAGCATGCCCGACGAGGAGCTGTTCCAGGCGGCCGAGAGTTCCGAACTCAGTGAACCAGAGCAGCTCGAAAGACAGATTCGGCGAATACTGGCGAATCCCAAGTCGGCTGCCTTGGTCGAGAACTTCGGCGGCCAGTGGTTGCAGTTGCGCAACCTTGAAGGCATCACACCGGACCCGGATCGCTTCCCGGATTTCGACGACGAGCTTCGCGAAGCCATGCGCCGCGAGACGGAGCTGTTTTTCAAGACAATCGTAGACGAGGATCTAAGCGTCATCGCCTTTCTGGACGCCGAGTTCACCTTTCTGAACCGACGCCTGGCCCTCCACTACGGCATCGAAGGCGTCGAGGGAGATTGGTTTCGCCGAGTTCGTGTCGATCCGACCCAGCGGACCGGCGTTCTCACGCAGGCCAGTGTCCTCACGGTGTCCTCCTATCCCACCCGGACCTCACCCGTGCTGCGCGGCAAATGGCTGCTGGACAACATCCTGGGAGCTCCGCCACCGGCTCCACCGCCCGGAATTCCTGCGCTGAATGAAGAGAAGGTAGGGCTGGAGGCAACCCAACGCAAACAGCTGGAGCAACATCGTTCCAACCCGGCATGCGCAGTCTGCCACATCAAGATGGATGCCTTGGGTTTTGGACTCGAAAACTACGACGCAGTGGGCGCCTGGAGGACCCGGGATGGCAGATTTCCAGTCGACTCTTCGGGTACGCTGCCCGGTGGAAAGGCGTTCTCAGGGCCGGCCCAACTCCGAGCGATCCTGGTCGATGACAAGAGGGAGTTTGGGCGCTGTTTGACCGAGAAAATGCTAACCTACGCGCTAGGGCGAGGGCTCGAGAGCTACGATACACCCACCGTCGAAGCGGTTGTCGAACGGCTCGAGCAGGACCAGTACCGATTCTCGCGCCTGGTTCTCGAAATCGTCACGAGCCTGCCTTTCAGGATGAGACGAAAGGAGACGGAAGGATGATCACCGCAAAACATCTGCCCAGAAGGACCTTTCTGCGCGGACTTGGGGCAGCGGTTGCCCTTCCCCTGCTCGACGCCATGCAGCCGGCATTTGCTGCCAGGAGTGCGGCCCGGGTGAGTACTCCTTGCCGGTTGGGGTTTGCCTATGTGCCCAACGGTATCGTCATGGAGAATTGGACCCCACTGCAGGCTGGACCCGGCTTCGAAGTTCCGTCAATCCTGGAACCGCTAGCCGCTTCTCGCCAAGACTGGACCATACTTTCGGGACTCACCCACAATAGTGGCCGCGCGCTCGGTGATGGTCCTGGCGACCATGCGCGGGCCGCAGCTTCCTATCTCACCGGCGTCCACCCCAAGAAGACCAACGGCGCGGACATCAAGAACGGTATCTCGGTGGATCAAGTGGCGGCCCAGGCCATCGGTGATAAGACGCGCTTTCCTTCACTGGAGTTGGGGACCGAGCACGGCCGCCAGACGGGAAACTGCGACAGCGGTTACAGCTGCGCCTATAGCAACAGCATTTCCTGGCGCGCGGAAGCCAGTCCCATGCCACCCGAGGTGAATCCACGTCTGGTCTTCGAACGTCTTTTCGGCAAGGCCGATCAGGACAACGATCCCGCTGCGATTGCCAAGCGGCAGCGCTACCAGAAGAGCATCCTGGATTTCGTTCGGGCAGACACTCAGAAGGTGCAGCGCAAGTTGGGGCCTACCGATCGCCGGAAGCTCGATGAGTACCTGCATGCCGTACGCGAGATCGAGAAGCGGATCGAGCACGCCGAGCAGGATCAGAAGGAAATAGTCCCCGAGTTGGACCGACCTGCGGGAATCCCGATCGACTATGCCAAGCACGTACGATTGATGTTCGATCTGCAGGTGGTGGCATTCCAAACCGATGTGACCCGAATAACGACGTTCATGTTTGGACGCGAAGGCAGCAATCGAACCTACCGAGAAATCGAAGTTCCTGACGCCCACCATGGTCTCACCCACCACAAAGGGGACACCAAGAAAATCGAAGCTGTCGGCAAGATCAACCGCTATCACATGGAGCAGTTCGCCTACTTCATCGAGCGGCTACGCTCCACTCCGGACGGAGACGGTTCCCTGCTCGACCACTCTATAATCGTCTACGGAAGCGGCCTCTCAGACGGCAACGATCACACGCATTGCGATCTGCCCGTACTCATGGCCGGACGCGGCTGCGGCACACTCCATCCGGGGCGCCACGTCCGTTTTCCCGACGAGACCCCGATGACCAACCTGTATCTCTCGATACTGGACCGGGTCGGTGTGCAGCCCGATTCTCTGGGCGACAGCAATGGCAAGTTGGGAGAGCTGTCCGAGATCTGAGTTGTCTTGTACGTTTCTACCCGGAGAGCGTCATTGCGAACAAGTGCTGATCTGCAGTGAACATCGATAGCAGCAGTGACCCCTGTAGGATGGGCACTCCTGCCCGTCGAGGATACCAACGGGCGAGAGTGCCCATTCTACGCGGGGTCACACTGCTCGATGAAGCCCCAGATCAGGCAATTCCTCCGACGGCGGCGAATTCGATACCCGTCAGCTCTGCCATTTCTTTTTTCCAGGTCGTAATGTCGTCGGCCTGAAACTGATCCAGGTGAGTGTGGCCGCAGGCACGGGCCATCACTCGCATCAGCCCTACCGATGCCTGCAGAAATCGAGCCAGCCGTTGAGCCGACAGATCGACATTGAGTCGTGCTCGCAGATGCTCCTGTTGGGTGGCGACCCCCGCCGGACAGTTGTTGGTATTCCAGATCCGGGCCGAAACGCAGCCGAAGGCCTGGATGGCTGAGTTGGCGAGGGTAAGCCCGTGCGCACCGAGGCAGAGCGCCTTGATGAAGTCCGACGGGGTGCCGATGCCACCCGTGATAATGAGTGTCACGTCTTGCCTCCCTTGCTGGTCGAGGTATCGTCTGGAGCGAGCGAGAGCGAGAATCGTGGGGACGGAGATGTTGTTCCGAGAAATCAGCGGCGCTGCTCCCGTGGCACCGCCTCGTCCATCCAGGATAATGTAGTCGGCACCGGCTTCCAGCGCAAACTCAATGTCGCGCTCGATGTGCTGTGCGGACATCTTGAACCCGATGGGAATGCCACCGGTCAACTCTCGCACCCGTCCGGAAAACCGTCGGTAGTCAGCTGGGGTGGTGCACTCGGCGAAGGTTGGGGGAGAAATCGCGTTCTGCCCTTCCTCCAGCTTTCGAACCTGGGAAATCTTTCCCTTGACCTTGTTGCCGGGCAGATGGCCCCGGTTCCCGTCTTCGCTCCCTGCCCAGCCTTGAAGTGAAATGCCTGTACCCTTTTGAGGAGGTCCTCGGAGAAGCCAAACTTGGCGGACGCCAGCTCATAGAAGTAACGAGAATTTTCGGCCTGCTCTTCGGGCAGCATTCCTCCTTCGCCTGGACAGATGCCGGTGCCGGCGAGCTCAGCCCCCTTTGACAGAGCTACTTTGGCTTCTTCCGATAGAGCTCCGAAACTCATGACCGAGACGAAAAGGGGAATATCGAGTCGCAGCGGTTTCTTGGCATTTGGCCTAATCACAAGCTCTGTGCCCACCGTTACATCTTCCAAGAGCGGCTTAGAAGCCAGTTGAGCTGTCAAGATCTGGATGTCGTCTCATCCAGGCAGCGTAGGTCTTGGCACCCCCATGGCGGCAACAGGACCGTGATGGCCCGTCTTCTCGAGTCCATCTCGAGCCAGCGCGTGAATCAACTCGACCGTGGGTTCTTCCGGAGTATTCTTTGGCTCTGGCATTCCGTCGCCGCTTGCAGCAGGCGATTCCTCAATCTGGACGTCGCCCAGATGTTTGTGGCTGCCATCGCAATAGGGTGGATTCTTCGTCTGCTTGCACATGTAGAGATATGCTTCTTCTGGCTGGTCGACGGTGAACGCAAGGGGCTCCATTCCGGTGCCCCTATGAGAACCGTCACAGAATGGCTGCGACCTCGAGCCAGCACATGCGCACCAGTGGTGTTGGCCCTTTTCAAGCTCGATCTGGATCGGCTGCTTGGCAGCGACCTTGGGAGTTGGCATGCTTTCTCCTCAGTGCAGATAACGTGATCGTTGAACCTGTGTGGAACGACGAGTTCCTCCAGGGAGAGTCAGGTTACCATGAAGCCAGATCGGAAGTGAGTCGGGGCGTTTCCTCGCGAAATTCTTTCGATGAGATAATTCTAAAGGAGGTGACGAAGATGGGAGAATCCAGACGCACGGGAGGATCCGAGTACATTGACGTATCGAAGCTTTCGTGGGAACCCACGAGTTTTCCAGGGATGAAGGTGAAGACGCTATGGAAGGATTCTTCGGGAGACGCGTATACCGCCTTGTTTCGGATGGGGCCGAGTGCTCGCCTTCCAACCCACCGCCATACAGCAGTCGAACAGACCTTCGTCCTCGAAGGGTCGCTAGTAGATGAGGAAGGGGTTTGCAGCGCCGGAAACTTCGTTTGGCGGCATCCTGGGTCGACCCACACTGCCCACAGTCCGGATGGCTGCCTAACCCTGGCAGTCTTCCAGAAAGCCAACCAGTTCCTAGAGGAGGAGGAAAGCCAGGATTAGTCTCGGTGGCTCTATTTCAGTAGAATCCCGAGGACTGATGGCATAATCCGAGAGGGCAAGCTTCTAACCCGCTTTACCCCGAGGTGTTCGATGAATCGACGTCAGTTACTGCAAGCTGGTGCCACTCCCTTCGCCCTACCGGCCTTCGCCTGGGCAGGGTGGAGCAAGACGACGGAGGCGCCTCCGGGTATGGTCAATCGCACTGCTATTCAAAAGGTCTGCGCCTGGCCCAACCTGAAACGTCTGAAGAATGGGACGCTGCTTGCTTTCATCTTCAATCAACCCTGCCATGCTGTCTGGGAGGGCGATCTGGACTGCTGGGCCAGCGAGGATAACGGCAAGACCTGGCGTTTTCGCGGTCGTCCGGCCGAACACGATCCAACCACCGGTAGGACCAACTGCGCCGCTGGATTGGCAGCTAACGGGGACGTGGTTGTCTTGTGCAGCGGTTGGGCCGATCGTGCCCCCAAAGGCCAGCTGAGCGGTCCCCATGAACGGGTGATCAGGGCCTGGGTCTGCCGGTCTTCGGACGGTGGCAGAACCTGGACGCGCAGCCTCAACTTTCCCCAGCCGCCCGAGACGCCCGCTGGCAAAGACAATGAGTTTATGCCCTTCGGGAACATTCGCTCCGCCGAGGATGGATCTCTCTGTGCCCCCGTCTATCTCCGAAAGGGCGACTTGCGCGAGAGCTATCTTGTCCGTAGCCGCGACGACGGACATACCTGGGGGGAGGTTACCACTTTGAATCCCAGGGGCAACGAAACCGATATCCTTCACCTGGGTGGCGGCCACTGGCTGGCGGTTTCAAGAGAGTTTCGGGAGAGGCGTGATGTCCACATGGAGTTATTCGCCTCCAACGACGACGCCCGCAGCTGGCATCGCAGGATGCCGCTCACCCTACCGATGCAGGTTACCGGAAATCTGGCGGCGCTGGACGACGGCCGAGTCCTGTTCAGCTTTGGGAACCGCTGCTGGAACAACTTTGGCGTGGATGTGAGGTTCAGTGATGACCAGGGTGAGAGCTGGGGACCCCCGATCCGAATCGCGGACTGTCCCCGGTCGGACTCCGGCTACCCTAGCAGCGTCCAGCTTGGCAATGGCCAAGTAGTGACCGCGTACTACACCCAGGTCTCCGAGGATTTCCACTACGAAATGAGGATAGCGACCTGGGATCCGAGGGATTTCTGCAGGAATGGCAGACCGAAGGCTTGATCTGAGTCTCTGCGGTGCTTGGCTACAACGAGGGAGCGTTGGGAATTGAATAACAACACCAGAACACAGTCCCACCGAAGAGAGTCCGATCCTGGCCAGGCCCTGTCTCGACGACAGGTACTGAAAGGGGCAGGAGCACTGGCCGGCTCCGCCCTGGCGGCACCCTCTCTGCTCAGAGGGAAGCTCCGACATCCCAATGTCCTGCTCATCATCGCCGATGATCTGGCTGCCTGGATGACCGGGTGTTACGGCAATCAGCTCATTAGCACACCGCACATCGACCGGCTGGCAGCCGCAGGTACGCGGTTCGAGAAGTTACGGGATCCGGGAGGGTATATCAACTGGAGACTGCGGTGTTCTGGGATGATCGCCAGCGGTAGAATCTAAACGGGTTCTGATATCGATAGACGACGGAGGATGGAGCGCCTCAAGCCGTTGGCAGACGACTTCATCCTGCCGCCGGCCGGCGAGTTCATCGAGGAAAAAGATGGAGGTATTCCCTGACACCCCGAATACGGGTCCACCCTTAGCGGGGAGGGCTTAGAAACAAATGCCCTCGACATCTGAACCTGACTCCACTTGCAATCTGTTTGCGAGAGAGGTTAGTCTTCGAGCTCGGGCATCTCCGACAGGCTCTTCATGTCGACGCGCGACGGCGTCCACGGCACACGCTTCATGGAGTCGTTCATCCGGCCCGGCCGCGACCAGCGCAACTGGGTGCACCGCACGACGGCCGTCTCTACCGGCCTCGTCCAGACGGCCGCCGACGAGATCTCGCTCTACGTCTCGGGTCACTACACCTATCCGACCAATCACCTCGGGCGCTTCGCCATCCGCGTCGACGGATTCGCCTCGGCCCACCCCGGCTACCCCGAGGGGGAAATCGTGACCAGGCCGCTGCGCTTCCGGGGCCAGAGCTTGATCCTCAACTACGCCACATCAGCTGCCGGCAGCATCCGGGTCGAATTCCTGAATGCAGCAGGGAAGCCCCTGCCTGGATTCACCCTGCAGGAATCGCCGATCCTCTTCGGAGGCGAGATCGCAGCCGCCGTGACCTGGGCACGGTCCAAGAGTTATACCGACGCGAATCCGATGAAGGTCCTGGTCGACACACCCGTTCGCCTGCGGTTCGTCATCCAAGATGCCGACCTGTATTCCTTTCAATTCAAGTAACCCCGGTCGGCCCCGGGTCGCGTAGCTGCGCAAGGACTCGATCGGTCCGCCGGCCACCACACCGCGCGAGATCTCCTTGCGTTGCGATATTTCGGAGTCTTATTGGACGTATCACTCGACGTTCGACTGTTTGTACGGTCAGATCTGAGCTATTACACCGACGTTCGATTACGATCAAATCGGCCGCTGTCTGTAAGATCGGGTGACGACTATCGCACTTCTGGCTGATTTCTCACGTTGTGCCGGTATTGACTCCGTAGGTTTGACGACGCATTCGTTTCCGGTAGGGAGTGGTCCGGCATGCCCAGCTCCAGAAGCGACCCTGACCTCGCCAACCTGTTTTTCCCTGATTCCGCCGGGGCGTCTTACTTCTGTTCCTCAAGTTCTGGGAACCGCTCCTGGAGGGGATTCCCAGGGACCATTGGGATAGGCGTATTCCACCGCCAGCTCTAGGTTGGCCAGCTCCACCGGGAGCTCTTCCGCCAGCCTCTCGTTCAATTCCACCAGTCGCAGCAAGATCCGATTCTCTCCCAATCGTACCGCCTCGGACGGCACCTCATAGTTCTGCCAGGCCGTCAATCCCGGATTGTACGCCGCGGGTTGCATCGGGTTGGTGCAGTCGAGGACCTGCCCGTTGAGTTGTACCTCGAGACGATCCACCACGGTCAGATTGGTCAGATGCAGGTGGAGGCAGACCGCCTTGAGACGGGATCCCGCCTCCCGGACGTCGTCCGCCACGTCGAACCGGGATCTGACGTGGGGGGAGCAGGCAGTTGGGAAAGGAGTGGTCGGTTCGAGTGACGACATAGCTCTTGTTCCTGTGCTGGAGACGCATCGGATCGGCGATGTCATCCAAGGCCGGTCGGTTGTCGTAGTTGAGTGCTGCACCGGTCCCGAACCAGTTGAAGACATAGAGCCCGTCGGCTCCGTATCTCCAGTGGCGGGCGGCGAGCGCCCGAATCATGTCGAGCGTGAGGGGGAGCATCACGGGCGGATCGTAGAACACCCGCCACACCCCACCCGTATGTCCAGCCCGGTAACCCTCTTCCAAGGCGGGATGCACCTGCACCGGCGTGTCTCGCGTCAGGGTTGCCCACTCCGTGATGTTTTCCTCCAGGTCGGACATGAAGAAGGTGGAAGGGATCACGATATCGACCAGGTCTTCCTCAACCCAAGATGACACATCCAGACCCAGACGGCGTGCTCCGTCAATGGTGTTGGGCACGCGCACCCCCAATCCCAGATTTCGTCCCTTGTGCTCGCCGATCCGATCCAGCACGCGTCGGCTCTGCCGGATGAACTCCGTCATGACCGGCAGGTTCTTCTCCTCTTCACCGAACTTGAAGTAGCCTGGGACCCGCATGAAATCGCAGAGAAATCCATTCACCTCGTAGCGCTGACAGGACTCCGACATCAGATCCAGCCGAAGCTGGCGCACTTCGGGGCGGGCGAAGTCCTGCAAGGGAGCCAGAATCTTGGCCAATCGCGGGGGGCCAGCCGTGGGCACCTTGGTCGCCGATGCGTAGATGGGGATTCTCTGAAAAGAACCGGGATCCGATCAGGCGCACTACGTTTCCTTCCCGGTCGGCGTGGTGCCAGTCGTTCATGCTGAGGCGAAACCAGAAGTGGATCCCCTGACGTCGGGCCTCCTGTACCTGGACGTCGAGCGGATCGATGTTCTGATCCCAGAGTCGTTTGAGGTTCTCCGCGTGGCGCCACAGCTTGACGTTCCCGACCCGTGCTCCCTCCTTTAGCCGATCCACGAGCCATTCTGCTCCCTCGACCCGAGTGGGATAGGCCACGGTGTAGCCACAGTCCGGTCCCAGAGAACAAACATAGGCATCCACCGGCGTTCCCCCGAAGTATCCCAGGTGGGCCTGTGCCACCTTCTTGGGGTCGACGGGAGGGTTGTAGAAGCTCTCTTGTCCGTGGTTCTGATCCCACATGATGCGGTAGGTGCGCTCCAGCCGGCCAGCGGGCTTGGCGGGTCCAGGCCCTGTTGATGGAGAGGTTGCCGACTTTCCGGCGGGAAAACTTGGCTTCCGGGCCGCGGCCACGGCCAAGGCCCCGGCAGCCAGACCGGTGGTGAGAAACGTTCTTCTCTTCATTTCAAGCTCCAGAAACTCCCTTCTGAACGTCGCGAATCGAATTGCTACTTTACTTCCCTCCTTCGCTGGACCTGGGGTCTACGAGGAAGCCCGCGGATGTCGGCAGAGAAGCTCTCGGCCGATCCCATCGATGCTTGCACAGGCTCAAGTCCCTCAGGACTCGCGGTTGAATGCGGATTCTGGTAAAGGCGTCCAGGTTGTCACGCAACGTTACTTCGGAACCTGCTCCCCCCGAGACGAAGTCGAACAGCGCCTTCGGCAGTACCTCCTGTGCCAGTGCCTCGTACTCTAGGACGTGCACAGGTCCTGCTGCTTCGGTGTTGCTCATGGTTTTCACCCTGTTGGTCTGGCGATGATCCCTCAGACCAGGCTACCATTGTGTCAGAAAAGTCCTTCTTCGTCCGTTGGGTTGGGTCTTGAGTGGTGCCGGTCTAGGAAGGCGCAGGGAAATGAAAGGAATGGTGAAGTTATGAAGTGGAGACGACGTGAGCTTCTCAAACACTCTTCGAGCCTTTTGGTGGGCACTTCGGTGCTTCACGCCTCGGGCCGCTGGGCTAGGGCCAACGATCGCATTCGGGTGGCGGTTCTGGGTCTGGGCAATCGTGGTCGTGGACATATCCGTGAGGCGATGGCCATCGACGGAGTCGAGGTGGCCACAGTGTGCGATCCCGACGAATCGCGGATGGCAAAAAGTGCGGCCACCCTGGAGAAGGCGACAGGAAGGAGGCCCCGGTTGGAACCCGATCTGCGCAAGATCATGGATGATCGGGACATCGATGTGATCAGCATTGCCACTCCCAATCACTGGCATGCTTTAGCGACCATCTGGGCCTGCCAGGCCGGGAAGCACGTCTATGTGGAGAAGCCGATTGCCCACAACATCCTGGAGAGCGGTAGGATGCTGGAGGCTGCCCGCAAGTACGACCGGATCGTTGCCACCGGGACCCAGAGGCGTTCGAATCCCAATTTTCGAAAGGCGATCCGAATGCTCCAGGAGGGGGCCATCGGAGAGATCTACATGGCCCGCAGCGAATATGCCCAACCCAGAGACCCCATTGGCTTCGAGAAGACCGGACCTCCCCCTACAGGGCTCGACTGGGACCTCTGGCTGGGCCCCGCCTCCAAGCAGTCCTATCACGCCAACCTGGTGCACTACAACTGGCACTGGTTCTGGGACTTTGGCAACGGTGAAATCGGCAACAACGGTCCCCATTTTTTGGACATCCCGCGCTGGGCCCTCAAGAAGCAACTGCCTACCAGGATTCATTCGACCGGGGGACGCGTTGGCCCCAGGGATCAGGCTCAGACTCCCAATACCCAGAGAACCACGTTTGTGTACGAAGACGGCATCTCCATCATCAATGACATCCGTGGCCTCTACACGGGAGAGAACTTCTTCTGGGAGTTCTACGGGAGTAAGGGGTATATGCGCATGACGCACTCGAGTCGGGATTTCGCCGGGTGCGAGTTCAAGATCTTCATGGGAAGGAACAAGATTCCCGAGAAGGACACCAATGCGCCTGCCACGGGACAGCGGGAGGACCACTACCGCAACTTCATCGCCTCTGTGCGGGCCGGAAAGCGAGAGATGCTGAATTCAGATCTGGAAGAGGGCCATTTCTCCGGGGGCCTCTGTCTACTGGCCAACATATCCTACCGGCTTGGACGCGAGCTCAGCTTCGACCCAGCCGCGAGTCGCTTCATTGCGGACAGCGAGGCAGACGAACTTCTCACCAGAAATTACCGTCAGCCATTTGTAGTGCCGGACCGTGTCTGAGGAAGAACAGCCTATCCCTTTCTCAGGCCCTCATTCTGGAGCTAGAGCCCTCATTGAGCTATTCGAAGCGAGTACAGATGTGCTTTGTCGAGCACCACCCGGTGGTAGGTCTCTTCCAGGCCTGATTCCCTCCAACTGAACTCCGCCCCGACCTCGTCCCCCGAAAAGGGAACGCCGTCTTCAAGGCTCAGGCCAGGGAAGGCATTGCCTTTGGAGTCCTGTAGCTCTACCCGGACGCTCCCTCCCTCCAACGTGTGAGCGTTGAGTAGAAGCCTACTCCCCTCCAGTACCAGGGGATGGGTCGTAAACTCTCCGCGCTCGTCGACGGGCTCTACGTGGGCCAGCCTGCCGGCCTTACATCGGGCCAGTGCGGGAACCCAGATCGAGGCCTTTGATTCTTCTAAAAAGTCCTTCCACCTGCTGAAGAAAGGGGCTAACTCGTACTGAGGATAGCTCTTTTTGAAGTAGTCCAGACCTAGTTCGTCCAAGGACTTGCGCTTCATGCGCGTCGTATCCTTCGACGACGCCAACATGTAGCGGACACTTCCACCCAGATAGGGAAACCACCATTCTTCCTGTCCCTTCGTGTTAGAGACTGGATAGAAGGTGGACATGCCGCTCACGAAACCGGCGTCGGGGCTTCCGGCTGGACCATTCGCAAGCAGTGGAATTCGGTTGCCTCCGAAACGGTGCCAGTGAACCCGGTCCCGGCTCCAGACCAGTTCCTGCCTTTGCTTTCGCTCTACCAGATTGTAGTGAAGGACCGCTCCCAGATAGAGCTGGCCGTTGGTGTCGCTCTCGGTGTGACCGGCCGGGCTCAGATAGCCAAAACCGTAGGAAGTGGTCCCCGGCTCGACGTTTCGGGAGGAGAAGAATCGGAGCACGAAGTTGTCCATGTCCACCGGTCCATCGGTGCTGCGATCGTACATTCTGAATCGGTATTTTTGCGGAATCGGCCGCTCTTTGGTGGGATAGGGATAACTGTCGAACTCGCCCGACTTCAGAAAGTCTTCCTTCGCCAGATCTCGGAGGATGTTGTTCTGCTTTGAGCCCTGGAATTCCACTCGTCCGAGTTCAGGCTTCTCCCAGTGCACTCCGTCGCGAGACACTGTCAGGCAGAGGTAGCGGGGTCGAGACCTCGATCCCGCTACACGGTTGAAAATGGGGTCGGCGGGGAGCACTCCCGCAAGGTAGGTGCTCCGATAGAGCGATGATCGCTCGTCCCAGCTTAGTGACCCGATCTTGACGATGTAGGAGCCTTCTTCCCAGGGCCGATCGATCTTCACTACCGGACCATCAGAGAGTCGTTCCAACGAATCGGGACGGTGTTGGAGACCTACGGAGGCAGCAAAGATCCAATCGTCCACCAGGTACTGGGGGGGGGCAGGACGCAGCGGGACCCGAGGCTTCCAACTCTCGGTCGAGACTTCCTTCCAAAACTGGCGGACCAGGAAGGGACTGACGGCCTTGCCCGAGGCGGTGACTCGGGCCCGAAGCCAATACTCACCTCGGGGCCAGCCGCTTCCGTCGAAGGCATGACGCTGGGCTTTTGGCGTCAGGTTCAGACTCAGGGGACCAGCCACCCGATTCTGGTCCGGACCCAGAACGTCAATCTCTACCGAAGCAGGAGTCGACACGTCCGGGGATTGTCCGAATAGTGAAGCCGATTTCGTCATGGTCAATATAGGCAGGGCGTTCAGGGGTGCACTCGATGAATTGTCTCAAGGAGTCAACCTGAGCCAGGCGTCTGCCGTTCATTTCCCTGATGAAGGTGTTGGGGTCAACCTCAAGGCTCCACTGACCCCGCGGGGAGTCTCCATCCCTCACTTCGAGGCCGAACCGGTATCGGCCCAGGTCCCAGAGTTGCCTCGAAGAGCCCGGTTTCGAGGGTGCATAACGGCCGTCATCAATAAACGGGAAATAGATCTCCACGGTCCCCTTGGAACCACTGCGGTGAGCCCGGGCAGTGAGCTGGTGGCGGAATTCATAGGGCTGGGTCACGGTGATATTGGCAAAGAGACTGTGGGAGCCCTCAGCCTGCTGGGGCCAGTCGAACTCCAGGATTTGGTGGAAGTAGCCCTTGTGCTGAAGCTTGAGCCAGTGTTCCCCTGCTTCAGCCCTGCCCAGTGTCTGGGCAGCGGTCATGAGGACAGCAACAGCCAGGAATCTGTTGACGACGAGGAACAGCTTGGATTGCATTGAAGTGAGAGACATTGCGTTCTCCTTCTGGTGGGCCCAGCTGCCGTAGACAGGGGGAAGAAGCAGGGAGTATAAACAGGGGCATGAATCTATACACGGCTTTCAGATCCGTTCTCAAGATTGGAGCTCATGGCACCCTGGTAGCGATGCTTCTGGTCTTTTTCCTATGCGATCCGATCGAGGCCAGCAGCCAGAGCGTAACACCAACTCTTCGGCTCGGGGAAGAGGAAGCGACTCTCTTCGCCTTTGATGACGTCTCCTTCCCCTTTACCTACAACCTCTATCTGAGCATGCATCAACCTCGAAAGCATCCCGACAACCCCGTTCTTCCCCTGGGGGAACCGGGCGATCCTGATGAGTGGCAGCAGCGCTATTACGGAACCGTGATTCGCCACCAGGGCAAGTTCAAGATGTGGTATGTGGGGGCCTCGCGGGAAGCGTTCGTCACCCCGGAACTGGGAGGCGCTATCGACTTCCGGGGCTGGCGATTCCTGTACGCTGAAAGTCAGGACGGGATCCATTGGAAGAAACCCGACCTGGGGCTGGTGGAATTTCGGGGCAACCGGAACAACAACCTGCTGATGATGCCCGAGGGCTTCCGCGGCTACCATATCCTGGTGCTCCACGAACCGGAGGACCCCGACCCCAGCCGCCGTTTCAAGGCAGTGGTCCTGCTGAGAAAGTACGGGGAGTATGCGGTATCTCATGTGCAGGGTGCCAGTCCGGAAGGCTGGGGCACCCGAGCCGTCAACCTTCCCCTCTACAGTGCCGATGGTCTGCGCTGGCGGGTGGCGGACGAGCTGGTCTCCGGAGGGGGCAAGACCATCTCTCCCGACATTCACCTGGTGACCGACGTGGAGGGAGCCGGACTCTATCGCTGGCAGGGTATGTACTATCTGTCTGGACAGGGGCAGGGCAGTCCCGCCGTGGAGCCCTATGGGAGGCATATCGAGATTTTCCGTTCCTCCGACCTCATCCACTGGTCCCGATCCCAGACCATGGGTTTCGCCCGGGAAGGCCAGTTCCAGCGACCGGCCTCGCTGGAGAGACCGCTTCCCAACGAGCAGACCCACGAAGGCGCCAGTGTCTGGAACCGGGGCAATGTGCTCATCGGCCTCACCGGGTTCTGGCATGGGGCCAAGGACTGGACGGGAGTGGTTCACCCCCTGGGATTCCTGGTCAGCAACGACGGTCTTCACTTCCGCGAGCCCATCCCCGACTTCATTTTCGCGGAGATAGGCGAAGATGGAAGGGATTGGGACTACGGTGGCCTTTCCCAAGGGTAGGGGTTCGAAAACGTCGGGGAGATGACCTATATCTGGTATGGCCAGATGGATCAGCGGATGGGAACTCGCACCGGCCGTCCCTGGAAAGGCGATGGGGGGGTCGGCCTACTACTACTGGGGCGGGACCGTTTCGGCTCGCTACCGGTCCGCGATCCGAACGAAAAGGGAATCCTGGCTACTTCCGACCTGGAGCTGCAGGGTCCGGCCAGCCTCTGGGTCAATGCCGAGGGCCTGGGACCTCACTCAAGTCTCAAGTTGGAGCTGCTGGATCATCTGGAGCGACCTCTTCCCAACTACTCGGGCGAGGGCTCGGCCGTGGTGGAACAGTCAGGTCTCCGGGTGCCGGTGAAGTGGTCGGGCGGAAGTCAGATCCAATCTCCGAAGCAGCCGTTCAAGGTCCGGGTGACCCTACAGGGGAGGGAAGTCGGCGCCATTCGCCTGTACGCGCTCTACCTCTCCCCCGGCCAGCAATGAAATCGCGATCAAGCCTGAGCGGTCCCGAGCGCTGACGGTCACGGCTTTGAATGACTTCCCAGGGCATCCCGAATGTGTGCCGAAACGGCGTTCCCCAGTCGATCGCTGCCTTGGGAATTGAAGTGCACCCCATCCCTGGTCATGAGCTTTTCCTTGCCCACCGCGCCGATCACTCGATACAGGTCGTTCACGAGTAGGGAGAACTCCTCCGCTAGCTCGCGTGCCACCTGATTGTAGCGCGCCACATCAGTGTCCCTTCGGACCACCCGGCCGTAGCCCTCGGAAACCTCCTGCCACTGCTCATGGACGGGTGTCGTCAGTGCAAGGATGAGGATGGCGGAGGTCTCCTTTGTGATGCGCTCGAGAATCTTCCTCAGATTCTTTCCGTAGTCTTCGATGGAGGTCCTGGGCGCCCCTGTCTCCTCCATCAGGTACATGTCGTGAAGACCGACATTCAGGTGAACGACGTCGGGCCGCCGCGAGCTGACCCACTCATCCAGGTGCTCGAGCGTATAGGCGGCGTAGCGGCAGTTGTCCTCGGGGGCCCAGATCTGGGCTTCCCCCTCCAAGGCCTTCTTAACCACCGCCTGATAGCCCATTCGGATGGAGTCGCCGATGAGGACCACGCGGGGCAGGGCTGGCCCAGCGGACTCTCCAAATGGCCTGGGTCCCCACAGATCTTTCACCACCTCGCCCCCCTTTATGACGTGGCTGACCCTTTCCATGACTCGGATGTCCTCTAGCGGATTTCCCGGTACTGCCACCAGGTCCGCCAGACGACCCGCCTCCAGGACCCCCCGATCAGGCACCCCGAGGAGGTCGGCGGCGTAGAGAGTAGCCGTCCTGAGGGCCTCCAATTCTGACATTCCGCGGTTAACTAGAGTCCCGAACTCGTGGGCGTTGTCGCCGTGGGGAAAGACGGCCGCATCGGTGCCGAAGGCGATCTTCACTCCGGCCTGGATGGCCTGCTCCAAGCTCTTGCGTGCCAGGGGCTTCAGGTATTCGGACTTGGCCCGAATGGGTGGCGGCAACTCTTCAGTCTTGATGACATCGACCAGATACGCGGTGGGTACCAGATAGGTCCCTTTTGACTTCATGAGTCGGATGGCTTCGTCTGTCAGCACTGAGCCATGTTCGATGGAGGCCACACCTGCCCGGGTTGCGGCCAGGATTCCCTCGGTTCCGTGGGCATGGGCTGCCACCTTGACTCCGTGTCGGGCCGCCTCTTGAACCATCGCGCTCAACTCTGTATCCGAGTACTGTTGAGCTCCCACCGGTCCCTCGAACGAAAAGACTCCGGCGGTAGCACAGGTCTTGATCACCTTGGCGCCGTGCTTGATTTGATAGCGAACCGCCTGAATGACCTGGTCGACCCCGTCAGCGACACCCTCTTTGGGGCCAAGCTCTAGAATCCCTGGACGATACCCCGTGATATCACAGTGCCCCCCTGTGATCCCGAGGGGATGCCCCGAAGGAATAATTCGTGGTCCCGCGAGCAGTCCTGAGTCGATCGCTTCCATCAAGGCGACGTCGGCGAACCCCCTCGCGCCCAGGTCCCGTACGGTCGTGAAGCCGGCCATCAGAGTTCTCCAGGCACCACGCACGCCCGCGAGAGCCCGATCCGCTGGCCCTTGCTTGACAGCCCGGTGCACCCAATCGCCTTCCCGGTTGCTGGTGAGGTGGGTGTGGGTGTCGATCAACCCTGGAAGCAGGGTGACATCGTCCCAATTCAACCTCCTTCCCTCCGTAGGAACTTGCTCAGGATTGATGGAAACAATTCGGTCATCTTCGATGACCAGGACCGGGTTCGACAGCATCTCTCCCTTGACCACGTCAAGCATTCGGTGGGCATACAGGACGGTAGTCTCAGCCAGTCCACTCTGCAGGCTCAGACTCCAGACAATCGTCAGACCTACACAGTGACGAAACAAAACTCGATTCATGACTCCTCCTGAAAGGGCGAAGAAAGGGACAGACTGTTACGCGAGAACAACAGCAGCCCAAAGACTAACAGAAAGGGGCAGACTGTTAATTCTACCCGTCATTCAGACTGAGTCAGGACCCGGGAGAAAGGGACAGGCTGTTACTCGCGCCCGTCCTGACAGCTTACGGCCTCCCGCCCACACTCACATCAGGTTCGATCGCAGGGAGTCATGTCCATACGAAGTTGTGAATGAAATTTCCGGGAGGGAAGGATGAGATTAAGGCAGATTGTTCCGATTTTTGTTCTGGTGGTCCTATTCAGCACGCTCGTTGTTGGTCAAAGCGGTTTCGGTAGCCTGGTCTAGTATTTCCCTCAATTCGCGCTAGGAGGCACGGCCCAGACGCTCCTGACGATCAATAACACCTCGAGCCAGGTCATCCAGGTTGAGGTGGAGCTGATCCTGTCTGATGCGTCGAGCCTGGAGCAGCGACAGGTGGATGAACCAGATTTTCACCGTGGTCACAGTTCTCAGGGAGCGGAAAAGCCGATCGAAGTGCGGAAGCTCGACGGCTTCCTGAGCGGCTTTGCCTATGTCAAGATCGGAATCACTCGTACTGCTTATTCCGGCGAGGGACCAAAGCTCCAGTTCTATTCCCAGGACGTGATGCTTTCGGCTGGCGGGGGAAACATCTCGGGCTCGCCCTATCCCGAACTAGAACTCCAGCGCGCCGGCCCCAAAGGCTTCGCTGGTCGAATCCACCTGGCCAAACCAGCCGAGTTCTTCGACGACAAATATCAATACGACTTTTCCTTCCGAGCTCCCCTTTCGGATCCCCATGCACCCATCGGAGATCCCCTTCCTGCGGGTGGTGGTGAGCCGGGAAAGTCCTACCTGTCCTGGTTAGATGCAGTCCGTTCCGGCGACATCGACCGTATCAAGGCGATGCTCCCACCGGAGAAGGTAGAGATGCTCGAGGCCGAGGACGCCAAAGAGTCGATCGAGTTCCTACAGATAATGACACCCGGTGATGTCAAGATATTGGGTGGATCAAGCGATGGCAGCACCCCGATTCTGAAGGTCGAGGGAACAATGGACGACAGCAAGATGTTCGGCGAGATCACACTTACCAAGCAGGGAGAGAGCTGGGTTACGACCGAGGAGTCGTGGAAGCTCCCATAGCGCAATGAGAATTCTGATGTTGGCGGGAGCTCTGATCCTTCTGGCCGCGTGTGGTCAGAGCCAGGGTGGAGACAATCGAGTCTATCTGGAGGAGTTCGACCAGGGAAACGGAGGTTGGTACGCTGATCGGATCTCTCCGTTGCCCGTCTGGGATGGGGTGGCCTATTGCCACGGCCCCTGGTTTCTGGATCCCAACCATGCGCCGCCCGGGGCGGGGTATCTTCACCTGGTGATGTGGCTGTTCACCGACAGCCGAATGTACCAGATTCCCCGAGTACTGGAGAGGGTTCCTTACACCAACAACTCCTTTGTGGAACAGGGCTACGGCACCCGCTTCACCAACGCTCGGCTCACGGTGCGGATCCGGGGCGAGGTGGACGCCCGGGGTGCGCAGCTGCTTCTCCTGGCCCAGGCCAAGACGGACAAGACGACGGCCAACATGGTCTTGAGTGGACAGCCCTTCAAGGTTTCCCGGGAGTGGAGCGAGCAGACTGTTACCCTGGTGCCCGACCCAGAGCAGTGGACCTGCCTGGGCTCCCGCCATGATGCCACCGAACAGTATGGTTGCGACGACATCGCCCGGGTGTTGGAGGACGTGAACCTCGACATCATCTTCGTGTGGTTTCCCCTCGATGTGGTTCCCCTTTGTGGGGATGTGGCCAATCTCCATATTCCCAGGGCAGGGGAGGACTATCCCGTCGATCGCGATCGCCTTCCGGAGGGCCTGGTCATGTTCGACTTTGTGAAGATCGAGTTCCCGGAGCCGTCACCTTCATCAGGTCCCCGATAAGATTGTTGTTCGCAAGGTGTCACCGGCCCAACCTGATAAGATCAGCCTCGAGAGAACGGGGATTAAAATGAGAGTGTTTGTTCTCGCCCTGCTCCCCCTGGTACTTTTCTCCGGGTCTGCCGAGGTCGCTGAGCCGCCCGAGCGAACCAGGACCTTGGAGACGAAAGACGGTATCCGTTTTGGACTGTGGTCGAAAAAGCTTGCTCGACCAGCACCAACCATGGTCGTCTTCGATCCCGGCACACCCGAGCGCCTTGGAGATCCGTATTATCAGCGCCGCTATCAGATCCTGGTCGACAGCGGCTACCTCTGCGTCTCGGTCGACTTTCCATGTCAGGGACGGGATGAACGTCCTGGTGAGCCAAAGAGTCTGGACTGTTGGCGCCACCGGGTTGAGCATGGTCAGGTGGCCTTCAATGCCGATCTAAATGCCAGAACCAGTAAGGTGCTGGACCATCTCATCGAGCAGGGCTACACCGATGCTGGAAGGATAGTGGTAGGCGGCAGTTCCTCCGGTGGCTTCCTAGCCCTCCATTACGCAGCCTATGATCCTCGGATAAGGGGTGGGGCCGTGGTCGCCCCGGTGACGGATCTAGCCGTTCTGCAGGAGTTCCAGGGGATGCAGAAGCACCCAGCCGTCCGAGCCCTGGCCCTGACCGGGCAGGCTGGCAAGCTGGCCGACCGGTCGATTTGGGTACTGATGGGGGATCGAGACGCGCGGGTGGGAACGGAGTCGGCGATCCAGTTCGCCCGAGCGGTCTGGCGAGTTTCAGGCGAGAGGGGTTCGAGGACAGGTGTGGAACTCCATGTCGTGCCGGAACCCGGAGGGCACGCTCATCCCCCCGGATCGCACGAACAGGCGGCTGACTGGGTTCTGGAGCTCAATCGATGATGAGGATGCCCCAGAGTACCAGACGACGGGTTGGAGACTAGAACTACTCCTCCCACCCTGTTTTGCAATCTGCAGATCGGGGTCAGGGTCCGGCAAGATATCGCTTCCCGATCTTGGCAGCAACGGTGCCTATTGCGTAGTAGCCGACCGAAATCTCGCCGACGTGTGTCAGCAGGTCGTAGGCTCGCCAGCGATCCCAACCGTATTCGTCTTCCATCCACAGTATGAGCCAGGCGTAGGCCTGGGCGATGGAGCGTTCCATCGGACAGCCGCTGGCCACTGCCATGATCTCCTCTGCCGACTCGATGCGCGGACCTGGAACAGTCTGTCCCTTTATCAGGTCGACTGTGATGGTGGTTTCAGAGGGCATCTCGAGACCACTCGCAGAGAGCTCTCCGTGGCCCATGGCGGCATGAGTGTCACCGAGGTACAGGTAGGCACCCGGGACGAAGACCGGCAAGTAGACGGTGCTACCAGGGCAGGTTTCAATAATGTCCATATTGCCCCCGTGAACACCGGCTGGACCTGTGGTGGGTACTCCCATGTCGGGAGCTGTACCGATGCAGCCGAGCATGGGACGATACGGAATCGTAGTCTCCTCACTCCAGTAGATCTTGCCCTCCCGGATGGGGCAGACATGGGTGCCGTGCGGGCAGTCCGCACCCAGCCACTCACTCAGCTGCTTGGGATCACTGGTGCGGGTGGCACACTGGCCGATGCTGGGATGGATTGCTTCGATGCGCACCGACAGTGTATCTCCCGGTTCCGCCCCTTCCACATGAATCGGACCGTTCTCGGGGTTGCCAAGTGGAACCGCTTTGCGGTCTCGTCGGTCATCGTCAGTTCGAATCTGGCCTGAAAAAGCGTCCTCGGTCTCGACAATGACAGTCTCTCCAGGCTGGGTGAGCAGTCGCGCGTCGTTATGACGACTAACCTCATAGTATGTAGGTCCAAGAGGAAGTCTTTTCATCATTCACCTCACTTTGTAGATTCGACCTGCTGGAAATTCACCTCGACCCGCGTCAGGACGGGACTAGCTCCCCCGTTGGGTGTGGCCAGTCGAGCGCGGTACTGGAACCAGATGCTCGAGTTCGGCACAGGAGGAACGGGTCCCGGTTTGGTGAACCAGCTATCGGGACCTGAAGGGCCCCTCCATGCCACCTTCTCGAGGGCATCGACATCCGCAGCCGTACGAATCTGGAAGGAAATGGTTGTGCCCAGGGGAGTGCTTCCTTTCCAATTGATCGACCGGGGTACGCTCCCCTGCTTGGGCCGATGAGGTGGCGACAGATAGACCTCGGCCAGTTCGCGGGTATAGATGTTGCCCGGATCCCGGATCATCTGGCCGTGGGGTCCCACGGTGGGGATATCGGTGCGGCTCTTTTCCGAGAAGCCCTGGGCTCCGTTCCAATAGAGAAAGGATGGGGTGGTGTGTTTTATGGGGTCGCCGGGTCGGTCACGGCTTCCGTCCCTCTTGTGGTTGAGCAGGAAGATATCGATCCAGCCGTCGCCGTCGAAGTCGGCCGCCAGCGACGCGGTACCTGAGTTACCGTGCAGGTCCAGGCGCCGCTTCCAGTCGAATCCATTGGCGCTGCCCCAATAGAGGAAGCAGGGAATGCTCCTTTTGTAGTTGCCTGAGTAGTTGGGGACGAACAGGTCCAGGAAGCCGTCCTGGTTGAAGTCGGCTACGCTGGGATCTAGAGCTGACATCTGGCGGAGAGGATTTCCCCCTCTCTCCTGGAAACCTTCCCGCGACCCGTAGTAGATGCGCAGCTCACCTTCATGGTTCCGAGGGTAGTCGGTGACCGGAACCACCAGATCCAACCAGCCATCCGAATCGAAATCGGCAGCCTCCACGTAGGGAATCCGACCCTCGGGGATGAGCTTCTGGTGGTTGCTGTGAAACCCGGCGGCGGATCCGTAGACCAGATGAAGTCCGTCTTCGGTAGACCCACCCACCAAATCCAGGTATCCGTCCCGGTTGAAATCAGCTATCAATGGGGGCAGAGCGAGACTCCCGATGGGAATGATCTCCCGTTTCCCGGGCGCAAAGCCGTCTGTGCCACCGTAGAGAATGACATAGCCCACCCGTCCCTGGGAGTCCCTCTCGGCCGCTCCAACTACCAGATCCAGGTAGCCGTCTCGGTTCAGGTCCGCGGTGACCGCTCCCATTTCGGGGTCCTCTATCGAGAGGATGGCTCTCCGGTCGGAGGTATAGCCCTGATCAGTCCCGTACCACACGTATACGGCATTCAGCGTCACCGGCCTTCCCAGGGCGTAGCGGGCCTCGCTCGAGACCAGATCCACTCGACCGTCATCGTTGAGATCGGCCTGCGCCGTGCCCACGGTGTAGCCCGCCCAGAGCTGGCTGCGCCGCTGCGTCGAGTAGTTCCGCGTCCCATCTCCCCAGTAGATGAAGTTGGGGTTGTAGCCAGTCCGCAGTCCGCCTTCGAAGTTGAAGAAGACCACATCCTGATGTCCGTCGTTGTTGACGTCCCCGATGCAGTTGCCCATGGCGGACTTCGTGTCCAGCATCGATTTGTGTCCCGGCAGGAACTCCCCCTCCTGGTTCCAGAAGACGAAGGACTGGATGTTCATATCGTTGAAGGAGTGGTTGTTGCTTACCACCAGCTCGGGCCAGCCGTCGCCATTCAGATCTCCGGCGCTGATGCCGCGGGCGTGGACCGTGGCCAAGCGGGTCGGGTCGGCGTCGGAGAGGCGACCCTCTCGGTTCCAGAAGATCAGCGAGTCGGTGTAGCCGTTACCGCTTCGGTGGGAGGAGGTGACGGCCAGGTCGGGGAATCCGTCCCGGTTCAAGTCCGCTACTGCCAGCTGCCAAGGGTTTTCGACCGCCAGATGGAGTCGCTTGCCAAGCTGGGGCCCGGTTGGGCTCCCTGGTAATACATCGACTCCGGAGTCGGTGAGGACTGCCAACTCGGCATGTCCGTCTCGGTCCAGATCCCCGGATCCCAGATGTTTTGCCTTCAGTTCCAGTCGTAGTGGTTTCCCCAGCGCCAATCCTTCCTGCGTGGCCAGATAGATGGTGATCTGGGACTCTCCCGCCAGAGCCAGGTCCAGGCCGCCATCTCCGTCGAGATCGGAGGACAAGATCGCCCTTCCTGCCCCCGGCAGTGGCGTTTGTCGGCTGTCGTCGAATCCCTGAGGTGAGTTCCAGTAGATGACGGATTGGCTCGAGTCGGTTTCCGCACCAGGATTGGAACAGGCAAACGCCAGATCCGGGAAGCCGTCCCGGTTCCAGTCCCCGGTCACCACCTCCATGCCGGTCCAAGTCTGGAGCTGCTGGCGCCGGGAGACGGGAAAGCGGCCGTCGGTCCCGTAGTAGATGTAGCTGTGGGTCTTGCTGGTAATGCCTCCGACGGAATTGACTACAACAAGATCAGAGTGTCCGTCCCGGTTCAGATCGACGACGAGTCCCTCGACGGCGCTGTCCGTGGCAAGAGGGATTCGCCGGAGCGGGTCGATAGTCTCGCCGTTGTTCAAATAGACATAGGCATCTTCGTTCTCGCTGTGGCCGTGGCCGTTCGCCACGAAGAGGTCGATGTGGCCGTCCTGGTTCAGGTCCAGCCGGTTGATGAGCTGGATCCTACCTGCAGCGGAGACGTAGGTGTTGGAGCCGCCGTCTTCAAAAGTGCCTTGTGAAAACGACTTGAAGCCCTCCCAGACTTCAGCCCGCAGCCTGCCGGTGGGTCCCTGCAAGGGAAGAATCAAGAGTGCAAGTCCGCTTAGAAAATGGCAGGATCCAAAGCCGCAATTCTTCATCTGAGCAGACTAGACCTTCGCGAGTCCGATGAAAAGCCCACAGCGTTTCGCGAGACGCCCTGACCATCAAAAAGGGACCACCAGAAAGGGACAGGCTGTTTCCACCCATCTCTCTAGAAGGGCATCTCTCCGGAAGGGGCCCGACTGGAATTCTTGAAGGGTCGACGAAAAGGGGTGGGAGGTCATAGTGCTTCCGCCGTCCGGGTTCGGGTCAGGCTTGGAGAGGAGTCTATTTGGGCTCTGTGGGAGTGAAAG
>Ga0310121_10000725_pt1 | contig 35581 bp, 46 predicted proteins | sample CB27_Tmax_986_MG_FD_203504 | JGI IMG/M metagenome (GOLD analysis project Ga0310121, IMG submission 203504) | Marine microbial communities from Western Arctic Ocean, Canada - CB27_Tmax_986 | ecosystem: Environmental > Aquatic > Marine > Oceanic | place: Canada: Western Arctic Ocean | collected...
TTAGTAGCTGGTGGATCACATGGATTTTCTGGCTCTTAGCTGCATACTCAGCTTCGAAACCTTGAATCTGTTCGCGCTTGTCGTCAGTCGAGAGCGTCTCGCTTGCCTCAATCTCCCCGATCACAGCGGAGAGATCAGGGACTGTGAACGCCTCGGGATCGTTCGGTGACAGCTCGTCAAGTCCGCGATCAGACAGATGGACGTTTTGTCCTTTCTCATCCATTGCGAAGTGGAGCAACTCATCAATCTCATGTAGCCGCTTCTCTCGCATGTAGTCGGCTTCCACCTTGTTGACGAGCGTCTGAAGTGACGGGTCATCCGCCAAGAGTTTCATGAACTTTCGATGCCTAGGCGTACCTCGCTTCACCGCAAGCAGCTTTTCGCCCGCCTCGAATTGTTCTTCATTCGCAAGGTGTTTCTGGGCCTCACTTACCAGATCGTTCGTTATACGGAGCTGTTTCTTGTAGAGACTACTGATAAGCTGGTTATATTGCTTGAATGGGGTGGATGTATCACGCCCCACAGGTCCCGAAATGATGAGTGGAGTCCGGGCTTCATCGATGAGGATAGAGTCGACCTCATCGATGATCGCATACGCATACTCTCTCTGAACGCGCTGTTCTAGCTTATGGACCATGTTATCGCGCAGGTAATCGAAGCCGAACTCATTGTTGGTCCCGTAAGTGATATCGGCTTGGTACGCCGCCCGCCGTTCCGGGGACCCAGGTTCATAAAGATCGATCACATCAACCGAGAGGCCTAAGAAACGGAAGACCGTTCCCATCCACTCGGCATCACGTTGCGCGAGGTATGAGTTAACCGTCACCAGATGAGCCCCCCTCCCTGCAAGCGCATTCAGGTAGAGCGGCATCGTTGCGACAAGTGTCTTTCCCTCACCTGTCGCCATTTCAGCAACGATCCCTCGATGGAGGATAATCGCTCCGATCAACTGGACGTCATAGGGAATCATGTCCCATGTCATCTTCTGACCTGTGACGGTGATTTCCCTCGTCAGCAGTCGACGGCACGCATCTTTTACTACCGCAAACGCCTCGGGAAGTAGTTCCTCTAGGACATCCTCGATGGTGTCGAGTAGATCTTGCTCTAGCTCACCGAGTTGCAGGGAAAGCCGCTCTCGTTCAACCGCATCTTCAGATTGTGCCTTTTCCTCCCGCAGGCCTGCAATCTCGGCCTTAAGCCGGGATGTCGCAGTATCGATGCGCTCCTTGAACTCCGTTGTCCTAGCACACAGCATTTCGTCAGATAGGCTCGACAACCCATCGTAAATCTCGTTGATCTCATCGATCAGCGGTTGAAGTTTCTTGGCTTCCCGTTTGTGGCGAGAACCGAGAAGAGTCTTTACTGCGGCTTTAAGCATGATTTGGGGGTATCCAGTCAGATCAACTAGGTCTGTATAAGACGATCACAAGATAACATATGAGATTCGTAGCTCCGACTCTTGAACAGCCTAAGCTGGCGGTTTAGCTTGCCGGCTAGCGTTCAAATTACGATAAGTGTGTCACCTGGACCTGATTCTATACGTATCTAGTACCGAACCCGAACCACAGACCCACCCACTGTTTCCAGGCAAAAGTAGTCCACTGTGGAGCTTCCAGGATTTTCGGGTCGAAACAGCACCTCTTTGCGTCCGATCCAGAAGAACTCTAGTGACCACCATAGTTCTTGGTGTCATCGACCCAAGCCCGGTGTAGTAGGATGATGACCAATTTCGATATGGGACGAGCTGTGTCCAAAATAATATGAGTGCCATCGCGCTGTCACTCCTAGCAATCGTGACCTTTCTAGCGACTGCAGTCGGAACTGGTTTGTTAAGACCATGGTTAGTGAAGAGGAATATTCTAGACTATCCTGGACAGGAAGCTGGGAGATACGTCCATGAAGTTGCTACTCCGCGGGGCGGAGGGCTTGCCATTTACTTGGCGCTGATAGCTGCATGGACAATAATCGCAAGTGAATCGCCGGATGTACCAACTGAAATAGGATGGATCTTACTGTGTTCACTTGGGTTAGCGATTCCGGCCTGGGTAGACGATCTAGGTCATGTCAGCTCTATAGTGCGCTTTCTCGCACAAATTGTGACTGCAACCCTGGGAACCTTCCTACTCACTGGCCCACTTCCGGTATTTCAGGGACTACTTCCACCCGTTTTGGACACTTGCCTGACTGTATTCCTCTGGGTCGGGTTCACCAACCTTTTCAATTTCACGGATGGGATTGATGGAAACGCAGCAACAAAAGGAATGGTGCTCGGTTTAGGGATATTTACTCTCTCGATTTTTGGAGGAATCTCATCGGGACTTGGTGAACTAAGCATCACCGCTGCAGCTGCATCAGTTGGTTTCCTGGTATGGAACTGGTATCCGGCACGAATATTCATGGGTGATATCGGCAGCATCCCACTTGGGTTCCTTCTGGGCTGGTTATTGTTGTGTTTGGCTACACAAGGTCAGTGGGCTCCCGCTCTGATCCTCCCTCTGATTTATCTTACTGACAGCGGACTCACCTATGTAGGTAAAATCACCCGTGGAGAAAAGTTCTGGCACCCACATCGAGACCTATATTATCAGCGCGCTGCGCACGACACAGAAGCGACTCATGCCGACGTGGTCAAAAGCATTTTGCTAGGGGATATCATACTAATTGGGCTCGCGACCGTTGCGGCACAGGGTATGATCAGCTTGTCTCTACTGGGGGCCGCACTCACATCAACTGCAGTGATTGCCTACCTCAGATTTGGTTTTCGCCGACGAGATACCCAATGAAGCTGGAGGATGTCACTGTCGAACGGATTTCCGTTAGCAGGCGAGAACAATACTTGAGTATAATTTCAGACGTCTTCGATGCTGTGGACCCAAAACAGTTACAGGCAGGTGCAGAAAGTCTTTCCAAGGATACAGCTTTCTACACGATCGAATCAGAAGGCATATACTCTAGTGTACTCTTTGTTACACCAGTCACCGTAGCCAAGATTAGTCTAGGGGGAATCGGCGGCGTCTGCACGAGGAAAGAGTACCGAGGAAGAGGTTACGGTCGACTGGTTATGCAGCGAGCACTTCGAGATACTTTGGGAGTATACAGAGCTCTTCTCTTATGGACTCGGATTCCAGATTATTTTAGGAGTTTTGGCTTTATTGAAATGCCGGAATTGTTCATTCCTGATCCTACTGGCTCAACCCCGATGTTTTTCTTTCACAGGAAAGATATAAGGTTGACTCTATCTTCTTGTGAAGACTTACCTAGGGATTACTTCTGAATCTCCCCTTAACGTGTCCCAAGACTCAACACCTCAAGCTTAAATTACTCATTTTATACTCTGATTCACCCACAAACTAAGCAGGCAACCCCTGGACTACTCGATGAACAGAAACTGGAAAGACATAGTGCTAGATGAGCCGTCTCAATGGCCTGAGCAGAAGCGAATTACTCTACCCGAAGCTCACGCGGACAGCCGTGGTTCTATCCAGCCACTGGTTGACTTACCTATGAAGAATGCGTCTCTAATCATGTCTACTAAGGGAGCGCTCAGGTCGAACCATTATCATAAGACTGATTGGCATTTCATATATGTACTCTCTGGATCTTTTGACTACTACTACCGGCCCACAGGTAGTAACGAAGAGCCAAAGAAGCTCACTATTGGGGCAGGAGAAATGGTGTTCACGCCTCCTATGGAGGATCACACCACCATCTTCCTAGAGGATTGCCAAATGCTTGTGGTGAGTCGAAATCCTCGTGATCAGGAAAGCTATGAAGCGGATGTAGAACGTGTTCAACTGATTGATCCCGCGGGATATATCATTCCATGACCAGTAGCGACTTTCACCTCCGTGACACTTGCCGTCTTTGTGAGAATAACAAGCTAGAGAAAGTTATCGAACTCACACCTACTCCCCCTGGGAACTACGTTTTGAGGGCCGACGAGATTGAGGAACCGAGACCGAGTTACCCCCTCGAGGTGTATTTTTGTAATGATTGTGCCCATGTCCAACTTGGTCATGTCGTGGACCCAAGAATCCTCTTCCAACGCCGTTACACATACGTTTCGAGCACCTCGCCGGTTTTCGTAGCGCACCTACGGGAATACGCTTCGGCAATGATTAAACGCTTCTCTCTTGGACAAGGAAGCTTGATCGCCGATATCGGCTCTAATGATGGGACATGTTTAAGATTCTTTCAGGAACACGGATTCGAGGTCCTCGGGATTGATCCAGCTACTGATATTGCACGCAAGGCTTCAGATCAAGGAATCGAGACTATACCTGACTTTTTTGCCTTTAAAAAGGCTAAGCATCTGAGAAAGGAGCGCGGGCCAGCAGCGCTGATTACCTCGCACAACGTCTTGGCTCACGTTGATGACCTGTCTGATATCATTAAGGGAGTAGAGCATTGGCTTGATGATGACGGATTATTCGTCATGGAAGTGGGCTACTTTGTGGATGTCTATCAGAAAGTTTGGTTTGATACCATCTACCACGAACACCTGGACTACCATACGCTAGCTCCGCTCTTGAAATTTCTTGCGCGGCACGACCTTGAAGTCATTGAGGTCGAGCGAATCGCACCCCAGGGTGGTTCCATCCGAGTCATATCTCAGAAAAGGGGAGGCCCTTATAACACGGACGCTTCCGTCGACAACCTCTTGGAACTTGAGCACTCTCTCAAGATGGACAGGCCAGAAACGTTCCGGGCATACAATCGGAGGGTCAATGAAGTAAGAGACGACCTTGGAAAATTGCTGATGCATCTAAAGCAGCAAGGGCACTCAATCGCCGGTTATGGAGCGCCGACAAAGGCCACTACCATGCTGATGCACTTCGGACTATCTCAAGAAATGCTAGATTTCACACTGGAGGACAACCCATTAAAGCATGGGTGCTTTCTACCAGGAGCTATGATCCCGATATTGCCAGCGGACGAGCTCTACGTGCGCAAGCCAGACTATGTGGTAATCCTAGCATGGAATTTCGCACGTTCTATCATAAAGAAACACAGACGTTATCACGAGGAAGGCGGTCGCTTCATCCTGCCAATGCCAGTGCCTGAAATCGTAAAGAACCTAAATGCTTATCTGAATTGAACCTAATAACTGGGAAACCAATGGATCCTTCCGCAAAGCCTGTTCTGGTAATTGCACCGCACCCTGATGATGAAATACTTGGTGTAGGTGGAACTATAGCGAAATACGCAAACATGGGTTGTCCTGTAACGGTCCTAACAGTCTCAGGACACACTCCTCCCCTATATTCTCCAGGAGTCTACGAAGAGACCGTCGAGGAAGCTCTCAGGGCTCACGCACTCGTGGGAGTAACTGATTCTCGTTTCCTTGAGCTTCCTTGCACTATGCTGGGTACTGTACCCGTGCACGAATTAAATGGGCTTATACTGGAAGCGGTCAGAAGTGTTGAACCAGCAATTGTACTTTGCCCATACCCCGATCGACATATTGATCACCGCTTGGTTTTTGATGCAACTATGGTTGCTACCCGGCCAGTCGATGTAGGAAGAAATATCGAGATCTTGGCCGCATACGAGACACTGTCCGAAACTCATTGGAACGCACCGCATATTGAGCCAAATTTTGTACCAAACTGGGTAGTGGACGTTACGGATTTCTTAGAGATTAAAAAGCAGGCACTGGCGTGTTATGTCAGTCAAATCAGTGAGTTTCCTGGGCCACGCAGTGTTGAGGCTAACATTGCCCTAGCTACTCTTAGAGGAACCCAGGCGGGATTCGCATACGGAGAGGGGCTACATATCGTTCGAATGTGCTCATGACCGGATGAGATTGAGGATAAGCGCTCCATGAATCAGCGGTAGTCAGAAAATATATCTAGCGGCCTCTCCGCAAACGCTCTAAATACTCGGCCTGAAGCTCTGCCTCTTCTCTAAGGTGATCACGACCCTCTTTATCAGATAAAGTCTTAGAAAAAGCACAGAACATTCTGCAGAAGCTATTAGCCGGCTCAATATCTTCGTACCTAACCTCACCGTGCTGGTCCCTAACCGAGACCCGACTCTGATGGTCTGGTGGCTTAGAGAAGATGAAATCTGAGTAAAGCGACCCGTTCTCTCCCCAAACAGAGATTTCATTCTTATAGGCTCGGTTATAGCCCCACTCTAGAAAAGCACAAGCGCCATCTTCCCTCGACAGTAGGGCAAAGCCATGCGTATCAACCCCGAAGCCAGAAGGCTCAAAGAGAACTGAATTCACCAACTCAAGATCAGTGCCAAGCAACCTATGAGCGGCAGATACTGGGTAAGGTGCAACATCTAGAAGCGCGCCTCCTCCCAATTCAGGATCAAACCGGAATCCTGGTTCTCCTAGAGGTGGCAAACCAAACTGACAGTTGATACTCAATATTCGACCGAAAGATGGCTGGGTAACAGCATCCACAATAAAAGAGAACTGAGGGTGATAGAGATACATTAAGCCTTCACACAGTCCGAGATCTCTTTCATAGGATTCACGGACTAATTCCTGAGCCTGAGAGAGACTGTCAGTTAAAGCTTTTTCACTCCATAGATGCTTTCCAGCTTTCAGCACTTCCATGCCATGAGCATGGTGTAATCCAGTGGGTGTAGCCACATACACTGCATCGACGTCTTCTTCACCAAACATATCCTGGGGAGTGGCCCAGTAGCGGCAGTTATAGCGCTCTGCTTCCCTGAACGCTACCTGATCGTCTCGGGTAGTTACACCCACTAAGGTGGTATTAGGGCACATTGCTAATGCCGGTAGAATTTTCCGGCAGGCATGTCGTCCAAGCCCCCAGACGCCTACTCCAACAGGATGTGATATTTCGGTCACCTAGATAATGATCTCCTCTTAAGATTAGCTCGTGATGGTCTCATCGAACTAACTCGCACTAATGGCCAATCAAGATCTAGTATTGAGCCGATCGTGGCGCTAGAAGAAGTTAGTGATCTGAGTTCGGATTGCATTCACTACAACTGAAGAGGGTGAGTGCCCTTCCTCAAATTCATAACGAACATTCCAGGGCTGGCTTACTGCAGTAACAACTGATTCAGTAATATTTTCGACCGACATACCGGACACGATAGTTGCTCCACTTTCCAGTGTTTCAATTCGCTCTGTAGCCATACGCAGACTAACGTTCGGGACTCCATAGAAAAGTCCTTCCTCTGCTGCCGTTCCAGAATCTGAGAGGACACAGAAAGATTGTTTGAGCAACTGGTTGAAATCATAGAAACCCAATGGAGGCATGATCGTGACTTTCTCGTGCACGGAAATTGATTTGAGCTTGCTTCTAGTCCTAGGATGCATTGGATAAATTATTTGGAGCCCGAAACGATCAACCAAAGCACTGATTGCGTCGAAAATCCTCTCTAGGTAAACGGGGTTGTCAACGTTCTCACTACGATGGGCTGTTACAAGGATATAGCCTTTCGGTTCAAGGTTTAGCCGACTTAAAACATCACTCGCTTCAATCTCAGGAGCGAAAGCCCTCATCGCTTCAAAGGTTGAATTACCGGTTACGATGATTTTTGAGGGATGGATGCCCTCTCGAAGTAGGTTCTCACGATGATACTGGTTATAAGGAAGCAAAATATTGCTCATATGATCAATCAGGATCCTATTGCGCTGCTCTGGCATCCTTCTATCCCAAGCCCGTAATCCGGCCTCCATATGGAAAATCTTGATCCCTCGTTGCGCGGCAGGCATTACTGATAACCCACTGAAGGTGTCCCCTAGAATCAGTAGTGCATCAGGCTGCACTTTTTCCATAAGGTCGTCTGATTTTCTGATGACATCCGCCACTTCTGCACCGTAGCTCGACGTATCGATATCAAGTTGGACATCAGGTGCCCTAAGCTTGAGGTCTTGAAAAAAGAAGTCCTTCAACTCAGGCGTGAAGTTTTGTCCAGTATGCACCATTACGTGATCAAAATTCAGCTCATCAAGCTTCTTGAGCGTTGCCCACATCTTGATCATCTCAGGACGAGTCCCAAAGATTGACATCACTCGCATGCTATGCCCCTATGGTATGGTCTACTGTTCTGTTTGAGACTCGATAGCAGAGGATACTCTCTCAGCATCCTGGCGGAACCATACGGATCTTGGGGAGCGGAATGATCATCTGCCCTCCGTTATCCAAATACTTCTGGTTCCTTTGCCGAATCTCATCAAGGAAACTCCAAGCAAAGACAAGAAGAAAGTCTGGAGGGCTTGATCCCTCCAAAATTGTGCTTGGATGGATGCGGAAGTGAGATCCAGGTGTAAATACCCCTTGCTTAGCAGGCGCATCATCTATCATGAAGTCTAAATGACGATGATCAAGGCCACAGTACTGAATGATCGTATTCGCGCGACCAGAAGCACCATACCCTGCAATCGTACAGCCCTCTCCTCTCAGCCTATTGAGCAACAAAAGCAGTTCTTCCTTATGCTCTGCCACTCGGTCTGAAAATTGCCGGAAAGTCTCAAAATTATCGAAACCTCTTTCGAGCTCTTCTTGCTTTAATTGTGATACTCGGGTTGAGACCTCCGCTTCGTGCTTGCTCCCACTTTTGCACACATAAAAACGGAGAGAGCCTGCATGAATAGGTACAGGTTTTACATCGAATACCACCATTCCATATTGGGCAAAATGGCTGATGGCCGATAGAAGGGAATAGTAATAGAGATGCTCATGATAGATCATATCATATTGCATCTCATCGATTACTCTACCGAGGTAATGTACTTCAAATATGAAGACGCCATCTTTCTTGAGAACCCGCGCAACTGCCTGAGTAGCACCTTGAATATCAGGGATATGAGCATAGACGTTGTTTGCTAGAACCATGTCCATCTGCCCGTAGCGCTCAACTACAGAATCTGCAACAGACTCATTGAAGAAGTCATTGATCAAGGTCAAGCGTTGATCATCGACACTAGAAAGAACATTGCTCGCTGGGTCAACACCAATGACTGTCCCGATTCCTTCATCAGCCAACGGTTGCAACAGAACTCCATCGTTACAGCCAAACTCCAATACTGAAGCTGATGGAGGACTCAGAAACCGAGAGGTGACTTCCGCGGCATAGTTCCGGAAATGCTCCCGAAGGGTCCCTATTGATGAGGAAAAGTAAAAATAATCCTGGAACAACACATCAGCAGATACTTTGTCGACAACTTGGACCGCACAGCAATCATCACAAAAAAAGAGCCGTAGTGGATACTTTTGCTCATTCTCGAACTGCTCAGACGTAAGAAAACCCCCGGCCAAAGCTACCCGCCCGAAATCCATCGCCAAGCTCATATTAAAGCTGTTACAGAATGAACACTCGGGGGGTTGGTCCATCTCACGCTGTGTTGTTACTACTGGACGTTTCACTAGTTCTAGTTCGACGATATTGAGACAGTCTAGCCGGTTAGGCCATTCTGAGACTGGAGCCCACGCTGAACGAAGTCCAACTTGAGTAACAACTCCTTAACTCCTTCTACATCCAAGCGTTCAGTATTATGAGATGTATAATCTTCAGCCACAGAGATCTCCTCAAGTCCATCGGTAAAATACATCGCGTAGTTGAGGTCCCGAGTATCGGCTGGGATGCGGAAGTACCTCTCTAAGTGCTCTGCCCGAGCCATTTCTTCTCTCGATACTAAAGATTCATACAGCTTCTCTCCGTGACGTGTACCAATAACTTGAACTGGATGATCTTTCCTATTGAAGAGATCTTTCATGGCTAAAACCAGGTCGCTAATCGTACACGAGGGGGCCTTTTGGACAAAGATATCGCCCTGTTTAGCGTGCTCGAAAGCATGAAGTACAAGACCCACAGCATCATCAAGAGACATTAAAAAACGAGTCATACCAAGATCAGTAACAGTGATTGGCTTTTGTTCTAGGATCTGGGACATAAACAGTGGTATTACCGAACCACGCGAACCCATAACATTCCCATATCGAGTCGCACACAGGAGGGTTTCATCAGCGCTTAGGCTGCACGCCTTCGCTACCATGACTTTCTCCATTAAAGCCTTTGTCTGACCCATGGCATTGATTGGATAAACTGCCTTGTCAGTGCTAAGTACAATGACCTTTCGGACATGATTCTCTACAGCGGCAGCCATAACATTTTCTGCGCCCAAGATATTCGTACGAACTGCCTCGAGTGGATAAAATTCGCAAGATGGCACCTGCTTGAGCGCAGCTGCATGGAATACAAAATCGACTCTCTTGAGAGCCTGGTAGACGCTGTCGTAGTTGCGAACATCCCCCAGGTAGAACTTCAATCGATTATTGTCGAAGGAAGATCGCATTTCTTCCTGCTTTTTTTCATCCCGGCTGAAAATTCGGATTTCTTGAGCGTTTGTCGTTAAGAAGAGCTTCACCACATGTTTGCCAAACGAACCGGTCCCCCCAGTGATCGCTATAACTCGGCTATCAAACATCATCCCCTCACAGAATCGTATCGGTATGTATGCATTATCCTTACGAGTTCGGGCCACGAAGGCGGCTCATACTGTGTAATCTCCCTGAATCGATCAGAAATGAGTGACCTATCGATCACCACCGTGTCGTCCGCTACCATGTTAATAGTCTTACGATACTCCTTGGCCACAATTGTTAGTAGATCAAATTTCGATATGGGATCTGAAGACACATGATAAATCCCATGGAGTTCCGGCATCGGTATCACAACATCTCTGATGACGGCAGCAAGCACGACTGTCGGTAATCCAGAAAAGATAGCACGAGTGAAGCATCTGCACTCACCCTCTTGTTCAAGAAACCACTCCAACAAACCAGTCTTTACAGAAAGCTCGTGCCCGATAATCGATGAACGAATGGTGATTGTATGTGGAGCATGAACTTCACCCAATAACTTTGAAATTCCATAGGGATCAGTAGCATCAGGCAGGTTGGACTCTGTATAGGAGCCAACTTTTCCAGAGAATACGCCGTCAGAACTAATATGAATGAGACGCGCGTTCAGTTGACCACAGAGATACTCCAATCGGCGAGGAAGAAGGGAAAGAACAGAAAATAATTCAAAGGATTCTTGCCTTCCGACTTCTCGCGGGGATATACAATTCACTACGACCTGAGGTTGGACCTTTTTGAGTACGGCCTCGAGTTGGTCTAACTGAGTTAGATCACCAACGGTGATGAGCCTTTGTCGGAAATTATTCGGAAAGAGTTCCTTGGCAATCTCAGATCGGATAGAGCCATATACGCTCCAATCGTTTCGTTCCATCAACACCCTGAGCGTCGCACTACCCAGCATACCAGTGGCGCCCAAGATCAAGACCCGCATCTTCCCATTCACCCCATTTCAGCTCGAGCCAAGAACATATACGCCATCACCCAAAAACAGCTCACGACAAGCAGGCATCCCGACCACCGAAGTCTTGGATTAGGAGCGCCATCCTCGGGTAAGAGGCTATGGGTATGATCAAGGACAAACCTTCCGGGCCGCCAAGAGTATGGGGATCGTGTAACCGTTATACCGTTATACCGTTATATAGAACCAATCAACTTCCCATAAGCATGTTAATTACCGCATAATCTAAATACAAAACAATTACACCCCGTCCTTATCTCCAGAAAAATCCCTTAGGAGTATCGATAGATGGTTCTCTCTATACTCCTTCGAATAAAATTCATCCTTAATCAATTTCGTCATCTGAACATTACTATAAAGCCCATCGCTATAAGGTCTTTCATACACCCCGTTCCTCAGTGACGAGGTCATTTCACGAATCCCTTCCTCTATACCCGTTCTTGCTCTAAAACCTAAAACCTTTTGTATCTTTTCAAACGAAACTCTATAGTTTCGCGTATCATCAATATCATCATTAACAGTGATAACCACTTTCATACCTGTCTTATTACGACCGACTACTTTGACTACCACTTTTGCTAACCCACCGATTGTAATATTCAGCTCATCGTCACCTACGTTAAATATTTCTCTACTAACCTTTTCTAACGGTGCTTCCAACACCATTAAGATGGCTTCAGCTATATCCGAAACATGGATCAGAGGACGCCATTGTTGACTTCCCAGAACGGTAATCTTGCCATCGTTAAAAGCTTGAGCTGTAAATAAGTTCGTCACTAAATCAAAGCGTGGGCGACGAGAATGGCCGAAAACAGTGGCGAATCTCAATATAGTTGGATGAAAATAGTCACCATGACTCCTTAATATCTCATCCTCTGAATCAATCTTACTTTCTGCGTATAGTGAGACTGGATTAAGCTTGCTCAGCTCGTTTACCTGCTCATCAGAAGCTCCATACACCGAACAACTAGAGGCAAATATAAACCTCGGAATACGCAGTGCTTTTACGGATTCAAGCAATATCCTGGTTGAAACAATGTTAAAATGCTGTGTAAGATTATTGTCTATTGAGCTGGCTGGATCTCCGACAAGTCCGGCCAGGTGAATCACCGCCTGGGTATCTCTCAGGGCCAATGTTAACAAATAGATATTGCTAACATCACCTTCAATAATCTCCAGATTCGAATGATTCTCTAGGTCGCCAAGAACTTGCCTACCAAAAATGAATTTATCAAAAATTCTGACTTTATAATTACTGCGCAACAAGATTTCCACGAGGTGAGTTCCGATATAGCCACCACCTCCGACAACCAATATTGGTTGTCGGGCCACCGAAGCCCCCTCACCTTCCAATACCTGATCTATGCCAGGCAGAATCTTTAAGGGTAGACCCGAAGCCTCACAGTACGTAACAATCTCACTGAGCTCGTGAGAAGTAGCACTCGGTATTCCGATCACAATCTCTTCAACACCCAATGCTGAAGAGATGTTAGCCACCTGTCTTGTAGAACCAAAAACCTGAACACCATGGATTCGTGTGCCCTTCTTCGCCTCATCATCGTCGAGAATTCCCACGGGAAGATATCCGGCACCAGAGCGCAGCATCTGGGCAATGAGGAGCTGTGCAGCCTCACCTGCACCGACAACTAACACTCGACGCTGTCTGGCCCCACGGCGAACCCGTGTGAACTCATAAAGCAAGCGGTACACCACCCACACTCCACCTGTGACATATCCTGTGAGAACCCACTCAAGAAACACAACAGAGGACATCCTTGAATCAAAAGCCCCGACTATCCATAGTGAGCACATGAAGATCACAGAGCCACTAGTAGTTGCGGCAACAAGTCGAAAAAAGTCACGAGTCCCGACATACCGCCAACGACCTAGTCCTAGTTTAAATACATAATTCACTCCTAGCCGAATTAAGACCAAGAGAGTAACTAGTCTGCCGAAGACGGAGGTGAGAATTGATTCCGGGTCGAACTGGGAAAGGGAGAGAAATACAAGCCCTAGCGACCCCGCCGTGACTCCCGCATATACCACCGCCGCCACAACGCGACGATGCCGTTGAGCAAATTCAACAGCAAACCCTAAGATGCTGTTTGAGGATTCAGATCGCCTCATTTCCATAGTGTCTTCCACCGCTCGGCCGCTGACAGTGTGCAAGCGTCTGATGCTAGGTTTCCTCTGAATCTATTCAGAAAAAGATGGAAGTAGTTTGATCTACACATAAGATGATTTCATGTAACTCTCTATGAGAAGTTCTTTTCTTAGTAGGCTTCTCGACCATTTGTTTAGGAAACGTGTTACAGTTTGAGTCAGGTTGATACTCTGTAAACTGTTGATCAACCACTCTGCCACCAATCCTGCTGTACAATGTACCAGTCCACTGTACTACGGAGTCCTTCCCTGAACTCTGTTAAAGGCTCCCACCCAAGCTGATTGCGTGCTCGGGAAAAGTCGATGGCATAACGTCTATCATGGCCTGGTCGATCTTTGACATGCTGGATCAGGTTCTTAGGACGATCTAGGATTTCTAGGATATCTTCAACAACACTAATATTGGTACGCTCAGCATCCCCTCCAAAGTTATATACCGTACCAGAAATCCCCTCCTCCGCAGCAGCCAAAAGTCCCCGGCAATGGTCGGTAACATGGATCCAGTCTCGCACGTGAAGGCCATCCCCATAAACAGGGAGGGGTCGGTCCCCCATTGCACGTGTAATTATCAGAGGGATAAGCTTCTCCGGATGCTGGTTAGGTCCGTAGTTATTGGAGCATCGTGTTACAACCACATCGATTCCATGGGTAACATGATAGGCGAGAGCCAAGTGATCCGCGGCTGCCTTAGTCGCCGAATACGGTGATCGTGGCGAAAGTAGAGTTGTCTCGGTAAACCTGGGTGCAGAAAGATCCGTATTGTTGGGGTCGAACCAGGGCAACTCTCCATATACCTCGTCTGTGGATACCTGAACAAACCGTTTCACACCTGCCTCTAAAGCCTTCGCCAGAAGAGTTGCCGTACCGATAACATTAGTCTTCACAAAATGGACATCAGAGTGAATGGAACGATCGACATGAGTCTCCGCCGCAAGATTAACAACGACATCGACACCTTCGATCGCTTCTGCAACTGTCTTGGGATCACATATATCGCCGTGGATAAATGTATGTCTGGAGTTATCCATCACTTCTGACAGATTGTCTAGATTTCCTGCGTACGATAGAGCATCAAGGTTGATAACGTCGATATCACTCCTCTCTCGGAATAAGAATCGGATGAAATTCGAGCCAATGAAACCGGCTCCACCAGTGATAAGGAATCTCACTCCCACGTGTGCCTGCTCAAGTCTTCTGACCTTATGCCCAGCCCATTCAATACAGGGTTATCACGGTCTTCTCTTACAAGCCTACTCGCACGGGAAAGTGAGGGAATAGTACCAGCATCAGCCCACCAACCACTCAAAATGTGATGCTGCATATCACCCCACTCTATATACCTATTATTAACATCGGTGATCTCAAGCTCTCCGCGAGCAGATGGTTCGAGCCCATCAATAATTGCGAAAACCCGATAGTCAAAAAAGTAGCATCCTGTTACAGCAAGACTACTCGAAGGATTTTCGGGCTTCTCAACAATTTCTACTACCCTACCATCCTCGAGTAACGCAACACCAAATCTTTCCGGATCCTCAACTTCTTTGAGAAGAATCATCGCCCCACCAAGCTGAGAGTAAAGTTCGATGGCTTCCGTGATTGAATCTTGAAAGATGTTGTCGCCCAGAAGTACCACAATCGGTTCCCCTGCGGAAAACTCTCTGGCTAAGCCAAGCGCCTGGGCAATGCCCCCCTCACCATCCTGATAAGCGTAATTAAGATGTTTAAGCCCAAACTCTTGGCCATCTCCTAGAATCTCCAGGAAGTCACCAGCACTGTTACCCCCGGTAACAACCAGAATATCCTCGATTCCAGAGAGAACAAGTTGTTGAATGGGGTAATAAATCATCGGCCGATCATAGACCGGCAGGAGGTGCTTATTGGTCACTCGTGTCATCGGTAGCAGACGGGTCCCAAGCCCACCAGCCAAGACGACACCTTTCATTTCAGTATCTCCTGCAGAAATATCTTCAAGGAGTCCCTCCATGGGGGCATTCGACGGTCGAGAACTGCTTCCGCTTTACTCGAATCAAGCACAGAGTAGTAGGGGCGACGGGCGGGGGCACCCCACATTTCAGTGGAAATTTGCTCGACCTCAGTCTGAAGACCACACATCGAGAGAACCTCTCTACCAAACTCATACCAAGTCGCCTCACCAGCGTTACTTAGATGGTATGTACCCGTTACCCCACATTCGACAAGATCGAGCGTGGCCTCTGCAACATGTCTTGCCCACGTGGGACTCCCTGTCTGATCATCTACCAATCGAAGTGTCTTTCCCTCCCGAGCATTTTGGATAACAGCACTAACGAAGTTCCTCCCCACTGACCCATATAGCCAGCTAGTCCGAATTAATAGCAGGTCGACACCCGATGCGGACACATTCGTCTCTCCAGCGAGCTTACTCTTTCCATAGGTAGAAAGTGGATCAGGGTGATCCTGTGGGGAGTAGGGAGTTCTCTTGGAGCCTCCGAAAACGTAGTCCGTACTGAATAAGACCATCCGTGCCCCCACAACCCTACAAGCCTCAGCAACATTAAGAGCTCCACCACTGTTTACTGCGGAAGAAGACGCCTTCTCAGATTCTGCTTTATCGACGGCAGTAAATGCAGCACAGTGGAAGACAATATCTGGATTCTCCATTTTGAAGAGATGTTCAACTGCATACCCGTTGGTCACGTCGAGGTCAGTTCTCAGTAGGGCTTTGTATTCCATACCACGACGAACCATTAAATTTGAGAGTTCAGATCCGAGAAGACCTCCCGCTCCTGTGATTATATACCTCACGACAACCTGCTCTGGAAAATAGGCTGTAAGTCGATATTGCCCACCTTGGTACACAGCGGCAATTTCGGGCTAGTTACAATTCGATAAACTACTGACGTATTACTCATGACTCTCGATTTCACACCACTTGCAATCCCTGATGTCATCTTGATCAGAACAATCCGCCATGAGGATGAACGCGGATACTTCACCGAGACATACAGACGCAGCACCTTCAGTACCATCGACAGTGAGTTCGTCCAAGACAACTTTGTCCGTTCTGACCAAAGAGTACTGAGAGGTCTTCATTTGCAGCTCCCACCTAAAGCCCAAGGTAAGCTAGTACGCGTTATACGGGGTGCAATTTTTGACGTAGCTGTAGATCTGCGTACCGGGTCAAACACTTTTGGAGAGTGGGTCGGTATCCATATGAGTGCGGATGAAGAAGTTCAAATTTGGATTCCGCCTGGATTCGCTCATGGGTACGTAGTCCTGAGTGAGTATGGAGCTGATGTCAACTACAAAGTGACCCAGGAATACGATCCCGATCTAGATACAGGGATCAGGTGGAACGACCCCCAGATTGAAATTGTCTGGCCTATTCTTAACCCAATCCTTTCTCTCAAGGATCAGGAGTTACCTACGCTTGCTGAAAGTTCCTTCGCAGTAGACCTCAGAAATAATGGGATAGAATCCGACTAGCTTTTAAGGATCCAACTGTCATCTCCATCCGTAGCGACGCCTGCCCTAGCCACTGCATGCCGTGCGTCGATTAGCGTCTTGGCTTGCTCAAAAATTCGCGCATAATCAAAGTCACTATGGTCAGTGAGGATTACTACAACATCTGCCCAACTAAATAACTCGTCGGTCAACTTTTCTGAAGTCATAGTCGCACTTTCCCCACTCACCATGGAAACATACGGATCATGATACTTGACCTCTGCACCTTTCTGCTGGAGTAAGCTCATAACGTCCAAGGCAGGCGATTCTCTCACATCATCGATGTCTTTCTTATAAGCGACACCAAGTAAGAGAATACTTGATCCATTCAGGGGTTGGCGATTCCTATTCAGAACTTCACACACCTTGTCTCTTACAAAATGCGGCATTTCACTGTTAATCTCAGATGCGAGATCGATAAATCTTGTCTTGTAGTTGAGGGTCCGCATCTTCCATGATAGGTAGTGCGGATCCACCGGGATGCAGTGTCCACCAAGGCCTGGCCCCGGCATAAATTTCATGAAACCGAAAGGCTTTGTAGCTGCGGCATTTATAACTTCCCAGACATCCACTCCGAGCCGGTCAGCAATAAGAGCGATCTCGTTAACTAGGCCAATATTAACTGCCCGGAATGTGTTCTCTAAAATCTTAGTTAACTCTGCAGCTTCGACGGAAGAAACTCGAACAACCTTATCGATAAATCTTTCGTAAAAGCTCTGGCCGACATCCCCACATACATCAGTGAGTCCTCCGATAACCTTTGGAGTGTTTCTCGTAGTCCAAGTCTCATTACCAGGGTCAACTCGCTCTGGAGAGAAGCAAAGGAAAAAATCTTCTCCGGCTTTCAGGCCAGTGCTTTCAAGCCTGGGCTGCATAACCTCGCGAGTGGTGCCAGGATACGTTGTCGACTCAAGTACGATGAGCTGTCCCGGACGCAACGCAGCTGCTACTGCCTCAGATGCAGCCCTTACGTGAGAAACATCTGGGTCACGCGTCTTTGAGAGCGGGGTAGGGACGCATATCGAAATGGCGTCACATTCTTTGATGCGACTCATATCACGGGTTGCTTCAATTAGACCGCGTCTACGGAGTGAGCCAACTTCCTCATCCGTCAAATCCTGAATATGTGAGCAACCCGAGTTAACGCTCTCGATAACCCGCTCGTTTAGGTCAAAACCAATAACCTTGAACTTGCCACTCCCAGCAGCTTCTACAGATAGTGGCAAGCCGACATAGCCGAGCCCTATAACACCGAATGTCGCAAACTCGTGGTCATTCATTCGGACTAGCAACCATCAGCGGATTAGAGTGGCACCGGGTGGAATTAGTCTCCAGAGTTTAGTCGCTTGGAGAAACAGCTGGAGCTTTTGTGACCTTGCCTGACGAAATACAGCGTGTGCATACGCGGACACGACGACGAGTGCCACTCTCATCGACAATCTTTACCGTCTGGAGGTTTGGGAGCCAGCGGCGGCGCGTCTTATTGTGAGCGTGGCTAACATTGTTCCCGGTAGCGGGACCCTTGCCACACACATAGCAAATTCTAGCCATATTACCTTAGTTACCGATCCAATTGTGGGTTAGCTGGCACCGACCACCTAATTACCACTGGTATTCCCTTCCCCACTCGTTGTGTCAGCTACAACGATTTCCGTTGATTCCAAGTAGTGCATCGCAAACTCAGCTGCCAAACGGTCACCATCCCCGATCGATCCTGACGCTGTCCATGCGCTCAAGGCAGAATCATTTACCGCATGGAGGATACCGGTCACAGTCGCCCGCTCACCCATGGTGACAACCACACCCTCTGCCTTGACCTCTTCAGACATTGAAATGAGGAACGGTTGCCCATTCGGAAGCTCAAGCCAGAAGCCCTGTGTACCAAGCATGCTGGCTACGTTTAGCCCTGACACCCGTATCAGCCGCCCCTCAAATGGGCCTGCATCAACCTCTAGGTCAGTAGCAGCAACAGTGGTTGCAACCTCCATTTCATCTGCTGTATCACTCTCCTCGACGATGTCGAGCGCCCGCTCTTCAGCGGACTGAACGTTGAGGTAGTACATAAATGCACCAATAACGATGAATGCGAGCACCATCAGAAACATACCCGGGTCAGCAGCACCCCGTCGGGAAGTATTGTCAGCCATATCCGTCGTCCTGTACGGTGGAGGTGTCCCCATTATTTCACGAGCTAAACTAATTAACCAATTCGATGAGCGATATCTCAGCTGCATCACCTTTACGGTTACCCAGTTTCAGGATCCTGGTATAGCCGCCCGGGCGGTCAGCGTATCGGGAAGAGATTTCATCGAACAATTTCCCTAAAATCTCTCGATCTTGGATCTTCCGGGCTACTAAACGCCTCGCATGCAAGTCCCCCCGCCGGGCAAGAGTAATTAGGCGCTCAGCATAAGGCCTTAGCTCTTTAGCCTTAGCAGTGGTTGTCTCAATACGCTCATGTCGAAAAAGCGAAGTCGCCAAGTTCCGCAGCATCGCTCGTCGATGACTCGCTGTTCGCTGGAGCTTTCGTCCCTTTTTCCTGTGTCGCATAACTAACCGTTCTCAATTCCTGGGATCTCACCCTCTGCATCCGAGAAAAAGAGGCGGCCGTCTTCCCCTTGCTCAAGCTTCATACCGAATCCTAGCTCCCTCTCTGCCAAGAAATCTGAGATCTCTTTGAGAGATTTCTTACCAAAATTCTCAATTTTCAGCATATCATTTTCTGATGTCTGCACTAGCTCTGCCAATGTAAGGATATTCTCCTTATGCAAAGAATTACGAGAACGTACAGAGAGTTCAGCAAGTTCTTCGATCAAACTCTCAAGTAGAGCCTGCTGATTCTCTGAAACCGCAACCGACCCCGGAGGAGTAACTTCAGGAATTCCACCCTCGCTGAAATAGAGCATGTACTCTAGGTGTTTCCTGACAAGTTCAGCCGCATAAGCAACTGCGCTTGCCGGATCTAACGAGCCATCGGTCTCTATGTTCAGTGTGAGTCGATCAAAATCTGTTCGCTGGCCAACCCTTGTTTCCTCCACAGAGAAGTTGGCCCTCCTCACGGGATTATAAATCGAATCGATACGGACGAGATCCACCGGAGCTTCTCTGGGAACGGGGTGCTGATCTGCGAGCACAAAACCACGGCCTTTATTGATGTAAAGCTGGCCCTGGAGCATGCGGTCTTTCTGAAGAGTGAAAAGATGATGGCCTGGATCCATGACAGTGGCTCCAGAGGTTGGCTGAATATCTCCCGCAGTCACAATACCAGCCTTGTCGACTCGTATCTCTAGAACTACTTCATCCACATCATCATCCAAAGTCACGATCAGTGATTTCAGGTTCTGAATTACCTGGTGGACATCCTCTAGCACACCAGTAATCGTTTGATGTTCATGCAGAACTCCGTCGATACGAAAACCCCATACTGCCGCCCCTCTCAGTGAAGAGAGCAGTACACGGCGCACTGAATTACCCAGGGTATGTCCAAAGCCCCGCTCAAGCGGCTCGACCATGAATTGAGCCGAACGGTCAGCATCCTCAATACTCTCGATCTGCTCAATACGCTCAGGGAGTACCAAGCCAGTGAGATCTAGGTCCACGATATCCTCCTAAACAGCCTTACTTGAGTCGGAATTAATGATCCGACGTAGGATCACTTCGAATAGAGCTCTACAATTAATTGCTCTTGGGCGGCGAGCGGAATATCAGCACGTGTCGGTTGTCGGATCATCCGCCCCACACGCGCCTTCTCATCCAGAGCAAGCCACTCGAGAAGCGTCGGTCGTGTTCTTGCCTCAAGGCTTTCCTGGATTGGTATGATTTCTTTGGACTTGGGCCGGATCGCTATCTCGTCACCAGCTGATACCCGGAAACTCGGAATATCAACAAGCCGCCCATTCACATCCACGTGACGATGGCGAATTAGCTGGCGTGCTTGACTCCTGCTCATAGCAAAACCCATACGGAATACGACATTGTCTAGTCTTGTTTCCAGCGCAATGATCAGGTTGTCCCCTGTCATACCTGAGATCTTAGCAGCACGTTCAAAAAGATTTCTAAATTGCTTCTCATGCAGTCCATATATCCGTTTGACTTTTTGTTTTTCTCGCAGCTGAACAGCGTAGTCCGACTGCTTGCGTCGCCTTGCGTGCGCAGGTCCGTGCTGGCCTGGGGGATACTGTCGACGCTCGACTGGGCATTTCTCAGTGTAGCACTTCTGGCCCTTAAGAAAGAGCTTCTGACCCTCTCGGCGGCAGAGCCTACAAACTGGTCCGGTATAACGAGACATGTGGTCGCTAGCCTCCCTAGACTCGACGCTTCTTCGGAGGCCGACAGCCGTTATGGGGCAACGGCGTAATGTCCTCGATTGATTTGATCTGTAGACCTGCAGCAGACAGCGCCTGAATCGCTGATTCACGGCCTGACCCAGGTCCCTGTACACGGACATCCAAGCGTTTGACACCAAGTCCTACCGCCTCTCGTCCAACCTTCTCAGCGGCAATGGTTGCCGCGAACGGGGTCGACTTCTTTGATCCCTTGAACCCGGCCGTACCAGCACTGGCCCAAACCACCGCATTGCCTGCGTTGTCTGTGATAGTAATGATCGTATTGTTGAAGGTTGCCTTTATATGCGCGATGCCTTCAGACTCAACAACCTTCTTACTGCGCTTTGGTTTGTTTTTTTCCTTTGCCAATTTCTTATTTCCATGCTATGGATGCGGCAAGACGGGGTTGGTGTCTACGCTGAGACCACATCAAGTGAGACGCATGCACTGCATGCGTCGAATGAGTAAAGCTATTTATTTCCTGGGTACTTTCTTCTTTCCGGTAATCGCCCTCCGGGAGCCCTTGTGAGTGCGAGCATTAGTTTTTGTTCTTTGGCCACGAACCGGAAGTCCACGCCGGTGACGTAATCCCCGATAGCACCCAATATCCATTAGGCGCTTGATATTCATAGACGTCTCGGTACGGAGCGCACCTTCCACCTTGTAGTTGCCCTCGATCTGACGTCGAAGACGGTTCACATCGTCATCTGACAGATCTTGCGTCCGGCGATCAGAGTCAACACCACACTCGGTAATAATCTGCTTGGCCCGAGTATGACCTATCCCATATATATACGTAAGCGCAATCTCAATCCTCTTCCCACGAGGGAGATCCACCCCAGCAATACGCGCCATTAATCGCTAACCTTGACGCTGTTTATGCTTAGGATTCCTAGAGCAGATAATTCGTACCACACCCTTTCGTCGAATTACCTTGCAATGTTCACACATAGGCTTCACGCTGCTTCGTACCTTCAATTATGACATCTCCTAAATCATTTCTAGTAGAGCTGTAAAATGTAATAAGGCTTTTATAGGTCTTCAAGCGGTCCCAGTAATAGTAGAAACTGCATAAAATGAAGATTCTAGAGTGGTGAGAACCTTTGGTCCCTGAGCTGTTACCGCCACCGTGTGCTCAAAGTGTGCTGAGAGGGACCTGTCTGTGGTTATTACCGTCCAACCATCGTCCAGAGTGCGTATTTCCGGAGAACCAGCAGAAAGCATAGGCTCTATAGCGAGTACCATGCCTTCCCGAAGCAACGGGCCATGTCCTGGACGACCAATATTTGGAATTTGTGGTTCCTCATGCACTTCCCGACCCACTCCGTGACCAACCAGGTCACGGACAATCTTGCAATCCTCCCCCTCCACCGCAGCCATCACCGCTGCACCGATATCCCCCACATGGTTTCCCGGCCTTGCAGCATTGATCGCAAACCCGAGAGCCTTCTCGGTGGTCTCGAGCAAACTGTGTGCTTCATTACCCACCTCACCGACTACGAATGTCCATGCAGAATCAGAGCACCATCCCGCAACACGTACTCCGACATCTATCGACACAATGTCTCCCGAAACCAGTGTCCGGCTCGCAATGGGGATCCCATGAACTACCTCCTCATTGACAGAAGTACAGACACTCCCCGGGAATCCGTAGAGACCTTTGAAAGCTGGAACGGCGCCATCATGTGATAAGATATACTCATCGCAGAACAGGTCTAAATCAGTTGTTGACACCCCTGGAATCACAAGAGGAGCTATCTCGTGAAAAAGGCTGGCGATGATCTTTCCTCCACCCGCGATCATTTCAACCTCTTCTGCCGTTCGTAAGTGGATCACACGGTTAATCGATTTCAAGCGCAGCGCGGAATGCGCGCTGAACGTCATTTACGGGTTGCATGGCTGACACACGTTTCAATGACGCCGGGTGTGAAGTGTAGTGCTCTATCAATGGAGTTGTATGGGTCTCGTATACCATCAGGCGGTTTCTGACCGTGTCCGGTTGATCGTCCGAGCGCTGAATCAGCGGTCCGCCACAACGTCCACACTCACCCTCAATTATTGGAGGGTCAAAGTGTACGTTAAAGACCGCCCCACAGTTCGTGCAGCTACGTCGACCACTCAGGCGTTTGATGAGTTCATCCTCAGGTGCCTCAAAGAGAATTACTTCGCTTATTCCACACGCAACGTCCAAAAGGACACCTTCAAGACCCTCAGCTTGAGCAATCGTCCGAGGAAACCCGTCGAATACTATATTTGTTTCTGGATCCGTGGTGCTGAGGTGATCTCGGATTAAACCCAAAATCAACAGATCTGGCACTAATTCTCCCTTATCCATGAACTCTTGAGCTCCTAGACCCAGGTCAGTTCCATCCCGGTAAGCTTCGCGCAAAAGATCGCCGGTCGATATGTGCTCACCCCCAACAGAATCAATGAGCCGCGCAGCCTGAGTGCCCTTCCCTACCCCCGGTGGGCCCAGGAGGATAATGACCATCACATGTATCGTTGGCGCCCACGCATCTTCACTCGACCCTTTTTCATAAAACCATCATAGTGGCGAAGCATCAGATGCTGCTGAGCTTGCTGAACTGTGTCGAGCCCAACTCCTACGACAATCAGGAGGCTCGTCCCACCGAAGAAGAAGGTCGTGATATTGAAAATATCAAAAATCCAAAAGGGAACGAGCGCTATACCTGCAAGATAGAAAGAACCAGGTAGCGTCACACGAGTAAGCACTCGATCAATGTACTCTGCGGTACGAGCACCCGGCTTCACACCGGGGATGAATCCACCCTGTTTCTTTAGGTTCTCAGCCAGGTCAATTGGGTTGAATATGATTGCCGTATAAAAGTATGTGAAAAAGACAATCAGGAACCCATAGGTGATATAGTACCCCCAGGTTTGGGGAGCAAAAATTTCATTGATGAACCTGAGCGGCTCCCAATCCACAAATGCTGCTGCCGTTCCTGGCACCACCATGAAGGACTGAGCAAAAATGATTGGCATCACACCCGCAGAGTTTACACGCAGTGGGATAAAGCTCTTTTGACCTTCTCGGATACGCCCACGTCCGACAACTTTCCGCGGGATCTGCACCGGAATCTTTCGCGAGGCCAGAGTCATCGCTACCACCCCTGCTGTTACACCTACGATTACTACCACAAGCGCCGCAAGTGAAAAGGCACCGATCTCTCCGAGCCGGAACGATTCCCAGGTACGTACAATAGCTGCCGGAAAAGTCTGGATGATCGAGAAAAAGATCATCAGAGACATGCCATTACCAATCCCATGTTCGGTGATCTGCTCTCCGAGCCACATGACGAAAATTGCGCCGACCGTAAGCGTCGTAACTGTCGTGAATGTGAATAAGGAGCCTGGGCTAGTAACCGCCCCCGGAATCGCTTGGAGAAAGGCTGAATAACCGTAAGCCTGAGCCATAGACAGGACGACTGTGGTATACCTAGTCCACTGGGTCAGCTTCTTACGGCCCTCTTCACCCTCTTTTTGGAGCTTCTCAATCGTTGGGAAAACAGCTGCGAGCAATTGAAACATGATACTCGCAGAGATGTACGGCATAATCCCGAGTGCCAAGATTGTAGCACGGGATAAACCTCCCCCAACAAACATGTCGTAGATGCCGAAGAAAGTGTCCTGGAGCGCACCGAACTGCTGGCGTAGAGCACCGACATCCAAACTAGGAACCGTAATGTGAGATCCGAGCCGATAGATGAGGAGGATGAACAAGGTGAAGAGGATCTTCTCCTTGAGTTCCGGAGCACGGAAGAGGCCGGCTACATTTTTCGCAGGAGTCGACACGCTACGAAGCTTCCCCCACACCTGCCGTGATCAGTGAGACGCTGCCGCCTGCAGCCTCAATCTTTGTCTGGGCACTATGACTACATTTGTGCACGGTAACCGAGAAAGCCTGGTCAATCTCCCCCTGACCAAGAATCTTGACCGGTCTTCGGAGCGAACTGATCAAGCCTGCTTGCCTTAGAGAATCAGGATTGATCTCTCCATCACACCGTTCGAGGTCCCTCACATTCACAACTTGATATTCAACACGGTTGAAATTCTTAAAGCCTCGCTTGGGGATCCGTCTCGTAAGAGGCATCTGGCCACCCTCAAAGTCTCTTCGAATCTGACCACCAGATCTCGATTTCTGACCCTTCTGACCACGACCGGACGTCTTGCCCGAGCCTGAGCCAGGCCCTCGCCCAACACGTTTGCGATTTCGACTTGAACCTGAGTTGGGGGTGAGATCGTGTAGCTCTGCCATGTATTAACCCTCTACCTCATGTACATCCACCATAAAGGAGATTTGACTAATCATACCTCTGATGGCGGGTGAGTCTTCGTGAACCACACTCTGTTGATGGCGTTTGATCCCCAACGCTCGGAGGGTACGCCGATGTTTGTCCTGACGCCCTATACCGCTACGCGTTTGGGTGATTTTCAGCATGGACTGCTTCTTCTTAGCCATGGTGGACCACCCCAATAGCCTCGACTGGTACTCCGCGCTCTTCAGCTGCCTGTTCAGCTGTAACTAACTCGCTTAAACCCTTCATAGTTGCTCGTACAACGTTAATCGGGTTGTTCGTGCCGAGACTCTTTGTGAGAACATCAGTCACTCCCGCAGCCTCAAGCACCGCACGCACTGGGCCGCCTGCGATCACACCTGTGCCAGGAGCTGCCGGACGCAAAAGAACTTTTCCAGCTCCCCAGCGACCGATGATCTCATGCGGTAGTGTCCCATTCTGGATAGGTACCTTCACCATGTTCTTACGAGCCTGCTCAAAAGATTTTCGGATCGCCTCAGCAACTTCATTCGCCTTTGCAAGCGCAATCCCAACATTCCCCTTTTTGTCTCCAACCGAGACAAGAGCAGAGAAAGAGAACCTCCTACCACCCTTCACGACTTTCGCGACCCGGTTGATAAAAATTACATTCTCAACGAGATCACTTTCTCGATTCCTATTTGGTTTTTTCTTCCTTGAATCCTTCGGCATCAGAACTTCAGACCTCCCTCACGGGCACCCTCGGCAAAAGCCTTTACCCGACCATGGTATTTGTATCCACCGCGATCGAAAACCACGGTATCTATTCCCTGCTTCTTGGCGCGCTCAGCCAGCAATTTTCCAGCTGCATGCGCATGCTCAACTCGCGGATTCTTGCTCTCTGCGCTAAATCCCGTGAGTTCTTCGGACAGTGTGGAGAGACCGACCAATGTGCGACCAAGATCATCATTGATGAGCTGCCCTTCAATGTTCTTGAGTGAGCGAAACACAACTAAGCGAGGGCGTTGCGCCGTGCCTCTGATCTTGTCTCTTACACGGTGGTGCCTACGCATGCGTTGGAGACTTCTGCTTTTCTTAAGCTTACTCTGCTTGATCATACGGCCGCTCCAGCTGTCTTACCGGCCTTGCGGCGCACATGTTCTCCCTGGTAACGGATGCCCTTTCCCTTGTAAGGCTCAGGAGGCCGGAACGAACGGATCTCAGCTGCGGCCTGTCCGACTTTCTGCTTATCTATACCCTGCACTACAATTGTCGTCTGATTTGGGCACTCGAGAGTTATCCCATTATCCGGTAAATAGTCGATGGAGTGACTATAGCCCAAGTTAAGTGTTATCCCACTAGCCTTGGGGTCAGCGCGATAACCGACGCCTATGATCTCAAGCGTCTTAGTGAATCCATGGATTACCCCGGTCACCATGTTCTGGATTAGTGAACGTGTAAGCCCGTGCAAAGCCCTGTGTCTCTTCTGATCTGAGGGTCGCTCGACACGTAGTTCGCCATCCTCTATTACGATCTGCATATCCGGGTGAACTTCCATAGTCAGCGACCCTTTCGGTCCCTTAACGCTTAGCGTGCCTTCCACTTCAGTGGTCTCGACTCCCTTGGGGAGTGAAACAGGCATCTTCCCGATACGTGACATGGTTTCGTTCTCTCTCGTTTCCGCTCTACCAGACGAACGCCAAGACTTCACCACCTACACCCTGCTCGCGAGCGGTCCGATCAGATACCATTCCTCCTGATGTTGAGAGGATGGCCATCCCAAGACCATTCCTAACACGAGGAATTTTATCTTTGCTGACGTAGTGCCGTCGTCCCGGACTCGAGATGCGCTCAAGGTGGCGGATAATAGGCTTGTCTTTGTGGTACTTAAGGTAAATGCGCAGCACCCCGAAACGGCCATCGGCAAGGACTTTATGTCCGTGAACGAAATGACTCTCCTGTAATAGCTTTGCGATCTCGACCTTCATTCTAGATACAGGTACATCTACCCACTTGTGGGCTGCCTGTCCTGCATTCCGGATGCGTGTCAGCATATCCGCGATAGGATCGGTCATCATCTTATTGATACTCCTTTACCAACTGGATTTGCGGACACCAGGGATCTCCCCCCGAAGTGCCATTTCTCGGAAACAAATTCTACATATCCCAAACTTGCGGAGAAAAGCACGCGGTCTACCGCATCGTTGGCAACGATTACGTTGCCGAACCCCAAATTTTGGGGTTCGTTTTGTCCTTTCGATGAGCGCCTTTCTGGCCATTCAGAGTTCTCTCTATTTAAGCAGTTGCACCGATCTGAACCGGTACAGCACCGCGGAAAGGGAAGCCCAGCTCACGTAGCAGGGCCCGTCCCTCAGCATTGTTATTCGTAGATGTAACCACAGTAATATCCATACCATGGATCTTGCGCACCTTGTCATAATCAATTTCAGGGAAAACAATCTGTTCAAGGATTCCCATGGTGTAGTTACCACGACCATCGAACGAACGAGATTTAAGTCCTCTAAAATCCCTAATACGAGGAATCGTCGTATTAATCAGACGATCAAGGAAGAACCACATCTTCTCCCGCCGTAAAGTCACTGAAGCTCCCACGGGCATACCTTCTCGGAGCTGAAAATTCGAGATTGATTTGCGGGCTCGATTCATAAGCGGTTTTTGGCCGGAGATGACGCCCAGTTCATCAATCGCACTTTCGAGTAACTTGTGATCTCGTGACGCATCTCCCACACCAACATTCAATACTACCTTGACCACCCGAGGAATCTGATGTGGGTTCACGAACCCAAATTCCTCATGGAGTTTGGGGCGGACTTGATTCTCGTAGTGAGTCTTTAGACGCGGTTCCATGATCTGCCTAGATACTCAAGAGCAAAGTTATTGTGGCCTTGGGATGGGATTGCCGCTCTTGACCGCAATCCTCTCCTTAGTTCCGTCTTCCTCTACCCGAACCCGCACCCTACTTGGCTGATCTGTTGCTGGGTCGATTAGCATCACATTTGAAATATTTATCGCGGCTTCAAAGCTAATGATTCCACCATCAGGATTTGCCTCACTAGGCCGTGTGTGGCGCTTACGCATGTTCACACCTTCGACACGAACTTGTCCGGTATCTTTCATCACCTCGAGAACATTCCCTTCTGTTTCACGATCATTACCGCGAATGACACGGACCCTATCTCCTTTCATGATCTGACATTTGGTACTGGGCATCAGAGCACCTCAGCAGCCAGGGAAACAATTTTCATGTATTTCTTTTCACGTAGCTCGCGCCCGACGGGACCAAAGATACGGGTACCGCGGGGCTCGCCCTGCTGGTTGATGAGCACTGCTGCATTGTCCTCGAATCGGATGTAGCTACCATCCTTACGTCTTGTCTCCTTTACAGTCCGCACGACGACAGCTTCCACTACCTCACCTTTTTTTATTGCGGCGTTCGGTATTGCATCCTTTATGGTTACAACGATCACATCTCCAACCCCCGCATATCTGCGTTTCGAACCACCTAGAACCCTGATGCAAAGCGCTGACTTCGCACCCGTGTTGTCGGTAATCCTTAGGATCGACTCCTGTTGGATCATGATTCAGTTCCTCTATCTCTTGCCCTTAGGCCTTTCGCCCAAGCGTCTCAAGCAAGCGCCAGCGTTTCGTCTTCGATAAAGGTCGGGTCTCAACGATCCGCACTGTATCCCCAACTCTGCAAGCATTGCTTTCATCGTGGACATGATACCGTTTACTGCGCTTCACACCCTTCCCATAAAGAGGATGTGAGAAGCGTCGTTCTACCATCACTGTAATTGTCTTGTCCGCCCCATCTCCAATAACGACACCCGTTCGCACCTTTCTGTGGCCACGGTCATTGCTAACAGCCATCTCCACTGAAGGGGACTCCGCTGAATCCGCAGGGCTAACTGTGTCCTGTAAGTGTTCCATGCCATTATCACTCTTAGCTTCTTCGCTCATGAGCTTTCCGATATGTAGTTGGACTCTGCGGCGGCTAATTCACGTTCTTTCTTGACCGTCTCAAGCCTGGCGATATCCCGTCTGACTTGCCGGAAAAGATTAGGGTTTTCGAGTTCCATCATCGAAAGATGGAATCGCAGCTTGAATTTCTCTTCTCTCAACTCCTTGAGCCTCGCCTCAATCTCGACTTCGTCCCAGTCACGGATTTCTTCAGCTTTCATTTTCTCCCCCTACAGTTGCCGGTCACGGGCCACGAAACGGCACTTGATAGGGAGCTTGGCCGCTGCAAGTTCCATTGCTCGTTGTGCAGTCACTTCGTCGATTCCCTCTAGCTCGAACATGATGCGTCCGGGCTTGACCACCGCAACCCAACCCTCGGGATGACCCTTCCCCTTCCCCATTCGAGTCTCGGCAGGTTTCGATGTAATGGGTTTATCCGGAAAAATTCGAATCCATACCTTGCCTCCGCGCTTGATATGGCGGGTCATTGCGATACGGGCTGATTCGATCTGGCGATTAGAGATCCAGGTTGGCTCAAGCGCCTGCAACCCATATTCACCGAAAGACACCTTGTTACCACGATGAGCCATGCCTCGCATCCGGCCTTTATGGGTCTTCCGGTGCTTTACTCGCTTTGGCGACAGCATCTATCTATGAACTCCCTGTAGAATAGGTACGCCCTCGGCGATCTTCAACGACTTCACCATTGAAGATCCAGCATTTCACGCCAACACACCCATAGGTTGTGAACGCAGTCACCTGAGCATAATCGATATCTGCGCGCAATGTATGCAGGGGAACCCTACCCTCGTTATAACCTTCAGTCCTGGCAATTTCAGCTCCACCCAAACGACCGGCACATTGGATTTTGATTCCCTTGGCACCGGAGCGGACAGCAGCTTGCACGGCACGTTTCATGGCACGTCGGAATGAGATTCTCTGTCGAAGCTGATGTGCCACGTTTTCCGCAACTAGATACGCGTTTACTTCGGGGCGTTTTATTTCCTCGACGTTAACAGAAATCTCTGCATTAGTGAGCATCGCCAGTTCTTCGCGTAACTTATCGACCTCAGCGCCGCGCTTCCCGATCACAACCCCAGGCCTAGCAGTATGGAGGGTGGCCACGATCTTGCTAGGCTTCCGTTCGATGTCCACACGAGCTAACGCAGCATGAGCTAGCCGCCGCCGGAGGTACTGCCGGATCGTCTCATCTTCCTTGAGCAGGCGCGGGAAATCTCGTTCGGCGTACCAGCGAGATGTCCAATCCTTGACGATTCCAAGCCTAAACCCAGTTGGGTGAGTCTTTTGTCCCATATCTCCTAAACTTCCTTTGTGTCGACAACCACTGTGATGTGGCTGGTACGCTTGCGGATCGGCGAAGCCCGTCCCTGTGCGCGCGCACGCCAACGGCGTAGGGTAGGACCCTCGTCGACATAGGCCTGACGAACCATTAAATCATCAATGTCAACCAAAGTGCCACCATCCTGTGACTTGACCTGTGCGTTTGCCACCGCAGAGCGGAGAGTCTTACCCACCGGCTCAGCGGCTGCCTTCTTTGAATATTGGAGAAGCCCGTACGCTTCATTCACAGATTTCCCTCGGATCTGGTCAACAACCAGCCTGACCTTTCGAGGGCTCATCCTGACGTATCGTGCTATCGCTCTAGCTTTCATAACCGTTATTTCGGCCCTGACCGCTTGTCAGCGAATCTTCCGCCATGCCCACGAAATAGCCGTGTTGGTGCGAACTCACCTAGTTTGTGTCCAACCATGTTCTCCGTGATGTACACAGGGATGAATTTATTACCGTTGTGGACAGCCAATGTGTGTCCCACGAATTCCGGAGAGATGGTAGATGCACGGGACCACGTCTTTATGACTTTCCTCTCATTCCGAGCATTCATTACCTGCACACGGAGAAGAAGCTTCTCATTAATGAACGGGCCCTTCTTTACGCTACGAGGCATATATTGCTCCTACTTCGTTGCTTTTCCGCGCTTACGACCGCGCACGATATATTTAGTTGATTCCTTCTTCTTATTGCGAGTCTTGCGACCCTCCGGTTTCCCCCAAGGGGATACAGGAGGACGCCCCCCAGAGGAACGACCCTCACCACCCCCTAGGGGATGGTCAACAGGGTTCATTGCAACACCCCGAACCTTAGGACGCTTACCCCTCCAACGATTGGCACCTGCTTTGCCAATCACCGTCAATTCATGGTCAGAGTTTCCAACTTCACCGATCGTAGCCATACACTCTTTTCTGATACGCCTTACTTCAGTGGACGGAAGTCGGACCGTTACGAAAGCCCCCTCCTTAGCTACGACCTGAACAGAAGCACCTGCTGACCTCGCGAGCTGACCACCCTTCCCAGGCTTGAGCTCAACGTTGTGAACAGAAGTGCCAAGCGGGACGAGTTCAAGGGGCATTGCAGAGCCAACAAGTATATCCGCCTTTGGTCCTGCCATAATCCGATCGCCGACCTTGAGCCCCTTGGGGTGCAAGATGTAGCACTTCTCTCCGTCAGCGTAATGTATCAAAGCGATATTCGCAGAGCGGTTGGGGTCGTATTCAATGTGAGCCACCACACCTGACACATCTAACTTGTTTCTTTTGAAGTCAATTCGGCGGTATTTGCGCTTGTGCCCACCTCCCCGACGGCGGACCGTGATATGACCATGGTGATTGCGGCCGCCACTGGAGCTTAACGACTCAGTGAGAGAACGTTCAGGTCCTTTCCTTGTGATCACCTCATTATCAAGGATTGAGCGCGTGCGTTGGCCAGGTGTGATCGGCTTAAATTTCTTGATACCCACGATCAACCTGCCTCGTAAAGCTCAATGTGATCGCCTTCTGCCAGTTGGATAACCGCTTTCTTAAAGGAAGAACGACGGCCGGGCTTAGCATTGCGCGCCAGACGAGCCATCTGGGAGCGCTTCGTCTTACCTGAATACCTCATGGTCCTGACATCCCTAACAGTTACGTCCCAGAGTTTCTCTATTGCTTGACCTATCTCAATCTTATTGGCGTCTTCATTTACGATAAATGTGTAGATGTTCGAAGACTCCATCTGATCAGAACTTTTCTCGGTGATGACCGGAGCGTAAATCACATCGTAAGCCTCACGCATTGTCACTTTCCTCGTTAGAGGAATCGAGTTCAACATCTCTCTCTTCAGATTTCTTAAGGCTAGAATCGGTCTCTAGCGCACCCCGCTCGATCACAACAGTATGAGCCCACAGAACGTCGTAGACTGACTCATCCCCGAAAGGAACCACTGAGATTGCGGAGAGATTCCGAGATGAGAGGTATAAGTTCTTATTCACGCCGTCAGTAAGGAGAAGTACTTTACCAGGTACATCTATAGCACTTACAAATGCAATAAGGTCACGAGTCTTCGGAGACTTCATCTCAGGCAGATCCGCTATTACCACTCGGTCATTCTCTGCCCTGTCATTGAGTGCTGAATGCCTAGCCAACGTTTTAACTTTCTTGGGGAGTCGTTGACGCCAAGAATGCGGGATGGGCGGAAACGCGACGCCACCGCCCGCCCAGATCGGAGATCGGATCGTTCCCGCTCGGGCACGACCTGTGCCTTTCTGACGCCAAGGCTTTCGACCACCACCAGCGACATCTGAGCGCGTCTTGGCAGCAGCAGTACCTTGTCTCTGATTCGCGCGATAGGCCTTTACCGCCTGATGAACTACACCCTCATTTACGACACCATTGAAGAGTGGAGTAGGAAGTGTTCGAGCCCTTCCTTTCTTGCCGTCAGCCTTGTAGTAGCGGGCCTTGAATATAGCCGTCATTTCGAGACCAGAACGTAGCCATTCCGCGCACCCGGAACACCACCCTTAACAAAAAGAAGATTTTTTTCTTCATCAACGCGCACAACCTGTAGGTTTCTTATCGTTGTGCGGGCTCCACCCATACGCCCCGGGAGCTTCTTGCCCTTAATAACCCGAGATGGATCTGTCCCGGGACCCATCGAACCGGGGATACGAGACTTCGGGTGTCCATGTGACGCGGGCCGCATGGCAAATCCATGCCTCTTAACGACACCTTGGAAACCCCGTCCCTTGGATCGGCCGGTAATCTTCACCCTATCACCGGCTTCAAATTGCTCCACTGTAAGCTCCTGGCCTACCTCATACTCCGCACCATCCTCAATTGGGAATTCCCGCAGCAGACGGGGTGCTGCTTCCAATCCTGCAGTCACGGCATGTCCTATCTCTGCCTGCGACGCTCTCTTCGCCTTCTTCGAACCGAACCCAAGCTGAATTGCATGGTATCCGTCTCCATCTTCCGATCTTACCTGAACGACAGGGCACGGCCCGGCTTCGATCACAGTCACCGGAATCTGAAACCCTTCTTCACTGAAGATGCGCGTCATACCAATCTTCTTTCCAATCAACCCAGGCATATCTGAAGCTCTCCCTCAGAGGACCTTGATCTCGACATCCACACCAGCTGGAAGGTCGAGTTTGGTTAGCGCGTCAATCGTCTGTGGACGGCTATCGACGATGTCAATAACTCTCTTGTGTGTCCTCAACTCAAACTGTTCCCGACTTTTCTTGTCGATGTGGGGTGAGCGGAGAACCGTCCAGCGCTGCCGACGAGTCGGAAGCGGAATAGGCCCTCGTACCGTTGCACCCGAAGTCTGTGCTGTACGCACAATATCCGCGGCAGTCTGATCAACCACCCAGTGATCAAAAGACTTCAATCGAATCCGAATTTGTTCAGCCATTTCAACCCTTTATTTAAACTTGGTGCCCCGAGGACATGGACATGCGTTCTCTCATTTTTATTTGAGGATTTCGGTTACGACGCCAGCACCGACAGTGCGTCCACCCTCACGGATCGCGAACCGAAGTTCGGGATCCATCGCAATCGGTGTGATGAGTTCCACTTCCATCTGCACGTTATCACCAGGCATCACCATCTCTACGCCCTCAGGTAATTCTGTCGCACCGGTCACGTCTGTCGTACGGAAGTAGAACTGTGGCCGGTACCCATTGAAGAAAGGTGTGTGACGCCCCCCCTCATCCTTCGTTAGCACATACACTTCAGCCTTGAACTTCGTATGGGGTGTAATCGAACCCGGCTTCGCTAATACCTGCCCGCGCTGAATCTCCTCCTTGCCCACACCACGAAGCAGTAGACCTGCATTGTCACCTGCTTGTCCCTGGTCCAGCAGCTTCCGAAACATCTCGACTCCGGTTACTACCGTCTTACGGCTCTCGTCGGTCATCCCTACCAACTCCACTTCCTCGCCCTGCTTAACCACTCCACGCTCAATCCGACCCGTCGCCACCGTGCCCCGTCCCGTGATGCTGAATACATCCTCTACTGGCATCAAGAACGGCTTGTCGATGTCGCGCTTAGGTTCTGGTATATAGCTGTCGATCGCGTCCATTAGCTCCTGCACACACTCGGCGTCCGGACCTTCGCCCCCAGCCTCCAAAGCCTTCAGTGCAGAACCCTGGACCACAGGTATGTCATCACCAGGAAAATCGTATTCGCTCAACAATTCCCGAACCTCTAGTTCCACTAGCTCCAGAAGCTCATCATCGTCTACCATGTCTACCTTATTCATGAACACGACGATGTAAGGCACGTTCACCTGCCGGGCCAACAAAATGTGCTCCCGTGTCTGTGGCATGGGCCCATCGGCAGCACTCACCACCACAATCGCCCCGTCCATCTGCGCTGCTCCAGTGATCATGTTCTTCACGTAGTCAGCATGACCAGGACAATCTACATGTGCGTAGTGACGGTTCTCCGTCTCATACTCCACATGCGCAGTCGCGATCGTGATCCCCCGCTCCCGTTCCTCCGGAGCCTTATCGATCTCATCAAACGCAACCACATCTCCACCCCACTTCTTCGCCTGCGACACCGTGATCGCTGCAGTTAACGTCGTCTTACCATGATCCACGTGACCAATCGTTCCCACATTCACGTGCAGCTTGGTACGCTCAAATGTTTGCTTAGCCATCACTAGCCCCTCTGCTCCAGGTTATGCATTGTCAGTCTGTCTACG
>Ga0310121_10000726_pt1 | contig 35451 bp, 29 predicted proteins | sample CB27_Tmax_986_MG_FD_203504 | JGI IMG/M metagenome (GOLD analysis project Ga0310121, IMG submission 203504) | Marine microbial communities from Western Arctic Ocean, Canada - CB27_Tmax_986 | ecosystem: Environmental > Aquatic > Marine > Oceanic | place: Canada: Western Arctic Ocean | collected...
AGCACTCGCCACGCCCAGCCACGATCACGGTGTCGTTCACCATGGCGGCTTCGCGCATCGCTTGTGGAATCAGAATGCGCCCCGGCTTGTCCAGTTCCACGTCCCACGATCGGGCGTAGAGGGCTCGGCGGAGGCGGCGGCCACGCTGGCGGTTCGCTCCCTCCCCAGTCAGTTCGCCCGCGACCGCGTCGAACCCGGCTGAGGGATAGAACTCCAGACAGCCGTCCGGGCTGGGCGTCAACACTCCCCCGTCGGCGAAGGCGTCGCGATACCGTGCCGGTATCGCCAGCCGTCCCCGCTGGTCGAGAGAGTGTTCGAACTTGCCGCGAAAGGCGGGCACTAGTTCCCAGCATCCGTTTCTCGGTCGCCCCTCTGGAGTTCAGCGGCCCCGATGGACTGCGGTTCTCCATGCAGTTGTGAGGTTTTGGTTCAACAGGGAATCCGACCAAACTCCCCATTACTCCCCACAACGGCCCACAATGTGACACGGTTCCCCATCGCTGTCAACTGGAGCGTCAAGACTTTCTAGGAAAAACGTTGCAACATGGTTTGGGACGGGCCGCGTGGCTCGCGCGAGCATGCGCCACGAAGGGCACTCCAGATGGCCGCGACGCTCCGAGTCGGCATTCTCACCTGCAGCGACAAGGGCAGCCGTGGGGAGCGTGAGGACATGGCCGGACCGGCTGTTGCCGAGCTGCTCGGGCCGCTCGCTCCCGAGATCGTTGAAAAAGCGATCGTGCCTGACGACCCCGATCGGATCGCCGCGACGCTGGAGAAATGGTCCGACGGCGGCACGATCAATTGCTTGCTGACCACGGGTGGCACCGGGCTTGGCCCGCGCGACAACACACCGGAAGCGACGCGGGCCGTGATCGAGCGGGAAGTGCCCGGCCTGGCCGAGGTGATGCGACAGGCGGGGCTGGTCCACACGCCCATGGCTGCTCTCAGCCGCGGCCTGGCCGGCGTGCGCGGCCGCACGCTGATCATCAATCTGCCTGGCTCCGAAAAGGCGGTGCGCGAAAACCTGGCGGCGATCGTCCCGGTCCTGGAACACGCGGTCGCGCTGATCGAAGGCGACACCGAACACTGATGCGGCCCTGATGCAGATAGATGTTGTGACAATCTTTCCAGACGCCTTCCGCGGTGTGCTGGACGCGTCGATCCTTGGCCGTGCGATCGAGGCGGGCATCGTCGACATCGGTCTCCACGACCTGCGCGATTGGACCGACGATAGGCATCGCAGCGTCGACGACGCGCCGTACGGCGGCGGCGCCGGCATGGTCATGCGCCCCGGGCCCTGGTTTCGCGCGATCGAAGAACTGCGGTCCGCGCCTCCCGCGCCGCACGTCGTCCTCTGCACGCCGCAGGGCCGCCCCTTCTCGCAGGAGATCGCGAAGGAGCTGGCGCAGCGGGATCGGCTGATTCTCTGCGCCGCTCGCTATGAAGGCGTCGACGACCGGGTACGCGAGCATCTCGTCGACGACGAGATCTCGATCGGTGATTACGTGCTCAGCGGTGGAGAGATCCCGGCCATGGTCCTGATCGACGCCGTAGTCCGGCTCTTGCCGGGTGCGCTCGGCTCTGACGAGTCGACGGTGGAAGAGTCGTTCAACGACTCCCTGCTGGAATACCCCCACTACACGCGACCGGCCGAGTTTCGCGGCTGGCAGGTGCCCGAAGTCCTGCTCGGCGGCAACCACGCCAAGATCGCCCGTTGGCGCCGGGGCCAGCGCATCCGCCGCACGGCTCAGCGTCGTCCCGACTTGCTCGCGGGCGCCGACGTGACTCCGGAGGAACTGGACGACTGGGCCGTCCCCGACGACGACGCGGTTGAGTGATGCTTCTTACATCGCCCACTCGCGCCTAACCGTGCCCCTTCCCTACAATGGCCGTTCGAAGGCCATCGCCTCTGCGTACTGGGCGCGCCGCCCGGACCGCAGCGTTCAAGCTGGTGAAATATGGACCGTAGCGACCTGCTCGAACTCGAGCGCAACGCCGAAATCGTCGACTTCCAGCCCGGCGACACGCTGCGCGTGCACGTCAAGGTCGTGGAGGGTGAGCGCGAGCGCACCCAGGTCTTTGAAGGCGTCTGCATCCGGATCCAACGCAAGGGCTCGTCGTCCAACTTCACCGTGCGTCGCGTCACCCAGGGCATCGGCATCGAGCGCACGTTCCTCTACCACTCGCCGCGAGTGGAGAAGGTGGAAGTGATCCGCGCCGGACGCGTGCGCCGGGCCAAGCTCTACTACTTGCGCGGGCTGACCGGCCGCGCCGCGCGCGTGCCCGAGCGGGCCCGCCACGCCAGCCGCCCGATCCACAGCTACTGACTCTGACCCGAGCGCTCGCCCCGTAGACTCGACCGAGAGGGAGTTGGGGTGTGACCTACGCGCGCGTCGCCGTTGATTCCGGCCGTCCCCAGCGCGAGCCCTTCACCTACGCGGTTCCCACCGATCTCGCGATCGGTGTCGGGCAAGGGGTACTCGTCCCCTTTGGGCGGCAGGTCTTACAGGGCGTTGTGCTGGCCTTGGAGGACAGCTCCGAGATCGCGGAGCCGCGACCGATCCACAGCCTGATCGACGAGACCCCGCTGCTTACGCCCGCCCAGATCGAGCTCGCTCTCTGGATCAGCGACTACTACCGGTCCGCGATCTTCGAGAGCGCGGCGCTCTTCCTTGCTCCCGGGTTCTCGCGCAAGCCGCTGCGCATGTTGCGACCCGCCCCCATCGTCGATGCGTCCGCCTTGCAGCCGCTCAGCCCCCGTCAGCGGGAGGTGCTGACCACGATCACCGGTCGGGCGCCGATTAGCATCGACCGGCTCGATGCCCTCTTCGATGGCAAGACCGCGCCGACCGTTCGTGCCCTGCTGAAGATGGACCTGCTGGACGAGGTCTACACGCTGGCCGCGCCCAAGTTGCACAGCCGCGTCGAGCAGACCGTCTCGCTGGCCGTTTCAGCGGAGGCTGCCCGCGCCGCGATTCAAGCCTGGCCGCGCTCGAAGCGATCGCGGCAGGCCGATCTCGTCGAGGGATTGCTGGCGGGACCGCTACCGCTGGCGGAGGCGCGTCGACTGGCGGGCGGCCGAGCGCAACTGGAACGCGGGGTGGTGCCGGGCCGGTTGGTTGAGTTCGCCTCCGATGAAACGGTTCGTCTGCGTCTCGAACCCGACGCCGCGCACGCGGTGATCGATCAGCTGCGGCGCAACGCCGCCGAGCGACGCGCCGTGGCCGTCCTCCAGGTCCTGCTCGAAGGGGCACGCACCCCGGCCGACCTGCACTCCGTGGCCGGCGCGAACCGCAAGGACGTCGACGCGCTGATCGATCAGGGTCTCGTCGTTCGTGAATCGGTCGAGGTCGAGCGCGATCCGCTCGCGGGGCGGCCGGTCGCCCGGATCGACGCCGCGGCGCTGACCAACGACCAGCAAGAGGCCTATGCCACGATCGGCTCGGCGCTCAACGTCGCCAACGCCGATCGACGCGAGGCGGCGCAGTCCGATATGGCGGCCTGCATCTTCCTCTTGCGAGGCGTCACCGGGAGCGGCAAGACCGAGGTCTACCTGGCCGCCGTCGACCACACCCTCAGCCTTGGTCTGCGCTCGATCGTGATGGTGCCCGAGATCGCGCTGACGCCGCAGACGGTCGATCGCTTCCGGCAGCGCTTTGAGCGCGTCGCCGTCTGGCACTCCGGCCTCAGCGCGGGCGAACGCTTCGACACCTGGAACCGCATCCGCGAGGGCCGCGTCGATGTCGTCGTCGGCTCCCGCTCCGCGCTCTTCACACCCCTGCCGGAGCTGGGCCTCATCGTGATCGACGAGGAGCACGAGTGGACCTACAAGCAGACGGAACCCGCGCCGCGCTATCACGTACGTGAGGTGGTGGAGCAGTACGCCCGACTGATCGGCGCGGTCGTGGTGTTCGGTTCCGCCACACCGGACGTCGTGACCACGGCGCGCGCCCGAGCCGGTCAGTACACGGAGTTGGAGCTGCCCCAGCGCGTGCAGCGGATCGACGCCGCGGACCCCAAATCCCCGCTGCAGTCGGCGCCGCTGCCCGCGGTCGAAGTCGTGGACATGCGCGCGGAACTGAAAGAAGGCAATCGCTCGATCTTCAGCCGCGCGCTGGCGGCCGCGATCGACGACGCCCTCTCCAACGACGAGCAGGTCATCCTCTTCCTCAACCGCCGCGGCGCCGCCAGCCTCGTCTGTCGCTCCTGCGGGACAGCCCGCGAGTGCGAGCGCTGTTCGGTGCCGTACACCTACCACGCCCCGATCGACCGCTCGCGCCATGAAGCCCGGGCGCGAGGCATGGACAGGCTGCGATGCCACGAGTGCGGTCGTTCGGAAACGCCCAGTGACGTCTGCCCGACTTGTCGCGAGCCCTCACTGCGGCCGATGGGACACGGCACACAGGACCTGGAGCAGGAAGTCGAGAAGCGATTCCTGCTCGCCCGGGCGCTGCGCTTCGATCGCGACACGGCGGCTGCCCGCGACGGGCACGAGCGGATCCTGCGCCGCTTCCGCGAGGGTGAGGCCAACGTGCTGGTCGGCACGCAGATGATCGCCAAAGGTCACGACATCCCGGCGGTGACCGTCGTCGGCGTCGTCAACGCCGACCTCGCCCTGCGGTTTCCCGACTACACGGGGCCGGAGCGCACCTTCCAACTGCTGACCCAAGTCGCCGGGCGCGCGGGGCGCGGCCCGCGCGGGGGGCGCGTCGTGATCCAGACCTACGCCCCCGACCACTACGCGATCACGGCTGCCGCCGCCCACGACTACGAGACGTTCCTGGCCCAGGAACTCCCGGCCCGCGCGCCACACGACTATCCCCCGTACGGTCGGCTTGCCCGGCTTGTCTTCGCCAGCAGCCAACGCCCCCGCGCCCACGACACCGCCACCGAGATGGCCCGCTCCCTCATCATCGACCGCGACCGCCGCGGCCTGCCCGGCCCGGAGGTTCTCGGCCCCACGCCCGCATTCATCTACCGCCGCCGCAACCAGTACCGCTTCCAAATCACGCTGCGGGGCGCCGACCCGCTGCCGTTGCTGCGCGGGGTCGAGTTCCGCGGCTGGTCGGTCGATATCGATCCCGTCTCGCTGCTCTGAGGTTCGCGCGGTCGCTTCGCGACGACGGACGCGGCACAATGAGCGCAAGAGCCGTGAGCGAGTTGAGCGTTCCGGAAGGAACGACCCTTGGCCATCCATCCCATCACCACCTTGCCCAACGATGGGGCGGTGCTGCGTGCCCTCGCCAAGAAGGTCAAGCGGATCGACGCCTCCATCCACGCGCTGGTAGAGGACTTGATCGACTCTATGTATGCGGCCAACGGCGTGGGCCTAGCCGCGCCGCAGATCGGCGTCTCGCTGAAGGTCGTTGTGATCGGCATGCCGGGCGAGGAGCCGTTCGCCATGATCAACCCGGAGATCGTCAAGCGTTCGGGCGCGCGGGAAGCGACGGAAGGGTGTCTCAGCGTGCCGGGCTATCAGGGACGCGTGATCCGTTCGCTCCGCGTCACGGCGAAAGCGCAGGGCCTGAACGGCAAGGCGATCCGCATTCGGGCGGAGAACGACCTGCTGGCTCAGGCGCTGGAACACGAGATCAATCACCTCAACGGCATCATCTACATCGACCAGGTCGCGTCGCCGGAGCAGCTCTGGGCCTTGCCCCTGCACGACGACGAAGACGAATCCGACGACGACCAGACCGACGAGTAGCGGGTTCGCGATGATGTCCTCGCTCGTCGCCGCGGCCAGTCTGGCGGCGCGGGAGCGCGCGCAACCCTGGCCGGCCGGTGCTCCCTATCTCGTTGGCGGCTCTGTGCGCGACGCCTTGCTCGGGCGAGCGATCGCAGAGATCGACGTCGTCGTCCCCGGCGACGCGGCTGCCTGGGCCCGTGGCGTGGCACGGTTGCTCGACTCCCGCGCAGTGCAGATCGACGATCGGATCGGTGTCTGGCGCGTCCCTCTGGCCGACGCCTCTCTGGCCAACGCTTCTCTGGCTGACGGAGATGAGTCCGGCCAGCTCGATATCGCGCGGATGACGGGACCCGGCGACGGCGATCTCGCACACGATCTCGAACGGCGGGACTTTACGATCGATGCACTGGCCGTGCCCCTGGCGGAGCTAAACGGCGTCGAAAACGAGAGCGATGTGGCGTCGGTCGTCCGTGCCCATGTGGTCGACCAACACGGCGGCCTCGCCGATCTGGACGGCAAACGGTTACAGGCGACGGGGACTCAAGTTTTCGTCGAGGATCCGCTGCGCTGCCTTCGGGCCGCGCGCCTGGCGGCGCAGCTGGGCTTCGATGTTGAGAGCGGCACGCTCAGCCTGATCGCGGAGGCGGCGGATGCACTCGGACAGGTTTCGCCCGAGCGCGTGGGGCAAGAGTTGCTCCGCATCTTCGCCTGCGACGACGCCGCGCGGGGCGTCGCCGTGATGGAGTCGACGGGACTGCTCAGCGAGTGTTTCCCCGAGCTGGACGCCGGCAGGGGCTGCGAGCAACGTCCCGTGCACCGCTTCGATGTCTTCACGCACGGGCTCACGGCGAGCATTGTGATCGACCTGCTGCTGGCACCGGAGGCGCCGCTCGACCGGGTCGGAGCGCAGCTCTGGTCGGCGCTGTGGGAGGGGCCGGTCTGGGACGTGCCGACGGTCGATAGCGACCTGCGCCAGCACTTCAGCGAACACGGCGCCGCACTGCGGCTCGCTACGCTCCTGCACGACGTCGCCAAGCCGCAGACCCGTAGCGTCGACGCGGATGACCACACCCACTTCTACGGCCACTCCGAACAGGGGGCGGCCATCGCCGCCGAGCGGCTGCGCCACTGGCGCTTGCCCAATCGCCTGAGCGACCGGGTCAGCCTGCTGATCGACCAGCATCTGCGGCCCGGCCAGGTCGCCTCCCCAGGCCAACCACCGACCGCCAAGGCGCTGCATCGCTTCCAACGCGCTCTGGGCGACGCGAGCCCAGATCTCTGCTGGCTCTTCCTGGCGGATTCGCTGGCGACGGTCGGGCCGGAGGGACTGCTGGCCCGCTGGCCGGCCTACGTCGCGCACGTGCAGCACATCGTGACCTGGCGGCCCCCCGTCGCCGCGCAACGGATCGCGCAGCTCGTCGACGGACGGGCCGTGATGGAGGCGACCGGTCTCGGCCCCGGTCCTGATGTGGGCCGCATCCTGACCGCCATTAACGAGGCTGCGGCGGCGGGGGAACTGACCAGCGAGGCAGACGCTATTGCCCTGGCCCTTACACTGAGCCAAGCGCCACCGGCGTCAGCAGCGGATTCCGAGTCGAAGAAGGCATCCCGTGGCTGAAGTCCTGCTCATCACCGCCCTCGTCGTAGGGCTTTTCTTCTTCCTCTTCATCCGCCCCACGCGGCGCGAACAATCGCAGCGCCGCCGCGACCTGAACGCGTTGCGGATCGGTGACGAGGTACTTACGACCGGCGGTCTGATCGGCATCGTGACCGCCGTCGAGACCCAACCGGACGGCCCCATGATCCTCTCCCTCGAGCTGGCCGACGGCGTCGTCGTCCGCGCGCGGACCGAGGCCATCGCCCAGATTCTGCGCCCTGTCGACGTGATCGAACTCGACGATGAGATGGCCGACGCCGCGGACAACCGTGCTGCGCGGGCCGGCGCGGGATCGCGGGACGATGAAGGGGATGATCTCTCCGTCTGAGCGCCCCGTGACCGCAACTCAGGTGACTCCTATGCTGAGAAAGTCCTGGTTGGCCCGAGAGGACGGTAGTCGGATGGCGGAGCGCGGTGTTTAAGAGCCAACATCGGCTGGCGCTGGTCGTCATTGTGGCGGTGACCGGCTTCAGCTTCTTTGTCACCTGGCCTGGCAATCCCGACAAGTATCTGCCCAATTTCATTCCCTGGCCGTCGGGGCATGGCATCAACGTGGGCAGCTTCGATCGCGATGAATTCCGGCTCGGCCTGGATCTGGCCGGTGGGGTCTCGGTCACGCTCGAAGCGTCGGGTACGGCGCTGCAGGTGCGCGGCGGCGAGTCGTTGGGCGATCTGGCGCAGCGCAGCGACATCGTCGATGTGGTGGCGGCCGACATCGTCAGCCTCAACCCGGACCTGAACGGGCTCGAACGGTCCGACTTCGACAAAACCCTGCGCGCGGTGACTGAGCTCGCTGTTCCCGCCGCCGCCGCCGGCCCCAGCTTCGACGTCTTCGGCCCGGAGACGGTCCCCGTCGAGGTCGTGCCTGGCGACACGCTGCTGGAGTTCGTCGCGCGCCTTGATCTGATCAACCTGCTCGTCTCGCTCAACCCCGCCCTGGAGTCGATCGAAGCGGATGCCTTCGGCCAGTCCCTCCCGGCCGACTTCGATCGCGTGGTAGTGCCGTTGGAGCTGAGCGACGCCGACCTGAGCGAGTCCGTCGAAGAGGCGCGCCGCATCATCGAGGAACGCGTCAACGGCTTCGGCGTTTCCGAAGCTGAGGTGACCGTGCTGGGTGATGACCGCATCAATGCGCAGATCCCTGGCGTCACGGCGGAAGAGGCCGCTGATCTGGTCGGTTCCACGGCGCTGCTGGAGTTCCGCGAGATCGACCCTACCCAGACGGGTGTGTCGGCCCCCGTCGATCCGGTCCAGGCCCGCCAGACCATCTTTGACTCGTTCGATCCCACGATCGTGCCGGATACGGCTCGCATCGCCGTGTTCGATGTCGCCAATCCAGATGCGGACGTCATCGTCGTCAACAACACGCGCTGGATTCCCGCCTTGGGAACGAACTCCCAGGGCGAGCGCGAACAGTTGACCGGTCGTTTCTTGCTGGCCGATTCGATCGAACGCACGCTCGACCGAACTGGCCAACCGGCGCTGTTGTTCGAGTTCAATGAAGAGGGTGCCGATCTGTTCGAACAGATCACGGAACGGCTCTCGGTGACGCAGGCGCCGCTCGGCATCTTCGTCGACGGGGGGTTGGTGAGCGCTCCCAACGTCCAAGCGGTGATCAGCGACCGCGGCACCATCACGGGACTGTCGAACGAAGATGCGCGGTTGCTGCGCCGCCAGCTGCGCGCCGGCGCCTTGCCGGTCAATTTCCAAGTGATCCAGCAGACGGAAGTCGCCGCAACGCTGGGCGAGGACTCCGTCGTGGATACCGTTCAAGCGGGTTTGGTGGCGTTCCTCGCGATCATCGTCTTCATGGTCCTCTACTACCGCCTGCCCGGTGTGGTCGCGTCGCTCGCACTAATCGTCTATGCCTCGGCGGTCATGGCGGCCTTCAAGCTGATCCCGATCACGCTGACCCTGGCCGGGGTGGCGGGTTTTGTGCTCTCGATGGGCCTCGCGGTCGATGCCAACATCCTCATCTTCGAGCGCATGAAAGAGGAGTTGCGTCTCGGGCGCAGCCTGCTCGGCTCGATCGACACGGGCTGGGCGCGTGCGTGGCCCGCGATCCGGGACGCCAACATCTCCACCCTGATCACGGTCATCATCCTCTGGCTCTTCGCGGACGCGCTCAACGCGAACCTGATCAAGTCCTTTGCCCTCGCGCTAGGGGTCGGCACCATCTTCAGCATGATCAGCGCGATCTTCGTCACCCGCACCTTCCTCCACCTCGTCGTCGATCTGCGCGTCGCGCGTCGACCCTGGCTGTTCGGCATCCGCGAGATGACGGGGCAGGACGACGACTCGGCGGCGGCCGCGCAGTCCACGCCTGTGCACGGCGGGGGAGACTGACGTGATCAACTTCATCGGCCTGCGTCGTTATTTCGCCTTGCTCTCGCTGGCCTTGCTGATCCCCTCGTTCGTCGCCCTGGCTCTGTGGCAGCTCAACCCTGGGATCGATTTCCAAGGCGGTTTGGAGATGGAGGTTCGCTTCCTGCAGGGCGTTGAGCCCGCGGCGGTCGAGTCGGCGCTGACCGACGCCGGGTTCGACGAGTTCACGGTCGGTGACACCCGCGAAGAGACGCTCCTGATCAGCGCGCAGGTTCCGTCCGATATCGCTGCGTCGCAGTTTGAGACCAACATTGCCGACGCCATCACGCTCGCGCTTGGCGAGTTCCAGCAGTCGGACAGCAGCACCGTTGACGATCAGGTGGAAATCGAGATCTGGTTCGCCGCCGACGCCTCACAGAACGATGTGCGCGACGCTTTGAGCACGATCGACCTGGCGGATGCTCGCGTCCAGGGCACCGGGAGTGCCTCGTTCAAGATCCGGGTGCAGGAGCCAGAGGGCGGCAGCATCGAACTATTGCGCCAGCAGATCCTGGGCACGCTCGACACGGAAGTTGGCCAGCTCTTCATCCTCCAAGCCTCCGCCGTCTCCGGCATTCTGAGCGCCGAGATCGCCCGCGACGCTGGGATCGCGCTCGCTGTGGCCGCGCTGGCGATCCTGATCTACATCAGCATCGCCTTCCGCCGCTTGCCCAACCCTGCCGTGTATGGGGCCGCCGCAATCGTTGCCTTGCTGCACGACGTGACGATCGTCGTTGGTGCCTTCGCCATTCTTGGCGAGGTCGCCGACCTTGAGGTCAACGCCATGTTCGTGACCGCGCTGCTGGCCATCATTGGTTACAGCGTCAACGACACCATCGTCGTCTTCGACCGTGTTCGCGAGACGTTCCTAGCCGACACCAGCGCCGACTTGCGCTTCACCGTCAACGCGGCAATCACGCAGTCGCTGGGCCGCTCACTCAACACCTCGATCACGCTGATCCTGGCGCTGCTCGCCCTGGTGCTGATCGGCGGCGTGACCGTGCGGCCGTTCGTGATCGTGCTGCTGATTGGCGCCGTCGCCGGCACCTACTCGTCGATCGCGGTTGCGGCCCAGATCGTCGTGCTGTGGGAAGAGAACCTGCGCCACCGCATCATGGGCGAGTCGGATGCGCCGAGTGGCCGTCGACGGGGCCGTCGCGTCCGCGCCTCCAGCTAGCCCGTGCGAGGTTCCGAAGTTCGCGATAAGACGCTGATCGAGGCCGCGCTCCGACGCGACGTCGGTTGGCACGTCTACCACCTCGGCGACTTGGACGACGAGCTCTACCCCTACACGCGTTGGTTCGCCACCTTCGACGGTGCCGAGATCGACCGGCTCGCCCTCTTCTTCGACCGCTACGCCCCGCCGATTCTGCTGGCGCTGACAAACGACGTCGATCGCATGGTCGAGATGCTGCAGGACATGGGCGACCTCTTCCCCCGGCGCATGCACGCCCACCTCTCGCCCGGCGTGGTCGAGGCGCTGCGCCCCGAGTTCGAGCCCCTCTCTGCCGCGCCACATCTGCGCATGCAACTCACCAAGCCCGATGCCCTGCACGACATCAGCCCGCGCGACACGAGCCGGCCCACCAGCGATGACCTGCCCGCGCTTCACGCGCTCTATGAGCATGTCTACGCCGGCGAGGAGGGAGGGGCCAACGTCTTCCACGAGTTGATGCTGGACTTGGGTCCGTACTACGGCGTCTATCAGGGGCGCGAGCTCGTCGCCGCGGCCGGTGTCCATGTTTGCTCCGCTGAGCATGGCGTCGCCGCGGTGGCAAACGTCGCGACCCATCCTCAACAGCGCGGCCGCCGACTGGCGCAGCGCGTCACCGCCGCCGTCTGCCGCGAGCTGCTGCCGATCGCCGAAACGATCGGGCTGAACGTCTGCGCCGACAACGTGCCCGCCGTCGCGGCGTACCGGCGGCTTGGTTTCGACGCCGCCTTCGAATATGAGGAGATGGAGCTACGCCGCGTCAGCCCCCCCGCAGCACCCGCGCATCCCCCACCCGACGCGTGATCTGGCGCTGATCGAGATTCTCCAGGAATGCCTGCGCGATCTTGCGGCTGGTTCCCAGCAAGTCGCGCGCCTCCGCCAGCGTGATCGTCTCGTGCTCGCGCAGGTGCGCCGTCACGCCGTCGACCATCCCCGTGTGTACGCCAGCGTCGAGCAGGATGCCGTCGCTGATCCGCACGATCTTTCCGCGCGACTCAAGGTACGCTGCCAGCTCTGAGTCGATCTGGTCGGTCGCTTCTGGGCGCGTGCCGCTTTCGCGCAGGGCCTGCAGCAGAACGTCCACCGCGGCCGTTTGCTCCGTGCTCAGGTCGACGCTCCGATCCGGTAGATCAAGGGTTCGTTCCCTGGCCACGAGCCGGCCCTCCGCGGCCAGCTGCGCTTCGAAGCCCTGGAAGGCGCGACCGGGCAGCCCCAGCCTGCTGCGCAACTCCTCCTTCGGGATGCCCGGCCGCAGTGGGTGCTCCGTCACGAACTCCTCGACCAGTGCCAGCGCCTTCGAGGCCAGCGCCTCGAAGCCCGCCGCCGTTGTCAGCGAACTCGCCGCCTTCGGAGCGCGACCGGCCGAGCCGGCCTCATCCAGGACAACGACGCCACCGTCGGCGATCTGGCGAGCCAACACCTCGTCGAACACCGTCGCGTCCAGCTCAGCGCGCGTGCGCAGTTCGGCTACGGCGACGGGCTCCAGGCGTTGCAGGACGGTGAGCAAGGCGTCGTCGGGGCTGCCCTCGAGCAGCCGTCGCAACGCGTCCAGCGTCTCGCGCTCGTTGCGGCGGTGGCGGCGCGGCCGCGTATCGACGATGCGTCCCCCCGCGACCGTGTCCTCGCTGGAGCGCAGCACGAAGAAGTCACCCCGCGCCGCAGCCACCGGTGCCTCCAGACGCAGCTGGGCCCAGGTCTCGTTGCCCGGGGCTAGTTCGTCGCCTTCGAGCAGCCGCACGCGCGCGGCAACCTCTGAGGCGCCTGTGTGCAGCGTCAGCGTGGTGCTATGGCGCAGGGCACGCGCGGCGCCGGAGACCGCTCGCAGGCGCACATCCATCGACACGGTGGGCTGCAACCAGCCGGGGAGTGTCACCACCTGCCCCCGCCGCAGATCCTCTGGCGAGACGCCGCTTAGGTTGACCGCCGTGCGCGTGCCAGGCTCCGCCGTTTCCACCTGCTTCTTGTGGCTCTGCAGGCCACGGATCCGGGCCATCCGTGTGCCCGGCTCAACGACCGTCTGCTCGCCGACGGCGAGCTGCCCGTCGATCAGTGTGCCTGTCACGACGGTGCCGAAGCCGCTGCTGGTGAAAACGCGGTCGATCGGCAGGCGCGGCCGACCGATGTCGCGCACAGGTGGCAGCGTGTCCAGCAGAGCGTCAAGCGTCTGCGTCAGATCGTCCAGGCCGTCTCGCGAGACGGCCGAGCAGGCCACGATTGGCGCTTCAGCCAGGCTGGTCCCGGCGACCAGCTCGCGCACCTCGGCCTCGACCAGCTCCAGCCAGTCCGGCTCGACCAAATCCGATTTCGTCAGCACGATCACGCCGTGCTCCACCTGGAGCAGATCGAGGATGGCCAGGTGCTCGCGCGACTGCGGCATCACGCCCTCATCCGCGGCGACGACGAACAACGCCAGGTCGATTCCGCCGACGCCGGCCAGCATGTTCTTGATGAAGCGCTCGTGGCCCGGCACGTCGACGATGCTGACTTCGCGCCCGCTCGGCAGCGTCAGCCAGGCGAAGCCCAGGTCGATCGTCAATCCCCGCGCCTTCTCCTCGGCCAGGCGATCGGGGTCGATCCCCGTCAGGGCGTTGACGAGCGCGCTCTTGCCGTGGTCCACGTGGCCCGCAGTGCCAATGACGTACATGGGCACAGAATATCGGTCCGGCGCCCGTCGGACTGCGAAGCGACGCGCCGGCCGCAGCTATCCTCCCTCCCATGCCAACAATCGGCCTCATGCGCGACGTCCGCTTTCGGGCCCATGACACAACGCCCAGCCATCCCGAGCACTCCGCTCGCCTCCAGGCGATCGAGGCGCTGCTTGACGAAACAGGGCTGGCCGATGCCTGTGTCGCTCTCGCCACCCGCCCTGCCGTCGACGACGAGATTCTGCGCGTCCACCAACCCGCTTTGCTCGAGACGCTGACAGCCGCGCATGAGGCGGCCCAGACTGAGCGTGTCTTTCTTGACCCCGACACGGTGATGTCGGCCCATTCGTTGGAGGCCGCGCGACTGGCCGCGGGGGGCGTCGTCGATGCCTCCCGTGCGCTCGTTCGGGGCGAGCTCGACGCGGCCTTCTGCCTCCCTCGCCCGCCCGGCCACCACGCCACGCCCGATCAGGCGATGGGGTTTTGCCTGATCAATCACATCCCCATCGCCGCCGCAGACCTGTTGCAGGCGGTCAGCGTGGAACGCATCGCCATCGTCGATTTCGATGTACACCACGGCAACGGCACGCAGGACATCTTCATTGCCGACCCGCGCGTCTTCTACGCCAGCACGCACCAGTCCCCGCACTACCCCGGCACCGGACGTATCGACGAACTTGGCCTCGGCGAGGGCGTGGGCAGCAACTGCAATCTGCCGCTCCCGCCGGGCTGCGGCGACGACGAGTACCTGCGCTGCTTCGATGAGGTGATCCTGCCCGCCGTGCGCCGCTTCCGTCCGCAGTTCCTTTTCGTCTCGGCCGGCTTCGACGCGCATTGGCGCGACCCGCTAGCCGGACAGCAGATCAGCGGGCCGGGCTACCGCGCCATCGCTGAGCGTCTGCGTGACCTCGCCGCCGAGCTCGACGCGCCGACGCTCTACATGCTGGAGGGCGGCTACGACCTGGAAGCGATCGCCTGGGCGGTGCGCCACTGCGTCGACGTGCTGCTCGGCAACCCGCCCGTCGCCGATCCGGTCGGTGCGGCCCCTTCGGTTGCCGCCCCTTCGATCGACCAGCTGCTGGCCCAGGCCCGGGAACTGCACGAGCTCTAGCGCCGCTGTTCTAACGCCGCCCGCCGCCTATCCTCCAGCGACCCTGCGCAACAGGATTGGAGCCCCCCCCCCGTGAAAGCGATCGTGGTGGAAAAGCCCGGCGGCGCCGAACAGCTCAAGCTGACCGACGTTCCCGACCCCGTGCCCGGCCCCGACGATGTCCTGGTTCGCGTTCACGCCTCCGCGCTGAACCGCGCCGACACGCTCCAGCGCGAGGGCAACTACCCCGCCCAGGGCGGCGCCTCGGAGATCCTGGGGCTCGAACTCTCCGGTGAGGTCGTCGAAGCGGGGCCGAACGTCGATCGATTCAAGCCCGGCGACCGCGTCTATGGCCTCAGTGGAGGTGGCGGCTACGGGGAACTGGCCGCCTTCCACCAGGACCTCGCCATGCCGATCCCGGACGGCTGGGACTTCGCGACCGCCGCCTCGATTCCGGAGGTGTTCTTCACCTCCAACACCGCGTTGCGCACGCTTGGCTCGCTGCAATCCGGGGAGCGGGCGCTAGTTCACGCCGGCGGCAGCGGCATCGGCATTTCCGCCATTCAGATCGCGAAGCTGATCGGCGCCGAAGTCGTGATTACGGCTGGCTCGGCTGAGAAGTGCGAGCGGGCGGCGCAACTGGGCGCCGACGTCACAATCAACTACCACGAGCAGGACTTCGCGGAGGCGGTTCGCGAGTTCGCCCCAGACGGCGTCGATGTGATTCTGGACGTGATCGGCGCCGACTACTGGCAGCGCAACCTGGACTCGCTCGCGCCGGGAGGGCGGCTGGTGCTCGTCGGCCTCATGGGCGGCGCTCGCGGCGAGATCAATCTGGGTCAGATTCTCAGCCGTCGGCTCCAGGTCTTCGGCACGGTGATGCGATCGCGCCCCTTGGAGGCTCGTGCGCAGATCACGCGGGAATATCAAAAGCACCTTGAGCCGACGCTCGTTGACGGTCGCATGCAGACGGTGATCGATTCCGTCTTCCCGCTGCGCGAGGCGGCTGAGGCACACCGCTACATGGAAGCCAATCAGAACTTCGGCAAGATCGTGCTGGACGTCGCGGGCGGCGTCTAGCGGTCGGCCCCACTGGGAGATAATCGAAGAGACGCAAGAACGACCCGGCACATGCCGGGTCGTTCTTGTGCTATCGCAATTCGGGGAGAGCAGGGCCTACGAGGTCGCGGCGGCCAGCGCCTCCGTGGGCAGTTCCACCGCGGCCAGCCAGGACGGGTGACGTAGCGTGTGCTGCATCGCCGCCTTGATCCCACCGTCTTCGATGTCGAACGTCATGCGCACGCGGCGGTTGCGCGCGTACTCCATCACGTTCTCCGGCGCCGCCGAGATGAACTCGAAGCTGAGGTCGTTGTCGGACGCGATCACGAGCAGGTTGGCCACGGCGTCCAGGATCGGCTCGGGCAGGCTGTTGGCTTCCGCATCGAACAGAGCCCCGTCGTCGTTGGAGAGCGAGCGTCGCACGAGATCGAGAGCCAGCGCGCCTCGATCGCCACCCATTTCGGCCAGCAAGCCGGCCTCGTCCACGGCCTGCGCCGAGTTCGTGATCTCGTCGGTCAGGTTGATGCAAGAGAAGAGAGACATGCTGTATCGAGCCCTTTCTGAGGCTGTTCCGCGTGCTTCTCGGTCTACCCCGGATGGTCGAAATATCGGCACTGCACAAACATCCGCAGTGAGGTAGATTCCGACCTACCCCGCGTGAGAGCAGAAACGTGACCCGCACTTCAACTATCGGCAGACAAATCGAGTTCCTTACCTCCGTGGAAGAGGACGGAGTCCCGATCGACCTGATCGAGATGGCCGCCCAGTCGTCCCCGGCGGACGTGCGTGCGGCCCTGTTGCAGGCCAAGAAGGCCAATCGCGTCTCCGAGGTGCGGCCCGGAATCTTCCGGGGCCAGACCGGCGCCGGACGGCCGACGCTGCCGCGGCGCGATCTTCAGTCGCTCGGCGGGAAGCTGCGCAGGGCGATCCAGGCGCAACCTCCGCCCGCGCAGGCGCTGGCGTTAGGGCGCCTGCTGCTGAACCTGGAAGGTGATGTGAGTTCCGCCGCGCTTGGGGTGATCGCGGAGTTGGTTGAGGAAACTCGGCGGCACGCTCCGGACGCCACCCGCGTCTTTCTCGACGAGGTGCTCAAGCGCCCCGAGATGGGCGAGTTTCCGCGCCAACGATGTCGGCTGGCTCTGGCCTACGTCGGCACGCTCAGCTCAGATGACTCCCCCTCGGTCTGGCGGGCGGCGTTCGAAGAGTGCTTCTTGGCCGCGATCGAGGCCAACGATCCGAACGGCACGCTCGCCACGCTGCAAGGCCGGGTCAACACGTTGCTCGAAACGGGGGCCCGGCGCGAGGCGGAAGCAGAGTTGCGACACGCGTTGATGCTGCTGGAGCACCTGCCCGAGGCTCGTCTCAGCATTCAGACCCAGATCGCCCGTCTCTGGGCCTACCAGGGCGAGCTCGATGAGTCGCGCTCCCTGCTGGAGGACGTACTCGCGGAGTCTGAGGCGCTGCAGATCGCGACGCCGCTGGCCGACAGCACGCTCAACGGCGTGCTCGCCACGCAGCTCGATCCATCCGCGCGGGACCGGCTCAAGCAGCAGTTCAACGACGCTGTGGGTCAGGATGACCACGGCGAGGCGTCGATTTCGGCCGCGCTTGGCGCCGGCCTCGCGTTCATCCACGGCGCCGGCGGCGAAGCGCGCTTGATGGCGCGCGACGCGGCCCTGCACGGGACGCGCATCGGGCGGCACTGGCGCGACGCCGAGCGCGCGTTGATCGAAGCATCGTTCGCCTTCGTCTCGGGCGAGACGGAGCGCTTCGAAGCCGAGGTGCCCGCGGCGATTGAGCTGGCCCGCGGTGCGCGCAACTACCCCGCCGTTCGTAGCCTGCTCAGCCTGCGTCTGCGCTGGGAGATCCTGACGCTGGACCGCGCCGCTGTCGAACAGACCATCGCGGCGATCCAGTCGGTCGCGGCTGAGCTCCAACCCGCCCACTCGGTTGGGATCTCCGGTCTCGAAGCCGTGTCTGATCTCGCGCTGGGTCGGCGCCCGCGCTTGGTCCCGGGCCTGATCAAGGCCGCCACCTACCCTGGCCTGGGAGGCCTCTTGGCGGGCATGGAGGTCCTCGCCACGGGCGGGGCGCGCGCTTCGGCCATGACGATGGCGGCCTGGGGCGACGAAGCTCTCGCCAAGGGCATTCTGACCGCGCCGGACTGGAGTGCACACCTCGATCGCATCGTGCCGCTGGTGCTCTTGCGCCTCGGCAAGCAGAATCGGGTGCCGGAGCGTCTGGCCAAGGCCGCGGAGCTCGCCGACGCCCTCGATCACCCGATCGAGGCCGCGATCGCGCGACTGCAATACGCCGAGGTCGCGGAGGCGCTCGGCATCCGCACCCAGGGTGAGGCGCCCACGGCGACGCGCGCGCGCGCGGTTGAGGATCTGCTGCGATTCGGCATCGTCCCGGAGCCGCTCGCCCTGATCGCCGCGCAAGCGGTCCTGCGCGGATCGAGCAGCCGTCGCACGACCGACCTCAGCAAGGGCCAGGCCGAAGTCTTGCGGATGCTCGGCGAGGGGCTGACTTACAAAGAGACCGCGACGCAACTCGGGCTCAGCTGGCGCACCGTCCAGACCCAAGCCAAGTACGCTTACGCCAAGCTCGGCGCACATGACCGCGCGGACGCCGTTGCCAAGGCCCGCCGGCGAGGCGAGATCTAGCCACCGACCAGCGACGGATCGAAGACGCGCACGAACAGCTCGTTCGCCAGCCGGCGTCCTCGCCGGGTTAGGCGCAGCGTGGTGCCGTCGCGTTCGGTCAGACCCGTCTCGGCTCCCCAGGCCAGCGCGGGTGAGAACCTACGCCAGGCCTCGGGGTAGCGAGCGGCCAGCGCCTCGGCGTCGATCCCGGCGTTGAGCCGCATCCCCATCACGAAGCTGTCGAGCGCGGCCGTTGTCTGGTCGACCGCCTCTTGCGACACCGCTGCGGGGCTGTGCGGGACGCGATCCGGCGTCGGCGTCTGCAGGGCCCGCGCATAGCGAAGGGGACTGCGTTCCACGGCGTAGCGCACCCCGTCGACGAAGCCATGGGCGCCCGGCCCAAGCCCGAGGTACTCCTCGTGTCGCCAGTAGACGAGATTGTGTCGGCATTCCCGCCCCGTCTTCGCGAAGTTACTGATCTCGTACTGCGCGAAGCCCGCCGCTGCTAGCCGGCTCTCCGTCCATTCCGACATCGCGGCGACGAGATCTGCGTCCGCCTCGGTGATTTCGCCCCGGCCGACCCGCAGTGCCAGCGGGGTGCCCTCTTCCACGATCAGGGCGTAGGCCGAGATGTGGTCGGGACCCCATCCGATCACGCCGTCCAAGGTCGCCTGCCAGGACGCGAGACTTTGGCCCGGAAGCCCGAAGATGAGATCCGTGCTGACGTTGGTGTAGCCGGCCCCGCGGGCGATGCCGAACGCCTCGAACGCCCGCTCGGCCGAGTGGATGCGATCGAGGAAGCGGAGTTCGTCCTCCTGCAGAGATTGCACACCCATCGAGAGCCGGTTCACCCCGGCCTCGCGGTAGGCGCGCAGCCGGTCGGCGTCGACGCTCTCCGGGTTCGCCTCCAGCGTGACCTCCGCGTCCGGCTGGAGCTCGTACCGGCTGCGCACCGCGTCGAGGATCCGGGCGACGCTGCTGCCCTCCAGCAGCGATGGCGTGCCACCACCAATGAAGACCGTTGGCACAGGCCTGCCCGTCAGAGCTGGGGCCCAGCCCGCAAGTTCCGCTAGTAGTGCTCGCTCCCAGGCTGGGATCTCTGCCTCCAACTCGGCGTACGAGTTGAAGTCGCAGTAGGCGCACTTCACCGTGCAGAAGGGCACGTGCAGGTAGAGGCTGATCGGACGGTTGAGGGGTTCGGTCACGGTCCCAGTCTACCGACGCGGGGCGCCCCCGGGTCTCGTCGCGTCTGCAAACGCCCATACCGGCGCGCGAGCGCACCCCGACTAAGATGCGGTCCAATCGACTGGTCGCAGTGAGGAATACCGACGGTGCTCAAAAGCCACGATTGCGGAGCGTTGCGCACGAAGCAGGTGGGCGAAACCGTCTCCCTCGCGGGTTGGGTCCATCGTCGTCGCGATCATGGCGGCGTGATCTTTCTCGATCTGCGTGATCGATCCGGCCTCGTCCAGGTCGTTCTGCGGTCCGAGACGGCCGGCGACTCGTACGCTGGCGCCGAGAGCGTGCGCAACGAGTTCGTCCTGCGGGTGCGGGGCGAGGTGGTGCGCCGCTCCGACGAGACGATCAACCCGAACATGGGAACGGGCGAGATCGAAGTCGTGGCCTCCGACGTTGAGATCCTCAACGCCTCCAAGCCGGTTCCGATCCAGGTGAACGAGGACGAAGAAGTCGACGACGTGGTGCGGCTCAAGTACCGCTATGTCGATCTGCGCCGCGAGGAGATGCAACATTCGCTCCGCCTGCGCCATGAGATGAACCAGTACATCCGGCGCTACATGACAGAACGCGGCTTTTGGGAGATCGAAACCCCCCAATTGACCGCCGCGACGCCAGAGGGCGCGCGCGACTACGTCGTGCCCAGCCGCCTTCATCCCGGCGCCTTCTACGCGTTGCCCCAGGCGCCGCAGCAGTTCAAGCAGCTGTTGATGGTGGCGGGCGTGGAGCGTTACTTCCAGATCGCGCGCTGCTTCCGCGACGAGGATCTGCGCGCCGACCGGCAACCGGAGTTTACCCAGCTCGACCTCGAGTGGTCGTTCGCCGACGAGGAAGACATCCTGGGGCTTGTCGAAGAGCTTTTCACAGGTCTGACGCACGAGCTGCGGCCCGACATGACCGTGCCTAGCCCTTGGCCGCGCATGACTTATCACGAGGCCATGGAGCGCTTCGGCAGCGACAAGCCCGACCTGCGCTATGCCGTCGAACTGAGCGACTGCACGGATCTCGTACGCGACAGCGGCTTCGGGGTCTTCAAGGGCGCCGTCGACGCGGGTGGCCGCGTTCGCGCCGTGGTTATGCCGGGCGGCGCCGAACTCTCCCGCAAAGAGGTTGATGCTTTCACCAACCTGGCCAAGACGCTCGGCGCCAAGGGGCTCGTCTCGATCCAGTTCAGCGCCACCCCCGACGTCGCGGGCGAGGACGACATCCGTTCCCCCGTCTTGCGCCATCTCGGCGTCGAGACGGCGACCGCGATCGGCCGGCGCTGCGAAGCGGGTGCGGGCGACCTCGTTTTGTTGGCCGCGGACCGGGATTCTGTCGTCAACACGGTGCTGGACGGGATCAGGCGTGAGATTGCCCGCCAGCTCGATCTGGCCGACCCGCTAACCCTCAACTACGCCTTTGTGACCGAGTTTCCGCTCGTCGAGTGGAACGCCGACGAGAAGCATTGGAGCGCCCTGCACCATCTCTTCACGGCCCCGTTTGATGAGGACCTGGCCAAGTTGGAGACGGATCCGGGCTCGGTGCGCTCGCGGGCCTACGACATCATCGCCAACGGCTACGAACTGGCTTCGGGTTCCATTCGTATACATCAGCGAGATGTACAGGAACGGGTCTTCGCTCTGCTGGGCATCAGTCCCGACGAGGCGCGTGAGCGTTTCGGCCACATGCTGGATGCGTTCGAATACGGCGCCCCACCGCACGGCGGAATCGCCCCCGGCCTCGATCGCATCGCGATGCTGCTCGCCGGGCGGTCGAACATCCGGGAGGTCATCGCTTTTCCCAAGACCCAGACCGCGACGGATCCGCTCACAGGGGCACCGGCCGCGCTCCCGGCGGCGCAGCTGGCGGAGTTGGCTATCGAGCTCGTTCGCCAGCCGGAAGCCGAGTCTGACGGAGAGCCGACCGACGGTCGCTAGCTATCCCGATCCTGTCCCCTGGCCGACGACGGCCCGACGAACGGCCAGTGTTACGCTGCGCCCCACTCGTGCGGGCTCGGCGGATCGACGGATGAGAGTGAGGAAGCGGGCATGACAGCGCCCAAGATTCTGCGCACGATGGGGCGGGGCCGGTGGCTCCGCGCACTGCCGCTGGGCCGCCCCTGGCTCACGCTGTTGGCCTTGCTGCTTGTTGCCGGGCTCGTGGCCGCCGCGTGTGGCGGCGGTGGAGACGACTCCGCGCCCGCGTCCCAGAGCGCCGAGGGCTCAGACCGTGGCGAGCGCGATAGCGGCCGCGACGATGGCGATGGCCAGTCGGCCGATCAGGCAGAAGCCGACCAGGCGGATCAATCTGACCAGCCACGCCCCGCGGCCCCGGCCGCTCGCCAGAGCGGCGTGCTGCGCATCGCCCGCGGCGAGCCGATCACGCTGGACCCGGCGCTTGTGACCGACGTCACCAGTGCCTCCTTCGTCGTCGAGATCTTCGGTGGCCTTGTCTCGCTCGACCCGGACCTCAACATCATTCCCGACCTGGCTGAGACGCTCCCCACCGTCCGCAATAACGCGGACGGCACCGTCACCTACACTTTCGTCTTGCGACGCGACGCGCTCTTCCAGAACGGACGCCGCGTCACCGCGGCCGATGTGAAGTGGAGCATCGAACGCCACGCCGCCCCGGAGACCCTCTCCCCGACGGCGATCGACTACATCGGCGACATCGTGGGCGCACGCGACTACATCCGGAATCAGATCGATGAGATCGAAGGGATTCAGGTAATCGATGAGCGGACCGTCGAAATCACGGTCGACGGACCCAAGCCCTACTTCCTGGCGAAACTGACCTACCCCACGGCCTTCGTCGTCGATCGCAACCAGGTCGAGAGCGACCCCAACAACTGGACGCGCAACCCCAACGGTACCGGGCCCTTCAAGCTCGCCGAGTGGCGGCTGGGCGAGCAGATCGTGCTCGAGCCCTTCGACCGCTACCACCTTGGCCCAGCCAAGCTCGACTCGGTCCAGATCCGCTTCGCGGGCGGCGGCCTGACCCAGTACGAGAACGATGAGGTCGATATCGCTGATGTCAACGTGAATGACATCGAATCCGTGCGAACCCCCGGCACCGCCTTGAACGCGGAATTCGTCAGCCGCTCTGAGCTGGGCGTCTTCTACCTCGGGTTCAATACGAAGCAACCCCCCTTCGATGACCCGCGCGTGCGCCGGGCCTTCGGCCACGCGATCGACAAGGAGACGATCAACACGGTGGTGCTGCAGGAAGTGCTGCCCGTTGCCGAGGGCATCATCCCGCCGGGGCTGCCCGGCTTCGACGAGAACTTCCGCGGTCTCAGCTTCGACCCGGACCTCGCGGTCCAGCTCATCGAGGACTCCAACTACGCGGGCAGTCCGCTACTAGAGGGAATCCGGCTCACCATCTCCGGCGCCGGCGCCACCCCCGGTCCCGTGATCGAGGCGATTCAGCAGATGTGGCTGGAAAATCTCGGCATCCCAGTGGAGATCCAGCAGGTTGAGACGGCCAACTTCTTCCAGGAGTTGGACCGTGGGCTCTACCAACTCTTCAACATCGGCTGGATCGTGGACTACCCCGATCCTGAGAACATCCTGGACCTCAAGTTCTTTAGCGGCTCGCGGCAGAATGACGCCGACTACACGAGCGACGAGGTGGATGCGCTCCTACTGCAGGCGCGCACGGAGCAGGACGTTCAGACCCGGATCGATCTGTACCGCCGCGTGGAGGACATTCTGGTGAACGAGGACGCGGTCTGGATTCCGCTCTTCTTCAGCCAGACCAATCAGGTGGTCAAGCCTTACGTTGAGGGCTACGTGCCGCCGCGGTCGGTCGTACCGATTCTCCGCTTCATCACAATTGCCGAGTGAGGTTGGCTGAAACGCAGTAGGGCGGGCCACGTGAACGGGCGGGCGGGGAAGCCTTCCGCCAGCCACTGAGCGAGAGGATCCCGGGTGTCGGGCGGTCTGCTTCTCTTCATCGTGCGGCGGATGATGATCGTGCCGCCCACGTTGTTCGTCATCCTCTTCATCACCTTCGCGCTGACGCAGATCGCGCCCGGCGACCCCGTGCGCATCATCACCGGATCACGCGCACCCGATCCGGTGATCGCGGAGCGGATCCGTGAGGAGTTCGGCCTCAATGGCGGCTTCTTGGAGCGTTTTGGGAACTACTTCTGGGGCGTCGTCTCGGAGGGCGACCTGGGGCCGTCGTACTTCTTCCGCAGTCCCCAGCGGACGGTGCAGGAACTCCTGGGCGAGCGCATTTGGATCTCCGCCCAACTGGGCTTGATCTCGCTCGGACTGACGTACCTGATCGGCATCCCGTTAGGCATCTTCGCGGCGCTCAAGCGAGGCACCTGGAAGGACCCCGGGACCATTAGCGGGCTGATGGTCTTCGACGCGATCCACATCATCGTCCTGGTTCAGCTGATCATCTGGTTGAGCGTCTTCGTGCTGGACGACTTCTTCAATTTATTTGGGCTCAATATTCCTTCACTCTGGACCCCCGGCAATGCGGCCTCCTACATCATCCCAGTCTTGGTCCTGACCTTACCCGGCTTGGCCGGCATGGCGCGCTTCGTGCGGGTCAGCGTGCTCACCGTGATGGATGAAGAGTATGTCCGCACTGCGCGCGCGAAGGGCTTGCGCGAGCGCACGGTGATCCTGCGACACGTGATCCGCAACGCCATGCTGCCGCTCGCCACGTTCTTCGTGCTCAGTATCCTGACCGTGATCAGCGGTTCGATCTTCGTGGAGACGCTTTACGGCATCCCCGGCGTTGGCTCGTTCATCTTCCGATCGATCACGCAACGCGACTTCAACGTGTTGCTTGGGATCACGCTCCTGCTCTCGACGTTGATCGTGGTCGGCAACCTGCTGACCGACATCCTCTACGTCTTCATTGACCCCCGCATCCGCTACGGATCGCGCGGCTCATGAGGACCCACGAGGCGTTCGGCCCCGACATCCTGCAGGGCATACAGCAGGAGAAGTCGGAGGCGCCCTGGCGCCGTGGCCTGCGTTCCCTTGCTCGCAAGCGGCTCGCGGTCGTCGCGATCGTGCTGATCACGATCATCTACGGCGCGGGTGCCTACACGATCCTCGACATCGTTCGCATCCCAACGGGCCTGCAAGATCCAGTCGCGACGAACCTCACCGTGCGCCGCCCGATCCGCACCCTTGACGGCGATGTCGAGTCGCTGGGCGCCTTCTCCGACCGTCAAGGTGTCTCGCTCGCCCGCATCTCCAGCCTTAACCCGGACGTCGTCGGGGAGTTCGGCACGTTCACTCCCGAGCGGGAGCTGCCGCAGGGACAGCAGCTTGTTTTGAAGGCAGACGAGGCACTCGAAGGCCCCTCGACGCGCCACTTCTTTGGCACCGACCGCAATGGCCGCGACCTCTTCAGCCGCGCACTGTTCTCCGCCCGCACTACGATCATCTTCAGCGTGCTCAGCTTTCTCTTGGGGAGTGTCTTCCTGGGACTCGGACTCGGCCTTCTCGCCGGCTACAAAGGCGGTCGGATCGATACGATCGTGATGCGGGTCGGCGACGTCATCCTCGGCATCCCGGGCCTGCTGCTGCTGATCGTGATCAGTGCCTCGCTGCGTGAGATCTGGACCGGCTGGTGGGAGGACGGCGATGCTTTCTTTGGCTGGGACTTCTTCATCGCGCAAGGGATCGACCACATCACCTTGCTGCTCTTCGCGACCTCGTTCACGGGCTGGGTTCTGACTGCCCGCTTTGTCCGGGCGCAGACGCTCGCCTTGCGCGAGACCGACTTCATCATCGCCGCGGAGTCCGTTGGCGCGGGTACTCCACGCATCCTGCTGCGGCATCTCTTCCCGGCCGTGTTGCCCTGGATCATTGTTGGCATGAGCGCCTCCCTGGGCGCGGCGGCGGGCGCGGAGGTGGGGCTGACCTTTCTTGGCCTCGGAATCCAGCCGCCCACCCCCAGTTTTGGCGCCATGATTACGGCTGGGGCCAACGTTCGCACTTTCGATCTGCATCCCCACATCTTGCTCGTCCCGGCGCTCACGATCGCAATTCTGATCTATTCATTTAATCTCCTGGGCGACGCCGTGAACGATGTCGTTAATCCCCGCGGCCGGTAGGCTGGTGGGGTAGCAGTCGGTAGGCTGGCGGAACCGCACCGCTCGCCAGTCGACCGTGCAACACCTTGCGCGGCCGTGCGACGGGTCGCCGTTGGTACAATTCATATCAGGAGCAGCGATCCTCCATGAAAGTCACCGCTGAGCGCATTCCAGGGGCCCAGATGGTCCTGGAAATCGAGATCGATGCCGAGCAGACCAAAAAGTCGCTCGATCAGGCCGCGCGCCGGTTGGCGCAGCGGTACCGCATCCCCGGTTTCCGCAAGGGCAAAGCCCCACGACAGGTGATCGAAAGCACCCTCGGCGAAGATCTGGTCTTCGAAGAGGCCTTCGAGCGGCTTATTCCCCAGGCCTATGACGACGCGATCGAGCAGGAGGGGATCGAGCCGATCGGAGCCCCCGACCTGGAGATCGTGGAGAAGGACCCCGTGCGCTTCAAGGCCACGGTTCCGCTCCAGCCGGTCGTCGACTTGGGCGATTACACGACGATTTCCGTCGAAAAAGAAGCCGGCGAGATAGCCGACGATCAGGTGGCCGACACGCTGCTTGAACTACAGCGAAAGCACGCCGTGCTCGAACCGGCCGAACGGCCGATCGAATATGACGATCATGTCCGCATCGACGTACGTGCCGAAGCCGAAGGCGAGCCGGTCCTGAACGAAGAGGGGATCGAGTTCGCGCTGCGCGAGGAGATGGTGATCGCCTTGCCGGGCCTGGCCGAGCAGCTTGTGGGCTTGACCAAAGGGCCCGAGCACGAAGTTAGCGTCGACGTGCCCGCTGACCACAACGACTCGCAGGTGGCCGGCAAGACGGTCACCTTCCTGGTCACGGTGCACGACATCAAAAGCGAAGACCTGCCGGAGCTGGACGACGATTTGGCCAGCGAGGTGGGAGATTTCAAGACCATCGAGGAGCTGCGCAGCCGGGTTCGGAGCGATCTGGTCGAGGCGCAAGATCAGCGCATCACCAACGAGTTCCACGAGGGCGTGATCAACGCGGTGATCCACAAGGCGTCTGTCGAGTTTGCGCCCTCCATGGTGGACCATGAGCTGGATCACATGATGGCCGAGATGGCCCAGCAGTCCGGACAAGAACCTGAGGCCTACATGCAGGCGCTGGGTCCGGCCGTGAACCAGATCCGCGAGAGCATGCGTGAGCGGGCCGCCGATCGAGTGTTGCGCAGCATCGTGCTGTCCGAAGCCACCGGCGTCGAAGAGGTCGAAGTAGAACAGGCCGATATCGATGCTGAGATCGAGCGCATGATCGGCGAAAGCCCGCAAGCGGAGCAGCTGCGTGGCGTCTTCGGCAGTGATCAGAGTCGCCAGATGATCCGGGGCAACCTGACAACCAAGATGACCCTGGACGCGCTTGGCGAACACGCGATCAAGAACTTCGAGGCTGGGCAGCCTCTCACACTAGCCGCCTCGGACGACGAGTCTTCTGAAGAAGCCGCAGACGATATGTCTGCTGAAGATGCCGCGGAAGACGCCGAGGATCAGGCTGGCGCCAGTCCCGCGGAGGAATCTGGAACGGACTCCTCGGATGACTAGGCAGCACCAGTCCACAGGTCGATACGCTGAAACCCCTAGGGGAACCCCGCATAGCCGCCGTCCGATCCGATCGGCCGGTCCAAGGAGAGCCGTATGAGCCCCGTCAACCCTCTCGACATCGTTCCGATGGTCGTCGAAACCACCAACCGTGGCGAACGCGCGTACGACATCTACTCGCTGCTGCTGCGGGAGCGCATCGTCTTCCTCGGTACGCCGATTGACGACATGGTCGCAAACGTGATCGTGGCGCAGCTGCTCTATCTGGACCGCGAAGACCCGGATCGGGACATCCAGATGTACATCCACTCCCCGGGCGGCGTGATCACCGCCGGACTCGCCATTTACGACACGATGCAGCTGATCAACGCCAACGTCTCCACGATCTGCGTGGGCATGTCCGCCTCAATGGGGACGGTGCTGCTGGCGGCTGGACAGCCTGGCAAGCGCTTCGCGCTGCCGAACTCCACGGTTCATATGCACCAGGCCCTGGGTGGTGCTCGCGGCCAAGCTGCCGATATTGAAATTGCAGCCCGCGAAATTTTGCGCAACAACGAGACGATTCGCAATATCCTCTCCAAGCACACGGGACAGCCGCTTGACGTGATCAAGCGCGACACGGATCGGGACTTCTACTTGGACGCCGCTCAGGCCAAGGAGTACGGCTTGATCGATGAGGTGCTCCAGGCGCAGGCAGAGGGTCAGGCGAAAGCCGCCTCCTAGAAGCGTGTATCCAGCAGCGGTTGCACGCTGAGGCGCGTGACCGGATCAGCTCAGGCCTCGCAGGAAGGGGCGGCAGGTGGCGAACTCTCGCAGCGGTGGCCGGACCACGTACCACTGCTCCTTCTGTGGCAAGAACCAAGACCAGGTCAAGCGGTTGATCGCCGGGCCGGGCGCTGTCTATATCTGCGACGAGTGCGTGGACCTCTGCCGCGAGATCATCGCCGAGGAGGCCTCCGCCAGCAGCGTGAGCAGCGCCGCCGGCTGCGGCGCCAGTAGTGACAAGCCCCTGTCGCCGCAGGAGATCTACCGCCGGCTCGAGGAGTACGTCGTGGGCCAGGAGGCCTCGAAGAAGGTCCTCTCGGTCGCCGTCTACAACCACTACAAGCGCGTCAACTCCGAGATCGACCCGGACGACGTCGAACTTGAGAAGAGCAACATCTTGCTGGTTGGCCCCACGGGCTCCGGCAAGACGCTGCTCGCCCGCACCCTCGCCAAGATCCTGGACGTGCCGTTCTCCATCGCTGACGCCACGGCCCTGACTGAAGCTGGCTATGTGGGCGAGGATGTGGAGAACATCCTGCTCCACCTCATCCAGGCTGCGGACTTCGATATCCAGCGCGCGGAGCGCGGGATCATCTACATCGACGAAATCGACAAGATTTCGCGCAAGGCCGACAACCCTTCGATTACGCGCGATGTCTCCGGTGAAGGCGTGCAGCAGGCGCTGCTCAAGATCATTGAGGGCACGACGGCCTCCGTCCCGCCTCAGGGCGGTCGCAAGCACCCCCACCAGGACTTCATCCAGTTCGATACCTCCAAGGTCCTCTTCATCGCCGGCGGCGCCTTTGAGGGGCTTGAGGACATCGTCGATCGGCGGATCGGCAAAGGCGTGCGTGACCTCGGATTTGGTGCGCACAAGCGCGAGCTGTCTGAGACCTCCAGCATGATGCGCCACCTGACCCACGACGACCTGCTCAAGTACGGCCTGATCCCCGAGTTTGTGGGGCGGCTGCCGGTCGTGGTCACGTTGGAATCGCTCGATCTCGACTCCATGGTGCGCATCCTGACCGAGCCCAAGAACGCCCTAGCGCGACAGTTCGAGCGCTTCTTCCGCATGGACAACGTGGACCTCGTCTTCACGCCAGAGGCCTTGGAAGCGATCTCCGAGACGGCGCTGGAGGAGAAGACAGGCGCGCGGGGCCTGCGCACCGTGCTGGAGGACCTGCTGCTGGAGGTCATGTTCGAGATTCCAGGCCGGCCAGAGATCACCAAGTGCATCGTCGCTGGTCCCACGGTGACCGACGGCGAGAAGCCCGTCCTGCTCGACAAGTCCGGCGCTGAGGTCGATTATCACGGCTTCCACGCGGTGCTCACGAGCGAGGAACTCGACGCAGACGAGCCCGATCAGCTCGCTCAGGAAAGCGCCTGAACGCCCATCCGCTCTCTGGAACTTGCTAGCGTGACCCGGTGACAGCCCGTGACCGTCTCGATGCGCTCCTCGTCGCGCGCGGCCTCGCGCCCGACGTGACCCGGGCCCGCGCTTTGATCATGGCGGGCCGCGTCCACGGACCCGATCGGCGCTACGACAAACCGGGGCTGCGTCTCGACACCGATGTCGATCTGGCCGTCAAAGCCCACCGCGAGTACGTCTCACGCGGCGGGCACAAGCTGGCCGCCGCTCTGGACGCCTGGCCGATCCCGACCGTGGATCGAGTCGTACTCGATGTTGGGGCCAGCACCGGCGGATTTAGCGATTGTCTGCTCCAACGCGGCGCCGTCCATGTTCACGCGCTCGACGTTGGCTATGGCCAACTCGCCGACGAGCTGCGCGGCGACCCGCGTGTACATGCGCTGGAGCGCACCGACGCACGCGATCTGCAGACGATCGAGCTGACCCCCCCGCCGGAGCTGGCCACGGTCGATCTGGCCTTCGTTTCCCTCACTGCCGTGCTGCCATCCGTCGCGAGCGCGCTTCCGTCCGGCGCAGATGTCGTCGCGTTGGTGAAGCCCCAGTTTGAAGCGCCGCGCGATGCTGTTGAGGCCGATGGCGTCGTTCGCTCTCCGATCGTTCGGGCGCGGGCTGTGGCGGATGTCATTGCCTCCACGCGGTCCGAGGGTTGGCGGGTGGGCGGCGTGCTCCGATCGCCCCTGCTCGGCCCGAAGGGAAACGCGGAATTTCTCATCTGGCTGCGTACGCCTTTACTGGTTCCGCACGCCGTTGGCTTGTCAACGGCCCCCCCGGCGCGGGAGAGTGCGCAGGACGGTCAGGACAGTGCGGAGGCGAAGAGCCCCAATGCCTAATGCGGCAGGGCCTGCGGAGATCAGCAAGGTCGGGATCTACCATCATCCCGAGCTCGACGCCGCGCGCGACTTCGCCGGCGAGATTCGCGATCGTGTTGCCGCTTCGGACCGCGAGGTCTGGGTCTCTTCCGCCTGGGACCCCGTTGCCTCCACGCGCGATCTGCCCGACACGAACTTGCTGATCGCGATCGGCGGTGACGGCACCGTCCTGCGCGCCGCGCGCGCTGTCGTGCCGTACCCCGTTGCTATCCTCGGCGTCGACATGGGCCGCCTCGCTTTTCTCACGGAGTTCGAGCCTGATGACCTGCGAGCCCACCTTGACGATGTACTCGCGGGCAAGTTCAGCATCGACGAGCGCACGATGCTTGATGTCGATTTCGAGGGCTTCGGCGACGCCGCACCAGGCGGGACGGTCTCCGGGCTCAACGATGTCACCGTGGGCCGCACCTCGCTTGGCCGCCCCGTCTACGTCAACGTGCGGCTGAACGGCGACCTGATTGGCGTCTTGCGTGGCGACGGCGTCGTCGTCGCCACGGCTACCGGCTCCACGGGTTATTCACTCTCGGCCGGCGGCCCGATCCTGGACCCGACGTCGCGTTTCCTCGTGCTGACCCCGGTCGCGCCTCATCTCGCCGCCGGCGTCCCGCTCGTGCTGCCGCCGGACTCCGAGATCGAACTGAGCGTTGGCGGGCCCAGCGAGGTGGCGGTCAGCGTCGACGGCCAGGGCGCCCACCCCTTCGACGAGCAAGGCCGCGTCCATGTCCGTCGCAGCGAGCATGTCGCCCGGATGGTGCGCTACCGCGAGAAGCCGTTCTTCGCCCAGCTGGGCCGACGGCTGGCTTGGCTCGACGAGCGCCGGCTCAAGGCCGTCTCCCTGCCGGATGAGTCGCGACCGCGCGACTGAAGCGCTTCCCGGTCGAACGACACTCGCAATACGGTCGATCGCGCCGATGCGCGACCCCGTTCGCCCCGTCGAGTACCGTGTATGCACGGGACCGGCATCATGGGTTATGGTGCGCGCTTCCCCAGCGGCCGCACAGAGACCGACCAGGATCGCCACGCAAACTCATGACCACCGTTAGCTTGCAGATCGCGGAACGAGCCCGCGTCGCCGACGTTCCCGGCATCCACCGCCTGATCCAACATTGGGCGGACGAGACGGGCGATGTCTTGCCGCGCACCGAAGGTGAGATCTACGAGACCTTGCGCGACTTTCTCGTCGTCCGCGAGGGTGGTCGTGTGGTCGCCGCGGGCGCCCTGCATGTCGAGTGGAAAGACCTCGCAGAGGTGAAGTCGCTCGTCGTCGACCCGACGGTGCAAGGCCAAGGCGCGGGCGGCGTTGTCGTGCGGGCCTGCCTCGATGAGGCAGTCGCACTGGGCCTCAAGACCGTCTTCGCGCTGACCACGAGCCCCGGTTTCTTCGAGCGTCTCGGCTTCAGCCAGGCCGCCGTCGCTGCCTTCCCGCGCAAGGTCTGGACTGAGTGCCTGCGTTGCCCCAAGTACGACAATTGCGACGAGATCGCGGTTTCGATCGACCTGCGCGACCGCCTTGCCGCGGCGGAGTCCACTCTACCCAGCCCAGCCGCCTGATCGCCACCGAGGTCGAGACGTCAGTTTGAGACACCAGTTTGAGAAACCATGCCTGCGACCTCGTCCGATCCCCTGCGCGAAGAGACCGTCGGCTCCGAGCGTATTTACGAGGGCCAGATCGTCAACTTGCGCCGCGACACCGTACGCATGCCGGAAGGCCATGAAGCGACGCGTGAGGTCGTGGAACACCCCGGCGCTGTCGTCGTGCTGGCCTATGACGATGAGGGCCGCATCCCCTTCGTGCGCCAATGGCGCGTGCCCGTTGGGGGGTCGCTGTTGGAGCTTCCGGCTGGCGGAATCGACCCCGGGGAAGAGCCCGCTGCCGCTGCCGCGCGCGAGCTGCAAGAAGAGGTGGGGTTGAAGCCCGGCAGCCTGGACCAGGTCGCCGCATTCTGGGCGGCGCCCGGCTGGGCCGACGAGTATCTCTACGGCTACGTCGCCCGCGACTGCACCGCGTCGCAGCTCCCGCCGGATGCGGACGAGAAGCTGGAAGTCCACCGGCATACGCTCGGCGAGGCGATGGAGCTTGTTGAGCAGGGTGTGATCGCTGACTCCAAATCGATCCTCTTGCTGCAGCACAGCGCGCTGCGCGCCGCGGGTCCGCTGGTCAATAAGATCGTGCGCCACTACCGCGGCGAATAGCTGACCGGATCGGGCCTCGCGACTGTCCCTGCTCCCTGGTTCAGGATCGGCGCCGGTGATACGATCGCCCGCCGAAGGGGCCCCGTTTGCCTCACGTTCGCTCCGGAAGGTGGTCGCCTTGCTTCAGCACGATGTGCTCATCGTTGGCTCCGGGCTGGCCGGCATGCGCGCGGCCCTAGAGGTCGCCGAGGACCCCACGCTCGACATCGCCATCCTGACCAAAGTCCATCCGCTGCGATCCCACTCCGGGGCCGCGCAGGGCGGCATCGCGGCCTCGCTCAACAACTCCAGCGACGAGGACTCGTGGGAACTCCACATGTACGACACCGTCAAAGGCGGTGACTACCTGGTCGACCAGAACGCGGCCGAGATCCTCAGTCGCGAGGCGCCCGAGAACATTTTCGAGCTTGAGCACATGGGTTGCGCCTTCTCGCGCTACGACGATGGCCGCATCGCCCAGCGTCGCTTCGGCGGTCATACCGAGCCGCGTGCCGTCTACGCCGCCGACCGCACGGGACACGCCCTGCTGACGGTGCTCTTCGAGCAGCTGCTCAAGCGTGGCGTCAAGGTCTACAGCGAATGGTACGCACTGGACCTGATCATCAAGGACGAGGTTTGTCAGGGCCTGGTCGTCTACGACATTCTCAGTGGCCAACTCGAGACGATCGCCGCCCGCGGCGTCATGTTCGCGACGGGCGGCTACGGCCGCGCCTTCCGCGTCACCACCAACGCCTTTGCCTCCACCGGCGACGGCGTCGTGATGGCCTATCGCGCCGGGGTCCCGCTGCAGGACATGGAGTTCGTTCAGTTCCACCCCACCGGTCTGCAGGGTTCGGGAATTTTGCTTAGCGAGGCCGCCCGTGGTGAGGGCGCCCATCTCGTCAACTCCGAGGGCGAGCGCTTCATGGAGCGCTACGCCGCTGAACGGATGGAGCTGGCTCCCCGCGACATCGTCGCCCGCGCTGAGCAGACCGAAATCGACGAGGGCCGCGGCGTGACGGAGCTCGGCGACTCGGTCTTCATGGACCTGCGACCGATCGGCGAAGAGCGCATTCGCTACGCCCTGCCATCGGTCATGCACTTGGCGCAAGACTTCGCCGGGATCGACTCGCTCAAGGAGCCGGTTCCGATCCAGCCCACCGCGCACTACTCGATGGGCGGCATCCCCTGCGACGTCGACGGACAGGTGCGCTACAAGGATCAAGACGACAAGCCTGTCGTCGGCTTCTACGCCGCGGGCGAATGCTCTTGCGTCTCCGTCCACGGCGCCAACCGTTTGGGCACCAACTCGTTGCTGGAGGCGGTCGTCTTCGGCCGGCGTACGGGCCGTGCGATGCGGGAACAGATTGGCGATCTGGAGCCCACGAGGGTGACCGAGGGCGACATGGAGCGCGCCGTGGCGGAGGTCGCTCGCTTCCGGGAAGGCGCCGACGGCAGCGAACGCGTCGGGGCGATCCGGTCCGACCTGCGTGACTTGATGACGGAGAAGTGCGGCGTCTTCCGCACCGACGCCCAACTGAACGAGTGCCTCAGCGGAGTCAAGGAGTTGCAAGGCCGTTACGGCAGTGCTGCGATCGACGATCGCGGCACCACCTTCAACACGGACTTGCTCGACGCGATCGAACTCGGCCACATGCTCGAGTACTCGGAGCTGATTGTCGTCGGCGCCTTGGCGCGAGAGGAGTCGCGTGGGGGCCACGCCCGCCACGACTTCCCTACCCGCGACGATGAGAAGTGGTTCAAGCACACGCTGGCCTACCGGGATGAGGACGCTCCGCGCCTGGAGTACTCCGAGGTCAACATGGCGCCTGCCTATCGCGACCCCTACCCGATCGAAGAACGCAAGTACTAGCCCGACCGTCGTAGCCCGCCCAGCCAGGGAGAGCCACCACATGCCCCAACAGACCTTTCGCCTCCAGCGTTACGATCCAGTCGACGAGCGCTCCTACGAGCAGGAGTTCACGACCGAGGTGCAGCCCGGCCAGACGGTGCTGGATGCGCTCAACGACATTCGCTGGGACCAGGACGGCACGCTCTCACTGCGCATGTCCTGCCGCCACGCCATCTGTGGCTCGTGCGCCATGAAGGTCAACGGCAGCTCCATGCTGGCCTGTAAGACGCAGGTCAGCGCGGCCCAGAGCCGGGCCGGCGCGGAAGGCGTGATTACGGTGGGGCCCATGGGCAACCAGCCCGTGATCAAGGACCTGGTCGTCGACATGGATGGCTTCATGGACAAGTTTGAGCAGGCAGAGACCTGGCTCAAGCCTCCCGAGGGACAAGAGCCGCCGACGCGCGAATATCGCCAGTTGAAGGACAACTTCGACCACTGGGCCCATGCCAGCACTTGCATCCACTGCGGTGCCTGCTACTCGGATTGCACGGTCACCGAAGTCGATGACAAGTTCCTCGGGCCGGCCGCGCTGGCCAAGGCCTATCGCTTCGTGATGGACGACCGCGACGCCACCAAGGAGGAGCGCCTCAAGATGCTGTCCGGCATGGAGGGCGGCATCTGGGACTGCACCCGCTGCAACATGTGCGTCCAGGCCTGCCCCAAGGACGTCTTGCCGATGGACGCCATCATTGAACTGCGGACCGCGGCGATCTCGGCGGGGTACACGAACAACAACGGCTCACGCCACTCCAAGGCCTTCGCCGGTGGCGTCAAGAAGCGCGGCCGCCTGGACGAGGCCACCCTCGTTCCACTTTCGCTCGGGTTCGCCCCCACGGCGATTCCCGACGTGCTGTCATATTTGCCCGGGGCGATTCGCTTGCTCAAGTCGCGCAAGCTGATCGAGGCGGCCAAGCGCCATGGCGCGCCCAAGCAGGCGCGCCAAGAGATCAAACGGCTATTCGAGGAAGTCCAGGACGAGAAGCAGCATCACGACCTCGACGCGGAGTCGTTTGCCGCGCTACATGAAGAAGCCAACAAGACGCGCTGACCCGGCGCGATGTCGCCGCCAACCGTTTCAGGCCGAGGAGA
>Ga0310121_10000727_pt1 | contig 35434 bp, 30 predicted proteins | sample CB27_Tmax_986_MG_FD_203504 | JGI IMG/M metagenome (GOLD analysis project Ga0310121, IMG submission 203504) | Marine microbial communities from Western Arctic Ocean, Canada - CB27_Tmax_986 | ecosystem: Environmental > Aquatic > Marine > Oceanic | place: Canada: Western Arctic Ocean | collected...
TTCCATGGTCAACTTCCGATATGCGTGCGAACTGGTTCGTTCCTGGCGAATCGGGAAACTTCACACGGTCAAGGTCGGTCTTGACGCGAACATCGACGCCTCGATGGCAACGCCCGTCGGCGAGCCGATTCCCGATTGCGAAGGATACGGAAGAGTGTGCATGACGGGGAGCGTCGGGCCTCGCCGTTACGACGCGGAGCATCGTAACTGTCATAAAATCAGACGCCGTACTTTTCTACGTAGCTTGGGAAAAATGGGAGGCGATCCGGAAGCACTCCCCGGCCTTGATCATGACTCCGGCCAATACTGGCAGAGATAGCACACACCGAGCTTAGCCCAAAAGGTTTCAGTGTTCAGGTTTCAGTGTTCAGTACCATTGGCTTTGCTTCTCGTGCCTGAACACTGAAACTCGAAAATAGTGGCATTGGTAGCGTTGATGGCATTAGCCGGAGTTATGATCAAGGCCTCTTCGTCCCTATTCAGTCTGTCTCTATTCATCGTCGTAGGACATCAGAATTTCCACCGGATCGATGTCCGCGATGGAGGTGAATCCTCCGTCGACAATCGTCTCGCCTAATCGTGTCGCTTGTCGCAACTGGCGGTCCGACGCCCGTCGTCCTCGATACTCCCGCTGCAGATCTCCGCAAATGACTTCCGCGGCGGTGCGGATTACGGGGTCACTCTGCCGCGCTGCGTAGAGGCTGGTCGCCAGCAAAACGATGAGCGATTGGATGCGGCCCGAAAGCTCGGCCATGCGGCATTGACGATCGGCCAACTTCAGTTGGTGCTTGCGCATGGTACCACTGACCTCCAGTCGCGATTTTTGCAACTTATCGCAGGCCCATAGTGCATAATCCCGCAGACCGCGTGGCATGGTAGGTAAGGTTGGCTGTGGATTGGGGATCAACGACGCAGCCGCCAGCCATTTGGCGTAGGGGACCAAGGCATCCTTCAAGGCCCAAAGGTGCGTCGGGTTGAGCATGTTGGGATTTTTGATGCCGGCGTTCTTCAGAGCTATGCCAACCGGCTCGAAGTACATCTTGCCGTGATGTTTCACCAGCGACTTGAAGAAGGCCATGCCGAGCATTTCGCCTTCCCCCTCGTAAATGCAAGGGGCGAGGTACTCGTGCACATTATCTCCAAACATGTGGCCATGCAGGAAAGATCGGCCGCCATGGGTTTTCATGCACAATTCAATGGCGGCCTCCTTTTGTGACTCGCTGCCAAAGATTTTTGCCACGATGCATTCCATTTCGCCCCGGTATCCCTCGTCGATCAAGGTGCTACACCACTCGACCAGGGCATCGCAGGCCACAATCAATCCGGCCATGCGACCCAGACGTCGGCGTACCAATTCACGTTTGGCGATGTTCTCGCCGTAGGTGACGCGGAATTTGGCCCACGGGATCATACTGGCCATCATCAATCGCATGGTCCCCGCCGCATTGGCACACAGCGACACGCGTCCGAGATTCAATCCATGATAGGCAATAGTCAAACCGTTACCCCGTGTCACCTGGAGCAGGTTCTCGGCCGGCACGCGAAAATCCTTGAAGACAATGCCTTGATTGTACGTGTGCTTTAACGCCCAAAGGCCGTAATTGCGCAGCTGAAAATGTTCATTTTCTTCGCTGGGCAAATCACAGATCAATACGGCTGGCGCGTCATCGATCAAACAGACCAAGCCGATCGTGCGGCCAGGCACGGTGTTGGTGATAAACAGCTTCTCACCGTTGACGACATAGTGATCGCCGTCGAGTTGGGCACGCGTACGCAGCGCCGTCAGGTCCGAACCAGCGCAGGGTTCAGTCAGCGCAAAGGCACTGAGTTTCTCGCCGCTGGCCAATCCCGGCAGGTAGCGTTGCTTCTGATCCGCGTTTCCGAAAGTGCGAACCGGGTCAACCGCACCGATGCATCCGTGGACCGAGGCCAATCCAGCTACGGTCGGATCCTCCATCGCCATTTCGGTCAAGAACCGAGCGAAGCTGCGAAACGGCGCGCCGCTGCCGCCGTATTCGGTATCCACCAACAACCCCCAGTAACCGGCTCCAGCCAGATCTTCCAACACCGGATCCGCGATCTTTTTATCCGCGTTCATCAAGGTACCGGCGCGTCGATGTCGGCTGACGACTGCCAACGATTCGTCCATCACACGACGCACTGCCAGCGGCGTCTCGACCGGTTTGCTGGCGAACAGCTCGACCGGTAGACCGCGTTCCCAGACAGCTCGATGAGCGGGACTGTTGATCGTCTGGTACTGAGGAGCAAACAGCCCTTCGACTTGATCGTCGGCTTTGTCGATCGCGCCCGTACGGCGAGCTTCGTCTTCACTTTTTCCTCCCAGCGTGAGAGCTGTCTCGGCAAAAGAGGCTTCCCCGGTGTCAGCCGGCAAGGAGTTGGGCGGATCGAGGTGTGCCGTGTCGTGGGCTGATTTGTGCATGGCTTCCTCTTCTCTGCTGCAGTGACTGCCAAAACTCGAACAGGCGAGACAGAAAATTTACTTGGTATCTAGTCAATAGTATCGTCCTTATCGGGGCTGACCAGCGAGTTAAACGTCTGCTGAAGCGGCGCTTGAAATAAGGAAAGTTCGGTTTGCATAGGGCTTGCCGATTTTTCGGCCCATATGCGGAAAATTATGCGGTTGAGGGACATTCGTGGTCGTGCGCTAGGTGGGGACGTTCAAAGGCGAGTGGGGAAACGTGGTGAGTTGAAAACAACTTTACGCCCTACGACTCCGCTGATTCGTATACGTCCTCAATCTCGTCCCGATAATCCTCCTCAATCACCGCACGACGCAAGGTCAGCTTGGGCGTAAGTTGGCCAGCTTCGATCGTAAAAGGCTTGTCGATCAATAGAAACTGGCCAATCTGCTCGTAGTGGGCGAGATCTCGAAGTTGATCCGTGATGCGCTGACGCACGATGGCGATAAAAGTGGGATGTGCCAGATCGATTGTCTGGCTAGTGTCGTCAAACTGGTCCTGGGATTCTAACGCGTCAGTCAGCCGCTCCAAATTAGGTACGATCAGCGCCATTAAGAATTTGCGGTCATCGCCAATCACCATGGCCTGTTCAACAAGGGGATCGCGACATAACAACGATTCGATCAGTACAGGTGCAATGTTCTTGCCAGTCGCCGTGACGATGAGTTCTTTCTTTCGTCCGTTGATGGTGAGGAATCCGTCGTCGTCTAAAAAGCCCAAATCACCAGTGTGGAGCCAGCCATCGCGAATGACTTCCTCGGTCGCCTGGGGATCATGCCAATAACCCGGCATCACGTTGGGCCCGCGCACGAGGATCTCCCCGTCGGCGGCGACCTGCACATCGACATCGGGTAGCGGCCGACCGACCGTGCCGCGGCGTACCGCATCCATCGACGACAACGAGACGACTGGAGAACTCTCTGTTAGTCCGTATCCCTGCAAGAGTGGAACGTCTTGGGCCATGAAGAGATCAAAGACTTCATCGGGCAAGGCGGCTCCGCCACTGCAGCAGGCGCGAATGCTGCCACCCAACAAGCCGCGCAGGCTGCCGGCTGTGTCGGCAAGTTCGTGTGCATCCAGATATTTTTTCAGCCGCTCGAAAAAATAGGGCACTCCATTGATCAGCGTTGGACAGATCTCATTGGCATTCAACACAATCGTTTCACGATTCTCTGCCAGCGCCAATTCGTAACCGGTGATAATCCACGTGTACAGGTCGCAGGTGCGAGCGAAGATATGACTTAACGGTAGAAAGGTAAGTCGCAAATCATCTTGGTGCTCACCGAACATCTCGGTGGCGGAACAAGCATTTGAAAGCAGATTCGCGTGGGTGAGCACAACTCCTTTGGGTTCTCCAGTGGTCCCGGACGTGTAGATAATAGTGGTAACGTCATCAGCAGCCACGTCACTCCAATCTTCGTTAACAAGCTGCGGCCGATCTTGTTCGGCCAGCGTCTCGATTATTTCGCGCAACGTTGGCGGCACCTCGCGTCCAACCGGCGTGTCCACTTTTTCGTAGGTAAACAGGCGGACGGCGTCGTGCCAAGGGGCGTCAATCGCGGCTAGCTTGGCGGCCTGCTCGGCGTTGGAGGCAATGGCCAGACTCGCACCGCTGTGTTGCAATTGATAAGCGACTTGTTTGGCGGTCAGCGGTGCGTGGACAGGGACATGAACGGCTCGGCAGAATTGAATGGCAAGCTCGATAACGATCCACTCGTAGCGGTTTTCGGAAAGCTGCAGGACACGATCACCACGACTCACTCCCAATTTTCGCAAGGCCCCAGCCGCCTCGGAGACATCCTTGGCGATTTCATTCCACGAGAGTGCCTGATATTGCCCGTAGCGTTTGAGGTGGATTGCCGGACGACCACCGTCTATCTGGACCTGATGTTGAAAATGCGCCGCGATGGTTGATGTGCGTGGGTCGGAGGCCATGGCTACACCCGCTCGAAGACGGTCGCGATCCCCTGCCCGGCGCCGATGCACATCGTGGCGAGACCGAGAGTCAGATCGCGATCGACCATGGTATGAATTAACGTCGTCGCGATGCGTGCGCCACTTGCGCCGAGTGGATGGCCAATGGCGATGGAGCCACCCCGTACATTTACCTTTTCTTCATCCACTTTCAACATTCGCATACAGGCGAGTGCCTGTGCGGCGAAAGCTTCGTTCAGCTCAATAACGTCGATATCCGACAGCTCCAGACCAGCTCGCTTGAGCGATTTTTGGGTGGCTGGAACCGGTCCAGTACCCATGACCGACGGTTCGACGCCGGCAATCGCAGTGGCTCGAACCTTGACCAATGGCGTCAACCCCAACGATGTGGCGCTTTCTCCGGACATCAACAGCAGAGCGCTGGCGCCGTCGTTCAGAGGCGAGCTGTTGCCGGCTGTGACCGTGCCGAATTTTGGCATGAAGGCCGGATTCAGGGCCGCCAATGCCTCCAACGTCGAATCCGCTCGAACGCACTGGTCACGCACGATCAGCTGGCGACTACCCGCTTCGTCGCGGCCGTAGATGGGAACGATTTCCTTCTCGAATTCACCGCGATTGTGCGTTTGATCGGCCAAATGGTGGCTGCGCAGAGAAAAAGCATCCTGTTCCTCACGAGAGATGCCTTGGGTTTGGGCCAGGAACTCGGCTGTCACGCCCATCATCAGCGCACCCTTAGACGTGCGATGAAACAATTTGGGATTCAGGTCCAATCCATGATCCATTGGCAGGTGCATCATGTGCTCCAATCCACCGACGACCTGCACATCTTCAAATCCTGCCATCACGGCGTGGGCGGCCTGGTTCACCGCCTGTAGACTGCTACCGCACAACCGATTAATGGTCGCGCCACCTGCTTCGACCGGGAGTCCCGCCATCAAGCCGATCGTACGGCCTACGTTCAGCCCTTGCTCCATCGTCTGCTGGGTATTGCCCATCAGTACGTCTTCGATGCACGACGGATCAATTCCGGTTCGCTCGACCAGCGCCCGGACGCAAGCAACAGCCAGATCGTCGCTGCGAACGTCACGATAAATACCCAGTTCTTCGTGAGCTCGGCCGATCGGCGTGCGTACAGCGTCAACAATTACGGCGTTCTTCATAAGGATTGCACTTTCGGAAATGAATTGTTTACCTCTCTACCGACCCCGCGGCCGTGGAAGGGAGATCGGAAGCTACAACTAGCCCAAATGCGCGTACCCGGTCCCTATCCCGCCCTCGCCCGGAATTTGGGTTCGGACCTCTAGGCAATCAACAGGATTAAAGACCCCCGCGAGCATACATTCTCGCAATACATTCTCGCAACACATTCTTCATGCCGAGCACTATTGACACAGGGTCTAAGGGGACGTTCGATTTTGCGTTTGATGATTGCTACCAACTTGGTTCACCCGTAACACAAGGCCGCAGGGGGCTGTGTCGCATGGTCGAACTAGGCAACGAACAAACGTCGTGGCCTACTTGATCTTTGTGGTTCCTACTCATTTCAGGCAACATAAAACCTCCCACCACTTTTGGCCATCTCGATCAACATATTGGTTGGCTTGGCGCGCGGTCCCAGCGACTCCAACGGCTTGAGCATTTCGACAATCTTGTCGGCGCCGAGCTGGTCGGCCCAGAATAACAGTCCGCCCTTGAACGGTGGAAAGCCAATGCCGAAAATAAGACCCAGGTCGACGTCACGTGGGTCGCGCACGATGTTTTCTTCCAAGACGCGGGTCGCTTCCAACAACATCGGAAAAAACAATCGGTGGGTAATCTGCTCTGTTGAAATCTTCTGGCCGGAGGCTTTAATATGCGGTGCGATGATCGGCTCCAATTCCGGATCCAGTTGGGCTCGATTTCTCTTGTTTTGGTACGAGAAGAAACCGCGGCCCGTTTTCTGGCCGATACGACCCGCTTCGACCAGCGCCGGCAAAATCGGCGAAGCCACAATGCGATCCGGCCAGGCGTCCGCCAACACCTGGCCAGCGTAGACGGCGGTGTCCAGTCCAACGACGTCGTACAACGTAATCGGGCCCATGGGCATGCCGAATTTCTTGGCGGCTTTCTCAACTTCGGAAATCAGAACTCCTTCGCCGACAAGGTGTAGCGCTTCGTTCATGTAGGGCAACAGCAGCCGGTTGACCAGGAACCCTGGTCCGTCGTTGACAACGATCGGTGACTTGCCCAGTCGCTTGGCGTAGGCCACCGCCGTGGCCACGGTCAGGTCGCTAGTCTGCGCGCCGCGAATGACCTCGACCAGCTTCATTTTTCGGACTGGATTGAAAAAGTGGATTCCGCAGAATCGGTCGGGATGCTGAAGCTCGGCGGCCAGTTTCGTGATCGGGATGGTCGAGGTGTTGCTGGCTAAAATGGTGTTATCACCGAGCTGTTGTTCCAACCGAGAATAGACCTGCTTTTTCACATCTTCGTTTTCGATGATGGCCTCAATGATCAAATCGCAAGAGGCCATCTCGGCATCCAACGTCGTGGCATTCACCAAAGGTGCGTACTGCAGTGTCCTGTCAATGTCTTTGCCTTTGGTTGCCTTGTTGTAGGAAACCTCATCGAGGATCGCCTGGACACCCTTGGCCAAGGCATCGGCGCGTGAGTCGTTGAGTGTAACGGGCAAGTCGCGTTTGACGTTGGCTGCCGCTATGCCGCTACCCATAATGCCGGCGCCAATCACGGCGACCGACGTGATCTCGGCAGGCGTGACATCTTCGCGGCCGATGCCGGTATCTTTCTTATTGCGATCGGTGAGGAAGAAAATATTCAGCAGCGCTGCGTTGATTGGCGAACCAAACAACTTGGCCATCCCCTCGGCTTCCATTTGGCAAGCGGCCTCGTCATCCAGTCCTGCACCACCGAGCATCGTCTCCAGCGCCGCTTCGGGTGCCGGGTAGTGGCCCTTGGTCTGCTGTTGGATGACGGCCGACGCGGTAGCTCCGAGAAATCCCAATTCGGTCGGACTGATGTCGATCGGTCCACTCCAGCGCTGGCGGTCCTTGAGATACTCACCCGATTTCTGTTCGGCCCGCACTAGCGAAATAGCCGCCGCCAGCAGATTCTCCGCTGGCACCAAGTCGCTGGCCCAACCCATGGCAAAAGCTTCTTTGGCTGTGATCGATTCGCCGCCGGTAATCATTTCAACGGCGTTGCCCAGACCCGCGATCCTCGGCGCGCGAACCGTGCCACCCCAACCAGGGAACAATCCGAGTCTGACCTCTGGAAATCCGTAGGCGGTCTTGGTGTTGTCGGTAAGGATCCGTCGATCGCACCAGGCGGCCAATTCCGCGCCGCCTCCCACGCAAATTCCATCAATGGCTGACACCGTGACGAACGGACTCCGGCTCAGTCTGGCAAACAGCGACTGGCCTCGCCGGCACATTTTGGCCGTCTTCTCCGCGGTGATATCGAGCGATGCTACAAACTCACGCAGATCGGCGCCGGCGATGAACTGCCCTGGCTTGCCAGAAATCACGATCATCCCCGCAAGGTCATTGCGTTTTTCGAGTTTGTCGAGGTGCTCGGCCAGTTCCTCCAAGACGGAAGTCGAGAGGACATTCGCACTTTTGTCAGGTGTGTCGAAGGTGAGGAGGGCAACGTCTGGCTCGGGAAACGAGAGCGTCAGAGTCTGTGCGGCCATGCTATAAAACCTTGTTCGTTGCGAGATTCTGATCGATTGATTTTTCGACGTTGCCAACTAGGCGACTGGTCGGGTATTTCCACCTGGCGACCCTCAGCGTAATCTACCTGATTAAGCTAAAACTGCATATTGAGATCAAGATGCCTAAGTTGCCCGCCTTTTAACGACTGCCGAGGAGTACAAAATGTTCATGGAAAATCGCTCTTTAACGCTATCGTGCACCGCAATGATGCTGCTCTTCTGCCACGTCGCATTTCTAGAAGCAAAAAAACCGGAGGGCAAATCCGCGCAGGTCGTCACGTTAACCGTTGACTATGGGGACGGAGCGCAAAAACGCTTCGTGGAAATCCCCTGGAAAACGGAGATGACCGTTGGCGACGCGACGGATGCGGCAGACAAGCATCCCCGGGGGATTGAAATAGAGGTACGTGGCAAGGGAGAAACGGCGATTTTGCTGCGAATCGATGATCTTCGCAATGCGGGGGCAGATGGCACGAATTGGGTGTACCGGGTCAATGACAAGCTCGGCGATCGGAGTTTTTCCGTGTTTTCCCTGAACCCTGGAGATGACGTCTTGTGGAGGTTTGAAGAGTATCCGTAGAATTGGTCGTTTCAGATTCGACCAAGGCGCCCGGTGGACAGCAGTCAGCTGTCACTGGCCCAAGCCACCTATTGAAAGGAACATAGACGTGGACAACTCAAAGCGGATTGGCGAATACCTGGCATTTATCGGATTGGTGTCAGCAGGTATATCGTTGCGCTTGTTTTTTCGCGACTTGCCTAACTTTGCCCCAGTCGCCGCGTTGGCGTTGTTCTCCGGATATTTCTTTCGCTCTCGAGTGATGGCGCTCGCCGTGCCCTTGACGATCATGTTGGCCAGCGACCTGGTGTTGGGCGGCTACCAGCCAGTTTTGATGGCGACGGTTTATGCCATGTTGGCACTTCCGGTGGCGGCCAGAGGCATATTGCGGCGCGTATTTCGTTTCGAGCAAGGCCGTTGGTCACGCAACGCCGCGGCAGCCTGTGGATTGCTGGCGTGTGGTTTGGCGTCGTCGATTTTGTTTTTTGTGGTCACCAACTTCGCCGCGTGGTCAGCCATGGGCATCTACGACCGGTCATGGAGCGGCTTGCTGCACTGCTATGTGCAAGGTCTTCCTTTCTTCCGGTTCACATTGGCTGGTGATTTGGGATTCGCCCTCGTGTTGTTTGCCGGATACGCGATCGCCAAATCGGTGGTCCGGCAACCGCAGCCAAAGATTGTTGCTGCTTGACGAAAAAGGGGAAGGCTCCCCCTTTTTACCGCGAAGTTGATGTAACGTCTGTATCGTATCCCGACGCGCGGCGAGGAACAGCGTTAGTGTTGCCTCGCCGCGCGTCGAATTACACTGCTACGCCGACTTCCAAAACGCTCTAGTGGAGTAAGATTAGTAAAAGCGAATAGGTAAACCACGCCGCGACTGGCGCAGCGAGAATCGTTGTCAGGACGACCAGTAGAAACACGACGCCCGTGCGAGGGTGGACTGGGACTATTCGTGACGGTGGTGGTCGTCGTCCTCGCGCGAGGTAGATCAACCGAGAGGTCGCCAACAACGCGGTGACGAAAGTAATGTAGAATGGAATGTCGCTGAGAATCCATTTCTAAAGTTCCCAAGCACTGATTTGACTAAACAAATCGTCCGTCCAATACCGCCAAAATTCGCCCCCAATCCTACGGCTATCGCTAGTAGAAAAAGCCAGTTGTATCCCGCACGATTTGGAACAAAGGCCAATGGAACGGTCGGGGCCCTGTCGGACATCCAGGGATATCTCATCGTGACGATTGCGGCGAGTAATCCGACCAGTACGGCCAGGAAGATAAGTTCGGCATAATTCCCGTGCATCGAAGTTTCTGCGTATGGCGGCGAATAGGCTCTGAGGCCACCGGTTGCCAGCCAGATCGGATGAAAGAAACAGAGAAACAGAGAAACAGAGTTTCCAATAGCGGCGACCGCATCGTTCCTCACCCAGCCGTATGATGATCCCATGAAGTTGCCAGACTAGTAGGCAAATGCCTAGGGCAGCTAAACAATTGGGCCAGATGAAATTGGCTCGGCGAACGGCAAAATCCGATTCAATACCGAAATACATTCCATCAGGAAAACGATACTGCTGCGTCGATTCCTGTGCTTCTATGCCATGGACGGCTACGTCGACCAAAAAGGTAATAATCATCGTGTGTTGGACTAATAATGCTGCGACCAGTGCCATTATCAATATGACTCGGATCAGGACGCGACTTGTGTGAAGTTGAAAACAGGTTTTCGGCACTGCGAATCCAAGCGCCATGACGCTGAACAACGCCGCCTGCAAAACCAAATGTTGCACAGCAGAGGATAACATCCAAAATCGTTCGCTATCCTGGAACATCATCTGCTCTGGCCACAGCCGTTGAAGCACGACGAAAAGATAATAGAGACAAATTACATCGATGATGGCGCAGCGCCAGAGTATGTGAGGCCAGTTGTTGGACGGAATCTGGATGTTCGTTGCGTCCGCCTGTCCCGATTCGAATCCGACGAGCTGACCGATCTCACTGAAGAGCTCACGCACGGCAACGACACAGGCAAAGGCCACCACGCCGTCGAAAACACCAGCATCTTCACACCGAACTACGGCCACGGCAGCGGCGAACGCAATAACGATGAAGAACAGTTGCCAAGTTGAAAATTTGCGATTCGTTTTCGTAGCTGAAGTCGTGAGACTTTGGCCGTTACGCGTTCCAACCCAATATTCACATGACTCCATCCAGACGCCTAGTCTCATACATGGCCGCGTGAGATTTTACCGCTTAATAGCGACGCATCCAAAGTCTTACGACTTCAGCTACGCCCGAATTTCGTAGCTAAAGTCGTAAGACTCTTGGCCGTTACTGGGCCACCCCTTCCAACGATTCTCGCACTTTGCGGCGCAGCATGTCGCTGGACCAGCCGTACTTCTCGGCTTTGTCGAGCATTACTCGCTGACGATCATGCGGCAATCGCGCGACGGCGGCGTGGGCTGACCAGGAGAGCGACTCTCGGCGGTTTTCGGGTGGTACACGGCGGGCAACCGATTCGTAGCGTTGGAGCATGTCGGCCGAGACATGGCCCTCGCAGACCTGAGAGAAGTCTTCGCCGAAATGGGCGTCACCCAAATTCAACATATCGCCGATCCACCACGGACTGGCCCGCTGGCACCAGAGGGCAAATTGCAAAGGCCCCGCCCATTCACCCAGCGGCGGTTTGCCAGTTGCCTTGAAGGCGCTGGGTAAGAAACGAAAGGGACCAATCTCGATCTTGGGCTTGGACACGGGGGCGATGACTCCTGCAGGCGGCTGATTGTCCTTTTTATACCGCTGGAGGCGTGACGTGGGAAATGGCAACGTGAGCCTGGATTGTTCGGGACGATGGTTAAAACTCCGCCGCAAGGCGACTCATGTGTCCCCCTCCTTGTGGCAACGATAGCACCTAAGGCAATCGAGATTGAAGTATCGCAGATGGGAGAGGCGGGCACACGAGTCACCGAAGGTGATTTAGTGTTCCAAATTCACCGCACGTGATTTAGCATGCTAACATACGTACGTCACGGTTCGCACGTTCGTGATGATGGATATTACATTTGACAAAGACCGACCATGAGCAACCCCAATCGTTCCCAGGGCCGATTTCCCTCAACTCGCATGCGACGCAATCGGCGCCATGACTGGTCCCGTCGATTGGTGCGCGAGAACGAGCTGAGCGTCAACGACTTGATCTGGCCTGTCTTCGTTCACGAGGGGGACGCTTTGCGGACTCCCGTCGCATCGATGCCCGGTGTGCATCGACTGTCACCCGATCTGTTGGTCGAGGCAGTCGGCGAAGCGTGTGACCTGGGGATTCCAGCGATTGCCATTTTTCCGGTTACCGAGCCGTCGCTCAAAACTCCCGACGGCGAGGAGGCGTGGAATGAAGACAATTTAGTTTGCCGATCCGTGCGAGCTGTCAAAGCGGCCTTTGGAGACAAGATTGGAGTCATTTGCGACGTGGCTCTCGACCCTTATACGTCTCATGGCCAGGACGGCTGGGTGCGCGACGGTTATGTCGTTAACGACGAATCGCTACAAGCGCTGAGCCGCCAAGCCCAAGTCCAAGCTCAAGCTGGTTGCGATTGCCTCGCTCCCTCGGACATGATGGACGGGCGCGTCGGCGTAATCCGCGGAGCCTTGGATGACGCCGGTTACTCGGATGTCCTGATTATGGCCTATTCCGCCAAGTACGCCTCGGCATTCTACGGACCTTTCCGTGACGCCGTTGGTTCGTCAGAAAATCTAGGACAGGGTGACAAGAAGACCTATCAAATGGATCCAGCCAACGGTGATGAGGCGCTGCGCGAGATAGCCTTAGACATCGATGAAGGTGCGGACATGATCATGGTCAAGCCGGGAATGCCTTATCTCGACATCCTGCACCGTGCCAAATTGGCCTTTGGAGTGCCGACCTACGTCTTCCAGGTCAGCGGTGAATACTCCATGTTGGTCGCGGCGGGCGAAAACGGGTGGCTGGAGCTGGCCAAGGTTCGCCGTGAGAGTCTGCTGGCATTCAAACGCGCGGGAGCGGACGGGATTCTGACTTACTTTGCCGTCGATGTCGCCAGGGAGTTGCGGCGCGGTTAAAGCTCCATCATCTTGCGGTGCACTCGAGCCCGGATCATCGGCAGGTCCGAGCCGAAGACTTGCACGAAATCTTGCACGTTATTCAGTTCTGAATAGGTCATGAAGGGTTGTCGGGCGGCCGTGAGCTTCAGAAATCGAGACAACTTCCGGGGTTCCTGTTCGGCGTACATATAGGTCACGGCCCAGCTGAGAGCATAAAACGCGTCTGGGCTGACCCTGTACAGGCGATCGCCGGAGACCAGGGCCTGGATGGCTCCCTCCGGAATACCCTTGGCAAACGCCGCTTGGTAGTTGCGCAATTGGTCCTGATTCACGCGATGGTGCGCGTGTGGATAAGTGCTCGTGTCGTAGACGCCGGGTGCCTCGAACAACGTCCCCAATCCTTCCGCAACCCAACGAGGCGGCGGCGAATAGCGACTGTGGATGCCGGTATTAAACGCCGTCTGGTGCGCGGCCTCGTGGACAATGGTTTCGGCGTTGGATCGCCAATCGGATTGGCCAACGAAGTTCTTGATGTCATACAGAAAGATGCGATTGGAATAGTTCTCGTAAAAGCCCAAAAAACTCCGAGCCACCGGAATGCCCAGGCCATTCATATGACGGACGAACTCGCCCTTGGTGGGAAACACAATTGCAATCAATGGGAATGTCGGCCTCTGGATGGAGATGCCTCGCACTGAAAAATAGTGAACCATGGACCGATAAAGATCCTCAAACCGTTGCGCCCAGAGGCTGCCTTGCCCGACTGGATGCACGACCAGGTAGTTGCCCGTGCCCGTGACGTCGTAGCCGCGGCCAAATTCTTGGAGCAACTGCGTTCGAATCTCGGCTTGAGAAAAACTGCGAAAATCCTGGCTAACTCGGCGGTAATTCTCAGCCTCGTCAGGGTGAAATTCGTGAAGATAACCGTCGCGTTCAAGCAGGAATACTTTGTTTTGGTTCCAGGCGACCGGCATCCCCTCGAGGCGATGGCCGCGGAGGTCAAATCGTATGGTCGACTGTTGAGCCGAAGCGACTCCGGTAACCGCGACTAAAATGACGGCGGCAAGCGCACGTGTTACGACGGCTGTCAGTCTCAAACATGGCATGATGTGTCTCGAGCTATTTAGATGGAGCCGGTTCAAATTAGCTGACTGTGGTTCAGGGCACCACAAAAGTGCCGGGGAAATAGCGGTGCCGGGGAATCTGGATACGTGGGAAATTGGTTGGAGAGGAGGGGAAGTGGCATAAAGCCGAGGATTACCCCAATCAGCGTTTTGCCGAGCGTGATCCCATGGCATTATGTTCCACTGCAAAACTAGGTCATAAACCGGTGGTAGGGGGGACAAGTCGGTCTCCCGGTCGTCCAATCGCTACGACCGTCGTAAAATGAACTCATGCAAACCTATTGCACCAGTTTGTGGGTACTCCAAGATTGGTCGGTACTCCAAGGCATCGCGAGACTGTGTGTGTTAAGCTGCGCTTGGCTGGCGGTTTCCACGACGTTCGCTGACGAGGATCTCGAACTGCAAGTCGCCGAGTTGATTGAGGAATTGGATGCCGCCCAACAAAGGGCTCGACAATCCGCCGAAGACCAACTGATCGAAATAGGCATCGAGCTCCTCGAGCACCTGCCCGATATTGACGACCGCATGCCACGGGAAACGCGCACACGGCTGAAGCGTGTCCGAACCCGATTGGAAAAACTGGCCGCTTCCGAGGCGAGCAAGGCCTCGCTGGTCACGCTGAAGGGCAAGTTCAAGCTCAGCGAAGCGATTCAACAGATCCAGGAACAGACAGGCAATCGAATTGTCGATTTTCGCGAACGGTTCGGACAACCGGTGGACGAGTTGGAAGTCCACCTGGCACTGAAAAAGGCACCGTTCTGGCAGGCGATCCAGCAATTGATTGAACAAGCCAACTTGAGCATCTATCCCTATTCGGGGGAGTCCATGACGTTAGCCTTGGTGGCCGACGATCCGAACGCGACCAGTCTCCCCGTGTATTGGTCGACCGACAAAGCATTTCGCTTCGCGGCGGTTAGCGCCGTGGCGCGCCGTGATCTGCGTGAATTCAATGAGACCAGCTTGCGGCTCGGTATCGAAGTGATGTGGGAACCTCGGTTGATGCCCATTGTCATCCGACTGCCGTTGGACAAACTGGAAGCGGTGGGAGATAACGGCGAGCAGATCAAGGTGGCTGCCAGCGGCGAAACGCTGGAGTCGCCGGTTCAGCCGTCCGTGGCGGCGGTGGAATTGAGTATTCCTTTGGGTTTGCCGACGCGCGAGGTGCAGCTCATCAAGCAATTCAGCGCGGAACTAAGCGCCGTGGTGCCGGGAAGGGCAACCACTTTTGAATTCGCCGATCTTGCTAAGGCTCGCAATGTGAGCAAGACGCAAGGAGGCGTAACCGTCACGTTGGTCGATACCCGCGAAAATGGCGCCGTCAAAGAAGTCCGCATCGCGATCCGATATGATCAAGCTTTTGATGCTTTGGATTCGCATCGATCCTGGATTTTCGAGAACGAGCTCTATCTACTCGCCAAAAAAGGTGAGAAGACCGACCACGCCGGTTACGAATTATTTCGTCAAAAGGCCAATGAAGTGGGACTGTCCTACAAGTTTACTGATCTTGAGGACCTGGCTGATCAAAAACTTGTTTACATTACCCCAGCCACCCTTTCTGTTCAGCCGCTGAAGATCGAATTAGAGAATCTTCCGCTACCATAATGATGTTTCCGCGTTAACCTGTTTCGGCAATAGACCGTACTGCGACTGTCCCATGTCGGATCCGTGGCCTGATTTCGAAACGCGTGAACAAAGACTGCCGCCCCCTGCCCAGCTTGCCTGGCAGGTGCGCAAGTTTTTTAAACTAGATACGAATCATCAAATGACAGCGTCCCCTGTCCGGCTTGTCCGGCAGGAACGGAAGTTTTTTAAGCTATTTTGCTCTATAATCGTAGTCGTCATCTTCAATTCACCACACCAAGCGCTACACAGCGCGCCGGTGAGATTCTAGCTATTGAAACTCATTCACTTGCCGGACAAGGAGACTTGGACACTTTTGATCAGCCCATCTGTAAAGTTTAGACCCCTTCGGCCTTGTGCCGTGGGTGGATAAGGTTGACAGCTACCATGCACCTTATACACCCCCTTCCCCCACCTCGCCGCCTCCGGCGGCGAGGTGGGGGAAGGGGGTTAGGAGTAGCCGTGGTAGCTGCCAACCTCATTCACCCGCGAGCAAGCTCACGGGGGTCTCTTTTGAAAACTTGAACATGAAAATGTCAAAGCCTCTCAGCCGGACCGGGGTCTCAACCAGAAACTGTTTAAATACCCTAAGGACAATATCAGCATGGAAGGGCCTTTGGATTGGCGACAGGCAGATTGGCGACGGCGATTTCGTTCGGCCATCTTGCGTTGGTACCGACGTCACGCGCGTGATCTCCCTTGGCGTCGCCAGGCCACGCCCTATGCGGTTTGGATCAGCGAGATCATGCTCCAGCAGACTCAGGTCGAAACCGTGAAACCCTATTTCGCACGTTTTATGGCTGAGTTTCCGAACGTTGCAAGTCTGGCCAAAGCGGACGAGCAAGACGTGTTGCGGCTCTGGGAAGGACTTGGCTATTACCGGCGTGCGCGGCAGTTACACGCGGCAGCACGGGTGGTGGTCGATCAACATGGCGGCGTATTTCCGGAGGACTCTCAATCCGTTTCGGGATTGCCGGGCATCGGCCGCTACACCATGGGTGCCATACTCTCGATCGCCTTGGATCATCGGCAACCGATCCTGGAAGCGAACACGATTCGATTGTTCAGTCGGCTGATCGGATTTCGCGGGGACCCCACCAGTCAGGAAGGCCAACAGCGGCTGTGGGAATTTGCCGAACAGATTCTGCCGCGAAAGCACGTGGGCCAATTCAATCAGGCCCTGATGGAAGTAGGAAGCCTTGTCTGTCAGGTTCGCGACCCGCAGTGTGCCAGTTGCCCGGTCAGGGCCCGCTGCGCCGCCTTTGCCGGTGGGCTGCAGGCGACCATACCGCTGGCGAAGAAAAAACGGTACGAAGAGGTCGCCGAAGCGGCCTTGGTGGTGGCCAAGAAAGGAAGTGTCCTCCTGCGCCAGCACACCGGCGAGGAACGATGGACGGGGTTATGGGACTTTCCACGACTTACTCTGCCAGGTCCGAACGGCGAAAAGAGCCAGCGCCAACAGGCAGCACGACTGCTGCTGTCGGCGATTCCGATGGAAACGGGCATCGGTGTTTCCACTCCGCGGTGGATGAAGCAGATCAAGTACGGCGTGACCCGGTTTCGTATCACGCTGGAATGTTTTGCAGCCGACGCCGTGGACGGGCGTCTGAAGCGTTCGGGGGCCAAATTACGCTGGGTAAAACTCCAGGAGTTGGACGACATTCCCACCAACACGACTGGTCGCAAGATCGCCAGGCTTTGTCAACAAAGATAGCTTTGACCAACTAGTCAAAAATCCAACTCGTCGAAGGTGTCATCGGCCTCGAGTTCCTCCAAGTCGCTGCTTTCTTCCGTGTCTTCAGGGCTGACAGGTTTCTCAGTGGCACCGGTAATGCCAACGGCAACCATCGACGACAACTTGAGCGTTTCCTTTTGCAATTGGTCGGCCAGATCTTCGAGTATCGTCTCTGGTTCACTCAATACTTTCACAATCTCATCGATTTGCCCGGTCATCGACTGGATAGGTGTCTGGAGCTCAGCGCTGGCCAACCGCATGATCCCGTCATCTCTGGAACTGCCTGTGAGCCCTTCTTTGACGCATTGCAGCTGATGAATCAACTTTCGCCGAGTGGGCAAGGTTCGTTCGTCCAAGATCTCGATTTTGACACGACGCTTATCCTCTTCATCGTCCAAACCACCGTATAAACCACCTTGCATTGAAAAACTTGCCCCGCGTGGCCCGCGTGGCCCGCGTGGCCCGCGTGGCCCGCGTGGTTGGAAAGCCTCAGTGATTCCTCGACCGTCGATCGCTTCGTTAAACATTTCATCCAAGCGAGCGAATTCGGATTCACAAGCCGCCACGGCGACCAAGCCGACGTGCTTAGCCAACGTTGCCGCCTTTTCATCCGATTTCTCCAAATTGATCCGACCAATCGCATGGGCCGTATCACAACGTAGAGCGATCGAGTTTTCCGCGTTCGCGATGATCTCGGTTAACGCCGTTTCGATTTCATTTTCTTTGCCTGGCGAAGCCAACCTACCAAGAATTTCCACGGCACGCCGCCGCATCCAATCGTGTCCTGACGCGCTGCGCCCCGCCGGAGGTTCTTGAGCTTTGGCCAAATCCAGCGCCAAGGCCGCAACATTCTCTCTGTCATCAGCACCGATCGCGGCGGAACCGGTCATTTGGACCCGCAATTCGACATGACGCCTCATCCCCAACAGGGCCGCTATTCGAACGGCGTCGATTTGATCCTTATCGTTATAAGCGAGGATCAAGAACTTCAAGACCTTGAGATAAGGAATAGGGGGTTGCTTATTGGAACCTCTCAGCTCGGCCTCTCTTTCGTTGAGCTGGCCTAGTAGCAGCAAGAGATTATATCGCACGGCGGGATGGAGATTTTTGGCATTGATGCGTGCCCAAATTTGCTTGTTGAACACTTTGCCCAGGACATAAGTTCGGACGTCAGGTGACCGCGTTCTGGCCAGGTCCTTTAGAATTCCCAAACGCATGTCGGCGACTCTTCCGAGATTCGCATGCCGAGTCATGGCGCGGAGAACGTACTCGGCGTAAAACTGATCCAGAGATTCCTTTCCCTCGCTCAAAGTTATCTTGCCAGTAATGACGTCTTGCTTCGCCTTTTTCAAATTGCTGAGGGTTTTGCTGTCGTCGTATTTCGGGTCCAGTTTCAGTTGTAGATATGTGGGATTTGCTGCGAAGCCGGAAGACGAAGTCAGCAAGAGAAACGCAGCAGACGCAAAGAAGGCAGAAACGACCATGCTCAGACTTCGCGTGGGGCACAATAACATGGCTTGTTCTCCCGGTGCCAACCCGCGCGCAGCCGCATCATTGCGAGCTGGAAGGTCGACGAAATGCCAAGGGCAGCCTATCAAGTTGAAGTTCTGTTCCGTTGAGATCTAAGCTTATTGACGTTCAAAGGCGCACCGGCGGCACGTCACGGCTGGCGCCAGAAATCGAAAATCTCTACTTCTAGAGTAATCGAAATCGTCGATTCTTGTCAACTAATAATTTAGGTCGCCAAGGATTCCAGCTTTCTCACGATCTCATCCAATCGGCTCTGCAAGTCCGCACTGCGAGAGACGATTTGTGGAAAATCGTGGGCCGCCGCCTCCAGTTGCTGGCCGAGCCGATCGGCCGCTGATCGTCTTATGACAAGGTCTTCGGCAGTTCGAAAGTCGGTGAATACTTCGTTGAGGGAATCAATGTGCCTGCGCCCCTCGGGAACGCCCTTGAGAGCTTCAATGATTTCAGCCAAAGGGAAGGCGATCGCCATCTTGAACATATCCATCGGCATGTCCGATCGGTCCAGCCCGTCCCAATCGACAAACGAGGATTTCCACGCGGACTGGGGCTCGTCGGACTGGGGCTCGTCGGACTGGGGCTCGTCGGACTGGGGCTCGTCGGACTGGGGCTCGTCGGACTGGGGCTCATCGGACTGGCCCAATTTTTGTCGCTCTTTTTCTTTACAAGGCATCTCATCGGAGAACGCCTGATAGTCCAGCTGTTCTGCTTCCCACTCTTCTTGGCTTTCGGTCAAAGAAAAGGCGAACTCGTCTTCCATTTCCAAATGATGACCGTCAAAGAACATGAACGCCGGCCCGAAGTCGCCATCAGCCTCAGCCTGGCAAATCGGACAGTCGCAATCTAAATGCGACCCGTCGCTGGTCACTGGCATTCGCCGACGTTCCGACTCGATCAACTCGGCTGACGACATCCCGCTGCTACCGTCTTCCGGTGGCGAAGCCATCCACTGATCCCGATGGTCGGCCAATCTTTCGAGCATCATTTCCTTGGCGCATCCTTGCTGGCGGAGCTCCCAAGCCTTGGCCAACAAAGATCTCATCAAGTCGAAATACAGGACGACTTCGATTGTCCCGAATCCGCCGTATTGATAGGCCGCCGATTCGACGGGGAGGGAGGGAGGAGCGTGTCCCTGCCGCGTCCACTGCTCAGAGCGACGTTGGATGTCGCGGCCGATATGATCCCGTTGCCCCAATAGCCACTGACGTGGTGTCTGGTCCATCAAGTCGTCACGGGCGGTCATCAGCCAGCGAGCGTGGATCTTGCGTGATAGTTCGTATTGGCGATCAGAGTCGATTGCCGTCTGCTGTTCAGCCGCCTGACGAACCTCCCCGACGAGATGATCCAGCATGGGTCTTCCGAAGAGTATGTCGCGTGGCTTGATCCGCTGCTGCCCAGCCACCACTTGCGCTCGCTGATGGATACGCTCCTGCCAATTCTCGTCCACTTCCTGGAACGTCCAATTGTCTGGAGTATTGAGCCAAACGATGGGAAATCCTTCGAAGATTTCACCATCAGAAACTTCGTAAGCGCCCTCTGGTTCCGGCAACTCAAATCCGCCGCCAGCCACCACCGTTCGGCTCGTCAGATCGATGAGGCACCAGGGGGTTTCTGGAGATCGGGCAGCCGCCAGGTCGTTAAAATTCATGCTGGTTTCCGACAGCACATGTTCCGACTGGTATCGCCGCATGGCTTCCGCCCACTCCTGGAAGGTCTCTGGTTCGTCGCACAGCACAGCGATCGCCACGTAAAGGGTCCATTCCTCGACGGTCCACACATGGATCAAATCCCGTTCACGCACCGTCAATTGGCATTTCATGGTCGTTTCCTTCTTTAGATAGGATCGCAATTCGGTTATGTGTACATTTGTATACTTTTCTAGGCGAGTGTCAAGGGGGAGGTGAAAAGAATCAAGTACGTAAGCTACAGCAACCTGCGAGGCCCCTGCCAGATGAGGTCGCTGTGCCACCTTTATTCAAGGTTCCAATCGTGCAAGTCTATGGGGAATATGGAGTTAGATTGATTGGCTCGTCAATATTCGCCGAACCCGTTAAAGAACGTGTTTGCGCGGAAAATAAACCGCTAATGAACGCTCATCACGGAATTAAATTCCGTGAGGCTTTCATCTCGTCCATAGCGGAGCATGGATGATGCCGGTCCGGCAGGACTTCACCGACTATGTGATGCTCGCCGTGCTGAACTTTGAAACCGACGCTTGGGATGAAGTCATCATGACGTTCGATTGGGAACCACGCCCTGCCGAGCCACGCCCTGCCGAATCTCGCTTTGAAGTTCTGCCTCTTCGGCAGAATCTGTGGGTCACCCGCAGACAAGACCCCTATGAGCTTGCTCGCAGGTGAATGAGGTTGAAAGCTACCAAATACCACTCCCGAAGCTAAGACCCCCGCGAGCTTGCTCGCGGGTGAATGAGGTTGCTTGCTATACACGCGCCACCAAATCCGGCGATTTTTCTGTACTCGTACTCGTAAGCGATGAAGTTTTGAAGAAAATTCCAAGGCGTAGAAAAAAACCTTTCTCACCCACGAGCAAGCTCGTGGGGGTCTCAGCAGAATCTACACAATGGCCCGGTGACGCGAGCTGCCGATTGAAACGATACTCATTTTTTGTCCTCCCATGCCTTACAAAACCTTTCAACCAAGTACAACACACCAAACCCCCTGGTTTTCACCCACAGATTCTTCGGAAGAGCCAAAGTTCTAGATGTATCGAGCGTGTTTCAAGATATCGAGCGAACCAGGATCGAACGGCAAGGATCGAACGGCAAGGATCGATGATCTCAGCCCGCTTCGCAATCGACGTGGCCGCACTTGATTTTTCGGTGTTCCACGTTGCTTGACGCACTTGACCCTGGACGGCGACTACGGATGCACGCGCAAGCGGTGTGCCCGTATGCGGCCCTGGCCATCTTCGATCGCCCAATGAGTAGCCAGAACGTCACCGTTGTCCAGACGGAGCAGAGACGGCTGGCCGAACTTTAGATTCGCCGCCATTGTCGCGTAGGCTGCCACCTTCATCGCAGGAGCGTTTTCCCAAATGTTCAATTCGTCAATCACCTGCCAGCGATCGTTTGCGAAGTTAAACACCCGCACGTAAAGACCGATGTCGTCCCCTTCGCGATGACAATGAATCGTTAGCAACAGGTCGTCTTCCCCGTGGATGAGGTTGGATGCCTGTGCCTGGACACCCGTGTCGATCGGCTCCGACCAGGACATGCCACCGTCGTGAGACACCGTTACGTAATTCGCCAGGTTGGTGGCCTGGACGTGATCCATGGTCCAGCACAAAGCCACGACGCGGTCCTCCTGCAATTCACAGAGTCTCGGTTCGGACGGAGCATAACGACCGGCCTGGTCTCTGAAGAAAATGGTATCGTCGTTCCAGGATTCGCCCCCGTCGTCGCTGCGCAGCAAGACCCCCACCACCCCGCTAGGGTTGGTCCCATCCTCCCACGTCGGAAATAGCGAACCAGCCACAAAGATCGTGTCACGACGGAGTTGCAGGGACGGGCCGGACATCTCAATCAGCTCTGGGTGAGTCCTGGAAATCACCCGTGGGCGCGTCCAGGTGTGACCTTCATCGTGGGAAAACGAAACAAGATTATCCCCACCGCGGAGACCGTCAGTCTCCGTATTGACGATAGGCTGATCCGGATCGTCACGATGAAAGCAATATCCTGTGGCAATCAGTGTGCCGTCATTCAACAAGGCCGGCTTCATGTAATCGGAATCGTAGCGGTGCTCGGCGTCTCTCTCATGTAGGGGACCCTCCAGTTGCCAATGGTGCCCCTGATCACGCGACCGCGACACGACCGTGTCACATCGGCGGCTTCTAACGCTTCGCCCAGCGCAAACAGAGCCAGCAGCTCCCCGGAGGGCAATTTCACGAGCCCCGAAAAGTACCCGTGCCGACTTCGAATCTGCGGATTCGGATTTTCATAAATGACATGGTGATCAACTACAGATATCGCCGACATGCTTGTTCTCCGTTTGGACGAACCGGCTGGCATGTTGCGTCCAGCCGTGCTTTAATCGAAACCACTTGCGGGCAACGCACGGCATAGTAGCCTCCGGGAGAAGCAACCTGAACTGCAAGAAGCCGCGAACAACCTATGCAGGAAACAATGCCCGCAAACGTGGGGCAAGGCTTCTTTTCCCGGAGGTCGAAGGCTACTATCTGCTTGTAACCGAATCCCAGCACAGGTCAAGCGGTCCTAGCGAGGGCGGTATATCCAACCGGCAAATACGGTAAATACAAAGGTGTCGGAACAACTTCTCGATAGAACTTGGCTGCAAATCGGCAACCGCCGTCAGTTCTTCTTCGACGATTTGATGTTAGCCCGCACTAACAGTTGGCGGTGACACCGCGCCCTTACAGCAGATTTGCGGCAATTCTTGCCGCGCCTACCGAGGCGTGACTCGATAGAGCTGCAGAGATTGTAACGCCTAGCTTTGCCTCGCGGATCTTTGTCCAGGCTTTGTTTTTCGCGCCGCCCCCTGCGGTGAAAACTCGTTGAAGTTCCGGCGCTCCGAGATCTCGTAACGCTGCGTAGCCAATTCGCTCGATTTCGCTAATGCCTTCGAGCATTGCTTGGAAGAATTTTACATCACTCTTTGGACGTGGTTCAATTCGCGGTCGCAAATCGGGATCTGATATTGGAAACCGCTCACCGGGCCGGGAGAGTGGATAGTAGTCGAGCCCAGTTGGATTCCAAGGATCCAGATCCTTCTCCATCGCGCTCATCTGCTCGGCAGTAAAATGATCGAGCAGCACTCCTCCGCCTGTGTTGGAAGCGCCTCCAGGCAACCACATGTCCTTGATGCGGTGACTGTAAATGCCTAGGGCTGGATCTGATACCGGCTGGTCCGACAAGAATTTGATGGCGAGCGTCGTGCCCAGTGACGTGACGCCCTCCCCTACCCTGGAGGCGCCCGCCGCCAAGAACGCCGCGTTACTGTCGGTCGCGCCGGCGATGACCTCTAGCTCTTTACGAAAGCCGAATGCGGAAACACTCTCGGCGCTGATAACTCCGTACGAATCGCCAACGGGCTTAACTTCGGGAAGCAACTCGGTCTTTACACCACACGTAGAAAACCAGCTTGGCCATGCTCGCCTTGCTACGTCATAACCCATCTTCAAAACATTCGTTTCATCCGACAGCCCACCTTGTTGCATCAGTTTGGCTGCAATCCAATCTGCTTGGTGAAACGCAAACATTGCACGTTCGCTGCCAGGTTGTTTTTGAAGAAACAAAAGTCTCGCTAAACCAGAACTCGCCCCTCGGGCTATCGAATTTTCAGGGGCGTGGGCTGCGATTGATTCAGCCTCATCGTTGAAGTTAGACGAATTGTACATGTAGCCGAGCGTCAGTGGATTAAGCTCATCGTCGGTTAGCAGAGTTGTGCCGGAAGTGCCATCAACGGCAAGTGCCTCGATTTCACTCATCGAATGTCCTGCGGCTCGAAGGCTTTGAGCCTGTTGTCTAAGGCACTGGCTAACAGCTTCCCACCATACGAATGGGTCTTGGCAAGGGCGATCATCGACTCGAATAGGAGCTTCCATTTTGACGGATGCGGAGGCGATCTCCTTACCATCGGCACCCTTACCATCGGACCCCCTACCATCGACATGGATGACAGCCGTTCGTACACCTGACGTCCCTACGTCAATTCCTAGGTACAGCGCCATGCTTCCGGTACCCCTCTTCAGTCTTCAGCTATCCCTTTCGCCCAACGCTTGGCGATATTTTTCCGCGTCCCAGTTAAGTAGTTCCGCTTCCGCGTCTTGTCCAATGGGCACCAAGGTCCAGTCGTTAGAAATGCGACTCAGCACATTGAAGACACAGACCAGCATCGCTTGCTGAGCAGGTGTTGCATCTGACTTGATGTAGACGGCTTCACCTTCAACTAGAATCGCGGGAACGGGAAGTGTCGCCGGATCGAGTTCCGCAAATTCGCTGGGCGACACCGCTGGTAATGCCGGTCCGAGGAATACGACGTGGTCGGGGTAATAGGTACCCGAAGTTGCTCGGCTAAACATGAGTGGGTCTTGAACGAGCGCTGAAACTACAGGTACTTCCTGCCACCCTTGGACGTTAGCTCCTACGTTTTTGTCGCCGACGTTGGCAAGCACAGGCAAGTCCAAACGTCGCTCCACCTCGTCAATAAGATCTTTTACTTCATCGATCGTTTCGCCGACTACGATGACTCCATGGTTTTCCAAAACGACGACTTGGACATCATAGTTACTTACGGCCACTCGAATTGCTTTGGTCAGCGGGATGCCTGGCTTCATGTAAGGTGCCGAGACCCAAATTAGTCCGCTCAGTTTATCCGCCAGCGACTCTCGACCTTCGACGGCAATTGCGTGGCAAATGGTTGCCACCGAATGAAAATGAAAGACAAACTTCCTCTCGAACATCGCGTGAAACGTCGTCTCGATGGAGGGGCGCAGACCGCCGTCGGGATCGATCATCGCCGAGCGACAGCTTCCGTCTCCCACCCCCTCAAGTTCGAGAATGGCTTTGGCGGGATCAACTGCAACAAAGATGTTCTTGTCGTTTGCTTCGGCGAGTTCCGTGCCAGATGCCTTGATCCACATTCGACCGTCAAGCTTTATCGATGTGTTGCCGCCGGGGCCTTGGACCAGAAGTGGGTCGGCGCCGATCTTTTGCGATAGAGCTACAAATTCTGCAGGTAGTTTCATTTTCAAATCCCCGGACACCCTCCGTTAGGCCAAAAACTCAAGGCTATAGCTTGGAGCCCTTATACCATGTTGTGCCACTAGCCCGTCAGTCACTTGCGATAGATCTTCATCGCTTTTCGCACCCCTAAAATCGCCAGCATGGATGCCTCCTCGAATGAACGCCGATTTCATTCCGGCTCTTTGCGCGCCGGCGATGTCGTGTTCGAGGCTGTCCCCCACCATGAGAAAACGATTTTCGGACATTTCAGGAAAACTTCGCACGACGGCTCGAAACATCGGTAGGTAAGGCTTGCCATACCAGACGACTTCACCACCCATGTCGGCGTATCGCTGAGCGAGAATTCCCGGCGAAATCACTAATCCGCCCGCGCGAGGAGCAGTTTTGTCGGGGTTGGAACAGATAAGTGGTGTTTGAAATTCTCGCGCTTGGTCAAAAACAGTGTCGAAGGCATCAGGAGCGGTACCGTCGTGTAATCCCATCAGCATGATAACATCGACAGTTTCGTCCAGTTTAAAGGTAATTTCGATTTGGTCGCTGTCACCTGCCCAATCGACGGGGTCATTCTTTTGGCCGTAGATGGGGAAGATTTTTTTCGGTGTTTGTCCACCGACCTTGAGGCGCTGGTCGTTCACGTCTTCCCATAGTGTTTCTCCGGAAGTGACGACCTTCGAAATGGTTTCGACGGGGAGCCCCAAATCTCGGATACGCAACAAGTTCAGGTCCGCACGTTTTCCTGAATTTGAAAGGACGAGGATTTCCTTTTCGTAGGCTTTTAACCTTCGCATCGCATCGCCAGCGTGTTGGTAGGGTTGGGAACCGTCGTGCAACACGCCCCACTGATCCAACACGGCAATGTCGAAAGCGTCTATTGCTTCTGTCAAACTGTTGAGTAGGAGAGTCACCAAGCTTCTTCAAGCCAGTCGCGGAGAAATCGGTTGATATAGTTAGATGCAATTACTTCGTGCTAAGGTTTCATTTTACCACAAGACAGCTCGAGATGGCATCAGACTTCGCATTGACAAAACTGCGAACTTTGCAGGGAATTGCTTCGCAACAGCGGTCAGGTTTGTCTTGGGGATCGCTCAACCTCCAACAGGTGCCGTTAAACGACGTTGTCGTCGGACACTTGCGGTGACGGCGGCTGTCACCGATATTGTGTGAATCCAGTCCATGGTGACTGCTACTGGCTGAGGTCACCCACGTTGCCGACATTGTGGCGGCCAAAACGTATCGGCCTATTTCAGCGACACCACCTCAGTTAGCATCGAGAACTTTTTTGGGAGACCATACAGAATGATTACAGTCGGGATGAATTACCAGGTTATCAAAGGCAAGCAGACCGATTTCGAGGAAAAGTTTGCTGCCGTGATCACAGCACTGCGCAGCGCCGAAGGGCATGACAATTCGACGTTGTGGAAAGACGTAAGCGACGATGCCTCGTATCTGATCACCAGCGAATGGTCAGACGAACAGGCCTTCCTCGACTTCATCCACAGCCAAGCCTTCAAAGACGTCACTAGTTGGGGGAAGGAGCAAATCCTCTCCGGACGACCTCAGCACAAGATCTACAAGAACTAGCCAGTCAACCGCCCGACGTCTACCACGGGTCGGAGGTGCCGGCAGACGATGAGGAGCACCGCTTGAAAATCGGGCGTGCAATCGATCAATTGCTTAGTTAAAATTCCGCAGCAGTTTTCGCTCGTTCCCCACCGAGAATCAACTGCCGCCGTCAAACCCGCCGTCAAACCCGCCGTCAAACCCGCCGTCACTGAAACTTGGAGAGCCAACCATGCCTGATAACAGATCGCTACCAACCATCTGGGTTTCTCTCATGCTGAGTTCGCTTGTCTGGGCCGATCAGGATTGGCCGCAGTGGCGGGGTCCGCACCGCGATGGTAAGTCGTCCGAGACCGGTATCATCGACGAATTCACGAGCGCAGGACCGCCCCTGCTGTGGGAGGCGAAGGAGCTGGGCAGCGGCTATTCAAGCGTCTCGGTGGCCGATGGCCGGATTTTTACGCTTGGGCGGCGCGGGGATGCCGAGCAGCTCATTGCCGTAGACGAGCAGGACGGACGAGAGATTTGGGCTGCGGATGTTGGGGATGGCGGACATTCCAACGGTACACCGACCGTCGACGGGCAGCGGGTTTACGTGATTGGCTTGAACGGAAACTTGATCTGCGCCGACACGAGTTCCGGTGACGTGATCTGGCGAAGAGATTTCAAAAGCGATTTTGGCGGAAAGATGATGTCGGGCTGGGGATACAGCGAGTCGCCTCTGGTCGACGGCAACCGACTTGTGTGCACACCGGGTGCCCAAGACGCCATGATCGTGGCGCTCGACAAGCACACCGGCAAAGAGATCTGGCGTGCTCCGGTCCCCGACTTTGGCAGCCGCGGTCAGGACGGTGCGGGTTATTCGTCGATCGTGATTTCGGAAGGCGCGGGGGTGAAGCAGTATATCCAAATGACCGGCCGGGGCGTGATCGGCCTGCGATCGCGTGACGGAAAGTTCCTCTGGGGCTACAACGACGTGGCGAACGACACAGCCAATATTCCCACACCGATTGTTTCCGGCGAACATGTGTTTTGCTCGACCGGTTACGGAACCGGCGCGGCACTGCTCAAGATGACAAAAGTCGGCAACGAAATCGAAGTCGAAGAGGTCTATTTTCTTGACGCGAAGACGTTTCAAAACCATCACGGTGGAATGATTCTCGTCGGCAATCATGTGTACGCCGGCGCACAACACAACCAAGGATTTCCGGTTTGCATTGCGTTGAAAACAGGCCACATCGCTTGGGGCGGCGAACAGCGCGGACCGGGGACCGGGTCGGCCGCCATAACTTTTGCCGACGGTAAACTCGTCTTTCGCTATCAAGACGGCGTCGTGGCGTTGATCGATGCAACGAATGAGGAGTATCGTCTCAGGGGAAGCTTCAAGCCTGCCTACCAAAAGGATAACAGCTGGGCCCATCCGGTCATCGCCAAGGGCCGTTTGTACCTCCGCGAACAAGACCGCTTACTGTGCTACGATATAAGAAAGCCGTCAGAATAGAGACGGCCTCGGTGGGACGGCGGCCGCTAACCCGCGCCATTCGGATGGGAGTTGGTTCTCTGGCTCTCGGTTGGTTGTCGCTTAAGTTGGCCTGATCGCGCGAACCAGCTCAGTCATCACACTCACCGGACATCAGGCACCAGAAAGTCCAGATCGGCTCCCAAATGCGCAGGGAGTACATGCTCGACGTGCAAGCGTTCATAACCACGAGCCGGTAAGTTCGGCGGTTGCCAACCGTACTTGCGAGCTTGCAATTCGCTTTCGTCGACCAACAAATCGATCGATTTCTTGTCGACGTTCAACTTGATGGTGTCCCCATTCTGGACGAGCGCAAGGGGTCCGCCGGCCGCTGCCTCTGGGCTGCAATGTAAGACGACCGTTCCAAACGCGGTGCCACTCATCCTGGCGTCGGAAACACGAACCATGTCACGTATGCCTTGTTCCGCCAGGTACTTGGGAATGGGCAAGGCACCCGCCTCTGGCATTCCAGCCCCGATAGGCCCGGCGTTGCGTAATACAATGACGTGTTGAGGTGTAATTCCCAGCCCCGGATCGTCAATGCGCCTGGCAGCATCCTCTGGCGATTCGAACACCACAGCCGGACCTTGGTGGCAGAGCAATTCATCGCTCGCCGCCGCTCGCTTGATGATGGCTCCGTCCGGCGCCAGCGATCCGCTGAGGGCCACGACAGAACCAGTCGGTCCCAAAGGGTCATCCAATGTGCGAATCGTTCGTTGCCACGTCCCAGCTCCGCCTTGGTCGGAAATCGTTTCGCCGAGCGTAGCGCCAGTCGCAGTGACGGCGGTGAGGTCCAGAAACGACTCCATCTCTTTTAGCAAAGTCGGCAGCCCACCCGCCTTGTAAAACTCTTCCATGTAACCGGCGCCCGATGGTTTGCAATCGACTAACAACGGAACTTTATCCGCAACCTCGTTCAACTCATCCAATGTCAAAACAATGCCCGCGCGACGCGCAATGGCTGTGAGATGAATCACTGCATTGGTGGACCCACCGACCGCGATCAGAACCGCGAGCGCGTTGTGGAAGGAACTCCGAGTCAAGAAGTCGCGAGGCTTACGTTCAGACCTGGCCAACTCCATGGCGGCTCGCCCCGACGCCGTCGCATGGCGCAGCCGATCGGCCGTGACCGCGGGCGGCGCGGCTCCGCCGGGAAGCATCAGCCCCATGACTTCTGCCAGGCAGGCCATGGTGGATGCCGAGCCCATCACCATGCAGGTGCCCGTGGTAGGAACCAGTGACGACTCGACTTCACAGATTTGCTGGTCATCCAACTCTCCGGCACGATACTTTCCCCAATACGCCCGGCAATCGGTACAGGCACCCAATCGTTGTCCCTGCCAGTCTCCCGAAATCATGGAACCGGTGACAACCGACAGAGCTGGAACGTTAACCGACACAGCAGCCATCAATTGGGCTGGCACCGTCTTATCACACCCCCCCACCAACACGACGGAGTCCATCGGTTGGGCACGGATCATCTCCTCGGTATCCATGGCCAGCAGGTTGCGATACAGCATCGTCGTGGGGGAGCATTGGATTTCGTTGAGAGAAACGGTCGGAAAAGCAAATGGCAGGCCGCCGGCTTCGAGAACGCCCCGTTTGATGGCCGCCACCAATTCCGGCATCGATCGATGGCAGGTGTTGTAGTCACTGGAGGTGTCCACAATCCCCACGATAGGCCGATCCAAATCCAGTTGATCAAACCCTGCCGACGCCAGGAAAGCTCGGCGCATATAACGGCTGAAGCCAGTGTCCCCATAGGACGTCAGACTTCGACCGATTCCTGAGTTTTCGGGAATATTCATTTGAGTATTCGGACAGCGCTAGTTCGACAATGGATCACAGAATGGTTCGTTTCGATTGAGAACCCTAATGTCACAACCCGATTTCATGCCTTAAAGCCTGCGTGTCCTCGGCCCAGTTGCCCACATTCCACCGACCGTAGGCGCCGAGTCCAGCCAACTCGTCGGGACCAAAGTAAACTGGAACGTACACGAGCGCGAGGCCGTCGCCGCGATACGCTTCTTCCAAGGCATCCTCCAACGCCGATTTTGACTCGATCGGGCCAAAGGCACTCACGCCACGAACCGACCGGGCCCAAGCCATGTAATCGACTGGTACTTGATCATTGGTCGAGTGTTCATCACGGTATTGCGCTTGCTGCAAACCGGTAATCGCGCCCATCCGTCGGTTATCCAGCAACAATATGGTTCCGCGGGCCCCGTGTTCGATTCCATCGATCAGTATTTGTGGATTCATCGTAAACGATCCGTCTCCAGTGAAGGCCAATCCGTAGAACGAATTGGCGGTCAGCGCCGTCGACATGATCGCCGAAACGGAAAAACCCATGTAACTGGCACCGGTTTCAGTGAAGGTACGCCCAAGTCGATCGTCCTCCACCACTTGGAATCCGTCGGCCTGCACATCCCCGGCGTCGAAGAAGTTGACAACATCTGGTTTCCCGCGAGTCCAATCGGCTGCGGCTTTGATCGCGGCGGGTTGCATCAACACGGTTCCCCAGATGGGATCCTCCAAGACACCTTTTTCATACCGCTGGGCCTTGAAGGCATCCCACTCGCGTTTCTTGGCCGCACACGATTGAAACCATTCCGAGGAAGCTCCGGTCGGTTGCCCGCCGCGCTGCTTGATCACTTCGATCAGTTTTTGCAGCGTTGCTTTGGCGGAACCGACCAGCGCTAGGGTGCGTCCATAGTGCGTGGCCGCCTCCTGATCGGCGTTAATATTGATCACCGTCCGCACCCGGGAATAAGCCGTCCTTGAACTATCCGATTGGCATACAGCGCGTGACCCGATGGCCAACAGCAGATCGCAATTGTCTTGCGCGAAATTGCCGCAGATGGAACCTTTGCTGCCACCCACCGTAAGATTCCGAGGGTGGTCGTAAGGAATCACTCCAGACACCAAGGGACTGGTAATCGTGACTGCATCGACCAACTCCAACAGCTCTGCGATTTCGGCTCCGGCATCCCGGCCACCACCACCGACCCTTACTACGACTTTCTTCGCTGCCGCCAACGCATCAGCCGCCTGTTCGTAACGCCAAACCGGCAAACAAGCTGAAGGTTCATTCGCTTTGGAATGCATAGGCTGTAACGATACCGCCTCCGTGGAACCAGTAACCTTATTAAAAACAGGAACATGCTTCGCATATTTTTGAACGACTCTTAAGCCAGAACGCCGCCGTCGACATTCATCGCGTGGCCAGTCACGAAGGACGCGGCGTCCGAGCAGAGCCAAACCACCGCTTCGCCGATCTCTGCGGGCTCTCCGAGCCGCCCGATCGGCTGATCCTCGGTGAACTTTTCGACCGCACCAGGGTTGTCCGCGGTTTGACGCTGGACCATCGGCGTCCAAATCAAACCTGGATTCACACAATTGATGCGAATGCCCTGGCGAATATATTCCAGCGCCGCCGTTCTTGTCAGTTGTACAATCCCCGCCTTGGTAGCACCGTAGATGGGTAACTCGGGCTGCCCGGTCATCCCTGCATTAGATGCCGTATTGACAATGACTCCCTCACCTTGCTTGAGCATCTGAGGAATCTCGTACTTCATCGAGAGCCAAATCCCTTTCAAATTCACAGCCATGAGGCGGTCGTAGTTTTCTTCAGTGCAGTCGGCGGTTTTCCCCATTTCGCCGAGAATACCCGCGTTGTTGAAGGCGCAGTCCAACCGACCAAACGTCTCCACGCACTTATCAACCAGTGCTTCAACCTCGTTGGACTTCGTAACATCACACTCAAAAAAAACTGCCTCTCCCCCAGCCTGTTTCACCTGGTCAGCCGTCTCCTGGCCCTCTTCGACCTGGAGGTCCGCAATGGCGACCTTGGCTCCTTCTCGGGCAAACAAATACACAGTGGCCTGACCAATTCCAGACGCCCCACCGGTCACCAACGCAACTCTGTTAATGAGGGATTTGGCCATAGCAAAACTCAAACCGAAGAACGTGAAACGGACACAACTACAAACCACAGACTACTGACGACTCCTCCGTCAATTCGATTTCTGGACATGCCACTTTTCGCCAGTGTCGGCTATTTCAAAGTTCCGCCACCGCGATGTCGCACCTTGGCCAAACACCGTTTGTTCGTAACCCGGTTCTTTGATCGCGTGCCAGTCGGCGAGATCAAAACAGTAGTGACTCACCTTGGCTTGGCCGTCATTCAAAAACGCGACGCCATGGTGATCCTGGTTGCAATGCACCCTGGCCAGCATTTCCTCTTCGACGGTGTCGGATAGGCGAAATCCGAGGACGCCAACGTAAAAGGCCAACGTGCGTTTGAGATCTATAGTATGAAATGTGATGTGGCCAAACTTCACTGGCCGGACCTCGCGCAGCAAAAACGGCTGGTCGATATGATTCATGCCCTCGTAGAACTTCAGGCGATTTCCGTCGGGATCGCGGTAACAGACCGACTCTCCGATTCCAGGATGCGGGTCTTCGTCCGGTACCGCCTCGAGCCCCTGCTGGCCAAGCGGCTGGAGCGCTTCGCTGTCATGGACTTCCAGGCCCAAATGGTGCAATCCGCGTTCCGCCGCGGGGTACAACCCCAGACAATGATGTTCATCATTGCAGCGTAAGAAAACTGATCCGTCGGAGCGGTCGGATATCTCTAGACCAACGATGTTTTCGTAGAACGCTGCGACGCGATTAACGTCCGGAACCTTGAGACCGACATGGCCTACGCGTTTGATTTGTATCATGGGGTATTTGGTAATTTAAGAAAAGGCAATTCGAAATTTGGGCGCTGCGGATGCTCGATTACTTCTGCCGCCGCGCTTGCGCGATCGCAGCCGTCAGATTACCGATGCTCCGTTTGGTTCCATCCATGAGTGTCTCCAGTGTACTGTCAACTTTCCTTTCATACTCGATGGCCCAGATGCCCTGAAATTCAGCAAGGACGGTGCGGATGATCGGAGGCCAGTCAATGTCTCCTTCGCCGAACGCACGATATTCGACCTTCCCGTCCGTGCGAGCTACATCCTTCCAGTGGGTGTAGAGAACGCGATCTTTGACAGCCTGCAACGCGGCGTAGGGATCTTCACCACCGTACGCGTAATTGGCCGGATCGTAGGTGACACCCACCGAAGGATAGGGGACCATGTCGAGCAACCGCTTGAGTCCTGCACCGGTCGCCGACGTGCCGCCATGATTCTCGATGGCCAATGAGACATTTTTCGACAGGGCGTATTCACCCAATTTGTTAAAAGCCGCGGATAGCGTTTCATAAAGGGCATCAGTCACCCGCTCGGCCGGAAGCACATAGTGCTTGGAGTGCGTGAAATCGTGCTCCGTAAACACTCGAATGACACGCGCTTCCAGGCTATCCGCCAGGTCGATCACTTTCATCAACTCATCACAACGGTCCCGCGCCACATCACCTTCGAGGCCAACCACGGCGCCGCCGCCGAGGGCCAGCACGTTGACTCCGACCTCCGCCGCTAGTTTTTTTACGTCGGCAACATCCTCTGCCGAGGCGTCCACGGAGATCTTGTTCTGAGATTGCTCCTCCAGCCAACCGCAGTCGATCTCAACCGCTGTCGCTCCAATTCGTTTGCTGGCCTCGAAAAACTCTCTCAAACCGTATTCGCGAAAACCATAAGAAGCGTTGCCCCAGGTGATGGATGCAGACATAGGCACCTCGCGGCCAGGTTTTGAGGTTGGTGGTGTGAGTGAATCATATTAACAAACCGAACATGAATTCACGTCGATGATTCTATCGCGCCTCTACAATTGTGCCAATAGAGTCCATCTCTTGCCCGCAGGCCTCACAGTAAACATCGAGTACCTCAGCGGGTAATACGTCAGGCGAGAATCTGCTGGACCACGTTGCCGAACACATCGGTTAGGCGAAAGTCTCGGCCGCTGTGGCGATAGGTCAGGCGCTCGTGGTCGATGCCCATCAGGTGCAGGATCGTGGCGTGCAGATCGTGGACGTGGACGATGTCCTGTTCGGCGTGCCAGCCGTAATCGTCGGTCGCCCCGTGGACCATGCCTCCGCGCACGCCTGCGCCGGCCAGCCACATCGTGAAACCGAACGGGTGATGTTCCCGGCCGTCCTTTCCCTCGGCAGTCGGCGTGCGGCCAAACTCGCCTCCCCACAGGATGAGCGTGTCCTCGAGCAGACCCCGGGCCTTGAGATCGGTTAACAGCGCAGTGATCGGCTGATCGACCGCTCGGCAACGTTCCGGCAGAGCTTTGCGCAGATTGCCGTGCTGGTCCCAGGCGTTGTTCCTGGGTGCGTCGAAGAGTTGAACAAAACGCACGCCACGTTCGACAAGCCGCCTGGCCATCAAGCATTGTCGGCCATACAGCTGGGTGGCCGGATCATCGGTCCCGTACATCTGGTGCGTGGATTCCGTTTCCCGGGAGAGGTCGAACGCCTCCGGCGCTTCCCGTTGCATGCGAAACGCCAGTTCGAAGGAAGCGATCCGCGCATCCAATTGGCTGTCGATGACCCGTTTACGCTTGTGAATCTCGTTCAGCCGACGGAGCGAGTCGAGCTTCGTCCGTTGACGATGGATGTCGCCGCGTGGATCCCTAAGGTTGGTGATCGGATTCTCCATGTCACGGACCAGCGTCCCCTGATAGGCACTGGGCAGGAAACTGGAGGCCCAGAGCTGAGCCTCCTGGAACACCGGCGTAGGACTGACAACCACGAAGCTGGGCAAGTTCTGGTTCTCGGTCCCTAAACCATAGGTGAGCCACGATCCCATGCTCGGCCGTGAGAACGCCTGCTCTCCGGTACACATTTGCAAGGCGGCCCCGGTATGGTTGATGTTGTCGGCGAGCATCGAGCGAATCACGCAGATGTCGTCGATCGAGGAGGCGATGCCGGGTAGCAGTTCGG
>Ga0310121_10000728_pt1 | contig 35386 bp, 32 predicted proteins | sample CB27_Tmax_986_MG_FD_203504 | JGI IMG/M metagenome (GOLD analysis project Ga0310121, IMG submission 203504) | Marine microbial communities from Western Arctic Ocean, Canada - CB27_Tmax_986 | ecosystem: Environmental > Aquatic > Marine > Oceanic | place: Canada: Western Arctic Ocean | collected...
CTCGATATCTCAAGGTTTTACATGAACCGTGACATCGCTACATATCCGAAACGAACAAATTGATATGACGGGACTTTCACCCGCAAGATTGTGGCCTTGTCGGCCGCTACCCAAGACCTGACCCCAATTCTTCCAATTCTTCCAATTCTTCCAATTCTTCCACGTCGACCTCGGCGGGAGCGGACACGAGCCGCGGTTTCGACCATTGAACGAAATCTTCGCTATCGGTTCGTACGACCACTTGATGCCAAAACGTCGTACCGTCGGGGCCGTCGAGCCAGGTCTTGGTGATTTGTGATGCATCAGGCGATGGGTCCAGTAAAAGTACGCATCGTGAGGAACGATCATCAGGCCGATGCTTAGTACGAACCATCCCCATCCGTAATCTTCGAATCGAAGGCGCCTCACGTTGAAGATCCTGAATTGGCGGCTGTTTGTCGATCATGGGCCTGGGCACGGTCGATCTTAACAGCGGTACGACCGGCGGCAGAACCGTCACGATCGCGGGCACGTTGGGGACCGCCGGTGCCTCCAATATCGGTGGCAATCTCGACCGCACCGGCACGATCGCGGAGCGACCAGCGACGATGACGCTCACGGCAGTTCACGAATGCGGAGCTTGCGGAATTGGATCGGCGAGCCTTCGCTTTCGAGGCACAGGAAGCCTTCGGCCGGATCGCAACCGGTGCCGCCGGACACTTCCTCGCCGTTCACCCACAGCCGCACTTCGCCGTTGATGGCGCGGATGTAATACTGATTCCAATGTCCGTGTCCGTTGGCCATATGCCGGCGCGGGTAGCTGCGGCTTCCATCCGGCGACCGCGGCGGAAACGGCGTCATCTTGACGCCGACGGGGAACATGTCGCCGTTGGTGCCGAACCAGTCGGTCTTCGCGCCGCGGGCTTTCATCATGTCGGTGAAACCGTGATCGAGTACTTGCACTTCGATGCCGGAAGGCAGACCCGGATTGGCCGCCGCCGTCAGCTTCTCGATCGATTCCGGCGTAACCCAGACAAACACACCGCTGTTGCCCGCTGGCTTTTCGTGCATCCATTCGACGACCAGCTCAAAGTTTTGGTATTGCTTCGCGGTTCGCAGAACGCTGACCGGTTGACCCGTGCAGTGCAGGATGCCGTCGTGCCAGCTCCACGTGTCGTCGGCGCTGTTCACTTTGGCAAAGTCCGCTGAGACCAGGACTCGCCAGCCAGGCTGCGTATCGTCGATGAAGGCGCGAGTCATGGCCTGTGCGTTGTCTGTCGGTGGCGCTGTCAGAAGGAACGACGGATCATCCGGCTTGACATTGAGTTTCAGCCCCTTCGCGCCAGCCGGACCGGGTTCATACGTTCCAGTCATGGCCATGTCCGACCTGGCATCGATGCGGTCTTCCAGACCCATGCACCAGTAACAGGCATTGGCCAGCATGCGTCGAAAGTCTTCGACCTTGAACGCGTCACCGTGCCCCATGGTCGTTGTGAAGACGCGCGCGGTCTTGCCGGAGGAACTGGTGTAGGTCTTCGTCCACGCGATTGGCAGCGGAGCTTTGTCGCTGACCGGTTGATCATTCGGCGACCAACCCACCAGCGGCTGACCGAGCAGTACCGGCACGCTGTCCCCTGCCAGTTGTTCACTGATTCCATACACGTCATCGGGTATCCAAAAGTTGCGGCGGATGCCGCGAAAGATCGGATGGCTGGCGGCGAAGTTCACCACGTCGCAGCGCGTGCTCTCAACCAGATTCTTCCCGTAGTGCGACACCCACGTTTCGCCCAATACCAGCCGCCCCCAGCCGCCTTCCGGGTCTTTGCTGGCTGAATCAAATTTCGCGTACGGACCGTGCGGTCGGGTGGCGTAACGGAACGGATGCGTCGCGTTGCGGATGCCGATGATCGGCCGACCGGACTCGGTGTAGTCGACGATGCGTTTCATCTGCTCATCTGGCAGCTCGCGCCAGCGGAGGAACGCGACCAGCAGATCGGCCGAATCCAGCGTCTCGAGCCCCGGGATATTATCTTTCACGCGCGGATCGATCGTGCCCGTTGCAGGATCGATTGCGAACAGCACGGTGCAGGTAAATCCGTGTCGCGCTAGAATGCGCGCCATCAGCGGCATCGACAGTTCCGACCGGTATGACGCTTCGGCGGCGATAAAGACGATGTGCTTACCCTTGCCCGGACCATGGTCGCCTTCCCACACCACCCCGTTGGGATGCGCGGCAAACACCGCGGTGCCAAACGCAAACACCGCTACTAACATGGCGACGGACCTACAATGGTGATCCATGGTGCTCTCCGTTCGTGGAAGAAATCGAGGGCTCGTCTTGACCTATAATTGCTGTCGATCTCGGTCATCGCGGACAATCACTCGTCGCTCCCACCGGCGGGAGGTAATGTGATAGAGGCCGTTTTTCATTTCGACGCGAGGTGATCGAGCCATGGCGACGCATCTTATCGCTACAAGGTTATAAGTCAAGACGTGACCGGAATTCTTCACTTCACCGACCAAAGCCTAGAACTATGTCCTAACAGCACACCGATGCTGGGTGTGCGGGCAGTCAGCGGTGGCGATTCCACCTCACGGCGAGCGGCGCCACCGCGAGCGCGGAGGGAGTCAAGCAGCTTCCACTGAGCACGAGCAGAAGGGAGTCTGGTTCACTTGTGACGCCGGAGAGATGGGCCGCCGCCAGCATCACCGCCACGATGCCTACCGCCATCAGAAGTGTTCCGCGTGCAATCAGTCGCAGTCGCCAGCCGACGACGAAGACGGTGGCAATACCGACCGTGGAGAGGATCATCACCAACCAGCGATACACCTGTCGGAAAGTCTCTTGGGCCTCGGGGGAGCGCAGGAGCTGCGACCCGATGCCTCCCACGATCCCCGCCCCAATCAGCGTGCACAACACCACACTGCTCACTTTCTTTCCTGCCAGAACTAAGGACGTCATCAGGGCGGCAGCACCCCAAACCGTTCCAATTCCCAGAGTGGCAATTCCCAGCAGGCGGATGACCCCCACGGGTAGTTCGGTCGTATTCGGAAATGACGACAGGTTGAAAGACTGTCCGAGGATCAGCGAGACTGCCCCCATGGCAACGGACCAAATCAAAGCCGACGAGAGGACGCCGACGGTTACACTGGCAAGGACTGCATTGGCGAGTTGACTATCTGTTAGCGGGTGTGAGCCGTTGAAGTTTCCAAAGCCGCCGTCTGCCGAACGTGCTCCCAGAAAAAGGCCGACGAGAAGTGCCGACACCAATAGGATCGTTGACGGCCCTCCGAGAAAATCATTCGCATTTTTCGCTGCGACGAACGGAGCCGCTAACAATACAGCAACGCCAATCAACGCGGTTCCGACAGGAACAACATGCCCGCGCTCCGTCCATTCGAGCCAGATCTGGGTGGCCAACGGTGACGGAAAAGGTGTTGTGCGAGCCGCTCTCGGAAAGAGCCGGCTCGCCCATTCGACGATTTGATGGACATCCATGCCACCTCCGTGACGAAGGTTTGCGAAGCCGATCGTGCCCGCGCCAACACAGATCAACGCTGCCAGTCCAAACCCTAGCACGTGTGACGTATCAGCGCCCTCAACGAACCACGCGGTCGCAGGTGTGTCCGGTCCCGCGAACTGCATGACGGCGAACAGCAGTATGCCAAAACTGGCCAGGCAGCTCACCAGCTGCAAGCCTTGGGAATTCGACGTCGACCACAAAATCGCCTGCAGCCAGGCTACCACGATAGCGGCCACCAACGCTGGACCCAAGATCGGCCAGCCGGCGTCGAAGATCAGGTTTAACGTTACCGCAGCCATGGCGTGCAGCACAAACATCGACGCCATCGAGCAGACCATGGGACACGCGACAAGCACGAGACTTGAGGTTGGCAACGTGTAACGACGTTGGGGGGTTCCCCAAGCGGCCGAAATAGGCGTGGCAAGGAAAAAAAGTGCGACCCAAAAAAAACCAAAGTGCATTGACCTGCCGACCTCGCGGCCACGGAACGATATGTCGGATTCCAGGGAGATCACGCCGTAAAAAAAACTTGCAAAACCAACTACCCCCGCGAGTCCCAGCAGTTGTCCTCTCCATCCTTAGGCCCAAAACTCCCAGGCGAGAGCTCTTAACTGTCGCATGAAATCACGCTGAACGTAGTTCATGATGCACCTCGTGGATCGGTCGAACTGCTCGCCATTGCCAGAAAAATCTCGTTCAGTGTTGGCGTGTCGTCATCGACAATCCGTGCGCCGGCTCTCGAAGCGGCCGCCCGAAGCTCTTCGACGCCGCCGTTACACATCACGGTCCACTCGCGGCCCGTGCCTTGGCACGAAATCGCGCCAGGTAGATCGGGCTCCGTCAGCTGCGGCGACTCGAACCGCAAGACGAGCCGTCTGTGATTTTGTAGGATATCCGGCAATGGACCACTTAGTCCCACTCGACCGTTGCGAATCATGGCGACCCAATCCGCAACGCGTTCAACCTCTTCGAGCAGGTGCGATGAGAAAAGCACCGTGCGGCCCTCGTCTGCCACCGTGCGAATGATGGCGGTCAGGATGTCCCGGCGAACCACTGGGTCCAAACCGGACGACGGCTCGTCCAAGATCAACAAATCGGGCCGGTGAGCCAGAGCAACGACGAGCCCGGCACGGGCACGCTGCCCCCGCGAGAGCTGTTTGATCTTTTGCCTGGGATCCAGATCGAACTGGTCACGCAATTGATCGGCAAACGTTTCGTCCCATTCTCGATAGAAGGCTTGGCTGTACCTCAATAGCTGGGCAACTGTCATCCAGTCGGGTAGGTCACGGTCTTCGGACAGGTAGCCGATCCGGCCCAATACATCTTTTGGGTGTTGGACCGGATCGAGTTGGAATACTCGCACGGCGCCCAGTTTGGCTTTAAGCAGGCCAAGCACGTGCCGGATCAACGTCGTCTTGCCAGCGCCATTCTCGCCGACCAGCCCGAATACCGAACCTCGTTCGACCTGCAGAGTTACCTCGTTGAGAGCCTGTTTCGCACCAAAACTGCGCGACAATCGATCGAAATTGACGATCACATCTGACATGGCATTACTCCGATTTGAATTTACGGCTGCGATCTCGCAACAATTTGATCACCGTAGTGACGTCAACATCCAGACTGTCTGCTTCCGCCAACAGCATGTCCACCCGTTCCCGCAGTACCTTTCGCTTTTCACGTAGGGCGAGCGGCGACCCATTGTCGGTCACGAATGCGCCCGAGCCTTGTCGTGCGGTGATCACTCCAGCCGATTCGAGTTCACGGTAGGCGCGAGAAACCGTGTTGGGGTTCACGACCAACTGTTCGGCGAGCGTGCGAACCGACAACAATTGGTCGCCGGCCGTCAGTCGTCCCGCCGCCACCAGGTATTTGACCTGATTGACGATCTGCCGATAAATGGGGATGCCGTCGCTGCTGGATATGCGAATCTGCATTGTCGTCTCATACACACTCCGAAACCGGCTATGTAAATGTATTAGTACATTAATACAATTGGGATGAGGTTGTCAAGTGGTGACTGAGTTAACTCAAATTGGGCCCTAATCCAGGTAGAGGAATTCGTTCGCATTGAAGAGCGCGAGGCACAGATCGGTTAGCGCCGCGGCTTGGGTCGGCTCGATGCCCGCGGGGCAGGGGATAGGTAGGGCGAGATGCTTTGTTCGTCGCGATTCACCGCGCAAGAGCTCGGCTTGTTCGTTGATGAACCCGCGGATGACAGCGACTTCTCTCTGGCACGGTTCGCGGCAGAAAGCTCGCCGAACGGCATCGATAATTGCTACGTCGGTGAGATTTCCGTGTTCTGCCAGCACCGCTCCCGCTAACCGACGTGCCGCGTCCAGGGAGAACTCTGAATTCAACAGCAGCAATGACTGAGGAGCCGTGGTGGAGCGACTGCGTCTTGGGCAACTGGCGTTTGCGTCAGGGCGGTCGAAAGCGTCGAAGATCGGATAACGCAGGTTGCGTCGGGCGAAGACGTATATACTGCGACGGTAATGCTCCGCTTCATTCGGATTGACTTGCCATTGGTCCTTGAGCAACGTTTTCACGAGCTCTGGCGGCAGCGGAGGCATGACGCCCGGACCGCCGGATGACGAATTCAGCGAGCCGGATGCGGCAATCATCGCGTCGCGTATGGCTTCGCCCGAGAGACGGCGACGAGGAAAATGTGAGAGCCCAAGGTTGCTCGGATCTCGTTCGACCGACTTTGTCCAGCAGGCCAGGTCTTTGTCGCGCGATCGATCCAAAGTCGAACGACAATGGCTGCCCGCGGGCCGGCTGGCTTGACGGTAGGTGGCCGAATTGACGATTATTCGATGCAAATGTTTTAACCTCCAATCGCCTCTGACCAACTCGGTGGCCAGCCAATCGAGAAGGTCCGGATGTGACGGATTGTCTCCGGCCGTTCCAAAGTCACTGGGCGTCCGCGAGATCCCTTCGCCGAAGTGATGCTGCCAGATCCGATTGGTGATCACGCGAGAGGCCAGCCGGTTATCGGGTTGAGTAAGCCAACGGGCTAATGCCGTACGGCGTCCGCTCGTTGGCTCGGTGCGAGCCGGACTCGAGCTCGCTGGGAATCTCGCCGTGGATAGGCTCGCAATCCTGGGAACATCCGGAAAGACTTCCGGACCAGGACGCCTCCAATCGCCACGGATCATCAGATGACTGGTCCACGGAGCGCCCGTTTGCTCGCGCAAAACATTCAACGATTCGTTTCTCTCGACCGCAACCGCCGGCTCGAACACCGCCCGTAAACGATAGAAGTCGGCTTGGCTGATCGGGTCGTACTTGTGATCGTGGCATTGGGCACAGCCGATCTGAAGACCCAACAACGCGCTGCCGACGGTCGAAGTCAGATCATTCAGCACGTTGTGACGGCGTTCTTCCTGTGAATTGATGTCGGGCATGTCAGGGCCGGAAAGACAGAACGCCGTCGCAATCGATTGGTCGCCGAATACATCGCCGGCGAGCTGCAGCGACACGAAACGGTTGTACGGCATGTCCGAGTTCAGTGCGTCAATGACCCAATCGCGATACTTCCAGGCATCTTTCCGGACGTGGTCGTGCTCAAAACCATCGGTTTCCGCGAAACGTGCCAAGTCGAGCCAAGGCTGTGCCCAGCTCTCTCCGTAATGCGGCGAAGCGAGCAGACGGTCCACGAGCCGTTCATGGGCATCGACGGATCCATCCGCCATAAACGCATCGACCTCCGCGGGAGTTGGTGGTAGACCGACCAAGTCGAAGGAGAGACGGCGGATCAACGTGACGCGGTCAGCTTGGCGTTGTGGCGCGATTTCCTTCGCCTCAAGGTTGGCCAGAATGAAGCCGTCAATTTCGTTTTCGATCCACATGGATTCCGACACCTTTGGCACGGCAGGACGCGTGAGCGGCTGGAACGACCAGTGCTTGCGATCCTCATTCGTGATGGGGGCTTCCACGAACCTCGCGTCATCCAAGGCGGAGGCAGATCCAGTGCTAAGCAACAACATGGATAGAGTCGATCGCAGAAGCCTCAGGTGAAAGCAGAGACGACGAATCGGGAATTTCATTGACCTTGAATTCCTCTCTTTAGCCGAAGATTTCGCGAACTACGCGGGCGCCAGTGGGGCCGGTCAGACGTTCCTCAAGTCCATTGTGGGAGAACGTCAGCAGCTCATGATCGATTCCCAGTAGATGCTCGATGGTGGCGTGCAGGTCTCTCACATGCACTTTGTCGTCGTCGGCCCGCAGCCCCAACGGATCGGTGGCGCCGTGGACATGCCCGCCTCGGATACGGGCTCCAGCAAGCCAGTAACAGTATCCCCATGGGTTGTGATCGCGACCCGTGCCTTGTTCACTCATCGGCATCCGTCCGAATTCGCCACCCCACACCACGAGCGTGTCGTCCAACAAACCGCGCCGACGCAGATCTTTCAGCAAGCCAGCGATAGGTTTGTCGGTGCGGCGACAATAGTTGGTGTGGTTCTTTGATACGTCTTGATGCGCGTCCCAGCCGCCGGTGTCGCCCGAGTAAAGCTGCACGAAGCGAACTCCGCCCTCAATCAATCGTCTGGCCAAAAGGCAGCGCTGGCCAAACTCGTTCGATTCCGGATCGTCGAGCCCATATAAAACGTGCGTTTGGGAAGTCTCACGGCTGATGTCAACCAACTCGGGGGCAGCCGACTGCATGCGGAAAGCAAGCTCGTATGCCGCGATGCGTGCGGCAAGTTCGTCGTCCTGCCCGCGACTGTCTAGATGTTCTCGGTTAAACTGCTGAGTCAGATTCAGAATATTGCGTTGTTGCGCCCGCGAGATCTGCTTTTGGGGGTTGAGGTCCAGAATTGGCGTCTCACCCGGGCGCATCGTGACGCCTTGAAACGTGGCGGGCAGGACGCCACATCCCCAGGCTGGGGACCCGCCCTTCGAGCCGCCACCGGGATCAGGCAGCACGACAAAGGCGGGCATGTCGCGATTCTCGCTGCCCAAGCCGTACGCGACCCAACTGCCAACACTCGGCTTTCCCATAAGAACGCTACCCGTGTTCAGCTGATACACCGACTGCGGATGATTCACGCTGTCGCCGTGCATGCTACGAATGACACACAGTTCATCAGCGCACTGGGCGATGTTTGGCAGGAAGTCGCTGATCTCCACGCCTGAATCGCCATGGGGTCGAAACGGTTTGATCGGACCAAGCAACGGATTCCGTGCGACCTGGCGCCGCGTCATGACTTGGCCGAAGCTTTCGGGCAGCGGCTGTCCGGCGTATTTCATCAAATCTGGTTTGGGATCGAACAGATCGATATGACTGGGCCCGCCGTGCATGAAGAGCCAGATAACTCGCTTGGCCCGCGGCTCGAAATGCGGTTCGCGAGCCATCGGCAGGGACGCCTGGGCGGTTCTGTCATCGTTGGACAACATGGCGAGGGCAATCGCGCCGGCACCCCCTCCGGCCTTGGCGAGAAACTCGCGCCGTGAATTTGCAGCTTGACTGTACATCCAACGCACCTCCAACGCACCTCCGACGCGACGGCTGAGAGATGCCTCGGATTATACAATCACAGCGGAATTGGAGTCGAGTCTTGACAATTTAGCAGTAGCTCTAGTAAGCGAGAAAAGGTGGTTTTACGGATCTCCTTGGCCGACGCATCGGCATGCGCGTCGGCTGGGAAAACCGATTCGCGCGACTTAGCTTTGCCGATCGCCAGTTTGATCCGCCGTGGGCCGCTGGGCCTCATCCTTGTACAGTTTGTACTCCACGGAGTCAGCGAGTGCTTTCCAGCTGGCTTCAATAATGTTTTCACTGACGCCGACGGTTCCCCAAACATCGGACTTGTCGGAGCTCTCGATCACGACTCGAGTCCGAGCGGCGGTGCCCGCTTCCTCGTTGACGACGCGGACCTTGTAGTCAACCAGCTTCATATCGGACAAGCTCGGGAAGAATTCGTTCAACGTCTTCCTTAGCGCGGCATCCAGCGCGTTGACTGGTCCGTCCCCTTCGGCGACCTCGTGTCGAGTCTCCTGGCCGACTCGAACCTTGATGGTGGCCTCGGTCAACAGACGCCCGGACTCGACACGTTCGACATCGACGTGATACTTCAACAGCTCGAAATGCGGTTGAAAAGTGCCCGCGGACTGTTTGACCAACAGATCGAACGAGGCGCCGGCGGCCTCGAATTGGTAGCCCTGGTTCTCCAATTCTACAACCTTCGATAAGATCTGATCCATCAACTTGCGATCGGTTTCAATATTGTGTTTGGTCGTGAGTGCCACGATATTGGAGCGCCCCGAAAGCTCGCTGACCAGGACACGGCGGGCGTTGCCAATCAACTCGGGCTGGATATGTTCGTAGCTACTAGCGGCCCGCGCCACGGCGTGGACGTGCATGCCACCTTTGTGCGCGAAGGCGCTCTGGCCGACAAACGGTTGGCTGCCGCGATAGTGGAGATTGGCGATTTCGTAGACGTATCGCGACATCTCGGTCAGGTGCTCCAAAGGTTGCCCGTTGAGGAGTTCATAACCTTGCTTCTTGAGGCCTAGATTGGCGATCACAGAGATCAAGTCGGCGTTACCACAGCGCTCACCAATTCCGTTGATCGTGCCTTGGACTTGGACGGCGCCCGCCTCGACCGCGGCCAACGAATTGGCCACCGCCAGTTCGCAATCGTTGTGGCAATGGATTCCCACGTCCGTCTTGTATTTCCCCAGGGAGCCGTTCACGGCCGAAATCAACTCGGCAATTTCGCTGGGCATGCTCCCTCCGTTGGTGTCGCAACAAACGATCATCTCGGCTCCCGCGCCGCCAGCCGCCTGGATCGTTTGGGCGGCATAGTCCGGATTGGCTTTCCAACCGTCGAAGAAGTGCTCCGCGTCGTAGATGACCCGGCAGCCAGACTCGACGAGAAACCGAACACTGTCGGAGATCATTTCGAGGTTTTCGTCCAGCGTCACACGGAGTACATCGGTGACGTGAAAATCCCAGGTTTTTCCGACCAATGTGATCACTGGGGCCGACGATGCGACCAAGGCTCTCATGCCGGGATCGTCCTCAGCCGCTAGGCCCTTTCGACGCGTCATGCCAAATGCGCAGATTTGAGCGTGTCGGAGATCCAGCTCACGAGCTCGTTGGAAAAACTCCACGTCCTTTTCATTACTCAGCGGGTAGCCGCCCTCGATGAAATCAACTCCCAATTCGTCCAACCGCGTGGCGATCAGCAACTTATCTCGCAAAGAAAGGCTGACTCCTTCTCCCTGCGTGCCATCACGAAGCGTCGTGTCATAAACTTGGATTTTACTCATGGATGTAGTCTCAAAAAAAACCCTGGAACTCGCGGCGAGCTCCAGGGTTGGTGTGGTTGGTTGGACCGGTCCAATTCCCTAAGCCGCTGACTAATCGCAGCGGATCGCAATGTCGCATCTGGAGTCAAGTGCGACTACATCCACCCGTCCGGGGAAAATAGGTTGACGGGGATCGTGTTGACGGGTGGCCATGTGCATGCGTTTTCGCTCAGACGTATCCAGTGGGGACGTGCTCAAGATTACGTGGAAACGATCCGAAAGACAAACAGTCGGTGCTTGAGGAGCCAGCTCAACGAGCTCATTAGGGGCGAGCTCATTAGGGGCGAGCTCATTAGGGACATGGATTGCATGAATTCACCGCGCGGTCCATGTTTCAAGGATCGCTGTTCGTTTAGGCACTTTCGGCTTCGTACTCAGACGTTGAGGTTTCGTCGTCCTCCTCCTCCTCCTCATACTCTTCATACTCTTCTTCTTCATACTCAGCCGAGGGATCTTCGTCTTCTTCCTCCTCGTCTTCTTCCTCATACACGTATTCGTACTCGTCGTCGTCGGCAGCCGCCACTTCTTCCTCCTCCTCGTCTGCCTCCTCCAACTCTTTGGCTTGGTCCAACTCCTCTTGATCTTCCGCCACTTCGTCGAGGCCGTCGGTTTGAGTGACCTCCTCTTCTTCGTCTGCTGCCTCCCGTTCAGACGTTTCCGTTTCGTCTCGCCAATGGGAAACAGGCAAAATCTTATTGGAACGGACGGGCGTTTCCTCCTCTTCCACGTCGGGCACGGCGTTTTGCATGTTGCGCCAATCTTCCATGGTCATGAGGACTTCGCGAGCCTGCGATCCGGCGTATGGGCCAACGATCCCATCTTCGGCCATGAAGTCGATGAGCCGTGCGCCGCGACCGTAGCCAATTCCCAGAGCCCGTTGGAGCAAGGAGACGCTGCCGCGTCCCTCACGGATCACAATCTCAATGGCGTCTTCGTACAGATCATCTCGGTTCTTGATCTGGCCAGGACCATCACCCGGCTCTCCATCCTCGACCTTGAGATGCACTAGCTCGTTGACGAAGTCCTGTTCGCCGGTGCTCACCGAATCGACGATCGCGTTGATCTCTTCGTCACGGAGGTACGTGCCCTGGCCGCGAACCAATGTGCTGGTGCCTGGCCACAAGAACAGCATATCCCCATTTCCAAGCAGTTTATCAGCTCCCATTTCGTCGAGGACCACACGACTGTCCGTGCGGCTGGCCACCTGGAATGCCAAACGAGCCGGAAGGTTCGATTTGATCAAACCGGTGATCACGTCCACCGTCGGTTTTTGGGTTGCGAGGATCAAGTGGATCCCGACGGCTCGGCTTTTTTGAGCCAGTCGAATAATGTGCTGTTCGACTTCCTTGCCGGAGGTCATCATCAGATCGGCGATTTCGTCCGCCACAATCACGATGAACGGCATGTGCAACGGAATGGAACGACGCTCATTTTCGTCCTCCGGCTGTAACCGCTCGATGATCTCCTCTTCACTCAACTGGTTGTAAGAGGAAATATGGCGGACACCGGCTTTGGCTAGAGTTCTGTACCGCTCCTCCATTTTTTCCACTGCCCAGGCCAGGATCGCCTCGGCCTTGCGCATATCCGTGACGACCGGATGCATCAGATGTGGCAATGAACTGTAGCCGCTCAGCTCCACCATCTTAGGATCGATCATCAGCATGCGAACCTCGTCTGGCCGACGTGTCATCAGGATGGAGGCAATGATGGCGTTAAGGCAGACACTCTTTCCGGTGCCGGTTCGTCCCGCGATCAACAGGTGCGGCATGGTCGACAGATCGACTGTCATGGGATTTCCAGCCACATCCTTGCCTAGAAACAGCGGAATTCGCATTTTCTTCAGCTTGCCCATCGATTCATCCATGACGTCACCGAGTCGCACCAATTGGCGTTCATCGTTGGGGACTTCAATGCCCACGGTGTTCTTACCCGGAATGGGAGCGACGATCCGCACACTGGGTACGCGTAGCGCGATGGCGATGTCGTCGGCCAGCGAAGTGATTTTGGCCAATCGCAGGCCCGCCTCTAATTCGATCTCGTACTGGGCGATGACCGGTCCAGTTTCGATCTCCACGACCTTCACGTCGAAACCGAAACTAGCAAAGGTCTTCTCCAGGATCTTCGCCTTGCATCGCACTTCCTTGGCCTGCGCGTCGAGGCTGATTTCGCCCGATGGGTCCAGGAGTTGTCGATCGGGCAGTTCGTATTCCGACGCATCCTCGGTGTGGCTGGCCGCTTCCAGCTGTTCGATCACCTCAGTCCGGTCATCGTGCTGGGGCGGCTCAGCGATCTTCAACGCGGCGACCTTGCGTCGGCGGTCGGCTCCTCGCAAGAGCCTGGGTACCGAAGCCGCGATTCCCTTGGCGATCTTCTCGGCAACGGGCGTAGATTCCTCTTCTTCCTCGCATTCGTCTTCTTCCTCTCCTTCCGCGGCCTCGTCTTCGACCCCGTCGTCCTCTTCGGCGAGGTCGTCTTCGCAGCCATCCTCCTCTTCTTCGTCTTCCAATTCATCGGTCTCGGAGTGCTGGAAGTCCTTGCCACCGATGCGGACGGACAGCTCCTCACGGTCCTCGCCTTCGAAATCACTCGGCTTGGGTGACACGACGCGCCGGCGCCGGACCGACCCAGCGCGGCGATGAACCTGGCCCACGACCGCGACCCCTAATAGCATCAACAGATTCAGCACCACGTAATCCGAACAGAGCATCAGCCCCGACAGAAGCAGCCCGGCAGCGAGCATCACGCCGCCGACATGGGCGAAGTTGTAGAATAGCGCGCCCGAGATAATGGCACCCAGCCGCCCACCGGCGCCGAGGACCGTTCCGGGCGACAATCCGTTAAGCATCATGGAGGCCAACGCGGTAAAGCCAGCCAATGAGGCGATCCATCCGGCAGTGCGAATCAGTGGAGCATCAATTTCTCGCCGCGAGAGCATCACGAATGTCACGACGCCCAACGTCACGACCAGATAGTAGGCACCGAGTCCCAGGCCGTCGAAGAGAATGGCGGAGGCCAGAGCTCCCCAGCGACCGCAAACATTCGCTGGCTGCTCCGCGTATGGGTAGACCAACACGTCTGGCTGGTACAGCGAGCTCAGCGGGTAGACCAATTCCACCGGCGGGTCGTTAGGACTATGAGTCAATAACGAGAGCGCTAAAAAGGCGACAACCACCAACAGCGCAAGGGCTGATAGGTCGAATCGGACACTGCGATCTTCAAACATAGACAATCAAATCAAGGGGGAGGGCAAATCAAGGGGGAGGGATTTGGCAACAGATTCAATGTCGCGTGAAAGTCTAGCCCACTCTTTATTCGCTGGCCGTGGAAATCATCGCTGAAGGAACTTTTTACAGGCATTGCCCAGCAAAGTCTGACGGTCATTCCGATAGCGGGATTTGCGAAAACTTGATCAGTCAGGAAAGTTTCGAAGGGGGCGGATTTGGTCGTCGCCCGAACCGGTGAGGATGGCCACCAGTCGCCCGTCCCCTGAAATCCCCGCGAACTCATCGTCGTGGACCGGCCATCGGTTTTCAATCGGCATCCCATGACGCAGATGCTCAATTTCCGACCCTATCAACTCCACCTGGTTCAGGTCCGCCACCGCTAGAACCATGGGCAACAAGTTTTGATCCAGTGAAGCGGGGTCGAGATTCTCCAATTCCAATCCATCCTCAGCGCGAAAGTGCCCAATCGCGGTACGGGTCAGCGACGTCATGACGGCCCCGTTAGCCACGGATGCGGCGACGTCTCGTCCGATGGCGCGTACATAGGTGCCGCTTCCACAGGTGATGTCGAGTTCCAATGAGGGATAGGCGTAGCGGATGATCTCGAGTGAGTGAATCACCACCGGACGCGGCTGAAGCTCCACCTTTTTCCCTTCTCGAGCCAATTTGTAGGCGCGGCGACCATTCAGTTTCAGGGCAGAGAATGCGGGCGGCCGTTGTTCGATGGTGCCCACCATCGCCTCGGTGACCCGCTGCAGCTCGTCCAGCGTCGGTGCCACGGCATCCGGTAGTTCATTAATCTCCCCTTCGATGTCATCCGTGTTACTGGTGCAACCCAACCGGAATCCAGCGCGATAGCACTTTTGCATTTGTTGCAGGTAGGGGACCAAACGGGTTGCGGCGCCGACACAGGTGAGCAGCACACCGTCGGCCAACGGGTCCAGCGTCCCGGCGTGTCCGGTTTTGCGAGGCCGGACCATCCGCTGGACGCTATTGACCACATCCCGTGAAGTCATCCCCGTTGGCTTGCGAATGTTCAGGATACCATGCATGAATCAATCATCCAGACCGCGAATTGGGAAACTGTATAGCGTGGCGATCTCGTCTGGCGTGGCGGACCCGATATTCGCCAGCCGGGTGAACAATGCCGCTGGTTCATCGACACCCAAACTGGTCAAACGCTCGAATTTAATGCGCATGATTTCCCCCAGATGTGTATCGTCGCTCCGCGCATGCCCGCTTGGATACATCACCAATCCGCTGGACTGATTGCCCAAGGACTGGTGATCGATCTCCAACGTGGTCGGAATTCCGTCTGGATACATCTCATCGTACGAGGGCCCACCATGGACGAATTCGATTCGCTCCATGATGCGCCGTGTTTGCTGGTTGAACAACGCCTGTTCGTTGTAATCATCGGGAACGAGCATCAATGAATCCCAAGAAGCCGTTCCAATTTCGATCGCCTTCCTAATGAGTGTGGCGATGATATAGACCATCGAATGGTCCGCGCTTTGACGGGTACGAGGATCTCGTTTGGCAGGATCGCCGATGATCCCGAAAGCAGGCTCATAGATCGTGATCTTGACGTGTTGGATGTGGTCCTCGCGATCCACCAACCGCGGGCTGGTTGAAGCCAGATTGATCAGCGCCTGGATCGCACCGGCCGATTGATGTTCGTAGAGCCCGAGTTTGAAATGCATTCCCATAACGGCGAAATCGTCGCCGCCGGTTGCCAATTCCAAGTCGAACGGGCCGCAGTCTTCATTTTCGGGTGGTTCGAACAGGCAAAACAGCGACTGGGGATTTCGAAAGATATCCGCCGGCCCCATAAAGCCGCGCATCGCCCGGCGCATGCTGGACACCGCCATTTCACTGGACAACGCCGCCGACGCCCCTTTGGAGTCCGAAAGTTGGTGTCCTGCCCGAATGGCGCGAAAGGGAACGAAGTGGGCGACAACCATTCCGATCGCTGACTCGATTTGCTCCACCGTCGCTCGGCGCAGAGCCCCATACACAGCCGTCGAGGCGATCGCCCCATGCACGACATGGTCGATTTTGTGGTCTTTAAGCGCAAAGACTTCGGCCAAACGCCCGCGAATTTCGTCCAAGCAAACCATGGCCCGCAACGCCGTGTTTCCGTCACTCTTTGCTTGGGCACAGCCTGCCATGACGACGGGATAAAAGTCGTTGTGTCCGAATTCGCCGCGTTGATGCCCGGTGCGCGGATTGAAGCCAAAGTTGGTTCCGTTGGCATCGAGCTCACGAACGGCCGAGCAGTTGGCCAATACGGATTTCTCAGGATGCACTGGCGTTGAAGATCCAAGACATACGGTTCCAACGCTGGACGGAAACTCGCATGCCTCTTGTCGGAGTACCATCGGCGCATTGGCCCTTATCGCTAAAGCCGCCACGCCACAGGCGACGCTATCTAGGTGGAACCGCGCCGTTTTCTCCATCACCGCCGCGGACGGACCTGGCAGTTGGCCACCGCAAAAGTCCAAAGCGTATCGGGCAATGCCTCGCGCCTGATTTTCATTTCGCGAAAGTTCCACGAATCGGTTTGCCACCGGTTGCCTCGTTTTCGTCGACTTCATCCACGACCCTGTTCGGGGCCATCCAACTAACTACAATCAGGAGTTGAGTCCTGCCGACCGACCGCGTGCTGCTCACCACCTGTCACTTCCATCGATAACCAACATACTGACCATCATGACGACCACAACCGCACGACAGAAGAGCCATGAGATTTTCGAGCGAGCCCAACAACTTATGCCCGGGGGCGTGAACAGTCCGGCGCGGGCGTTCGGCGCCGTGGGAGGAGAGCCGATCGTGATCGACCGTGCGGAAGGGGCCTACCTGTATGACGTCGACGGGAATCAATACGTCGATTACGTCGGCTCATGGGGACCGATGATTCTGGGGCATCGGCACCCGTCGGTCATCCGCGCGATCGAGAATGCATTGAGCAAAGGAACCAGTTTCGGTGCTCCGACGGAGGCCGAGAATCGATTGGCCGAACTCATTATTGACTGCGTGCCCTCCGTGGAAAAGGTGCGGCTGGTCAACTCGGGTACGGAAGCCACCATGAGTGCGATTCGGCTGGCACGTGGGTTCACTGGACGAGACATTGTCGTCAAGTTTGCTGGAAACTATCACGGGCATGTGGACAGTCTGTTAGTGGCGGCCGGCAGCTCCGCGGCGACGCTCTCGGTGCCGAATTCGCCTGGTGTGACCGAAGGTACGACCAAGGACACGCTTGTGCTGCACTACAACGACGTTGATGGCTTGGGCGCAGCTTTCCAAGCACATGGGTACCGGATCGCCTGCGTGATTGTCGAACCAGTGGTGGGAAACATGGGGTGCGTGAAACCGGGCAGTGAGTTTCTTCATTTGATGCGCGAACTGACGGCGGACTATGGTGCCTTACTAATCTTCGATGAGGTGATGACCGGTTTCCGTGTCGCGTTAGGCGGTGCCCAAGAGCTGTTTGACATCATGCCGGACCTCACCACACTGGGGAAAATTGTCGGCGGCGGACTGCCCATCGGAGCCTACGGAGGGCGAGCGGACGTGATGGACCACGTGCTGCCGGCGGGGAAGGTCTTCCAGGCGGGCACGCTCAGCGGCAATCCAGTGGCGACGGCAGGGGGAATCGCCACGCTGACGGCGCTAATGCAAGAGCCGCCCTACCACCAGCTCGAAGCCAAGTCCGCCCGGTTGGCCAATGGTTTGGCGGAGGCCGTCAAGGTGGCTGAGGCTCGCGCCCATCTGTCGCGCGTCGGTAGTATGCTCACGCTCTTCTTCTCCGCTGGTCAGGTCGACGATTGGAACGCCGCTGCGGAATGCGACACGCAAATGTTTGCCAAATACTTCTGGGGCATGATGGATCGGGGTATCTATCTCCCGTGCAGTCAGTACGAGGCGATGTTTGTATCCGTCGCCCATGGTGATGAAGACATCGCGCGAACAGTGGCGGCGGCAAATGAAGTGTTGAGTGAATTGGGTTGAGATCGGTAGGGATCCTCGACGAAGCCGCGATGGTCGAGTGGACCGCGCCTCCCGACGCTTCACGGCCCGCTCGGTTGGATCTTTTCCTCCGCGGCGCTAGGACGACCATACCGTGGCGTAAGGCTCCAATGGTCGTGTCGCACGCCACGTTCATAGTCAAGACGTGCCAGTCGCCCCACGGTTTCGGCGGTCGGCGTCCATAAGGTTGGGTCGACGACACGCACGGTCGTGGGTAGTCGTGGGGCGATTCGAGCCAGACCGGGACCCGTCATCGGTAGGTCGCGAGGCAGATCTTCCAGCCAACTGTCCACGTCCTTAATGGTCAATTCTCCGGTCGGCTCAGCATGGCCGGCGGCGGAACAAAAAAAAGTTTGCACGAAAATCTGATTTCGTTGGGCATCGATCACGGCCGCGACGATTCCGTTGTCCGTCTGGGAGCCGGCCGCAACGGCTCGCAGTGTGTCCACGCCTAGGATGGCGGCGTTGGACGTGTAGGCCATCGTCTTGGCAATCGTTACACCCACCCTCAATCCGGTAAACGAACCTGGACCGAGGGCCACGGCCAGTAGATCCAAATCAGTCGACTTGAGCCTGGCCGCCGCCAATGCCTGACTGACGGCCGGAATGAGCGATTTTGCGGACATTTCGGATGAATCCAATCGACGTTGATCGACTAACAGTCCGTCTTCAAGAATAGCGATGTCACCGCGTTGCGTGGATGTTTCTAGGGCCAATATCCGCACCATTTAGCCTCCTGTTTCCGGTGAAATGTTGTTCGGCCGCGCGATGTGGCGGTTTACGATAGGCTCGACTGGAGGAACGACTGGATTCGACCGGATAGACTCGACTGGACAGGCCACTTGTTGCTTGACCAGCATCCTGGGTCGTGAATATTCCCTCAAAACCCATCCGATCCGTTCCTTTTCAGCGAATTACGGTGGGATTGCCGTCTATGGGTAACTGTTCCGATAAAGCCAAGCCGATTAAACTTGAGCAAACTCGGGAATAGAAGAACAATTTAACAGCCGCTGATCGGTGAGGAAACCAATCGGCGGGAAAACCAATCCAAGTCGATTGGCAGCTGGGCCAGCTTCGCGTTGGGGCCGCTGGCCTGGGATTTAGGACTATGAAGCGAGCGATCATAAGTGACGTTCACGGAAACTACGAGGCTTTATGCGCCGTCATGGATGACCTCCGCGCCCAGGACGTCAATGACGCCTTCTGTTTAGGGGACGTCGTCGGTTACGGACCCAATCCGTGCGAATGTCTGGACGCCGTGATGAAGCTCGATTTGTGTATTCTGGGGAATCACGATCAGGCGGCGATCTTCGATCCAGACGGCTTCAACCCAGTGGCTCTTCGGGCCATCTACTGGACACGCGAGCGTTTGGATCGAATTGAAGGCAACAGCTCCGCCATCAATCGTCGCTGGGATTTTCTCGGCGAACTTCCAAGGCTGTACAACGAGGGAGATCGGCTATTCGTTCACGGCTCACCGCGAGACCCAACGAACGAATACGTGTTTCCGGAGCATGTCTACGATCAACGCAAGATGGACGCGCTATTTCGCCGGGTCGAAAAGTACTGTTTTCAGGGTCACACTCACATTCCAGGTGTGTTTATAGAAAACGGCGATTTTGTCGCACCCGAAGAGTGTGACTACCAATTCGAGTTAGGGGCCGCAAAACTCATGGTCAATGTAGGGTCGGTTGGCCAGCCCCGGGACAGCGATCCACGGGCTTGTTACGTCATCCTTTACGACGACCATCTGGAATTTCGGCGGATTGAATATCCCGTCGAAGAGACGATATCCAAGATTTACGGCATCGCGGAGCTCGACAATATGCTGGGTGATCGACTGCGAGGCGGTCGGTGACGTAGTTCAGCGCCGACTCGTCGATGAGACGCCTGGTACGCAATTCACCGGATGTTTTTTAAGACGAGCTATTTCCGCAAGTCGCCTTGACCGTAGGGTTTAGGTGCTTTAGACTCGCCGTTTGCGCGAGTGGTCCCTACGCTTCACCCTGACATGGTGGATGGTCACTCCCGATCGGATCCCGTGGGCGGCGCTCCTGCCTGCCGACCCACTCGCGGCATCCGAGAGTCCAACTTCAACCTGAATCATCATCGCGTGGCGAATCACGGAGCGCCGGGTCCCGCCGAAGATTCGCCCGCAACGATAATTCGAACCCCGGAAGTCCAGTCGTGAAACTGGCCATTATTAGCGACATACACGGGAACCTGGAAGCCCTTCAGGCCGTACTAAACGATATCGAAACGCAGAGCGTTGAGCGTATCTTTTGTCTTGGCGATGTGATTGGATATGGACCCAATCCGCGTGAATGCGTCGATCGGGCGATGGAGTTTGGCGTTTGTATTCTGGGCAACCACGACCAAGGCGCCATCTTCGACCCAGAGGGCTTCAGCAGCGCGGCGGAGCGGGCAATTTTTTGGACTCGTAATCAGTTGGAGTGTGGCTCGCCGATCGGCAATGGCGACCAACAGCATGTCACTGAACAGCGCGAGCAGCGGTGGAAGTTTTTGTGCCAGCGGCCGCGGGTACATCGAGAAGGATCGTATCTGTTTGTGCATGGCTCGGCACGCAATCCGCTCAACGAGTACGTTTTTCCCGAAGACGTTTTCAACAAAAAGAAAATTGAAGGCATCTTCAAGATGATTCCCAAGTATGCCTTTCAAGGCCACACACACGTCCCGGGCGTCTTCACGGCGACAGGAACATTCCTCCGACCGGATGAGCTCTCCGCGGGTTATCGACTGGGCGACCAGAAAGTCATGGTCAACGTAGGCAGTGTCGGCCAGCCACGTGATGGTGATTGCCGCGCATGCTACGTCATACTGGACGACGATGTGGTGAACTATCGACGTGTGAACTACCCGTTGGACGTCGTCATGCAAAAGATATATGCAATCGAAGAGTTGGACGATTTTTTGGCTGATCGACTCCGAGAAGGTAGATAAATCTCTTTTAGGATTCCCAGGTGGACAAACAACGATTTCATACGTTTTTGATCGCGGCCATGATGGTCACCATGATGCATTTTCTGGTGATCACCTGGCTCTATCCACCTCCTCCTCCAGGCCAGGACGGCGCGGCGGGGCCACTCGATGAACTCGTCGCCGAGGTCGAGGATGTGGAGGCGGATGCCGGTTTGGACGGCGCCCATGCGAACTTGGCCAATACGACCTCATCCGAGACTGAAGCGGGTGGCGTCGCGGACGAGGTGGAGGCGACGGCTGAACTGCCAATCGAGGAAGTACTAGAACAAAAGGTCACGTTAGGTTCGCTGGCGCCCGACAGCCCATACCGCATGTTGGTCGTGTCGGACAATCGTGGCGCGGCGCTGGCTCGAGTCGAGTTGAACCACGAGCGATACAAGGATATCGATGTCACGCACGGCTACTTCGGCAGCCTTGCCTGGGAGGATGCGGACGATCCGGGCGGTTGCCGTGTCGTCGTTGTGGGAGCTGGTACCCCAGCCGCTTTGGCTAAGTGCGAAACCGATGCGTCCTTAATTGGTCTGAAAGGGCGTGAATATTCCACGGATGAAAACGGTGTCACTACATTGGTCACGGACGGGGACGTGATCATACGTGCCGACGGCCAAGCGATTGAGAATTCCGCGGCGATTCAAGATTGGCTCGCCTCGACCTCCCCGAAACAGGCCGCGAAATTGACCGTCCTGCGGGAAACGGACGGCGGCCAGCCACGTGAATTGGAGTACACGGTTCAATTGACGAGGCGTCCGTTGCAATTGATTCGCCCCGAGCCCGAATTGAGGACCGAAGATGAGGCCCCACATCCGCTCTCTTTTCTGTTTTCACTTGAACAGATAGGCTCCGAGTCGGCGGAATTCGGACGCGACGAGATCTCTGGATTACCATCGCTGTACCAGCGGAAATGGGCGGTGAGCCAAGTCGAACATGACGATGATGGAACGGCGATCGGTGTTGAGTTTCGTACGCGCCTCGGTCCATCACAACTGGAGGCCATCGGCCAGAACGGCCATCTGGAATTGGTCAAACGTTATCGATTGGCGCCGGGACCGTTGGGGGAAGGCGCCCAGACCGAGGCCGCTGGGTACATCGTCACCATGGAAATTGAGGTCCATAATCTGGCCACCGAACCGCTGAATGTCGCCTACCAACTCTGTGGTCCCACCGGCATGGTCATGGAGGGTTGGTGGTACTCCTACAAGGTGCATCCCTCTAAGTTTTCGGCCGCGGGAGCTCGGGATATCGTCTGGCGCGGCGACGGACTTCCTCACCAGCTATTTGTCGGCAGCCAGATCGGCAGTTATGCCAAGGACGAGCCGTCGGCACCTGGCAAGCCGCTGTTTGACTCCCAGCGGGCTGTGAAATTGGACTACGTGGGAGGCGATGCCCAGTACTTTGACGTCGTGTTGATGCGGCCGGAGACGGCGGGGACCGAGTCCGACGTTGTCGAGGACCCTTATTTAGAAGAAGAGAATTATTACTATCGATCCGCCCTTGCCAGGCCCGTCGGGCCCGTCGACGAGGAGCGGAAGAAGCGGACCGATGTATCGTTTCGGTTGACCAGTCAGGTCGTGAGTATCGAGCCAGACAAACCACTACGACAGCGATTTGAGATATTTGCGGGTCCCAAGTCTCCGGAGGTGCTCGCAGTTCATGGATTGAACGAGTGCATCGTCTACGGGTGGTTTGGTCAGATCGCCAAACCCATGGTTCGGCTTCTGCACTGGTTCCATTCGTGGGTCCCCAACTACGGATTGGCGATTATCATGCTGACCGTCTGTGTGCGGGCTTGCATGTTTCCGATGGGTCGCAAGATGGCGAAGAACGCCCAGAAAATGCAAGAGTTGGCTCCCGAGATGAAAAAAATCGCGGAGACGCACAAAAACGACGCTGAAAAGAGGATGAAGTCCCAACAGGATCTGTTTAAGAAGCACGGCTACAATCCGCTGAGCGGATGCCTCCCCATGTTTCTACAAATGCCGATTTTCATTGGACTCTATCGTGGGCTCAGTGTGGACATCGCTTTGAGGCAATCTCCGTTGATTCCTGGAATTGCCTGGTGCTCGAATCTGGCGGGTCCCGACAAGTTGTTCTACTGGCGCGACACTTTGCCCGCCTTTTTTTCCAACGAGACCGGTTGGCTGGGGCCCTATCTCAATGTTCTGCCGTTGATCACTGGCTTGCTTTTTATAGTGCAGCAAAAACTGTTTACACCGCCGCCCACGGACGATCAACAGGCGATGCAGCAGAAGGTGATGAAATTCATGATGCTGTTCATGGTGGTCATCTTCCACAAAGTTGCCGCCGGACTTTGCATTTACTTCATTGCGTCGAGTCTCTGGGGAGTCGGCGAACGTTTGCTCTTGCCGAAAAGCAAGCCCGCTTCGGCCGGCGATGAGACCCCGCCGAAGCGTGGCGTTATGGCGGCGTTGGTCGGAGTCAAGGATGGCAACGGAAACGGGGCCTCTGTCGCGGAAAAGAAGAAGCGGCGTAAGAAGTCGCGTCGGTAGGCGAAGGTTAATCGCCGGCCGGCCGATTCCCTGAGCTTCGGAGTCCTGGCGACTGGCGAGGAGTCGAATTTGGCTTATTGCATCGACGACACGATCGCTGCCATTGCGTCGCCTCCGGGAGCTGGGCTCCGTGGCATCCTCCGGGTGAGTGGTCCCACGGCGGTGGAAGTCATCGCCAGGCTTGCGCCGGCCATCGTTCCCTCGGACGGCCAATCTCGTCGCAAATCCACTTACTCAGTGAAGGTTTCCATCCAGCCCAACGGGGTTTCTTCGACCGTCCCATGTCGTGCGCTGGTCTGGCGAACCCCGCGAAGTTACACCCGTCAGCCGACGGTCGAACTTCATTTGATTGGATCGCCGCCTATTCTGGAAGCCGTTTTGGAATCCGTGTGCCAACATGGAGCACGTCTCGCCGGTCCAGGCGAATTCACACTGCGCGCTTTTCTGGCGGGTCGTATCGACCTACCGCAAGCCGAAGCAGTACTGGGGGTGATCGACGCCCACTCCAATGAGGAGCTCTGTGTGGCGCTCGACCAATTGGCCGGGGGACTTTCCAGTTCGCTGGCTCGCGTCCGCGGCGAATTACTCGATGTTTGTGCTGAATTGGAGGCTGGTTTGGATTTTGTCGAGGAAGACATTGAATTCATTGAGCCGGCGGAATTGCAGAGCCGATTGGAATCCTTGGAGGAAGGGATGTCCGCGATTTTGGCGAAGATGGACTCTCGCCGCATGGATACGAGGTGCTACCGCGTCGTTTTAATTGGGGCTCCCAACGTCGGCAAGAGTAGCTTGCTCAATCGAATTTCCGGATGCCCCGCGGCACTCGTTTCACCGGTTCCCGGTACCACGAGAGACTATGTACATCAAGCAATACGGCTCCCAAGCCACGACTGTATGTTCGTCGATACCGCGGGAATCGAACCGGATGCAACCGGAGTCGATTCTGTCGCGCAAGGCATGACGGCGGCGCAAATTGAGTCGAGTGATCTCATCTTGATGTGTCACGATTCGTCGCGGCCGCCGTGGCATCTTCCGCCGCCGATTGAGTCGTTGGTGTTGGGCAAGGCGACCATCCACGTTTTGACCAAATGCGACCTACCGCGTCGACTGGATTTCAAATCCACGTGTGTTGCGACCAGCAGCCTCCGGGATGACGGTATCACCGAATTGGCAGAATGCATCACCGCGGCGTTGGGGCATGACGGGACCGAAAACCACCGTATCGTCGACACGACGGTCTCGCGCGGTCGCGAATCAACGCGATTGGCCATGGAGTCCATTCGGGAAGCCCGATCGATCGCTGAGAATCGGGGTGGTGATGAATTGATTTCCGCCGAGTTGCGGGCGGCTTTGGATCATCTGGGAGTTATCATCGGAGCCGTTTACACGGACGACGTATTGGACCGAGTCTTTAGTCGCTTTTGCATAGGCAAGTGAGTCAGGCACTTGCCACGTCGACACCGTGTGTCTCGCCACACTGTTCGCAACGGCTACCGGGGATCGGGCCGGCGACACGGCGCCAGACATGATCGCATTGGCCAGTCGGTTTTTCCCTGGAAAGACCGCATCGATTGCAAACGCCGGAGGGGAACGCTCCCAGCAGATCTTCGTAATCATGCTGGCAACCATTATCCAATCGTTGCAATTCTTTCTCTCGCCGACGCTGACGTATCTCCTGATACTGGATCTCGAGATCGTCTAAATCGCGATTCGATTGCCATTCAGCAAACATGCCGTAGAAGGAGCGAAGCACTAACCAACAAAAATAGGCGACGCCACCACAGATCAGAAAGATGAAGAGACCTAGGAAGAACTGTTGACGCATGGCAGGACCAAATCAGTGGGCGGATGACCTGACGTTTCACTCTGGTCGCGTCGGGATAACCTTTTCTGGCATCAGATCGTACCGTTGACCGATGCGTGCGACGCGACCCAACGTCCCGTCGCGGGGAACAAATCAGTCACGTCAAACGATGGCCGCGTGAAACCAATTCGTTGGAATCTGGCACTTCGAAGTTCGATCTTACCCTGCCCGGTTCGGTGGGGAAAGTCCAGCTAGCACGTACGAGGCTGGTTGAGCGACAGGCTGTCGGGGTGCATCGCCGCTTGCTGGCGGTCGTCCAATCCCAGTCGCTTCATCTTTTTGTAGAGCGTTGTACGATTGATACCAAGTTGGTCTGCAGTTTCGTTTCGGTTCCAGCCGTTCGACTCCAGGACTTCCAGAATGATCTGACGTTCTGGGCCGGCCAAAGCGTCCTTAAGCGTCCGTCCCGCGGCCCTCGGCATGGGCATGGGAGCTCCAGCGGTGAGGTTGGGCGGCAAATCTTCCACCCCGATCGTGCTTGATTTCCCCAACAACACCGCTCGCTCCACAACGTTATGTATTTCCCTCACGTTTCCCGGCCATCGATAGAATCGCATGGTTTCCATCGCGTCGTCGGTAAAACCGGTGACTGGTTTTCCGGATTCTTTAACGACCTGCTCCAGGAAGAACTCGGCCAACAACGGTATGTCGGCGATACGTTCCCGCAGGGAAGGAAGTTCGATATTGATAACATTGATGCGGTAGAACAGGTCCTGACGGAAACGGCCTTCGGCAACACAACGGCTCAGGTCCTCGTTGGTTGCCAGGATCGTTCGTGTATCTACATGATGTGTCTCGATTCCCCCCACGGGCTCAAACTCAAATTCCTGTAACACGCGCAGCAGCTTGACCTGCAAACCAGCGGACGCCGTGCCGATTTCGTCAAGGAAAATTGAACCCTTGTCCGCCTGAAGGAATTTGCCGATCTTGTTACCGGTGGCGCCTGTAAAGGAACCCGCCACATGTCCGAAGAGTTCACTCTCTAGGAGTGTTTCAGGTAACGCACCGCATGCCACTTCAACAAACGGACCGTCCTTGCGGCTGCTTCGTCGATGAAGCGCCCGAGCAATCAGCGATTTACCCGTGCCGCTTTCACCAGTGATCAGAATGGTGGCCTTGGTGTCCGCCACGCTCTCGATCATCTCGAATACTCGCTGCATGCGTTGATCCTTGCCAATGATATTGTCCATTCCAAACCGCATGTCCAATTGCGCTTTGAGGCGACGATTCTCCTCAATCACTTCGTGCTGGGACAGCGCCCGATCAATGGCCATCTGGAGTTCTTGGTCGATCAGCGGTTTGGTGAGTAAGTCAAACGCCCCGGCCCTCAGCGCCTCCACACCGGTATCGACCGTGCCGTAACCAGTCAACATGATCACCGACATGTTCGGATTTTCGTCACGACATTCTCGCAGGAGCTCAAACCCGTCTTCCGGACCCAGTCGCACGTCGACCAGTGCCAGGTCATAGTGGTGCTGTTCCAATCGCTGGCGAGCCTCGGCTATGGTCCCCGCTGTTTCGACAGCATACCCTTGCTCGTTTAACCACGGTGCCATCGACTCACGGATCTGACGATCGTCGTCGACCAGCAACAGGTTTCCTCGGCTGCTCGTTTGAATTCCCATAACGTCCTCATGTCCCCTCTCAGCCTGCCGACAAATCCGGCGAAATTAGTAGGGGTATCTACGTTACGGGTTAACCAGAGTCAACGCGCTGACTAAATGCTTCACGAAAGGGAGGAGGATTTTCAGGGCAGGGGCTGCCGTGACCCGCCATGGTGATACGACCGATAAGACCCCTACGTGGCAGCGGAGCGAGATGCCCGAGGATGGGCTTTTTCATACACGCGGCGGAGACTCGATGTGGTGACATGGGTGTAGATTTGAGTCGTGGAGAGACTCTTATGCCCCAGTAGCTCCTGTACACTGCGAATATCAGCTCCTTGGTCCAGCAGATGGGTGGCAAAACTATGCCGCAGTGTGTGCGGAGAAGTACGTAGGTCCAACCCCGACGTCTTGAGGTGCTTTTCCAACATCCGGCCGACGCTGCGGGTCGTGATTCTTCTGCCGAATCGATTCGTGAAAACCGGCGCCTCCCGATTCTGTTGGATGTCATCGGCCAATTTGCGTTTGTCTAGCCAGCTCGTAATCGCTTGGTTGGCGAACGAACCGATGGGCCCTAGTCGTTCCTTTTTGCCTTTTCCGCGAATTCGGACGATTCCTTCGTCGAGATCCAGGTCCCCGTCATTGATGCCCACCAATTCGCTGACACGCATGCCAGCCGAATAGGTGGCTTCCAGCATGGCTCGGTCGCGCAGCCCGGAAGGGGTGGCCGCGGGGGGAGCCTCCAGCAGTCGGCCAATTTCGTCGGTGGACAGGAAGTGCGGCAGATTACGAGCGCGACGTGGATTACGCAGGGGTTTGGCGGGATTGTTGTCGCACAATCCTTCCCGTTGGGCGAATCGAAAAAAGCTGCGTAACGACGCCAGCCTACGAGAGATAGAAGATTTGGCGTAATCCGCCTCGCCCAAAGCGGAGACATATCCACGCAAATCGAAGGTCGTAATTTGTGATGGTTCTGGAACGCCTCCGAAACACTCTTCCAAATACTCGCCGAGCGCTTCGAGATCCTCTCGGTAACTCTTGATCGTCAACTCGGAAGCATTCCGTTCCACCAGCATATAGCGGAGAAATCGTGCTGTCGCAGCATGCATTCAAGTCGATCAATCTGGCGCCACGCCGAAGGTAGGACAAGATTGAGGCCGCGCCGCCTAGCCGTTCTGAGGAAGTTGAAATCGAGCTACGGAAGCTGATTCTTCACTTTGCTCGGCAGTCTGGCGGACCTTTTGGCTTAGTACCGCCGCGTCGTACCAGGTAAAGCTGAGTTGAGGGTTCGACGCGAATCGACCGAGTGTCCGAAGTGCCTCCGCGCGACGTGCGTCGTCGTAGAGAAAAATGTATCGTTCCGAGCCCTTCACGAGCGCTAGTACATTGATGTCCTGATCCACTGCCGGCCGTCTCCTTTTCTGCCTGGCCCAATCGCGCTGCTGGCTCAGATGCGCCAGCCGCGAACCAATACGCCATACTACGTTTCGATTTGGCACGATTCTGGTTGTCTAAGCGTTGATATCGGCCACATACCGTGGCCCACGCCACAACCGTTTATTTAGTTGTGGTCCGAGGCGGGTCAATCTATGCCGATATTGTGCGCTGACACGCATTTACGGCTGAATCCGATAGCAGAGCAGGTAATGAAGACATCAGATCAATCGGTCTAATGACTTCAATCCAATCGGCTCGCGGCAAGCGAACGGCTCGCCGTATTTGACACCAATTCGTCGTCCCCAACACGCAGCTTCCATTTCCAAGCTCTCGATGAAGCTGGGAGGTCCCGGGTCACGCCCCATAATGAACTGGCTTTGATAGCACTCCATGGCCGTGCGTTTGGCCGGCCAATGAGCCGAGATGTCGACGATAAAATCTGGTTGGGGTGCCAATTTGAGATGGACGCAGAAATAGTTGTAGATTCGCTCAGGGTGAAAAGGTTCCCCTTGCATATCTGTTTTTGATAGCTTGGCCCAAAACCTGGCATCCTCGACCAACTTGGTGGCCGCCACATGATCTGGATGAGCGTCTTCCCAGTAAGGCGCGAACAGCCAGCGTGGACGACTCACGCGCACGACCTCAGCCAATTTGCGACGGGCATCTAACGTCGCTTCCAGTTCACGGTTCGGCAGGTCTAGATTTTGCCTCCAGGCAAGGCCCATCGCGGCGGAGGCCGCAGCCGTTTCCTGGGCGCGGATTTCCGGTGATCCGTGCGGTGTTGGCTCGCCGTTGGTCAACTCCAACACACCGACCTGCCAGCCTTCGTGAAGTAGCTTCACAATCGTGCCGCCCATGCCCAACTCGGCGTCGTCCGGGTGCGGGGCAACGACCAATACGTCTAGATCGTATCCTGAGTTGTGATTCATCGATGGTCTCGGTCAATTCCCAATGTAGCGGGCGTAAATCGTCTTCGCTTCCGCTGGATCGTCGGTACCCGCAATCACGGCTCTCCCGTCGAGAAAGACAGTTATTTCGTAACCTTCCACGGACAGTCGCAACAGAAACGGATTCCGACTCACTTCGCCGACGTCCCGCAGCTTTTTTTCAAGCGAGTCGAGAGTCGTCGGCGTGGTCTCCAGGAATGATAACTGGACCGCATTGCGACCACACAGCACCGCGTGATGGCTGCCTCGTTCGCCAGTGAGCCACGGATATTCTCGCGCGTGACAAGTCGGGCAATTAGCCGATTCGAGTAGCGAATCGAGTTGAATCTGTCGAAGCCGATTGTCCCACATCTGAAATAGATTCAATGTGCGGCTGACGTCGGCGAGATGACCGCTCAGAATCTTGATCGCCTCGCTGGCCTGAAACGAAGCGATGACCCCGATGACCGGTCCCAAGATTCCCGCGGTGTCACAGGTGGGCGTCGTGCCTGGCGGCGGTGTGTCTCGCATCAAACAGCGCAGACAACCGGTTTCGCCTGGAACGATTGTCATCGTCTGGCCTTCACCTCCGAGGCACCCACCGTAGATCCAAGGAATCGAGTGCTTGGCCGACGCATCGTTAAGTAAGAATCTCGTCTCAAAATTGTCGGTACCGTCTACAATCACATCGGCGCCATCCAATAGTCCCTCGATCGTTTGATAGTTGACGTCGATAACTCGAGGATCGATCTCGATCGTCGAGTTGACGGCCCGCAATCGGTTGGCCGCGGCAATCGCCTTAGGCAGTCCGTCGCGCACATCCTGCTCGTCGTAAACCACTTGGCGTTGCAGATTGTTAAGTTCGAGAAAGTCGCGGTCCACCAACCGCAACGTGCCGACCCCAGCACGAGCGAGCCAGTTGGCGGAAACCGACCCCAGCGCCCCACAGCCGCACACCAAAGCGGTTGAGCGGCCGATTTGTCGCTGGCCCTCTTCGCCCAACGGCGCATACTGGACTTGCCTGGCATAGCGTGAGAGATCAGTTACGTCAGAACCAGTTTCGTCGGTTGACATGAACAGTTGCGCTGCCTTGGATAGAACGATGGACTCTCTACAATACGTTGATTGTAAACACCGAAGTCCAAGTCGTCAGGGGGACAATTCAAGATCGACTGGCAGGTCGCAAACGCTGAACCAAGAACCAAGAACCAAGAACCAAGAACCAAGAACCAAGAACCAAGAACCAAGAATTGCGAACCGAGAACCCCCTTGTTCGGGGGGAGAATGAAGAAATCACACATAGGGACGTTTGATCAATGCACCTTCGACCGTGGATCGTAATCGTGGCGATTATGGGCTGCAGTGGCGTGGCACTGGGCGCTTACCATGCCCATGGATTGGAAAAGCGGTTGGCTCGTAATTCCGATGACCCAACGGCTGTTCAGAAGCGGTTGGATCAATTCGGTTCTGGTGTCCGGTATCAGATGTATCACAGTGCCGCGATGCTGGGACTGCTGGCCTTGGCTTCGCGGCGACCGACGAAATGGGCAAAGATTTCGGCGGTGTTGTTCATGGTCGGTGTCGTTTTGTTCTCGGGATCGCTATACGCACTGGCTTTAACGCAAATCATGACATTCGCGCATATCGCCCCGTTTGGCGGGCTTACTTTAATGTTGGCGTGGCTGAGCCTGGTCGGTGCCGTGGCGCCGGGAGTGGCTCCCGACGCCATCAGCTCCGACCATTGATCCAACGTTAAATCGCCGCCAGGGACTCGACCTCACGCGACAGTCGCTTTCGCGCGACGTGTAATCGGCGCTTGATCGTGCCCAACGGCGCCTCGAATCGGTCACTCATCTCCCTGAGCGACTGACCATCGACATAAAACGCCTGGAGGGTCTCTCGGTCCAGGTCCCGCAGTCGCTCCAAGCCGGCGCGAACCTGCGCGGCCCGCTCCCGGTCTAATACCAAGGACAGGGGAGTCTGCTCCTCGGCGCAGCGGCCCTCCATCACCTCGTTCTCGGCGGTGATGACGGGTGCCCGTCGAACGGCTCGATTGATCGCCATACGATTGGTGATCGATCGGATCCACGCGCCGAAGCAAGCTGGCTCTCGAAGCTGGACGAGCTTCTCCATCGCCTTGACGAAAACGTCCTGCGTCAGCTCTTGGGCTTCAGCGTAGTTACCCAACCGGCGCAACGCGATCGCCATGACCAGTCCCTGGTACTGCTCGACCAGTGCTCCGAAGGCGGCTCGGTTACCGGCCTGGGCGAGTACGACCAACTGTGCGACGGAAGTCCGTGGAAAATCCTGCTGAAGTGTAGTCGACATCGTCTGTGTCCCAGATTTTTGCCAAACGGCAAAGGCGTTAAAGGCCGAAGTGACGCTCGAAGACTGGTGAAATGAGCATGGAACCGCCCGAATCAACAGCCGGTTGTCAGGAGCTTCTCAGTTGTCGTAGGCCGCGGTTTTCGGACCTACGAGCTCCTGACCAAACGTTCCGCCAGCAAACGGCGTGAACGCGGCCGTGTGGCGGTACCGTCGATCGGTGCCGTGGCACAAATCGGTTGGCGCATCGCCATGACGGCCAGCTGGCGCCAACCATGGTTTATGCAATGCAGATAACCAAGTAGGCGCAGGCTTAGGCCTGCTAGCATGGAGAGGCACGAGCGTTTTCCCATGAGGACGCGTAACACGACGAAATCGCGCGTACTAACCGCATCAAATCGGACGTTGTTGGTCCAGTCGGCGGATCTTGCGATGGCGTGACGCATTTCATTCCTCACTTCGCGCTGGTGCGCATGGAGAGACAGAAAAAACAATTGAACCGGGAACCCTCGGCAGCATCATCTGGCTTGCAACCAGGAAGATCGGCCCGCGGAGGCTTCCCGCAGTAACAGCATACCACTCCGGAGATTTAACTACAAACGATTTCGGCCATTGACTGCCGAAATCCATGACAAATCCCCTCGGGGTTTGCTGATTTGACGCACCGCGGCCAGAAAGGTTCGCGCCGCGAGAAGGATTTTTGCAAAGAATTTCTGTTGGACACTAAGCCGTCAACGGAGGACTGGCTTGCTGCATGGTGCCGTACCAGTGCACCATGGCGGCTTCGGCACAGCCCGCTGGTACGAACGCCGCGAGTGCCCGGCCACGGCGAATCACACCCTTCTCCAACGATTCGGCGAACAACTCGTACCGCACCACTAGCGTCTCGCCCTCACGCGCGATTTGGACTCCGGCGAAATCCGTGGGATGAATGGCCTCACCATACTGCAGCGGTTCATCGCCCATGCGGACAAGACACAGGGGTTGAATGTCGGTCAAATTCAACTGGGTTGGTTCGTTCGAGACCGGTTTCACCGAGGCAAACAGATCGTCGTGTTCGGCGTGCAAATACGACAAGTCCAAAACGGAGGAGAAATGTGAGACCAGCGTCACACGTGGGTCGCTGGAGAGATGATCGGTCTCCATGGAGATGATGACCTCGATCGCCGAGCCATACTGGTCACCATCCAGATATCTCCAATAGACCGCGGGGCGCGCTGATCGCCCCGGCGCCTGCCTATATTCAGCAATTAAGTCGGTGCCGCGGACGTAACACTCGGCGAGCTGTTCACCTTCAGGAAGCGCGGGGGTCGCGGAGATTTGGAGAGGTGAAATTCCCACGAGCCGTTTGCCGGCCGCTTCAATCTCACGCAAACCGAGACTCGGATATTTCAGGTCGATCTTACATGCCAACCGCTCGGTATTGAGCCGGGCGGTCAGTTGATCGTCGATGGTCCATGAAGCAGCAATAGACATGGTGGTTGAGAAATGCGGCCCGACCAAAACGCTAAAAAATCACAGCCCACGAAACAGTTTGTTACGGCACAAGTCGAGCGGCATAAAAAAAACCCCGCCGTTCACGCAAGGTGACGCGGCGGGGCCGGAACAGAGAAGAGGCCATATAAATCGGGCGTGCGACGTAATAAAAAAAATTGATAATTCAGATTGAGCTCCGAATCCTTGGGATAATTTAGGTGTCCATGGTTATCGCGTTTGCACCTGGCTTCTTCTCGCTAATAAATGATACCAACTTTGAACGCGGTGTCCAGTCGAGGAGAAAAAATTGCCCTCGCCGAGTGCCTTCAATACCCTCTACACTGTGTTTCGAGGGTCCTTTTTTTTACCAAATTGCCGAATCTTACCCATTCTAAACTATCCAACCTGGGGCAAGAAAACGTCGTAATGCCTGAACTCATAAACATTTGCGAGCAGGCTGCCCGTTTGGGGGGAGCCGAACTATTGCGCTGGAAAGGCAAATTCTCCGTAACCGAGAAATCCGTCGCGGATTTGGTCACGGAAGCAGATTTTGCTTCTCAACGAGCCATTTATGATCTCCTCACCAGGGAATTCCCGGATCATGGATTCCATGGAGAAGAGGAACTTAGTGTGATGGAAAACACAAAAGCAGACCTGCACAGCGACCATTGCTGGGTCGTCGATCCGCTCGATGGAACCACCAATTACGTCCACGGACTGCCCTATTATTGCGTATCGGTAGCGATGGTTGCCCACGGTAAAACTCAAGTTGCAGCGGTCTATGACCCCGAGCGAGACGAATGTTTTTCGGCCATTGCTGGTGAGAACTCGAAGTGCAATGGGCAGCTAATATTTACCAGCGACGCGGAGAAAGTGAGTGAATCGCTTTTGGTCACGGGCTTCGGACCCAACGCGGCAGGCAAAACGCACGAGATGGACTGGTTCATGCGGGCCTCGACTCAGGCTCAGTCGTTGCGCCGGATGGGCGCCGCGGCCCTGAATCTGGCCTATGTCGCCTGTGGACGGATGGATGGATATTGGCAAACCACGGCTAAGGCTTGGGACGTTGCCGCCGGTGATCTGCTAGTTCGCCAGGCGGGAGGACATGTTACAAGTATCGACGGCAGTCAATTCGACCTGAGGAATCCCAAAATGGTGGCGTCCGCGACACCGGGGCTTAGCCGAGCGATTGTCCAAATGCTAGATGCTTAATTTCGTGTGTTATACGAATCTCTAGCCGGATCCTTTCACACTCTCTGCATTGCATTGCGCGATGGGTTGAGATCACTCGTCAGTTGTCTCTCTCAGGCATCTCTCTCGCGCATCTCTCTCGCGCATTTCTCTTTCTTGCAAGATATTCGACAGCTGGCTGCCCATGATCCCCGCGGGAAGGGCCACGAATCCGATTCCCGCCAGCATGATGAAGGTTGTCAAAATTCGTCCCATGGGTGTGATGGGGTAGACGTCTCCGTAGCCGACCGTGGTTAACGTGACGATCGCCGACCACATCGCCGCTGGGATGCTCGAATACGCCTCCGGTTGCGCTTGATGCTCGGCGTAATACAAGCCCATCGAGGAGATAACGATGACAATGCCCGCCAACATCCCAGTTACGGTCAGTTCGGGCGCGGCCCTTTTCAACGCAACCAATAACGTATCCGCCGCCTGGCTGTATCGTGTTAACTTGAGGACGCGAAAAATGCGCAGGCATCACAGGCTCCGAAGACTTCGCAAGTCGTAACCGGCCTGCAAATAGAAGGGCAAGATGGCCAAAAGATCGATCAAGTTAAAAACCTGAAACGGATAACGTTTTTTGTTGGACGAGGCCCACCAAAACCCGATGTACTCGACCGTAAAAATCCACGTGATCAATCTTTCACACTCGTCAAAATAACTTTGATACTGCGACAGGCCGGGCATTGATTCCAGAATGATGGTCACGATTGATAGCACAATCAGGCCCTGGATGCTGAGAATTAGCCAGCGCGGTGCGTTATCGCGACTTGTATCAGCCATGGGTTTGGGTCTGCAAAACAATAAGTTACCGAAGTTGATGATGACGCAGTTTGCTTTTGGGCGATGTTATTTACATGCCGGAAGCACAGATCATTGAATGGATTCGAGAAAAGTACACAGCTGTCATTCGCGACTTGGACGAGCGGGGGCGTCGGCGATGG
>Ga0310121_10000730_pt1 | contig 35365 bp, 32 predicted proteins | sample CB27_Tmax_986_MG_FD_203504 | JGI IMG/M metagenome (GOLD analysis project Ga0310121, IMG submission 203504) | Marine microbial communities from Western Arctic Ocean, Canada - CB27_Tmax_986 | ecosystem: Environmental > Aquatic > Marine > Oceanic | place: Canada: Western Arctic Ocean | collected...
GCGCTTCACCCTCGGCGATGGCTCCATTCTATTTCTGCCTGGTACTAATGATCACGATCTACCTGGTCCAGGGTCGCAACGAGACGCCTCTCTCGCCAGTCTCTTCGACCGCCGGCTTCGTTGCGGTGCTGGCGATGGTGATGCTCACCTATTCCTTCTTCCTGTTTGCCGTGACCGGCCGTGATATTGGCGAACGGCTCGCGACCAGTACCTACATGTTCCTCATCGCCGGCAGCGCCGTCCTCGGCGCAGTCCATTACAACTATGTGCGGGGGCCATGGGCTGCAAAGGCCTCTGACGGTTCGGTCCGGATGTACCTGCTTGACCTACAGCCGCCCGAGATGGTGCTGATTCTGCTCGCCCTAGCGACGCTGCTCGTCGGCATTGGGTCGTTCATCATCACCAGCGTCCGGCTGAAGGACCTTGAAGAGGCCAAGTATTTTGCGATGATTATGGCGGGGCTGTTGCTGCAGTACCTGGTCCTGCTCTTCAACGCGCTCCGCAACCAGTCCAATATCAAGATGGAACAGGTCGACATCGTCCTGACTGTGATGGCGGGTTTCATCACTTTCCTTGGCGTCTGGCTCTTCTATCGCAAGCGCAAGCTCGAGGAGTCAATGGAGGGGCTCGCCTACTTCGGCATATTCGTAGCCGGAGTCGGGACCCTGTTTGGTTTCAGCGTCATCCCGGTCCTGCTCTCGGAGAAGGACTTTGCAGCCCCCACTACGACTTCGGAATGGGTGCTGCTGGTGGTCCCGCTGCTGCTGGCCGTGACTGGCCTCTGGTATGGCATCCGCTTCGGCGCGCACAAGCTGCGTGACAGGATGGCCGAGCTGGCTCCGTTCGAGGCACCCCGGCAGGATCCGTTCGATTCGACCTACGTGCCGCCGGAGGACCCTGCGCAGACTGAAGTATCGCTCGACGTCGCGATGGACCGGCTGCTGCAGGAATTCCCGGACGCGACGATTGACATCAAGCCGACGGTCGAGGACTCGGGCGGCTTCATCATGGACTGGGATGAAGTCGAGGGAATGCTTGATGAGGTCGACCTGAAGGCGGAAGTGCGCAAGCCCAGGCGGATTCCCTATGATGTGGATTTCGAGGAGCTTTCACGGTATTATTCAACGACTCCCGAGACGGTTAACCAGGTCATCACCCACCTGAAATCAGGCCGCAACATCATGCTTTACGGCGAGCCCGGGACCGGCAAGACTGCGCTGGCCAACCTCCTGCTGATGCAGCTCTGCGGGGTGGATGGTGACGACCCCAACTACACCATCGTCACCGCCAACGCCGAGTGGTCCAACTTCGAGGTCATCGGCGGCATTTCGCCAGATGACAAGGGTGGCTACTACTTCAAGGACGGCTATATTTCCGAGGCGGCGCGCGCCTGTGAGAAATCGATACAGGAGAGCGGCAAGCCACATTACCTTGTGATTGACGAGTTCAACCGTGCCAATATCGACGAAGCGTTCGGCAAGCTCTTTACCGTCTTCGAGTACCGCGACAAGCAGCCGTTGCTAACTGCTAAGGAGACTGGTGGGGCGCCGTTCATGATGCCGCCCGAGTTCCGTATCATCGGCACCATGAACACGCAGGACAAGAATACGCTCTTCAACGTCGGTCACGCGCTAATGCGCCGTTTCGCGTTCGTCGAAATCGGGTTGCCGGTGAAGGAAGACGAATTCCGGCGCATGCCGGAATTCGTCTTCAACAAACTCGAAAAACTGGGCATCGCCCCCGACCGGCCTGATGAGGAAGAGGACTGGTTCGCGGCGGAGAAATTCGATTTCTACGACGAGGATGGTTCGATGTTCGGCGCCTATAACCTGCTCATGGATTTCCTCGAGGAAGAGGAGCTTCCGCCACAGCGCGACGAGGAGGTGCCGCGCGGCGTACGCACTTTCCGCCGCATCGGGCCGGCGATGGTGATTGACTCGATGCTGACGCTCTTCAACTCGCGCGGGCAGTACGACCTCGAGAAGGCGTTGCAGGACGTGATTCGCGCCAACATCATGCCGTCGCTCGAAGGACTTGAGCGTAACGAGCTGCGCTGCCTGCTGCTGAAGTCGGAGCAGGTGCTGGGCGCTGAAGCTGAAATCACTCGTACGCTCGAGAAGATGGTTGATTCACCCGGCATGAGCATCTTCGGCTGATGGCAACACCGCGTGCGACCCTCGAACTGCAGCTGCCCGAAGGGCGCGAGCACCTGCTCGAGGGCGAGACGCTGACGCTGCTGGTGCATGCGCTGAAGCCACTCGAGACGCCCAGCCTCAGGATGGGGAACATCACGCTCGAGAAATTGCCGGCGCTGGCGAGCAACCAGACCCACTCATTGCGGTTCCGGGTGCCCGACTACATCGGCGCCAACCGGCTTGAGTTGTACGAGTCCGGCGACCGCGTCTCGAATCGACTCGAAGTGGTCATCGCCCCCGAAATGCTCGACTATGAGCATTTCCAGGCGTTGCGCGAGCAGCACATTCCGGCTCTGGTGCAGGCGGCGGGAGCCGAGGACCAGAGCGGTGCCGCCTACCCTGGCGCAACCGCTTCCATCGAGGAGGAGAAAATCCTGCTCAACATCTCCCAGCTCCTCGATTTCTCGGAGCGCTTGCTGAAGCTGACGCGGCGCGTCCAGAAGGGCGCCTTCTCTTATCTTATCGAGAAGCAGCGCAAGCACATGAAATCGACGATTCGTGGCGCGGTGCGCTGGGAGAAGACTGCGCTGGTGCGTGCGCAGAAGGGGGTCGAATACGCGACCGTCCACGTTACCGACATCCGCAAGCGGAAATGGCACACGCCGTCGAACCTCCTGCTCGTGAAGTTCCACATCGAGCTCTTCACCGAGGCAGTCTTCTTCCGTGACGAGATGGACCGGCGCGAGCGCGAGCGCAAGGCGTGGGCCGCTATCTACGGGCAGGAAGCTGACCCTGCGTCAGATGAAGTCCGGGAACAGCTGGAGAAGCTGGATGCGGTCTGCCTGCTCCACAAGCAGACGCTGCTGGGCGGGAAGCTCAAGGAATTGCTTGGCGTGGCGCGGCACATCCGCAAGGAGGCACGCGAAATCAACCGCGGAGCGGAGCAGGAAATCCGGCGCCTCAAGAACCGCGCCTACCGTGACTTGCCTCCGCTCTGGCAGGAATTCCTGCGCGACTACCGCTCCTACTACGAAGATACCGTGCTCGTCGAGACGCAGCGCATGGCCGACGTCTACGCGCTCTGGATTGTGTGCGAGATGGCCAGCGGCCTCAGCCTGCGTGCCCACTCGAAGAGCTTGCGCGAGTTTCGTTCGCCGAAGAAGGAGAGCATCCTGCGCTACGATGCCCCCGGCGCGGTGCGCGAGGGGTGGGGTGACTCCATTATGGGCATGCTCTTCCCGGGGGATGAACCGGCAGCGCCATCAACCGGCTCCGGGCAGCCGGAGATTTTCCTGAACTACCGTGGCGTCAACATCTATTTCGAGTGCCAGTATGGCCTGCGGCAGCAGCCGCGTCAGCAGGATATCTACAAGGTGCTGGCGTTTATGAACAACTACCGCATCCCGTGCGGCGGAATTATCTACCCTGGGTCACAACTACGCTTCAGTTGCGACCCCCGCAACCGGCAGGTGCTGGCGTGGATTCCATTCACCTGGACCGAGCAGGCGTACGACGCGGCGCCCCGCTATTTCGCCTTCATTGTCGACCGACTCGCCGCCATCTGGCAGGCGCTCGACGACGGCGATGCCACCGCGGTCGCGCTGGCCGCCGAGAAGCAGGCGTGGGAATATTACGAGGCGATTGCGACGCCGGGTGCTGTTCCGCCCGTGCCGACCGAACCGCTGGTGCCGCTGCCGGACGAGCCCGTTGAGCCGCCCGCCATTCCGTCGGAGATGGTTGCTGAAAAGCAGGATACTGAAGAGGAAGAGCTGTCGCCCGAGGAAGAACTCGAGGAGTCTGCCGGAGAGGAGGCGGAGGAACGCCATGCGGAGCTCGAAGGCGCGCTGGCCGGGGATGCGAGCGTGGCTTCCGGCACGGCGGGCGAGGGCGATTACGCGGTCGGCTCGCGCGGGGATGGCGACTCGGAGGTCGACGCGAAAGCCGAAGAGACGAAGCCCGAGCCGGAAGCAGAAGCGGAAGCGGAGCCAGAATCCGATGCTCCCGATGACGAGGAATCTTCCCCAAAACCGGAATCGCGCACGATTTCCATACAGGACCTGAAGAAAATTGTCGAGCAGAAAGAAACCGACGACTGACTTTAAAAACCGGCTGAATGGGCGCGCATGGCCACGAAGGTCGCCATTAACGGTTTCGGCACCATCGGCAAGCGCGTCGCCGACGCGGTTGCAGCGCAAGTTGACATGGAAATTGTGGGAGTCACCAAGACCGCCCCCAGCTTCGGCTGCGAGCTGGCGGTGCGCCGCGGCTTCCCGCTCTACTGCACTTCGGACGACGCCGGCCGCGTAGCCGCCTTCAGCGAAGGCGGCTACGAATGCGCGGGTGGCCTGTCGGAGCTGCTCGTGGCGGCGGATGTCGTCATCGACTGCTCGCCCGGCAAGATGGGCGCGGAGAATCTCACGAAATACCGTAAGGCGGGCGTGAAGGCAGTTTTCCAGGGTGGTGAACCGCACGCGCTTACCGGCCTTTCCTACAGTTCGAGCGCCAACCACGACGCCAATCTGGGCGCCGACGCGACGCGCGTGGTCTCGTGCAATACCACCGGGCTTTCGCGGACGCTGGTGCCGCTCTGGGAAGCGTGCGGCTCGCTCGCGGTCGAGTGCACTATGATTCGCCGCGCGGCTGACCCCGGCGATTCAGGCAAAGGCCCGATAAACGCTATCAAACCCGTCCTGAAAGTGCCGAGCCACCACGGCCCCGACCTGATGACTGTCCGCCCTGAAATCAGCATCAACTCGTTGGCTGTCGCCGTACCCACCACCATCATGCACGTTCACGCCATCGTCGCCAGGTTCCCGTCAGGCCATGGGCTGACGACCGACGCGGCCGTCGAGCTATTCCGCGCGCAGCCGCGCGTCATCGTGATGCACGGCGGCGACAGCCGGATTACGACCACGGCCGAAGTGATGGAGATGGCGCGCGACATCGGCCGCCGCTGGGGCGACCTGCACGAAATCTTCGTCTGGGAAGACGGCGTCAGCCTGCAGGGCGACCGGCTCTACTATTTCCAGGCCATCCACCAGGAGAGCGACGTCGTCCCGGAGAACGTCGACGCCATCCGCGCGCTGACCGACAGCGAAGCGGACTGGCGTGCGAGCGTCGCGCAGACCGACGCCGCCATCGCCGCGGCGCACGGCAGCGCATAGTATGGCTGACGCAACGGGCCTGCCAATCCTGCGCATGTATACCGGCCCCGGTGGGAAGACCCGCTTTGCGTGGACCGTGCTGCCGCTGGTGCGCAAGACCGGCCTTGGGTCGGTCGGCCTCTTCTCGGAGCTGTTCGTCAACGAGAATATCCTCGATAACGCGGGCGACCTGCGGCTACAGTTCGCTGTCACGCCGCTGCCGAAGAGCGGCGCGGGTGAAGGGCCACAGCTGGCGCACACCGCGCCGCGCAAGCAGCTGGTTCTGACGCTTGCCGGCAGCCTCGAGTTTCGCAGCTGCGACGTCGAAACTTTTGACGAGACGACCAGCGCCACCATTGGCGCCGGAGACATCCTGCTGGCCGAAGACCTCGTCGGCGCCGGCCACGCCTGGCGCTTCGTCCCGGCACGCGACGGCCGCCTGAAACCGTGGCGCCGCTGCTACGTCCACCTCGGCGATGAATACGACCATTTCGTTGCGCTGCTGAAGCCTCAGTAGCCGAGCGCCTGCAGCAGCTGGTCCGGCTCGTCGGTCCCGATGCAGAATTTCGTGCCGTCGGTGTAGGTGATTTTAACCGCGTCCAGCCCGGAGATATTCCACATCCAACTGTGCGTGGTGCGCCGGATGCCCCAGCTATACTAGAACTGGTTGTGCACCGCCGGCCCCGATGATATCGGCGCGGGCGATGCTGCGGCGAATCAGGCCGATGCCGAACACGAGACGCACATGCGAATTATCTCCACGGCAACGCTCAGCCGGAAGAAGAGCAGGATGAGCAGCACCCCGAATGAAACGCTGAAGGTTGCCCAGAACCAGCCGGATGCGCTATACCAGAATGCCGCCTGGCCGAACAGAAACAGCGTGACCAGCACCAGCCATACTGGGGTGCCGGTAATGCGAAAGCATCAACCGCCGCCGACGCGGATGGAGTGGGTGTCGCCAACCACGTCGCGGGTGCGGGGCGACATCAGTTCGATGACCGCCTGCTCGCGGAACTCCGCCAGCGTGCGGCAGCCGGTATTGGCGAGCGCAGCCTTGACCTTGCGCATGTCCTCCTTCAGCCGCGGCTTGAGCCGCCCGCGGAATTCGACCGTCCCTTCCTCGCCTTCGGTGAAGAAACTCTTCGCCGTGGCGTGGCCGTAGCGGTCTAGGTTGCGCGCGCGGGCTGACCCCTCGCCCCAGGTGGCGACCCAGCGCATCTCCGGCTCATGGCTAGTGAGCCGCAGGTTTTCGTCGAACTTCTCCCCGGCAGCCTCCAGGAAGTGGTTGAAGTAGCCCCCCATCATCACCGCGTCCGCCAGCGTCAGCGCGATAATCATGTCGCCCGCCGACCCGACGCCGCCGTCGATGACCAGCGGCACGTAGCGGCCGCCCTCCTCGCGGAACTCCTGTCGGGCGCGGTCAGCTGCGATGAGCGCCGTCAGCGGTGCGCGGCCAGTTGCCTTCTGCCGCTGGGTGGTGCAGATTGAGCCGGATGACATCCCGATTTTGACGATGTCGGCGCCCTGCTCCATCAGGTATCGCGCTCCGTCAGCAGTGATGACGTTGCCGGCGCAAATCGGGACGCCGGTCTTCATCGCGCGGTATGTGGCCAGCACTTCGCCGACGAACTCGCTGTGGGCGTCGGAAGTGTCGATAACTATCATGTCGGCGCCAGCGGTCAGGTTGGCTTCGACCCGTTCCTGCCACCCTTTGTGGGTCGAAATGGCAGCGGCGACCGGGATTTTCTCGACGTCCTTGCGGAATGCCAGCTTCACCAGTCGGTCTTGGTCATCGAGTACGACCAAGTAGCGCCCCTCGCCCAGCAGCTGCTTCGCCTGCTCGACGCTGAGCGACGGGTCGTGGCAGCACTCCATCTCGTTGGGCGCGAGCATCACGCTCCCGACTGGGTCGCCCGGTGGCGCGTCCAGCTCCAGGTAGCGGCCGAAGCTGAAAAGCCCGAGAAAGACGTTGTTGCGGTCGGTGACCGGCAGCTTGGAGTGGCCGTGTCGTTCGACGAGCCGCACCGCCTCGTCAATCGTGGTTTCGCGCCCGATGCAGACCGAATCCTCGACGAATCCCATCTCGTAGCCCTTGATGCGCTCGACGATGGTCGCCTGCTCGGCAATGGGCAGCCGCACCGGCAGCACCCCCAGCCCGCCCTCCTTGCCCAGAGCGAGCGCCATTTCGTAGCTCGTGACCGAAGTCATCGCCGCGCTGAGCAGCGGCAGCCGCAGCCTGAGCCCGGTCAGTTCGGTCACCAGTGAGATGTTGGGCAGCGTGCAGTCAGTCGGTGTCAGCCCGGTCAGCAGTGAAAATTCGCTGAAGGTGCGCCCCGGCTCGCGCACCATCTGCTTGACCATGCCCCCGCTCGGGTGAGTCATAAAAGTAGTTTACGGTCGCCCGTTTCAGGAGCGCGCTTCGCGCTCGCGGACGGTGCGCAGCAACGCTTCGCTGACCGGCGTCGCGACGCCGGTCCGGCGGCCGCGCCGCACGATGGCACCGGTTATTGCGTCGATTTCGGTCGGTCGTCGCGCTTCCAGGTCCTGCAGCATGCTACAGCGGTTTTCGGCGGTGCGCTCCATGATTTCCAGCGCGCGTGCCCACGCGTCGCCTGGCAGTGCGATTTCGAGCGTTGCGGCGACCGCTGTTCCCTCGCGGCAGGCCGCCCGTGCCCGTTCGCGGAGCGCGCCTTCGCGGAGCGCGCCGTTCGGGACGCCTGCCAGTGCGGCGATCGGGTTGATGGCGTTGTTGGCGATGGCCTTGAGCCACAGTTCGCTTTGCAAGTCGCTCGTCAGGCTCGCCTCAATTCCGCCCGCGGCGAAGGCATTGCGCAACCGCCGCAGCGCAGCGGTCGGTGCGCCGACCGCTGCGCCCAGCACCGCGTAGCCGCCGCCAGTGTGGAGTACGCTGCCGTCAGGCCGCAGCGCAGCGCCGAGCCCCGTGACAAAGCCCGCCACGTTTTCGGCGCCGAGCGCCTCCGCCAGCATTTCCACGGCGAGCAGCCCGTTCTGGCACGCGACCACCGGCACGCCCCACGCCTCAAGCCGGGGCAGCAGCGGCTCCAGCTGCCACGACTTGGTGCAGAGCAGCAGCCAGTCGCAGCCTTCGGGCGTCGACTGCACCGCCAGCGCCTCGCGGAACTGCGTCAGCCCCTCCACCTGCAGGCCGCGGTGCAGCCGTTCGGCGTGAGCGCCGTCGGCCACCAGCACGACCTCGGCGCCGCCTTGCGCTAGCCGCGCTGCCAGCACCGAGCCCAGCGAGCCGGCCCCCAGCAGGGCGAGGGTCATGCCGGTGCCTTGCCTGACGGGCCTTCCGGGTCGCGCTTCTCAAGGAGTATTTCGCGCAGCACCGCCATGCGTTCCGGCGGCAGCGCCAGCAGCGGCGCGTGCCAGGTCATCCCGGCCGGCGGCGCGACCATACGCTGCGCGTCCCACCCGACTACCACTCCGAGCGCCTTGCGGCGAAGCGCCAGCTGCGGCAGCTCCTCCAGCGGCGTGGCGGGATGGCTGCGCAGTCGCGGATGCCAGCGCTCGAGCGCCGCCCGTTCGGCAGCGGGGAGCTGCGCCTGTTCGACCAGCTCGAGCGTACAGCCGCGCTTGGCGAGCAGCCAGCCCGCGACCAGATCGCGCCAGTTTTCGGCGTGGACCAGCACCTTACCCTGCGTGTGTAGCGGCAGTCCCCCGACCGCCGGTAGCACCTCGCGGAACAGGAACGCGCGCTTGTCGCGCACTTCGGCGTGCAGCGCGTGGTCGGGCGCGGAGAGATTGACCTTCAGGTCGGGCCGCGCCGCCAGCACAGCCGCGCCAAGGTCGGCGCCGAGCTGTTGCGACGTGAAACTGTGCGAACCGGTGCGGCGCGGACGAATCGCGAAGCTGGTGCCCTGTGGCAACTCAGCACCCCACTCGGCCGCCGCCTCCCCAAGCAGCTCCAGCTCGGCCGGCAGCTCCTCTACCGGCGAGAGCGAGACGATGCCGAAGGTGCGTGCCAGCACGCCGGCTACAGAATCTCCGTCAGGCGATGCCGCAGTCGCGGCCTCAACAGGCGCTGCGCCGCTGTCGGCGATGTGCGCGAAAAAGCGTCCGCGCATGCGCTCGATGCGCGCCTCGATGCCGGCCAGCGCCAGCCGCTGGAGCAGGTTGTCGGCCAGTTTCTGCTCGTAGCGTCGCCGCGTTCCGGGCGCCTTGAGTCCGAGCTCGCCGTAGCGCAGCAGGAACAGGCTCACGCCAGCGAAGCCAGCACGCAGTCAACAATCTCGCCAGCGTGGCCCACGTAACGCGCGGGGTCGAGCGCCGCGTCAACTGCATCGGCAGTCATGAGCTTCGCGATTTCCGGCTCGGCCAGCAGCAGCTTGCGGAAGCTGCCCTCACCAGCCGCGGCCTGCATGGAAACTTGCCGCACCAGTTCGTGCGCTGCCTGCCGGCTCATGCCAGCGCGCGCCAGCGCCAGCAGCACCGCCTCGGCCATGGGCAATCCGCCCGCCGCGGTAAGGTTGGCGGCGATGCGCTCCGGGTTGGGTTGCACATTGCGAAAGACACCTGCGGCCTTGCAGAGCATCTCGTCGATAAGTATATAAAAATGGGGCAGCAGCATTCGCTCGCTGCTCGAGTTGGCCAAATCACGCTCGTGCCACTGCAAGTTGTTCTCCAGAGCAGGCGCCGCGAACGAGCGCACCATCCGCGCCAGCCCACCCAGGTTTTCACTAGTGATGGGGTTCTGCTTCTGCGCCATTGTTGAAGAACCGACCTGTTTGGCGGCGTCGAACGCCTCGGCCGCTTCGCCGATGTCGCTGCGCTGTAAGTTCCGAATTTCAAGCGTGAATTTCTCGATACTAGTGGCAAGGTTACCGCCCCACTGCACCAGCTCTGCCAGCCGGTCGCGCCCCAGGATTTGCGTTGTTGCCAGCGGCGTGTTGAGTGAGAGCCGCGCCATAACGCGGGCCTGCAACTCGAGCGTGTGCGGGTGCAGCGCGGCGCCACTGCCGGTCGCGCCGAGCAGCTTGCCGGTCTCGAGCCGTGGCCGTAGCTCGCCGAGTCGCTCGCGCTGCCGGGCCGCCTCGGCGGTGAAGACCGCCATTTTCAGTCCGAAAGTAACCGGCGTCGCCCACTGGCCGTGGGTGCGCCCCAGCATTACCAGGTCGCGGTGCTCGCGCGCCTGTCCCGCTAGCGCGGTGATGAGCCTTTCGAGGCCGTCGGCGACCAGCGCCAGCGCGTCGCGGTGCTGCAGCGCGCGGGCGGTATCGACGATGTCGTAGCTGGTCGCGCCGAAGTGCACCGACCCGCCCGCGTCGCCCGCCTGCTCTGCGAGGGCTTTCGCGACCGCCATGATGTCGTGCCTGATTTCCGCCTCGATGGCTTCGACGCGGTCGCGCTTGACCTTCGGAATCGCCTTGCGGATTGCCGTACCGTGTCCTTTCGGAATCAGTTCCAGCGCTTCCTGCTCCTCGGCGAGGGTCGCCTCGACCTCGAGCAACGCTTGCAGGTATGCGTCGGCGCCGAAGATGGCGCGCATCTCGTCACGGCCGTAGCGGTAGTCGAGTACGCAGGTGGGGTCCACGCTGGCGCACAGCCCCTCATCTTAAAGCCCTCCTCTCGCCAGAAACCTTTATCACCCCGCCATGGAGGGTATGGTGTATGCGACGGAACCTGCCCTCCCTGCTGGCTGCGCTGTTGCTCGGAGCTGCGATGCTGCTACTGCTCGCACCCCCGGCCGCTGCATTCCACGATGATGTTGACCTGGAGCCATATAACCTGACTATCAATCCCGAGGCGCCAGTCGTGCGCGAGGTGTTCAGCGGCACGTTCTACGTGCGCAATAACGGGATTGAGCCGGCGACCAACGTCACCATCCTGGTGTTCAATTCCACCTCGGCCTGTGAAATTGACGATGGATGCGGCGTGGTCTACGATGAAAACGAGGGGGTGCTGGGTGGCGGCAAGTCCATCACAGTCGAGTTCGATTGGTTTGATGGCGCTGAAGGCGACCGCACATTCTCGGTCTATATCGACTGGAATAATGATGTCGCCGAGACCGATGAAGAGAACAATGACCTTTTCTTCGACTTCCATATTTTCAGCGAACCAACCGCAGAGCTGGAGTTCATTGAGGGTTCTACGTTCATCGCCACACCACCTGATCCGGCCGAAGGCGATGTGGTGGCCCTGCTGGTGCTGTTCCAGAACAGTGGCCGCGCCGACGCTGCACAGTTCTATGTCACCTTTCAAGATATCCTCGACGGCAACACGAGCACCATTGAAACTCTCGAAGTGAGTAACGCATGGGCCGAAAGCCCGGCGCAGGTGAATATCACTTGGCGGCCTGAAGCAGTGGGCAACCACACCGTGCGCGTTATTCTTGATTCACAGGATGACTTGGAAGAGGCGGACGAGGATAATAATGTCTTTGACTTTAGTATTTACGTCCACCCGCACACCCCTGAACTGACGCTGGACCTTAGCTACGGTCTGGTGGCTGACCCGCTTGACGAGTGGCTGGACGACGTGTTCCAGAACCACGCCATCAACATCTCGGCACTGGTGCTCAATGTAGATGTCGTCGAGGCAGCTTCCGACGTGCGAGTCCGTTTCTGGGACCAGCCTGAGAATGGCAGCGCAATTGAAATTGCTGACTTCATCATCCCAGCAGTCAGCAATGCGACTGAAATAGGCTTCAACCAGGTTCCCGGCCGCGCGGAAGCGTGGGTCGTCTGGGACTTGAACAGTGGGACCTCAATTGTTGGCAACCATACAATCATCATCGAGGTGGACCCGTTAAATGCAATCGATGAGTGGAACGACGAGGATAACCGCCACAGCTTCAACGTCACCGTACGCGAGCCGCGACCCGACTTGGAGGTGACGACCATCGCGGTGGCGGGAGAGCCGGCGCGCGGCATCCCTTCGGAGGTGACAGTGACGCTCTTCAATGGTGGTGCGATAGCGGTTTCGAGCGCTTACATCGAATTGCGGGTGGACGGCCGGATGATCAGCAGCTGGAATGTCACGTTGCAGGAGGGCGCGTCAGTCGACCTGCGTTACGACTATACCTGGGCCGAGTCCAACCCTTCCGTAATGGGTTATGCGGACCCCGAAAAGCAGGTTGAAGAACTGGATGAGTCCAATAACTATAGGTCAATCTTGGTCCCGATTGCGACGCCGCGTCACGATCTCGCCGTGATTGGCATTTCCCATAGTGAGGAAGCGTTCACAGGTCAGCGGGTTGAACTGCGGGTCAAACTACAGAACCACTTAGCACTGGTTGAGGAGTTCCGGATCAGACTCTACTTGGACGGAGCAGACGCGCCCGAGCTATTGGCCCCATCACAGGAGCTCTACTATGTCAGTGGCTACGGACTGGAATACAACGAATCGCGTGAGGTCTCAATCTGGTGGTATGACACACACGGTGAGGGGTGGCACAACCTGTCTGTCACGGCAGAGGTCGTGGATTACACTTACCCCGACGAGAACGAGACTAACAACCACTTTACGACACCATTCTATCTCAAACGTATCCAGTACCAGCTCTCACTGGAGATGGAGCCATTGCCCGAGAAAATCCGGCTGAACGAAACCATAAGGGTGATAGTCCACGCCTTCAATTTTGGTCAGGATATCCTCTCGGCAGGAGCCGAGGTAGATGTGTGGGGTAACAACGCCAGCTGTGGTGACCCTAGCATCCAGCGCACGCGCGAACTGGACCGCGCCACCGGCGAGGGCATCCTCGAATTCTTCTGCACTCCCAACGCCAGCGGCCTCTACATCATTGTGGCGATGGTCGACCCCGACAACATCCACGACGAACCCAACGAGGACGATAACTTCGCAACGGGCGTCGTGAATGTCACCAACGAGGAATTCACGCCCGTCACCCCGCCAGTTATCCAGGATGACTCGTTCATCACGCAACCCATTGTCTGGGTACCGCTGGCAATGCTGGCGGTTATTGGCGCCGGTATGTTCGCCTATTATCGCTTGCGCGGTGACGACGACTTCCTCCCCGGCACCCGTGGGCAGTCCGAGGGCAGCGCTCCGGAACAGGGGTCCGGTGCGGCAACTTTCCGTTACGACGCAGAGTCGGGCATAACCTATGACGCCGAGACCGGCGAGGTCATCAGCGAGAAGAAGGATTAGTAAACATCGCGCAGGTAGCGCTTCTCTTCCCTCATCAGCGTGCGGTTGACGTAGTGGTCCGCCTCCTTCTCGGAGAGGCCGCCGTGTTCCTGCGCGATGTCGTTGAGCGCCTGATGGACGTCCTTGGCCATGTAGTCCTTGTCGCCGCAGACGTAGAAGTACGCTCCGCTCTCAAGCCAATCCCAGATTTCGGCGCCCGCCTGCTGGAGGCGGTGTTGGACGTAGATTTTCTCGGCCTGGTCGCGTGAGAAGGCGGTGTCGAGCCGCGCTAGCACGCCAGATTCCTGCCAAGCGCGGAACTCCGCTTTGTAGAAGAAAGTAGTTTTCTCGAACCACTCGCCGAATATGAGCCAGTTGCGGCCGGTCGCGCCGTCGAGTTCGCGCTGCTCCAAAAAGGCGCGGAAGGGCGCGATGCCGGTGCCGGGGCCGACCATGATGACGTCGCAGCTGCCGTCCTCGGGGATGACAAACTCGCGCGTCGGCTGGATGAAGACCGGCACTTCGGTTTCGCCTACGGTGACGCGGTCGGCGATGAAGCCGGTCGCAAGCCCGGCACGGTCGCGCTTGAAGTTGTGGTAGCGCACGACTGCGATGGTCAGGTGCACCTCGCCCGGGTGGGCGCCGGGAGCGGAAGCGATGGAGTAGAGTCGGGGCGTAATGCCGCCCACAGATTGGGCAAATTCCTGCGCGCTGAAGCTCACGTCCGGGTATTCGTTAAGGATATCGATGTAGTCGCGGACGTTCAGGTATTGATCGAGCGCGGTGCGGTCCGCCAGCAGCTGTTCGAGCCCCTGCTGGTCGCCTGACGGGAGTTTCGCCATCAGCGGCTTCAGGAACTTGCGGTTGGCGCGGTGGATGGTCAGGTGGCTTTCCAGGGCTTCGCGGAAGCTCATTTCGCCCTTGCGCTTCAGCTCGACTGTCTCGTCGCCGCTGGCGCCCAGTTTTGCGAGCAGCGCGTCGATGAGTGCGGGGTCGTTAAACGGGAAGAGCCCGAGTGAGTCGCCCGCCTTGTATTCGAGTCCGCTTCCCGTAATATCAACGACGTAGTGGGAGGTTTCCTTGACGTCGTCGCGGGCCAGGCTCCGGGCTTCCTTGATGATCGCGGGGAACGGGTTCTTGCGGCCGTATTCCATCTTCAGCTCTTGCGTGGCGGGTGCGGCGTGCTGCTCGCCTTGCGGCGTGCGTGCGCTTTCTTGCGGCTGGGGCGCACCTTCTCGGCGCCCTTGCCCTTGCGGCGCAGCCCACGGCTCTTCTTGCCGGCTGATGTCAGGCTGCGGTGGACGCGGCCCTTGTGCGCGCGGCCGCAAATCCAGTTAATCTTGGGGTCGGCCATGATGACTGGGTGGTGCGGGTCGACCATGATAATCTCGAACCACTTGTAGCGGCCGTCCTCGACTACCCAGTAGGAGTTGAGAATTTCGAGATTGGGGAATTTGCGCGCGGTGCGCTCCTCGGCAATCGACTGTAGCGACTTGGAAACGGTAATCTTGGCGATGCCGGTGCGCTTGGCACGGCGGCCGCCCTTGATGGCGGGCTTGCGCATGCTCCCGCGGCGGATGCGCGTGCGCGCCATCACGAAGCCCTGCTTGGCGCGGAAGCCCAGCTTACGCGCCCGGTCGAGCCGCGTCGGTCGCTCGATGCGCTCGACAGCTCGCTCGCGCCGGAATGTGAGCAGCCGCTCGCGCTGCATGGCCTTGATGGAATCCCCCGGGCGGTTCCACGCGTCCCCAATGTATGAGTATACTGATTTCGACATCGCGATATCCTCGCTTCACGGGTTCAGCCGGAGCCACATTCCCGTGTCGCGCCGACCGCCCCCTGATTATAAAGCTTCAGGCTAGTGCCCGTTCGATGGCTGCGATTTGCTTCATAGTTAATCCCGCTTCCGGCATGGGACGCACCGGCCGCCATCTGGAAGAACTGCGGCGGCAGGCGGCCGACCTCGATGGCGAATGGCTCATTACCGAACGTCCCGGCCATGCGACTGAACTGGCGGCCGCTGCCACCGGCTGCGAAATCGTGGTGGCGGTAGGTGGCGACGGCACGGTGCACGAAATTGTCAATGGCTTGATGCAGCATTCCGCTGCCAAGCGGCCGGCGCTGGCGGTCATCCCGAGCGGCACCGGCAACGATTTTGTTTTCGGCTCGCGCGCCCCCCCGAGCGCCAAACGCGCGCTGGCGGCGCTGCTGCACAACGGCGCTCGCAAGCGGTTCGATCTGGCGCACCTGCGCGGGGCGGGACGCGACGAGTATGTCTGCAATACGGCCGGAATCGGCTTCGACGCGACCGTCAATATGCAGAGCCGCTACGTGATGCTGCGCGACTTCCCGAAATACCTCATCGCTACGTTGTGGACGATTATCTACTACTTTGCGGCGCCCCGCATGGCGCTGCGCTGGGAAGGTGGCCGTGCGGTTTACCGCGTGATGATGCTGGTAGTCGGTAACGGCCCGCGCGAGGGGGGCGGCTTCCTGACGACGCCCGACTCGCAGATGGATGACGGCATCCTTGATTTCCTGATTGCCGGCCAGGTCGACCGACTACAGATGCTGGCGCTGCTGCCGCAAGTGCTTACCGGCACCCATCTCGGCAACCCGGCGGTGCGGCTCGTCTCGACCACGCGGCTAGCGCTGGCGTCCGAGAGCGACCTCTGCGTCCAGGCTGACGGCGAGTTCTACTGCCTCCCCGGCGACGGGGTGCGGCGGCTTGACGTGCAGGTGGTGCCGGGGGCGCTGGAGTTAGTTGTCGAGCAGGAGTAGTGGGCTGGCGCGGATGTCAGGTAGTTCGTCGCGCCCGAGCGGCGCGAAGTATGCGCGTAGCGCCGCGATGTGCTCGCCGAGCGCGAGCCCCATGTAGCGGTCGCGGCCGAGCGACGCGAGCAGCTCCAGACCGGCTGGCGCGAGCGACTTCGCGCCGGCGATGTCCTTCCCGGTAAGCATGGCCAGCCGCACTTTCAGCAGCGCTGCCGAGATTTTAATCATGCCCTGCAGGAAGCGGTGCGGCGCACTGCGGCGGGGTACTGCGTGCCAGAGTGCTTCCCACGCTTCGTGCGATTCCCAGTAGAAATGGGCGTTGCACAGGTCGACGCCGTAGCACCAGCCGTCGAGCGTGCGCCATTCCTCCGGCTGCCACGGCGGGTGAGGCTCGTCGTCGGTGCCGTAGCTGTGGCCATGCGGGTTCGCCTGTGGGTGTGGGTGCAGCCCCGGCAGGTAGCGGTAGGGCGGCAGCGGCTGCGTCGAGTAGCGCTGTGCATCCCGCTCCAGCTCCGGCTCATTCCGCGCCATGCGCATACGGGGGCAGGGGTAGCCATATTTGTCAGCCCCTGTAGTGGCCGCGGATGGACTTGGCTGAGTTGCTGCAGGATTGCGGTGCGGTGCAGTTTGGCGATTTCAAACTCACATCGGGTCGCCGCTCGAAATTCTACGTCAACCTAAAGCTGGCCGCGACCCGGCCGCAGATACTGGACTGCATCGCGAGCGAGATGCAGCAGCTGCTCCCTAACGAGACGGAAGTCATTGCCGGGATGGAGCTGGGCGCGGTGCCGCTGGCGGTTGCGCTTTCGCTGAAGACGGGGCTGCCATACGTCATGATTCGCAAAGGTGATAGGGCCCACGGCACCGGCAACCGCATCGAGGGCGAACTGCTAGGGAATGTTATCGTAGTCGAGGATGTTGCCACCAGCGGCGGCTCGCTGGTTGACGCAGTCGAGGTCATCCGCCGTGCGGGCGGCACTGTCGAGCGCGCTATTGTCGTGGTCGACCGCGAGGAGGGTGCCAACGAGGCGCTGCGTACGGTCGATATCGAGCTGCTCCCGCTGGTCCGCATCGGGAGCCTGTTGCGGGAAGAGTGATGACTCGCGTCCTGGTCGTTGGTTCCGGCGCGCGCGAGCACGCGATTACCCGCGCACTCTGCCAGTCGGGAGCCAGCGTCAGCTGTTTCGCATCCAACCTGAACCCCGGTATCATGGCGCTTACTGCTGGCTTTGAGTTGGGCGAGCTGGCTGCACCGCAGGCGGTGGTCGGCTACGCCACCCGGCAGCGGGCGGAACTGGCAGTCATCGGCCCCGAGGCGCCGCTCGCCGCGGGGGTTGCCGACGCGCTGCGGGTTGCCGGCATCGCGACTGTCGGCCCCGACCGCAAGCTGGCGCGAATCGAGACTTCCAAGGCGTTCGCGCGCGACCTGCTGGTGCGGCACGGGATTCCCGGCTGCCCGCACTACCGCACTTTCGACGCGCTGGAGGGAGTCGCCGACTGGCTGGAGGAGCTGGGTGACGGCTACGTCGTCAAGTATGATGGCCTTGCCGGCGGCAAGGGCGTAAAGGTATCGAGCGACCATCTCCACTCCCATGCTGAGGCGCTGGATTACTGCCGCGAACTGGTCGAGCGCGGCGGCCGCTTTGTGGTTGAAGAAAAGCTCATCGGCGAGGAGTTTTCGCTGATGAGCTTTTGCGACGGCGAGACGCTGCGCCACATGCCAGCGGTGCAGGACCACAAACGCGCGTTGGAGGGCGACCGCGGCCCCAATACTGGCGGAATGGGTTCTTACAGTGACGCCAATTACAGTCTGACGTTTCTCAACGACGATGACATAAGTTCCGCGCAGGAGATTAACGAAGCCACTGCGGCCGCGCTGCGCAAGGAGTGCGGCACGGGCTTCCGCGGCTTCCTGTATGGTGGGTTCATTGCCACTGCAAATGGTCCCAAGCTCATCGAATACAACGCCCGGCTAGGCGACCCTGAGGCGCTCAACGTGCTTGAAATCCTACAAAGCGATTTCCTGGAAATCTGTAACGGTATGGCGACCGGCACACTCGCCGGTTACGAAATTACGTTCCGCCCCGAGGCGACGGTCTGCAAGTATGTCGTCCCCGAAGGTTACGGCGCGCAGCCGCGGCGCGACTGCACGCTCGTCATCGATGTGGAGCGGCTCGCCGCCAGCGGTGCTTCGCTATTCTACGCAGCGGTCAACCAGCCGCCCGGCGGCACGCTCGAGACGACCAGTTCGCGCGCGGTCGCAGTCGTCGGCAGTGGTGCGACGCTCGCCACCGCGGAAGCGCAGTGCGAGGCTGGCCTGAAGGGCGTGAGCGGCCGTGGGCTGCACGTGCGGCACGACATCGCCACGCCGCCACTACTCGCGCAGAGGGTGGCGCACATGTGCCAGCTGCGAGGCAGACGCGTGGCGCCCATGGTGGAGGCCTGATGCTCGAAGCGCTCATTTTCCTGGCGGTGGGGCTGTTCCTGCTGCTGCGCGGTGCTGACAGGTTTATCGACAGCGCTATCGGGCTGGCGCGCAAGTGGGGGGTCTCGATGCACGTCATCGGTGTGACGCTGGTCGCCTTTGCTACCAGCCTGCCGGAAGTGCTGGTTTCGCTGTTGGCCGGGACGCGCGGGCACGACGCGCTGGCGCTCGGGAACATCATCGGCTCTAACATGTCCAACCTGGGACTGGTGCTCGCCTGCGCCTGCCTGCTTTGCTGGTATCGCTACGGCCAGCGCATCCTGCCGGTGGCCGGTGCCGTTACTGACGGACAGGTGATGCTGGCATTCGCCTTCCTGCTCTATGGCGTTGCGCTCGACGGTAGCGTCTCACGCAACGAGGGGGCGTTCCTGCTGCTGCTCTACCTGGCCTACATAGTGTGGCTGCTCCGCCGCCCCAGTCCTGGTGGTGCTGGCCCGGAGGGCGACGGGAGCTTGCCGAAGCTGGCGCTCGGAGTGGCCGGACTTCTGCTCGGGGCGCACCTGACCATCGAGGGGGCGGTCTCGATTGCAGAGTGGGCTGGCATTTCCGAACTGGTGATTGGCCTGACGGTGGTCGCGTTTGGCACTTCGCTGCCGGAGCTGGCCGGTTCGCTGAGCGCGGCGCGTAAGGGGTTCCACGATATCGCGGTCGCCAATGTGATTGGCTCCAACATCGCCAACATCGGGCTGGTCCTGGGGCTGCTGGCGCTGGTGGCGCCCGTCCCAGTCGGCGGCTACATCATCACGGTCACGCTGCCGCTGCTGCTGCTGGCGACACTCGCCGCGATGGGGCTGGTGCGGCTGCCGATGGGGCGCGCCGCCGGATTTATCCTGGCTGGATTCTTTCTGCTGTTCCTGTTCGAGCTACTGGCGATGCTGTAGGCAGAGGCTCTTTAGCCGGGCGAGCTTGCCGAGCCATGCTCCCGCTGGCCGAGTTTCGCGTGCTAGACCACAACGCCGTTGCGCTTGACACCGACCTGGGCGAGCTGATGGAAACTGCCGGAAAGGCGGTCGCCAACGCGCTGCGCGAGCGGTTCCCGCACGCGCAGCGCATTATCGTGGCGTGCGGCAGCGGCAACAACGGTGGCGACGGTTTTGTCACGGCGCGGCTGCTGGCAGATGCGGGGCTCGAGGTCTCGGTCGTGCTGGCGGGCGAGCCGCGCTCTGCGATTTCACTGCGAGCGCGCGACCGCTGGAAGGGCGAGGTACATCCGTCGCAGGCGCTCGCGAAGCTGCTCTCGGGCGCGGATGTGGCGGTCGACGCGCTGCTCGGGTCGGGACTGCACGGTGAACTGCGCGAGCCGTACGGCGAAATGGTCGCCGCGCTCAACGGAGGCCCACCGGTCGTGGCGATGGACGTCCCGTCCGGACTGGGGCTGCCGGGCGCGGTCGTGCCAAAGCTGACCGTGACGTTCCACGCGCTGAAGAAGGGCATGGACGCTGCCAGTTGCGGCGAAATCATCGTCGCAGATATCGGCTTTTCCCCGGAGGCGGAGCGCTACACGGGGCCGGGCGAGCTGCAGCTGCTGCCGCCCGTCGTCGCCAACGCGCGTAAGGGGCAGAACGGCGTCGTCGCCTTCGTCGGTGGCGGCCCCTACACCGGCGCGCCGTCGCTCGCCGCCATCGGGGCCTACCGTATGGGCGCCGACCTGGTGCCGATGTTCGTGCCCGAAAGCGCTGCGAGCATCGTCGCGAAGCATGCCCCCGAGTTGATAGTTCATTCGCTCCCGGGCGCCCATTTCGCGCCGGGACACGTCGCAACAGTGCTCGAGGTGGAAGCGAAAGCTAACGTGCTGCTGGTCGGCCCCGGGCTGGGCCGCGACCCTGAAACGGTCGCGGCAGTCGACGTGCTGCTGCGACAATGGCGGAAGCCGCGCGTGGTTGACGCTGACGCGCTGTTCGGCCTTCAGGCGTCGGCAGCGCAAAATGCGCTGCTAACACCGCACGCGGGCGAGCTGGCGCGGCTCGCGAAGGCAGTTGGTATCGACGCTGATGAGCGCGAATCCACGGTCACGGCGGTCGCGCGCGCTTACGGAGCCACGGTGCTCGCCAAGGGACCAGAAGACATCATCACCGACGGCTCCCGGACGCGGCGCAACCGCACCGGCCACCCCCGGTTGGCGGTCGGCGGTACCGGCGACGTACTGGCGGGGATGTGCGCCGCGGCGATGGCGCGTGGCCTGACGGGGTTCCAGGCGGCACGCGTCGCGGCGTGGCTACTCGGCACCGCCGGCGAGCGCGCTGCAGAGGTGCACGGCGCGGGATTCCTGGCGACCGAAGTGGCGGTGCAGGTTCCGCTAGTGATTAGAGAAGTCCTGGGTTAGCGCCGCCGTCGTGCTGCAAACCCGAGTCCTGTGAGCACACCCAGTATACCCGGTCCTGGCAGGCTGCTTTCGCTATCAGAGGATTGGGATGTGGGTGCTGCTTCACCCACATTCAGCATTTGCTCTTCGCTCTGGAAGCTGCCGTGGCCGGTATAGACCTCGATGCTGTAGCTGTAGCTGCCGCCTTCGGCCAGGGTTACTTCAGCGTTCCAGCCCTGCGCACTCTGGGCCATCGGGAGCCGTTGTCCCGCCACCAGCAGGTAGACCGTGAGCGGGTCTGGATAATCCACGAAGGCACGTATCTCGACCGGGCTTCCAGCCTGCGCGCCTGCCACGGGCAGGAGTGCGATGCGTCCGCTGTTCTCGACATTCAAGGTGCGGTAAAGAATATCGTGGTTGCCGAGCAGGTCCCGCCCCTCGATTTCGAGCAGCCATCCCCCGTCGCTGGCGAGGGTCGAATCCCAGGTGAACTCGCTTGCGCCGGCCGGCAGGCTGGTCCAGTCGCTGCCGCCAATTCGGTACTGCAGGGCCTCGATACCAGCATAATCACTGGACGCGAAGGTGATAGTTACCTCCGCCGTTACCGGGTCGGGGAAGGGGTCAATCAGGATTACAGGAGCGGTATTGTCGCACTCGAACTGCATGAAAACTTCGGTGGTATAGTCCAGCTCGTCAATGGCGTGCACCAGCAGGGTATGCATCCCGTCGGCCAGGGCCGCGGTGATGACCCGGAAATTTCCGTCGTCCGCGCTGTGCCAGCTCCCACCATCAACCTGGTACCCGATGGTGGCAATCCCATCCGGGTCCGAGGCCGCTACCACCACGTCGAGCGGACCAGTGAATAGCGTGTCAGGCACGCCGTTGACTTCCAGCGCCGGGTAGGTGACGTCGCCCTCGTTCTGGACGTCCAGTTCGAGGCTGTCCGTGGCTTCATTGCCGTAGTCATCAAGGGCCCGTACCTCCAGTGTGTGGAGGCCATTGCTGCCCCCAGCCTCCTCGGTGTTCCACTCCACTTCCCAGCGGTCGTCTCCAGTATAGGTCATCTGGCGCCAGGTGCCTTCTCCAACGCGGTACTCGACTTTTGCGACCGCACTATTGTCCGATGCGCTGGCGGCAAGGGCCACAAGTCCCGTGACCTCGCTGTCCGCAGCTGGTTCCAGCCACGTCACGATCGGGGGCTCGCTGTCGTTCAGGATTTCGAGGCTTCCCGCCAGCTCGAGCGTGGTGCCGGCTGTGTCAGTAATGCGCAGCACCAGTTCGTGCTGTCCGTTTCCGTAAGCGGTCGTATCAAGCATCAGGTCGAATTCGTCCGTGCCGTTGGCGAGCTGCCACTCGCCGCCATTGACGCTGTACTCTACCGCGGCAATTGCGCTTCGGGGCTGGCTGGCGCTGCCCGGCAGACTGACGGTGTCGCTCAGGTTTCCTGTCGGGAACTCAAAGCTGGTTTGTGGCGGGATGGCGAAAGCGGTCTGCAATGCATAGTCATCAGCAGAGGCAGACTCATCGTTAAAGAAGGAAACGAAAATGTTCAGGTTATCATAGCTGATATCAGAGAAGTCGTTACCGTCGGAATCGTTGTGATCACCCCCGATCCAGATAGTTTCGAGTACAACTTCCTCGTGGGGGTCCAGCTCCACCTGCTGGTCAAAGGCGTAGTCGAGGAAGCCAAAGTGGTACGGGTTACCGTCGTAGTTGTCGTAGCGCGAGACTGGTTCGACAATGTACGCCCTGATGTAGCCATTGAAAGTAGGATTGCCAAAGCCGGCGTCCTCGTTCCAGATAATATACACCTGTACCCCTATCCGGTCATCACCCAGGTGCTGCATTGCGATGCGCAGCGAGATGTCGGTGTCACTGCGGCCGCCGCTGCTGTCAATGGCTTCTTCATAGTTGGAAGTGTCAGACTGGCCTCCTTCGACCTTCTCGTCGCCACCGTCAAAATAGACTGTGGGGTAGCCGGCGAAGTCGGGATAGTCACCGGTGCGGTCGTCCGCCTTGTCGTTCTTGTCGGTAATCAGCGCCACGAAAAAGAACTGGTCGTGGTAGTAAGGGTCATCCGGGAATTGCGACTTGGGTTGCCAGACCTTGTTCAGGTTCTCGGCCGCGCTTGGGCAGTAGACACACCAGGTGGCGGTGAACTCCTCGCCGATGACGGCGTGGGTAAAGTCTTCCACCGGCCGTTCCGCCGCGCTTCCCGGCAGCAGCAGCATCGCGAAGCCGGCAAGCAGGCAGGCCAGAACGGCGTGGCGCATACTGATGGGGCACCGGGAACTATATAAAAGTCATTCGAGGCCCGCAATCGCACGTGTGGCGGCGACGGGGTCGTCGGTGCCGAAGATGGCGCTGCCGGATACCAGGATGTCGGCTCCCGCCTCGCACAGCGCGGCGGCGTTCTCGCACGTCACCCCGCCGTCGACCTCAATCAGCGCGTCCGGCGCCGCTTTGCGCAGCGCGCGGATGCGGTCGTAAGTGCCTTCGTCGAACACCTGCCCGCAGAAGCCGGGCTCGACCGACATCGGCAGCAGCAGCTCCGCCGCCTCGAGCCAGGGGTCCAGCGCGCTGAGTGGGGTTGAGGGGCGGATTGCGACTCCCGCCTTCAGCCCTCGCGCATGGATGGCGTCGATTGACGCCGCTGTATCATTCGCCTCGGCGTGGACGGTGATGATATCGGCTCCCGCGTCAGCAAACGACTCGATGAAGTTGAGTGGGTCAGTAACCATCAGGTGTACGTCCAGGGGAGCGATGCCTCGTAGCGCGGCGATGGTGTCAGGCCCCATAGTCAGGTTCGGCACGAAGTGACCGTCCATGACGTCCATGTGCAGGTAGCCGCTGTGCGGCGCGACCAGCTCTGCCAGCTCGCGCAGACGGCCGAAGTCCGCGCCCAGCATCGAGGGGGCGACAACCGCCACGCTACCACATCCGAGTTATGGTATCAACGATGACGCGCTCCGAAACGTCAGACCGCCACTTCTGGACCACCTGCACAAACTTGTGGACCTGCGACGACTCGGTACGCCACCAGCGGTCGTAGAATCCCTCGAGCGCGTCAAGTTCGTGGAGGATGATGCGCTTCTGCGCGTCGCTCAGCTGCCCCGCCATGCGTGTCTTGTCGGTTTCCTTCGCCAGCCTCCGCTGGAGCTTATGCAGCACCGCCACCCAGAACCCGCGCGGCCGCGCCTCCTCACCGCCCTGGTTGCGGATGATGCCGGTGTTCAGGCACCAGTCGTGCTTCGCGTCCTGCGTATTCTCATCGGTGTAGGTCGGCAGCCAGATCTTGTCGAGCGGATGGCACGGCTCGTGTTCCGGCCGCTCCTCTTCCTCGCCCTCCACCGCCTCGGCCGCGCTCTCCGCGTCGGGGTCGGCGACTGGCTCCCGCTCACCGGGACTGGCGGAAGGCTGCGGTTTGGAGCTCGCCACGCGGCTCGCGACGGCCCCCCGTAAATAAACGCTCCGCGGGCCGTGAACTTTAAGAGCGGCACACAATGCGCCCTCGCCTGCGCGTAACGGGAGTGTGGTGTAACTCGGCATCATTGCGGGCTCCAGTTATGCAGGAATGATGGCAATAGGTCTGCTGAACAGTGATGAATGACTGGAGCGCTGACCTGCACGCCACCATAGGTGAGACCCGCCGATCTGGGTTCAAATCCCAGCGCTCCCACCAGCGCGCAGGCTTCCTCTTCCGGCGTCTGTCGACCACAAATTCATATATTGCCTTGGCGTTTCACAGGCATGTCGACTCCAAGTGATATGGCATATGCCATCAAGCAGAACGAAATTGACTACGATGTAAGCGACCTCGTCATGATGCAGGTTCAACTGCTTAATCGGGATAACGAGGGCAGGGTCATGGTTGAAAAAATATCAGTAGATTATTCATCTGCTTCAGCCGGAAAATATTATATTCCTGGCGTAGCGATGAAATTTGGAGAGCATCCCGAAGAAGCAGGTCATCGTATCCTGACTGAGGAGCTGGAAATCAAAGATCGCGAAATAAAATTAATCGGTTCGCAATCACACTGGAATGACGAGAAAAATCACTGGTATCTTCTATTTCACTTCGAGACAACGGAGCCACTTAGCGAATCCGAGATGGCAAATCCATGTGAGGGAATCGATGAGTTACTTTACCTGAATTTAGAAGATGGTACTAAGGAAAATGCAACGCAGGGACTTCTGGATATCAGGGAAGCGATGCGTAAACCGGGCATGACATACGTGTAGATGTCTGAACATCAATTCCTGTGTCCCAGAGGCTGCGGGTCATTACGTCCGAACAGATGGCAGAAATACAGGCATTACCATTGCAAGAAGTGCAAGGGGGTTAAGCTTGAGGTTGATGAAATTCAAGCTATGGGATTCGGAAGTAAAAAGTTGAAAAAAAATACATTGGAAAACATTTTGCATCGTGGTACTCCGTGTTCACTCAACTGTCCTAATTGTACAAGGAACATGGTCGAAATTGCCTTAACTTACGATGAAAAAAGGGTTAAGGAATTGATACGTTCCCCCTCCCTTCTTCATCTGCCCATGCTTATTCCGGGTGTCGACATTGTATATGGTCCAATTATACTTCTATACGCGGCATCCCTAGACGTTCTTGGCAAAAAGAATGTTAAAACTGTAACTATAGATGGCTGTCAATATTGTAGCACTTTCTGGTTTGACAAGGATGAATTACAACTTTTGACAATGTACAAAACACACAAATAGGTGATTATGGGTCTTCTTCGAGGAATGTCTAGTATTTTTAAAATAGTGTTGTTTTTGATAGGTATTCTTTTCATACTAATTGCTTTGATGGTTTTGGGCACTTGTACTTTGTCAGATCCTCCTCAATGTGGTACTATACTGGATGCAGCTCCCTTCTTTTCTGTGTCGATTATTTCATTTATTTTAGCTTACTCCTTGGGAAAAAAAGAGGAATCTGAAGTTACCGATGAAGAATAACCTCCCCTGGCGCCTTTGTTAAATTTAATGCTGTGGCTCAGGTACTTTCAGGTGGTTTGAGAATCGAGTATATCGCAAAGGCGGCCCATATTCCGCCCAGGACAGCAAAAGGCCATTCTCCAGTCACATAGGCCCTGACGGTCAACAGGGCTTCCCCAATTGCCATCAGTATCAGATATGTCAGAGATCTACTAGAGATAATTCCTCTTGTTTCTGCTGAAAAGGCGGCTAGAACAATTACCATCCCGGCGTATGCTCCAATCATTGTAGGTTCCATTTAATCTCCAGGTTCTCCAAACAGACTGATAAAAGAAATTGTTGGTGTCGATATTTCGACGGCTCTAACAGTGCCTTTTCAATCTCCTAACGATAATAATTGGTCATGGAATGCCAAGTCAAGTGCAACCAGTGCTAATAGAAATCCAAGGATATAATTGCTACGACGAGCTTTAATTTGATCAGACAGATATTGTCGCAGGAAGACACCCAAAGTGGCCCATGTAGATAGTGCAGCTATACCTACCATAGTAGCTCCTAACAACAGTCCTAATTTCACAGAATATGCTTCTCCGAGCCGGGATGCATAAACGGTCATCAGGATGATGTAATACAGTATAACTTTTCCATTGATAAATTGAAGGACGAAACCGCTTGTGAATTGTGTAGGACTTTCCAGCGCTTCGGTATTCTCAGTATAGCTTCCAGGGTCTTCGTTCATAATCCTGTATGATAAATACAGGAGGTAAATACAACAAATATATTTCATCTGCTCCAGAAATTCTTCTTGTTCTTTTATAAATTCAACACTTACGCTGGTAAAGAATCCTACAAGAAAGAATCCAGAGATCATCCCACTGATTAATGGAATGGTCTTTGCCCATCCATATCGCGTTCCGTTTATGGAGCAAAGTATGTTATTCGGTCCCGGGGAAAAACTCAGGAAAACCATGTAACTTAGAATGATTATGTATTCAGATAAATTCCCCATATTTAACCCTCCGAATAGAATATCAGTTCTAGGATAAATATGATTATCCACCAGATTAGGTCGCCAATGGCCCTGACCCAGGGATGATCACTATTCTCAATAATGCCTCCTGGAAGAAATAGTAAAGCTAAGATACAGGTTAGTACGAACGTAAAGGCCAACGCCGCTTTTCTGAGGGGTGTGTTTGGTAGAAACGTATGGCTTTCTTTGATATCGAAGGCTTCATGCAGCACATCATCATAAAATTCCCGAACAGCTTTGAATAGTATGTGATCCCACACAAATATGTAAAAAGCTATAAGCACAATACTCAGAAGAATGAGTAAATCCAACATGCCCAAGAACCAAGCAATTCCAAGTATGGCTGCTGTAATGGGTATTACTTTGATTAGTTCGTAATGGCCTGATGCAAAACGATCATTCTTTTTTATGACAAATTTCAGGAACCTGAAGGGGATTTTGGGTTTAACTCTAATTTTGGTAGGATCTCCATATATCTTTCCTTCATGTGGTTCATCATCGTAGGGCCAGCCCCACTGGGACATATTCTCGATTTCGAATTTAAGTTTGCATTTTGGACATGTAGCAGGCAGGACTCTATTCCATAGGAACGCGCCGAAATTCTCTTCTCCCATTCCTTTGTGGCCGCATTCTGGACATTCAAGGTCTGCCCATCCTGGATGGTCGTAGACATCATTAATCAATAGGGCAGCCCCAAAACTCCAGCTTAGGAAACCGGTGATAAAAGTCCAAACAGCAAGAACAAAAATCAGGCTAAATAATGTTCCACAGGCACTACCTTCAAGCTGTGTATCACACGGTTCTCCTGTAACATATGCATCGTTCTGAATTATAAGAAAGGAGCCCCAAGAATATATTAGTAAAAATATAAGAATTGCTAATCTTATCTGGCCAAATGGGCGTAATTTAGCGTATGGTTCCCAAGTTCCAAAATAAGGATTTACAGCTAATTTGCTATCACATATTTTACATCTTTTTCCTTTTCCTATTTCTTCGCGATCGGCAGTGTCACACTTTAGACAAAAGTTCTTTTTCTTGCGTCTGGCCATGACATGACTCTTCCCTCAGTCCAGCCCTGAGAATGAGTACAGGTGTGTTGATAGAATGACTAAGGCTATCACGGCCATGACCATAGGATACATCTTGAACATGAAGTAGTCCTTATCCTCAACAGGTTCTCCAAGAATGGTCATCCCCTCCTCTGCTCCTTCGTCCCTTAGACGGTAATAACTGAACGCGAGGGCGAACCAGACGAAAAGTGAAATGACCATATTCTGCACGAATGCAGCCTTGGTTGCGTCAAGCGTAGCGGCTGCCCATTCACTGTCATCAAAGAATATGAAACCGAATACGTTATTGATTGCAAAGGCCCCCAAACCGAACATGCTTACGTGCGCGATTGGCCATTTTCCTGCAGGGCCTGTACGCAGTATATTGATCGCAAAGAGAACATATGGTATGATTAGGGCGCCAATGACCTTTACGATTATTGGATTAGGAGCGGTTGGCTCATCTGCATAATAGTTTCCTTCGTAATTACCAAACGCAGGCAAGGCGCCGTCGGTTCTACCGAGATAACTTTCTGCGAAAAACACGTTATTGATTATGAAAAAGACGCCTACCACCGCAGCTACGGCCAACAGACCAGTGGACACTGTGTCCTTGACCTGAATTCCGTTGAAACCGAACTGAAGGCCTTCATTCACACCTTCTTCTATCAGGAAATAATATGCTGCACCATAAAGCAGAGTTCCGAGTATAGTAGCAATTATGGGGTTATTGCTTGGCGCTTCATAATCTCCTGTAATTACCAGTACAAGGGTTAAAACCGCGAAACCGACAAGGCCCGGAAGCATCAGGCTCCACTTTCCCCGGGCTCCCTCATTCAGTATTAACAGATTGCCCATAAAGAGACCGAACATAAGATAGCCTGCGGCATTGAGGAATCCGGCACCTCTACCATAGGATGCATGACCTTCGGCTGCACCGCTGGTCAATATGGATGTGCAGTCAGTGCCGTTTATGACATGGCAATCCGCGAAGAGTATGAAATTCGCGGAGTAGACTAGCATTATGAGTGACGACAGGCCTAGGCAGACCTTAGCCGGCATTCCTTTTACGCCATCGAACATATTCGCGACTTGGAGAGTCATACTTAATTGTTTCCCATACGTTGTTGGATTTAAATCGGTCTTCCACTAACTCCACGTGCCTGATGGCAACGGATGTCTGAAATGTCAGTAAAGAAAATCAATTTAAAAGATAAATTATTAAAGTTCTCCGAACACTGGTCTCCGCGAATAATCGCGGAAATGAATGACTACCAGTTCAAGCTTGCAAAAATCAAGGGTGAGTTTGTCTGGCACGACCACAAAGATACAGACGAAGTTTTCATCGTAATTGAAGGCACGATGAGTATTGAGTTCCGGGATGGGATTGTAGACCTAGGTGAAGGGGAATTGTGCGTGGTTCCCAAGGGTGTTGAACACAAGCCTTATGCAGAAAATGAATGCAAGATTATGCTTGTAGAGCCCCGAGGAGTCGTAAACACGGGTGACGCAGAGAGTGAGTTCACTGCTTCAAACGAGGCCTGGGCGTAGTTCCTATTTTTCCAGGAATTTCCAGATCAGCCAGAAGCGTAGCAGCGCCGACCCGGAGCAGACGATAGCGAAGGTGTAAGCCATCCAGGTGATGAGGTATTCGCCCTCAATCGGCGCGACAAAAAAGAACTGGATGACCGGCACCGCCATCAGCAGCACCAGCCGGTCGGCACGCCCCAGCAGCCCGCTGTAGACGCGGCCGGCTCCCACGGCCTGCGCCTGCGTCCCCATGTAGGAGAGCAGCAGCACGCCCAGTAGCGCGGCAAATCCGGCGCGCTCGTTAACAAGCGGCCCCAGCGCGATGCCGCCGAGGATGATGACGTCGGCGACACGGTCGAGCGTGTGGTCGACGAGGTCGCCCCGCTTTGAGGCGAGGTCACGGATGCGGGCGACGATGCCGTCAAGCGCGTCAAGAAGGGCGGTGAGGAACACCAGCCCCGCTGCGAACAGTAGCCAGACCGAACCGGCCTCCGCCTGCGAGAAGCAGTAGCCGGCTCCGATGGCAGTCGCCAGCGAGAGCAGGCTGATGCCCATCGGGTCGAGCGGGAAGTTGCGTGCCAGTGGCGTCAGCAGGCGCGTGCCGATTTCGCGGAAGTTGTCAGCGACCATTAGTACCATCCCAGTATGGCTTCGCTGAAGTCAATTCGCCCCGGCTGATAATCTTTCGCGCCCGCCAGGATGGCCGCCAGCGCCGCCACGCTGGCGGCTGCTAACTGCCCGGTGGTGTCCAGTTCGTGGACTTTTGTTCCGGTCTCGAGCGCCTCGGCAGTGATGATACCCAGCGCCTCCGCCTCGAGGTTCTCGCGCAGCTTCGCCTCCGCGTAACCGCGAGCGCCGAGCCGCTCGCGCAGCTCGTCGGGGTGGCAGCGCAGGACGACAACGGTCTCGCACAGCCCCAGCCGGTGCGACAGGTGCCCCTCGATGACCGCCTCCGGGCTGGCGTCGCGGGCGATCGCGGCTGCCATTCGCGTCAAGTCGATTTGCCACTCGCCACCGTCGTCGCGGCCGTCGCTGGACGCTTTGTAGTAGTTGGAGAGCTCCAGCCGCGGGCGGTCGAGCAGTCGCGCCAGCGTGGTCTTGCCGGTTCCCGGAGTTCCCGTGAGAGCCAGCGGGCTCAATCGCCGCTTTCCTTTGCGGCAGCCGCCTTCGCGTCGGCTTTCGCCTTGGCCTTGGCGCGGGTATTGCGCTGTTTGGCGGTGAATCCGGTCACGGCCTCGAGGAACTTGTTGAAGCGCTTGTGGGTGTCGGTCGCCACTTCGAGCGAGGCGGTGGTGTCGAGCTGCGAATCGAGCTCAATCTCGGATTTACTGACCATCCTCACCGTCACCTGCTGTAGCGCGCCGTATGAGGCGACATGCCAGTCACCCTTGTCGCTGACGCCGTCGAAAACCTTGGCCAGCCTCTTCCGCAGGCCGCCTTTTTCGAGCGTCTTGCCGTGCCCGCGCTTCACCTCGTAGCTGCGCATCTTCCCGCGACCGGGAGGGGGTATTTGTGCTTTAATCCTCGGACAGCGTCTTGCGCGCCTCTTCGACAACCTGCTGGTAGAGGTCGCGGACGAAGGTGACCTCGTTGACGACGACATCCAGCACTGACTGCACCGGTCGCAGCGGGGTCGTCGCCAGCTTCAGCGGCGTGTCGAGGTAGCCGAGCGTCGCCGCCAGCTTCTCGAGCGAGCGCGCCACTGACTCGAACGAGCCGACGATGGATTCCATTGACGTCGAAAGCCCGACGAGGTGCTCGTCGAGGCTGCCCGCAGTCGCGTCAAACGACTCGAGCCGGCCGTTGAGCGAGCGCAACGTCTCGTTCATGCTCTCGAGCAGCTCGGTCAGCTCACCCAGGTGCTGCAGGCCAAGGACCATCGACTGGCAAGGTTCGGCGTGGTAAAAGGCTGTTTGCCTTCAGAGTTTCAGCTCGCCGCGTTCCATCTGGCGCATCAGCTGCTTCTGCATGCGACGGTTGCCACCGAGCGACGACATCATCTTGCGGCTCTTGTTGTAGTAGGCGAGCAGCTCACGCACTTCCTGCACGTCGGCGCCCGCGCCGGCGGCGATGCGCTGGAGCCGGGAGCGCTTGATGAGCTTCGGGTTTTCCATTTCTTCCGGGGTCATCGAGTTCATCAGCACCTTGAACCGCTCCAGTTTTTTTTGCGTTACGTCGGCCTGGTTGCCTTTCATCATTGACGCCATGCCGGGAATCATCTCCATCACTTTCCCCAGCGGCCCCATCTGGGCCAGCGCCTCCATCTGCTCGCGCATCTCGACCAAGCTGAACTTGCCCGAGAGCAGCCGCTTCGCCGTTTCTTCGGCCTTGTCGGCGTCCATGACTTCCTCAGCGCGCTCGAGCAGCGACTGCAAGTCGCCCATCCCGAGCAGCCGTGAGATGAACCTGTCCGGCTCGAGCCGCTCCAGCGCATCGAGCATCTCGCCAGTCCCGACGAACATTACCGGCGCTTGTGTCTCCGCAACCGCCGAGAGCGCGCCGCCGCCCTTCGCGGAGCCGTCGAGCTTGGTCAGCACCACTCCCGTCACGCCGACCGCCTCGTGGAACGCCGCCGCCTGCGGCCCCGCTTGCTGGCCGACCGTGGCATCGAGTACCAGCAGGATTTCGTCCGGCTGGATGACCTTGGCAACCGCCTTCATCTCGTCAATCAGGTCGGTGTCGAGCGCGTGCCGTCCGGCGGTGTCGTAAATCTGTACTTTAAGGTCGGCGTGCGCCTTGAGCCCGGCATTAGCGGCAGCGACCGCGTCGCTGCCGCCGCCCGCCACCGGGACGTTCAGCTGTGTCGCCAGCTGCGAGAGCTGCTCGAACGCCGCCGGCCGGTGGACATCCGCCCCCGTAAGGCCGACGGAGAGCCCCTTGCGCTGGAACCATTTAGCCAGCTTCCCGGCGGTAGTCGTCTTGCCCTGCCCGTAAAGTCCCACGAGCATGATTTTCTGCGCTCTCGGTTTCAGGTCGCGCGGCTTTCCCAGCGCGCCGACCATCTCACTGTGGACGATGCGCACGACGTGTTCGCGCGCGGTCATCCCTGCCGGCGCTTTCTCATCCAGCGCGCGGCTCTCGATGCGCTTGCTCAGCTCCAGCGCCAGCTTGACGTTGACATCAGCCTGCAACAGCGCCCGCTGGATGTCGCGGACCAGCTCCTTGATGAGCTCAGGTGAGATGTGGCTCGCGCCCGCTATCTTACGCAGTGTAGCGCGAAGGGCGGAGCCGAGGCTGTCGAGGACCATGAGGGGGGCGCGACCTCGAGCCGGTTTTAAGGAGTGGGGTCGCGCAGCGCATACGTCAGCCGCTGTTTTCCGCTGCCCTTGTTATCGCGCTTGATGAACTCGACTTCACCGATTTCTCCCAGTGAGCGGACATGCGTGCCGGCGCAGGGGCAGATATCGAGGTTTCCGATGGAGATGACGCGGAGGCGCCTGATCGAGGCTGGTAGCAGCGAGAGGTTGGAGCGTACCAGCGGGTCCTGCTCCAGCTCGGAGCGGTCGGCCTCGGTGATGGTGACCGGAATATCCTTCGCCAGGTAGCGGTTCGCTTCGGCCTCAACTTCGGAGAGCTGCGCGGGGGAGAGCCGCAGCGGCTGGAAATCGATGCGCGCCTTGTCGGCGTAGAGCTGGTTGCCGACCGTTCGCGCGCCGTGGAGCTGGTCTACCACCGCCGAGACGAGGTGCTGCGAGGTGTGCATCTTCATGTGCGCGTAGCGTCGTTCCCAGTCAATGCTGCCTTCGACGGTCGTGCCGATCTCCGGCAGGTCGCCCTCGACCATGTGGCGCAGGCGATTGCGCTTGCGCACGTCCTCGACGCTGGCTTCGCCGCCCTCCCATTGCAGCCGGCCCATATCGGCCGGCTGCCCGCCGCCAGACGGGTAGAACGCCGTGCGGTCCAGCTCGACGATCCCCGGGTGGACTGCCTCGACCATCGCCGAGAACTGGCGCGTGTAGGTGCCCTCGAAAGAGGCCATGTGCAGTTGCTCAGTCACAGTCGCGCCAGCGCGTGAAGTTTAAAATGGCGTTGGAGCAGTGGGTCGAGGCCACGCATGTACTCTCAACGCTTGTTTTCACTCCTGCTCGCCGCACTGATGGTGCTGAACATCCCGGCCATGGGCGAGACCACTACGCAATACTACCGCGACGACGCGTACACCGACAGCGTAAGCCTCGACCTCGCCAGCGGCGAGGAGGATGCGCTGACTAGCCTGCTCTTCCCGCGGGCGGAGGTGCTCGAGGCTGCGCTTACCATCAGCGGCGGCCCCGATAACGACGGCGAGTACGCCAGCGACATCGAGGTCACGGTGCGCAGCACCACCTGGAAGTACAGTGGCAAGGGGTACGGCGAACTGGGGCGGCAGCAACTCTTCGCCAGCGGTGGCAGCAGCGCCAGCGCCAGCTTCCCCTCCGCCGGCGACGCGACCATTGAGCTGCTCCTGCCAGCCAACGCCACCGTCACCGACGCGACCGTGGACGTTAGCGGACTGTCCTACGGCTCGGGTGTGCTCGACGAGTTTCGCCTCGCTTCGGAGAATACCAACGGCGGCTCGATCAGCTACTCCCCGCACGTTGTCAGCGACGGCGACGACCTCTTCGTGACGTGGCGGGATACGGGCAACCTCAGCGATGACAATTACGAAAATATCCTCTTCCGCAGCTACACCGGCGGAAGCTGGAACGACGCCATCGTGCTCAACGGCAGTGGCGTTGGCAGCACCCCCATCCTCACCTCCCCGAAGCTGGCGCGAGACGGTTCGACCCTCTACGCCGCGTGGGTTTCGAACTCGCTCTTAACATCCCGCTCCCAGGAAATCCACATGCGTGTTTCGACCACCAGCGGTAGCAGTTGGTCGGACATTAAGTCGGTCAACCTTGGCGAGAACGAGTCGCCCTCCAGCCTCGACCTCGCGGCGACCGACGGCTACGTCTACGTCGCGTTCGCCGACATCAGCAATAACAGCGGAAGCGGGAGCGACTCCGACGTCTTCATCGTTTCCTCGAACGACGCCGGAGATTCCTGGAATACGCCAGTGCTGGTTTCCTCGGTAAGTGACTCGCCCAGCATTAACCCCGCCATGGCTGTCAGCGGCAGCAACGTCCACATAGTCTGGCTCGAGTATGATGGTGACAATCTGTACTACACGCTCCAGTATCGCAGCTCCAGCAATCGCGGCGCCACTTTCGGCACCCAGCAGCAGCTGAGTTCAGTTGACCGGAACGTCGTCGCCACATCTATTGCTGCCGACAGTTCGAATCGTATCGTCGTGGCGTGGAACGAATACGATGCTGTGACTGGTACCGACCCAGCTTTCAAAGCGCGTGCTTCGAGCAACGGCGGTACCAACTTCGGCACCGAAACCACCCTCTCAACATCCGAGGATTACAACGTCGCCTTCGCAACCGTAGCTGCCGACGGTAACGGCGGCTTCTTCGCCAGCTGGCGCCGTACCACTGGTGATGGCTACAAGCCCTACCATATCGTCATCAGCGACTCGAGTAACGGCGGCTCGACCTGGAGCACGCCAGAGGAGGTCGACAACGACGTGGTCGTGGACTTCCGCGCCTCGCCGTGGGTTACCGCCGACGGGGATGACGTCGCCGTGGTCTGGTCTGACCGTGACAGCACCACGTCTGCCTCGAACGACCAGGATATCTTTTTCACCGCCTCGGGCAACGGCGGCGATAGCTGGTCGACCGTCGCAGATATTTCCGAGCACTACTACGAGGCTGACTCCTGGATGCCGGCGCTGGCGACTTCCGGCGACTGGCTCTACCTCACCTACTGGGATGGCGGTGACCTGCACCAGAGCACCGACAGCAACGGCAACGACGCGCACGGTACCGACGGTGATATA
>Ga0310121_10000731_pt1 | contig 35325 bp, 30 predicted proteins | sample CB27_Tmax_986_MG_FD_203504 | JGI IMG/M metagenome (GOLD analysis project Ga0310121, IMG submission 203504) | Marine microbial communities from Western Arctic Ocean, Canada - CB27_Tmax_986 | ecosystem: Environmental > Aquatic > Marine > Oceanic | place: Canada: Western Arctic Ocean | collected...
GACACACGTATCGAATCGACGCCATGGAAAAAACTCCATCACTTGTGAGAACACCAACTTGCCTGCGTGCATAGCCCCTGATGCCTCCGAAATGAGACATTATCGGCCATGTCGAATTCAAATCGATGCAGGTCATGATTTTCCGTAAAGTGATAGAAAACAATAACTTATAATCCTCCAACGCGAAAACGTTGGGACACTACTGGCATAATAATAAAGTCAATTCACGCAAATAATACGGAGCCCAGGGGAATTTTGGAGGTGTGGAAAAGCCGATTTTGCAAAATTCTCACCACAAGATTGTTGACAAAGCGGGTATTTGGGAACATACTCAATCTCAATGGGCACTCCGAGTCAGACAAATGGGCACTCCGAGTCAGACAAACGTCCGGCGCTGCCGCCCGGTTTTTAGACTTGGCTTGTTAGGTTTCGAGTTGGGGCGGGCGGTGCACGTTTTTTGAGCTTAGTAATCTCTACGAAGGGGTTGTTTATGAGTTGTTCCAAAACTCTGATACGGACCGCGGTTCTCCTGCTAATTTTGCCCGTCGCCTCAGCGGTGGGCGTCGTGGTCATCGACGAAGATTTTTCAGACGACGATGGTGGCTGCGTCTGGACCGCCAACTATGGTTGTGCTCCTCAGAATGTCGGCAAGGCTGGCCAGTGGTTACCAAGTGGGCATGTACCTGGTGGTGGTACCCACACCGCGAACATTGACAACGACTGGTCCCCCAACACCCAGAGCCAGGTTAACCAGCCCAACACGGGCGACGGCTGGAGTGGTCTGCCAACGCTTGGCTTTAATGCAACGCTCAACCGTGTGGGAGCCGACACGGGTGTGGTTGGTGTGTTCAACATGGACGGGATCCTCAAGTTTCAAACGGCCGACGGTACCGATCGTCCGGCCGTCACGGGCGAACTGATCCGTGGCTCATTTCGAATTTTCAGGCAAAACGGCAACTTCGGGTTTGGCTTTACCAACGATATTGCCGAGCTTCAGGCCTTCCAGGCCACCATGCCGACCTGGGATGTTGGGAGTTCGCCGATCATGATGCCCACTCCGTACACGACAGGGAATTGGGAAAGTGAGACCCTTAACCCCAATTACGATCCGGCTTACCGAGGCTTTAGCTCGAATGTGACTGGCCATATTTCACTCAACAATGGGGGGAACAGGGTATTCATCAACGCACCGATTGATATGGACGATGATGGTGTTGTCGATTTTGGAAGCCTCGCTCCAAAAGTAGATCCGGAAAACATGGTTGGGCGGCTGAACACTTCCACGCCTTCAACGATCCGCTTTGAATACACAGTCGGCAACGCTGCGTATGACCTGCTGCAAATCGACCAGGGCAATGGCTGGGAAGATATCGTCCAGTGCAATTCACTCGACTGCCAGGCTGACCCTGGGGGAGCTTGGGGCGCCATGGTACCTGATCCGGGTGGTCCTATGCCGGTAGGCCATGTTTTTGAGTCAATCGAGGCGATGTTCATCACGGTTGGTAACTTCCAACTTACAGAGGGATGGGCCGACGATTTCTTTGTCGAGATCCCGTCGCCGATGGCTGGCGACTATAACGAAAACGGTGTTGTCGACGCGGCCGATTACACGGTCTACCAGGACAGCGTCGGAGAAGTGGTCGATTTCCCGAATCGCGATTCAAGCCTGCTGGGTACACCGGTGGGTGCGGACGACTATGCGGCTTGGAAGAATAGTTTCGGAGCCGCCGGCAGCGGTTCCGGAGCCGCCGTTCCGGAACCTGGCACCGGCGGGTTGTTGCTTTTGGTGTTCGGGCTGGCGGCTATTTCGCGGGGTTTTAGGCGAGTGGTTTTAGGTGAAGGGTGAAAGAGTCGTCTTGACTGCGCAGCGCAGGTGTAGGGATGCAGGAAGTGAAACAGAAGAAGTCAGTAGGTTAGAGGAGTTTTTGAATCGTTACTACCGAGGGACGTTACCTCAGCAACGGTATCCGTTGAGTGACATGTAATTAAGTGTTTTTCGAAGGGCTGCGTAGGCCCGTCTCGTAACTTTAAGGGAGGTTGTTCTGATGAAATGTAAATTGTTATGGATTGGGGTAATGGCAGTAGCAGCATTTGTATTGCCTGTGGGGCTGGTGAATGCTCAGAATGTTGTAGTTTTCGACGAGGATTTTTCGGACGATGACGCTGGCGGATGGAAGGACAATTCGGGTCATGTCCCTGCCAGCAATGGCAAGGCTGGCACATGGGTGATGGATAATTACACCGAAGCCAATGGGACGACCGCGTATGATGACTCCGACTGGAGTCCGCTCGTACAAGGCCAGGTTGGCGCTGCCGGTGGTAGTGGTGCTCCCAGTTTGGACCTGATGTTCAGCTTGAATCGCACTGGTGCCGACACCGGGTCGACGGGCGTGTTCAACATGGGCGGAATTCAAAAATTCACGAAGGCCGACGGTACTCCTCGTCCGGCTGTGACTGGCGACAAAATTGTTGGTTCCTTCAGGGCTCACCGGCAGTCGGGTAGCATGGGCTTTGGTTTTACCGACAACATTGCCGAGTACCAGGCTTTCCAGGCAACCATGCCGAAGTGGAAAACTGATACACATGGCAGCAGTCCCATTTCGTTTCCCACGCCTTACACCTCGGGTGGCTGGGAGGATCCGGCTAAAAATTCAAATTACGACGCGAATTATCGTGGCTTTAGCCCCAATGTTACCGGATATATTGGACTTCTAAGCGGGTCCAATGGTGTCAACACGGCTGCCGCGGTGGACATGGACGACAACGGTGTGGTTGATTTCGGCAGGGCTGCACCAAAAAGCGAGGCCCACCTTGCTAGTGGACTGGTTAGCTTTGAATTGACCGTTGGTAATTCCGACTATGACCTGCTTCAAATCGATGGGGTCGACGTCTTGCAGTGCAACACAGCAGCCTGCCAGGACACCGGTGGATCGCCGACAACTCTAAATCCGGGCGGTCCCATGCCGGTTGGAAAAGTCTTGGGCTCGGTCGAAGCCATGTTCATGACAGTTGGTAATCACCAACTTTCGGAGTTTTGGGTAGACGACATTCACATTGAAATCGTTCCTATTCCCGAGCCGACGTCAGCGGTCCTGCTGCTGCTTGGAGTGGTTGGTGCTTGCATTCGCCGTCAACGTAGCTAAACAGATCCGAGTGGTCTGAGTTTTAAAAGTGACTGGTTTTCATAACGTCCCTCCGCATCGCGATGCGACGCGGAGGGACGTTTTACAATAGATAATCTCAGCGGTGGTTTCGGACTACCGCTACCGAGAGGACTGCAGCAGAGGTCAACGCAATGCCTGGGCTTATACGCCTATCATTGATCATTTCCCGTTGGTGGGTGGTTCCACTTTGCCTGCTGGGAATCGCTTGGCCCTGCGATCCGCTGGCGTGGGCCCAAACGACCGTCGTCATCGACGAGGACTTTTCAGACGATGACGGAGGCTGTTCGTGGACGGACAATTTTGGCTGTGTTCCCCAGAACACCGCCAAGGCGGGCCAATGGCTCCTCAGTGGCCACGTGGTGACCGGTGGTAATGCGGACAACGACTGGAGGCCTTTGGTTCAGAGTGACATTGGCCAGCCTGCCGGGGGAAGTGGCACGCCGAGCCTCGACTATTTTGCGTCGCTCAACCGCACCGGAAGCGACACTGGCCAGGTCGGCGTGTTCAACATGGATGGGATCATTAAGTTTCAGACGGCTGCCGGGGTTGATTATCCGGCCGTTACCGGTAACAAGATCGTCGGCTCATTTCGAGTGTTCACTCAGAGCGGCAATTTTGGGTTTGGCTTTACCGACGACATTGCCCAGCTGCAGGCCTTCCAGGCCACGATGCCGGACTGGAACGTCGGGAGTTCGCCGATCATGATGCCCACCCCGTACACCACGGGTAATTGGGAGGTGCCAGCCAGTAATCCCAATTACGACCCGGCTTATCGTGGCTTCAGCCCGAATGTGACTGGCCATATCTCGCTCAACAACGGAGGTAACCAGGTGTACACGAACGCACCGATAGATATGAACGACGACGGTGTTGTCGATTTTGGAAGAGGCGCGCCAAAAACGGATCCCAACAATCCCGTGGGACGATTGAACAGTGCCACACCGTCACAAATTCGCTTCGAATACACGGTCGGCAACAGCGACTATGACCTGCTGCAAATTGATCAGGGCAGTGGCTTCGAAGATATCGTCCAGTGTAATTCAGCGGCTTGCCAGGATTCCGGAGGGGCGCCGACAGTTCCGAATCCGGGCGGCCCCATGCCGGTCGGCCATGTCTTGTCTTCGATTGAAGGCATGTTCATCACTGGTGGCAACTACCAGCTCACGGAGGTTTGGGCAGACGATTTCCTGGTCGAGGTCGTCGCCGATCCCACCGTCCTTAGTTGGACCAAGAGCGAGGGCGGTGATTGGAACGAGTCTGCCAACTGGTACCCGCTCGCTGTTCCCAATCCCAACGACAAAGTGACTTTCGGTTCTGCCGCCCAGGGCGGTACGGTTTTCTTTGACGACGATATCAGTATCAAAAAGATAACCTTTGATAGTCCCCAGGCTTATTCCGTTAGTGGTACAGGCAGGCTCACACTGGAAGGCATTCCAGGGAATGCTGAAATCGAAGTGGCCGACGGGCCGCAAGGCAATCACCAGTTGCAAGTCGACCGGATCATCCTGGGTACCAATACGAACATTAACACCGGTGCCGCCGCGCAGATTGACATCAACAGCGAACTCGAGCTTAACGGCCGCACCCTTACGATTGAATCGGGGACCGTCCACCTCAACAACACCACCGAAAACAGTGGTGCCGGCACTGTTTTCAATTATGGTACGATTGGGGGTGGTGGCACGGTGAATGGCAATTTTATCAATTTGGGTACGATCACTGTCGAGTTCCTGGATGAGTCGACGCCCAATGGTTTGAATGTCACCGGTTCGGCCTTCTTGAACGGCACGCTGGACGTAGTTGGAGATGTCACGCCGAGCGCCGGTTCGTTCGAAGTGTTGACAGCCGGTAGTATCGCTGGTACTCCGGAGCTGTCACTCACGCCCGCGGCTGATGAGTTCTTCGACATCGTCATTACAGGGTCCAGCGTGCTGCTCGTTCCTTCCTCGGCGTCCCTGCCGGGTGACTATGACGAGAACGGCGAGGTTGACGCGGCTGACTACACGGTCTTCCGGGACAGCCTGGGCAGCAGTACGCCGCTACCCAACGACAATAATCTGGGAACACCGGTTCGGTTGGTACATTACAGTTTGTGGAAAACCAATTTTGGCAACACCGCAAGTAGTACCGCGGTCGGGGTCCCAGAACCTGCCACCGTCGGCGTGTTGCTTTCGCTGCTTGGCCGGATGATTTTTTACCGGTTCCGGTGGAACTGAAAAAGTCGCATCGGTCGGTCAAGCGCGCTTGCGTCATTGTTGCGTGACCCGGGTCACATGCAGTACTGCCGGACATCTAAGCCTGACCGTAGGGGATATTGCGTAGTCGGCAAGCGGCACCCACAGTCCCTGCTGATTACCCGGCGAAACATGGTCAGCAGCAGCTCACGAGTTGTCTTTAGAGACCAAGCGGTGACGGTCAACGGGGTCACTTTTGAGAGGGCACGAGGCGGAAGCTGCTGCAGTGGGTTTTCATGGCAACTTTCTCCGCACCCGATTGAGGCAAAAACTTCCCCCGTCCGCATTTGGATTGAGCTCTTCAGCGGTTACAATGCCGGCTCGAAAAAGGTGGATCAGGTCCGCCAGCACCGAAATCCATCCCTTGCAATAGGAGTGATGACATGGCCGACGCACCTCTCTTGGAAGGCAAAATTGCCATCGTGACCGGTGGTGCGCTGGGTATTGGCGCAGCAGGCGCCCAGGAACTGGCCAGCGAAGGAGCCTGCGTGGTGGTGATGGACATCAACGAATCGGCCGCAGACGAAACCGTTGCAGGGATTCGAAAGAGCGGGGCCAGGGCGGTGACGGTGGTTGCCGATGCCTCCACAACCGCAGGATGTCGTAGCGCTGTTGAAAGGGCGGTTTCCACATTCGGCGGCATTGACATCCTGTTCAATAACGTAGGTATCCAGCCCCCCGAGTCGTATACCAATGTCGAAGAGACCACCGAGGAGATGTGGGACCGCATCCTGGCAGTGAACCTGAAAAGCCGGTTCCTGATGGCAAAGTACTCGATTCCCGAAATGCGAAAACGAGGCGGAGGTGTCATCATTAGTACCGGGAGTGTACAGGGGCAATTGTCAGCCAACCTGGTACCTGCTTATGCCGCTACCAAGGGGGGCGACGCCTCATTAACACGTCAAATGGCGCTCGACTACGCACAAGACAACATACGGGTCCTGTCTATCTGCCCTGGTGGTATCGATACTCCCATGTTGCGCGACGCTGTAGAAAGTAAGGGCCTCTCCCTGGAGCAAGCCTTTGACCAAATTGCCCGAACGGTGCCCTTTGGGATGGGACAACCGGAAGACATTGCAAGAGTTGTCGCTTTTTTGGCCAGCGACAAGGCAGCCTTTATGACTGGAACCTGTGTGAATGTCGATGGCGGTATTATGGCGAAAGGAGCCTGGGCCTAGAGCTGGATCAAAATCGTTTCCGGAAAGCCTTCGCCTCACGTCAATGCAGCAGCAATTTGGTTACAGATTCGGGAGAGTTCTAAACCTCGCGACTCATGTGGAAGCGTCGTGAAGAAGACCGCAAACGTCTCGATATCAGGATTCATCTAAAAGACCCTGCTCCCCAATGACTATAGGCACCAGGCCCCAAAAGGTCGCCAGAATTGGCACTGTGAGCCAGCCAATTTAATCGCCACACAAGACCCCGTGGTCTGCAGGAACGATCTTCCGCCGGCACACCTTTTCAATTCCGAGTGGCCGTGTGATTGCTTGCAAGACAGCTGCCCCGTTTAATTGTGACCGATGTCACCAGGAACTTGACCATGAATCGGTCTACCGGATCGATCCACAACCGAATGGAACCTGGCCGATTGAGCGGGTGACGTGTGATACGACGCGGCCGACTTCACCGTCTTCCGAGACAGCCTGTTCAATAGTGCTTCGTTACCCAACGACAATAATCTTGGAAAACCCATTCGGAAAGAGCATTACGACCTGTGGAAAGCCAGCTTCGGCAACACTGGAAGTAGTACTGCGGCCGCGGTCCCAGAACCTGCCACCTTCGGATTGTTGCTTTCGCTGTTTGGGTTGGTGGTTTTCTACCAGGTCCGGCGAGCCTGGTGAAATCGCACCGATCGATTCAGTTCCCACAGGACGTCCCACTCTTTGCCACTCGCCGGCTATAAAATCGCCTGAAAACGACACCCTTAAGCAGCAAACGGTCCTGGCTCCGCCGGGTCTCTGGAACCAATGCCAGGGCGACAAAAGCGAGCATTCCTCTTAAAATAAGATGACCACAACCTGGCTGTTTCGCAGCGACCCACCTTTTTTCAATCCATTTGTTCGCGGTTTCTTGGTCGTCGAAAATAATCTTTTGACGCCAAATGATCGTAAGCTAACCCGTGGGTCCGGTTTGCCCAAGTCAACTCACAAGGAAAGACAGATGAAACAACAGTCGCGACGTCGGTTCTTATCATCAGCGGCCACTGCGGGAGTTGCGGCCGTTGTGGGCGCATCGGCCAGGCCGGTACGCGCGCTGGTTAACGATCAGATTTCCGTCGCACTGATTGGGTTTAATGGCATGGGGTTCCACCACGTTAAGCAAGTCGCTTCGAACCCGGGCACGCGGACCGTGGCCCTGTGCGATATTGACGATGCGGTCGTGGATCGTGGAGTCAAGAAGGTCAAAGAAATGACCGGCCATGAGCCGCGGACCACTGGTGACTTCCGCTCGATCATCGACGACCCGTCGATCGATGCGGTGGTTATCGCCACACCGCACCACTGGCATTGCCCGATCGCCGTACCATCGCTCCTGGCAGGTAAGGACGTCTACGTGGAGAAGCCGGCCAGTCACGTGTTTTACGAAGGGCGATTACTGGTCGATGCCGCACAAAGGAACAAACGTATCGTGCACCATGGAACGCAGATGCGATCGAGTCCGGTGACAGTCGAGGCGGCGGAAGTTTTGAAATCTGGCGTCCTCGGCGAGATCAAAATCACCAAGGCTTGGAATGTGCAGGACCGAGGCTTTGCCAGGCCGTTGCCAGACAGCACACCACCAGCGGGCGTTGATTACGATCGCTGGTTAGGTCCGGCGAAGAAGCTCGCCTTCAATCAAAATCGCTTTCATAAGACCTGGCGACTATTTCGCGAATACGGTAACGGCGACCTTGGTGACGATGGCACGCATGATCTGGACATGGCGGCGTGGGCTTTGGGTGTGACCGAACATCCGATTCGGATCACGGCTCACGGCAGCAATATCCAACCGCTCGGCTACCGCGAATTCCCCGACAACATGAATATCTCTTTTGAGTTCGCTGACGGTCGAGTATTGATTTATGAGGACCGCCTCTTTACACCCTATGGATTACACGGGGTTGACAGTGGCAATGCTTTCTACGGAACAGAAGGCTACATGATCTTTTCGCGCCGCGGCTACTTTCGAACGTATCTTGGCCAGAAAGAAGCCCCGGGCCCCAGGTCCGGGAAATCGGGCCGCGTGGGTGCGCCGCTACCGAGTCACATGCAAGTGTTCTTCAATAGTGTTCGCTCACGCAAGGCAACCAATGCAAATGTCGATATCGCGCATCGCACCTGCGGGTTGATACATCTGGGCGAAGCCGCCTATCGCACCAAAAGCGTGCTGGAGTTTGACCCGTCCACCGAAACGATCACTAATAACAAACAGGCCCAGGCCTTGCTCACGAAAGAGTATCGCGAACCGTACGGACTTCCCACGCATGTGTAGGTTGCCATGAACCACTTGTGTCTATCGCTCTTGTTGTTTTTTGGAACGGTTGCCTCGTCCTGCCTGAGCGCCAATTTTCCCGCTTTCACCGACCCACACCAGGCGGGTGCTGGCTTTCAAATGCAGGGTGAATACGCGGGACAAGTCGGCGGCGAACTGCCGATCGGCATTCAAGTCATCGCGGTTGGAGAGCACCAGTTTGAAGGTGTGCTTTACCCCGGTGGGCTTCCTGGTGACGGCTGGAATGAAAGGGCTGTCTTCCACGTCAAAGGCTCAACGGAAGATGGTCAAACCAAGTTTCATGGCATTCATGGCGAACGGCTGATGTTCGCAAGCGCCAATTTTCGGGGCTTGATTCAAGACGGCGTTTTCACGGGCGAGGCAAACATGTTTGGCAATCGCCTGGAGGACATCACATTTCGGCTTGCCAAAGTCCATCGCCAGTCGCCGACTCTCGCAGCCAAACCACCGGAAGGTGCAATCATCTTGTTTGACGGCACCCATGTCGATGAGTGGCGCGATGGAAAACTGGTCGACGGCCGGCTGCTCGATGTCGGCACGACCTCCAAGCGGGACTTCGGCAGCATCCAGCTTCATCTTGAGTTTCGGTGTCCGTACATGCCGGCCGCAACGGGCATGAAGCGAGGCAACAGCGGTGTTTACATCAAGCGGGAATGGGAGGTACAGGTCGTTGACTCGTTTGGCTGGCATCACGAGAATCGCAAGTTCGAACGACTCTCCAAATTCGCACGCTGCGGGGGAATTCACGAGATGGTGGCCCCAAGAATCAACATGTCGTTTCCACCACTCGCGTGGCAGACCTACGACATCGAGTTTGCGATGGCCCGATTTGACGTATCGGGAAAGAAAACCTCACCGGCAATGATGACCGTTCGACATAACGGCGTGACGATCCACGACCAGTATGTCCTTCCTCCGGTTTCTCCCGGCGTCAAGCAATCAGAAAGCAAGGAAAGACGGCGAGGCCCTGTTTATTTGCAGGACCACGGCAATCCCGTGCGCTATCGCAACATATGGGTTGTAGCGCGAGATTGATCGTGCCCAAAACGACTGTGTTACGACTCGCTACAACAGGAGCTACTCCTCGCCTGGCAAAGAGCTGGGCGCAGACCGTGCGTACCTCTGCGCGAATCAGGACGATTGATGCAATCGTTTCGGTGAGCACTGCGTAGACAGGGGGTCTGGAGGGATATGGAATGAACGAAAGCCAGGTGAGTTTCACATCTGCTGACGGGACCCGGTTGGCCGGGATCCTTCGACACCCGTCTCAATCCGATGCTCAACACCTTGCCTGCCTGTTCGTGCCCGCAGCAGGTGCCCCTCGGTTGAGGTGACGTACAAGCTTGTCAGGTCGTCATCGCCAAAGGCGCAGTTGGTGGGCCGTTTTGCCGGGACGTCGTGCCTTTCAAGAATTTCGCCCGAGCGCGAAAAGACATAGATGGACGGTCCGGGGCCTCCCAGTTCATATCCGGCGGTGGCAACGATGTTCTCTTCCGAGTCCAGGCACATGCCGTCCACGCCCCGGTGGTCACCAAAGTCATGAAGCACCGTAAAGGCGCCTAATTGTCCGCTGCCTTCAACCGGGTAGGCACGCAGCTCACGCTTTTCGTCGGCTCGGCGACCACTTTGGGCGACGTACAAGGTCTTGTGGTCAGGGGAAAACAGCAGTCCATTCGGCCGTGTCGTGTCAAACGTCACTCGCTCGATCGACCAGGTTCCATCCGGTTGCGGGTCGAGCCGGTAGACCGATTCATGGTCAAGTTCCTGGTGACACCGGTCATAGCTAAACGGGCCAGCTGCCCCCTCGTAGAAAGGGTCGGTAAACCAAATCCTTCCTTCGGTGTCGATGACCAGGTCGTTGGGGATATTAAAGGCTTTTCCTTCAAACCGATCGGCAAGGACGGTTGTCGTACCATCTTCTTCATAGCGAACGACTCTTCGGGCGCCACCTTCGCAGGCGTAGATTCGGCCATCCCGGTCCAGGGTCAGGCCGTTGGCGTAGTGGGTATCCGTGCGGTACACGCTCAGCGAGTTCTGTCGCGGATCGAATCGCACGATGCGGCAGGCTTGAATCTGAGTGTAAAGGAGCGTTGCCCCGTCCCATACGGGGCCTTCGCTCACGGCTCCGTACGGCTCCTGAAGTACTTCAAATTTCCAAGGCATGGTCAATCTCCACAAGTATGTCAATCGCCGTGTCGCTGCGCCAGTTTGTGGGTAAAAAGCAGCATGTAAAAGCAAGGTGACTTTGTTAGTAAGGGTGTGGTGAAGCTGTATCGTAAACAATCGTACCGCAACTTGGGGACAAAAGGGAATAGACGCGACCGCCTGTCAACCTTGCCAGGGGCTGGGCGAGTTTCCTCACTGGCCGCGGTCGGGCGTGTTGGCACCCAAAGTGAATAAATAGGGCTGGCTTAGAAGCCAACCCAACCGTAACTTAAACAGTGGTATTCACCGTGGTGCAGGTCACCCGGCGATCAGGTTGGCAGACCGATTTCCGCCGTGTGCGGGGTAAACATTTGAGGAGGTTCACCTATGAGCAGCTTCATTGATCCATCGTTTCACTATGACGCAGGCGATCATCGCAAATATTGTGAAGAGGGGTACCGGCTATTCGACTCGTTTCTCACGCCCCAGGCGCTGGCTTGCTGTCAGGCAGAGATTGACCGCATGCTCGGCCGGCTTCAGTCGGGGAGGTCGCCGGAGGATATGATTTCGTGCCACCACCAGGAACCGTGGATTTTCCGCCTTGCAGAAGAACCACAACTCTTAGATATGATTGAGCGCCAGGTAGGGCCGAACATCGTGTTGTGGTCTTCCCATTTTCTCATTAAACCGCCCCGTACAGGCAAGTTGGTTCCGTGGCACCAGGATACTCCCTATTGGGAACTCGAGGGCCGACTTGCCGCCGGTGTGTGGATTGCTTTTGACCATGTCGACAGCCAGAACGGCACGATGTCGGTGCTGCCCGGCTGGCACAACAAGGGCGAACTCCCACGACGGCAGTCCGGAGGAGAGTTGTTCGCCGAAGAGATTGAACCCAAGGCATTACCTGCCGACCTGGAAACTCACCGCGTAGAATACCGCCTGCGGGCTGGTCAAATGGCGATCCACGATACGATGATGCCGCACACCTCGACACCGAATTCGTCGGACCGATATCGTCGCGTGCTGGTGTTGCGTTACATGGGGGCCGAAGGCACGGTAGGCGCTAAGGAGTATGAGGATTACCGCACAGGCGAAAAGTTTTCGCGTGAGTGTTTTCTGGTGCGCGGTGAAGATGTTGGGAAGCACGGGCTGCGGCGGAGTCCGTTTTAACGCAGATTGTCCGGCAAGCGAAGCAGATGCCATCAAACCAAGGTTGGTGCCTTGGCGCGAGGTAACCCCTCTCGGGTCTTGCGATAAGGAGGTGGCCCATCGAATTGCGTTCTCCAAAAGTTCCCTTAGTGTTGCTGCACGGCTGGACCTGTGGTCCGGAGGATTTTGGTCCTCAGGTCACCGAGTTGAGCCCGGACCGCGAAACGATTGCACCGGCGTGGGGAAAACTGATCGATATTCAGCTGGACCCGGCGACCGCATTTCGTGAAGTGATCGATCAGTTGGCCGAACGTGTGCCCAGGGGCGCGGCCATTGCCGGTCACAGCATGGGAAGTGTCCCGGCGACCATGCTGGCGATACGGCCAGAAGTTGCCTGCCGTGGTCTGTTGCTTTTGGATGGCGGAGTCGCGCTTCGTGCCGACTTACGCGCCAACCTGAGTGCATTTTCCGCGTCGCTGCGACCCTGGTTCGACGCCAAGGACGAACCCGGTTTGCGGAAGATCATGTTGCCAGTCTTGCGTACGCTGTTTGAGAGTTTTTTTCCGGAATCGGACAGTGGCCCGGCGCGCAGTGCAATTATGGGCCGGCTCGAGCAGGTGAATCCTACCGTGGCCGCTTCGCAAATCCTTGGTGCTTTGTCGATACCGGCAGAGGAGGCGCTGCGGGCGGTGCGGGCCCCTGTGGTTGTAGTGGCTCCGGAACATAGCCGCATGGACATTGACGCGATTCGCAAAGAGTGCCCCGAGGTGCGTGTCGAAAACGTTCCTGATGCGGGGCACTTTTTCATGCTCACCCGGCCGGAGGCTACCTGTCGGGTTCTCCAGCAGGTACTCGCGAGAATTGATGTGGCAGGGTCTGCTAAGGCGGGTGACGATTCCGCCTGAGCTGTGGGACTGCCCTCCCCTTCAACATTTCACCCGAGTGTGAGCGAAATCCAGATTGCTGTCGATGTTCGTCCAAACATTACGAGCGTGCATCTTGGGAGCGGTGCAGCGCGATGGAGTGGACCAGTTGGCGGATCACAAACCAACTGATTGGCACCACGGGCAGTGCGATCCAGAAGGCCATGCTCCAAGCGGGGGCCTGGGGAGGGGCGACCTCCAGGGGGAATGTCGCGGAAAAAAAAGAACCATCCGGTTCGGTCACCACAAGCTTGACTTGCCAGCGGCCGGTGATGGGCACCTTAAATTGTGCCGCCTGAAAGAGTGGGCTGGTCGCATTGGCCCGGGTCGCCTTGGCTTCGAGCAGTGGGGTTGTGCTGTCGGGGGGGATGATCGCAAAAGTTGCTTCTACGTGCGAAACAGGTGTCAGTTCCTGGGAGTCTTGGACAAAGAGACTCAAGTCGATCGGACCTTGCCGCAAAGGGACCGGTTCAGCGAAAACGGTGAGCCGGTAGGACGACGAGATGCCTGACCAGCAAACACGGCCCCCATCGGCGTGGAGCCAATGGTGGTCGACCGTGAACCACACGGAGGCGACCAGAACGAATTGCCAGACCGGGTTCCGCAAGGTTTATCCTCCCAGCACCATGGTACCGCGCATCTGCATGGGCTGAAAAAAAATCCAGATGCCAGCGGCAAACAGGGTTACCGACAGCACGGCCCATGGTGTCCATGCCTTGACCACAGCCCATGACAGGTTGTGGCCGGGGCAGGCAATTCGATAGGCGACGTACAGCGACCCACATAGCCCGATGTCCAGGCAGACAATCTCCAGTGGCAGGATCCAACTGGCGACATCGCCACAACATGCGCAGGCCAGGGCAACGTCGCCGAAGGTTGCCAGGTGGTAGTCGCTCAGCACCCGGGTACCAGCAGCCCACAGGGTGCCGGCGCTTGTGAACAGGTGGAATGTATAGTGGGCCGTCCACATCCCCAGTGCCAGGGGTACGAGTACAATTGCAAACCGCGTGGCAGTTTCGACGACCCCTCTCTTTGAGTTGCTCCACCAACGACTTACCGCGGCAACCGCCAGGATGATACCGGCTGGGATTACCGCCAGCGAGAGGATCATGCCAATGGCGACAAACATGGAGCGGCTGATCGATGGAAGTTCTGCACGAACCTGTTCTTCAAGTCGTACCACAGGTTCGACCATCCAGGCGGCGTTCACAAAGGCGGCGCTGGCTAGAATCGTCAGCAGCGCTGCCACGTCGGTACGACGATACCAACGGCCGTTTTGCGAGGACAGGGCGCCCCCGGTCAATTGGCTACTTTCAACGAAGGCCAGCATGCCGACGTTTTCGTGAGGGCAGGCTTGTACGCAGTCGAGGCAAAAAGTGCAGTCGAGGTTGCCGGTCTTTTGGGGTTGGAAAAGTTCCATATTGCAACCGCTTCCCTGGGGTCCCCCGCGGATGCAATCCTTGGTGTCGCACGTGTGGCAGACATTGGCATCGCGGACGGCCACCTGCAGTGGCGAGCAGAGCGACTGTACAAAATTAAATTGCCCGATGGGGCAGACATATTTGCAGAATGCTGCGCCGCGAAACAGCCCGTCGACTGCAAACGAAGCTGCAAAATATCCGACCACAATCCAGGCAGTCCACCAGGGGCTATCCCACAGGGCAAAGGCCTCGTACGCCCAGAAGAAAACGATCAGGAGCGCCACGGCAAGCCACTTGCTCCGCAGCCAGTTGGGCCAGTTCCAGTCGGTTCGAAAGAGGTGTTTTGCCAGTGCGCGTGGCAGCGTAAAGGGGCACGCCATGCAAAAGACGTTACCAGCGACAACCAGGCCGATGACCAGCAAGCCGCGCCAGTGAATCCAGGGTGTCACTCCTGCCAGGTTGAGAGAAGTTGCCTGGGGACCCCACAGCCCATCGATCACGATCAGCGCAGCCAGCAAAAACATGACGGTCTGTAGCGTGGGGCGAAAGGTTTTGCTTTTCAGGAGAGTTCCCACAAAGCGCACGTTGAGCAAATCCCAGACTTCCGGTGACGGCTGCGAGGTTTTCTTTTTTCGGGTGCGCAACCTCGCAATTCGTGCGGCCGTTTGTTGGCGTATAGGGTCCAGGGTGCCGGGCAGCGGGTGCGGGTGACCACCGGCGGCTTGAGGTTGGGGCGATTCGTTCCAGAGTTCGGTGGCAACCCAGGCCAGCGCAAGCAAGTAGGCGATCGATCCGCACAACCACATGAGCGCGCCGGCGATGGCTTGATCATCTAGCGGTGTGATGTTCCAGAGTCGCGGGACCGTCCCGTAGTGAGGGTAGAACAGACGGTCGGAGAAGGTGAGCAGTCCCGAGAAGACGGTCCCTTGCAGACCGGCCACGAGCAGGTACGGAAGCATGGCCCAGCGGCTCATCGTCGCCCGACTTGGATAGGGCGCAATCACGACTCGCCAGAAGACAAGGGCTGCCAGGAAAAACGATGCATGTTCCACCCGGTGCCACGTCTCGGAAGCTAAGGCCAATTGGTAGAAGGCTGGCAAATGCCAGCCCCAACCAGCGATGATGAACAGACCCAAGGCCACCACCGGGTGCGCCAGCAGACTTGTCACCCAGCGGACCAGGGGGTCACGCAGGAGCGGGGTGGCGAGACGTTGCCGAAAAAATTTGGGTAGACCGATCAGCAACGGCAATTCGGGATCTGCCAGCCACAACAGCGGGGGGGCCACGAACATCAACAGCACGTGCTGAAGCATGTGCATTTGCAACAGTAGCGAGGAAAACGGTTCGACTGGCGACTGGAGCGCCATGCCAACGGTCGTCAGCCCCAGGATAAAAGCCGCCAGCCGCCACCCGTCGAACCGCCGGGCGCCCCGTTGTCGGAGGCGGAGCCAGCCGCGCAAGTAGACTCCGGCGGTGAGCACAAGCACCAGCGTGAGCCAGGCATCAAATTGCCAGGATGTCCAGAATGCCTGCCAATCGGCTGCCATGGCAGTGATCCGTTGGGGAGATTTGGGATTGCGAGCCGGGCGGACAACCGCGGAAAAATTGACCGCCAGGCTTGCACACGCCGCTCACTTGCCAGACGCGTACGCCGAGGGAGTGGGTACCAACGGCGGCGGGCGATTCGGCGGGCGGAGGGAAACCAGGAAGTCAACCAGGGCGGTAACCTCGGCATTGGTTAATTGTTTACCAAAAGCCGGCATATTGCCATCGCCCTGAACGATTTGCCGGACCAACGCTGGCCGATCAAGACGCGATCCGACGTAGGTCAGGTCCGGCCCTCGTTTACCACCAACCCCGTCGAGGCTGTGGCAGTTGCGGCAAGTCTTCAGTTGCAACAGAGTTGCGCCTTGCAACTCGACGGGGGTGAGTCGCTTGACAATGTCCGGAGGCACTGCATCTTTGGTCCAGGCATTCATAATTGGCGACCACGGTTCTTTGTATCCTAACCAACCCAGGACGAGTAACGAGAGGAGAATAAAAATGACCGACATACAGGCCACCGGGCGGCTGCGCCAGTGGCGTTCCCCGGTGCCCGCCCAGAGTGGCAGCAGTACCAGGGCAATCACGATGACGATCGGCGCGACGAGGATAATGATTGTTTCCAATGCCCGCGGGCTGAGTGCCAGCACCGCAAACAATGGCAGGAAGTACCAATCGGGTACGGGCGAGGCCGCCACATTTGCCGGATCGGGTGGCAAATCGGGCCCGTCGGGGCCATAGATCGCTGCCAGGCCAAACACCAACAGCAGGGTTGCCCCGATAAAAAAGGCATCGCGGGCGAGCGGGCCCGGGAAAAAGGGATCGCCGTGACCGCCGCCGATCAGCTTCTCGTACTCTTCATCGTAGGTGTTCTGGTCGACCGGCTCGCCCTCGGCGGGTGGCTCGGAAATTCCCTGTCGCACAACCAGGTAAAGGTGTACTGCCAGGGAGCCGATTAACAGGCCGGGGAGAATATAGACGTGAAGCGCAAAAAAGCGGCTGAGGGTTTCGCCACCAATCATGGGGCTACCCATCAGTAAATCGCAGAGTGCTGGTCCGATATAGGGAACGCGTCCGATCATCGCGACGCCAACACCTAACCCCCAGTACGAGTTGGCATCCCACCGCAATACTTGCCCAGTGAATGCCATGCCAATGGTGAGCAAAAACAAAGCGACGCCGAACATCCAAGTCAGTTCGCGCGGGTATTTGTAGGCTCCCATCAGGAAGACTTGGGTCATGTGTATCACGACGACGACCAGCATCATCGTTGCGGACCAATTGTGGATTGCCCGTAGCATCCAGCCGAGAGGGACGTCGAAATTCAGATAGAGCAGGCTCTCGTACGCCTCGCCAGCCGAGGGGACATAGACCATCGAAAGGGCAATTCCGGTGGCGATTTGCAGCATCAGCAGTGTCATGGCAGTACTGCCAAAGACATACATCCAGCCTACGCGACGGCGCAGCCCCCGCGGGACCGGGTGGCGAATAATGGGCCACAACGTCTCGCGCAGGACGAGTCGGTGTTCAAACCACATCACGGCGGATCGGATGGCTGCGATCAAAGGATTCTCCTGAGCCGGGATCGTACTTGCTGTTTAAGTGGTTGCTTGATTGTCGTTGGGTGGGGTTCCCGGATCCTGCAAAGTTGGCAGGTGACCAACGTGGGCATGTAAGGTCTCTTGTTCAATCTTGTGCTCGATTTTGTATAACCCGCGAGGTGCCGGACCTGCTGCATACCCGCCATCTTCGTAAAATACGCTCCCATGACAGGGGCACATGAAGAGTCCCGGTTCCGAAAACCAGCTCACCGGGCAGCCGAGGTGCGTGCAGTGTACCGAAAAAATCTCAAAACCTTTCTCCGGGTCGCGCCGAACATAGATGGCCAGGTCCCCCGTGATGCCGTCCCAGGGGCCGCGGAGTGGATTTTTAATGGTGACGAGTCGAGTCTCGTTCTCTTTGAAGTCGGCTATTTTTCCCAGTGAAACCCACTGGTCCTTGCGGCGCCAAATCGCGGCTCCGAATAAATAGCCGATGATGGGAATACTCAGCACCACGCTACCGGTTCCGAGCAGCAGCCAACTGACCCAATCGAACCAGCCGCGGCGGTCGGTTGTGCAATCGGCAAGCGAGACGTTTTCGCTGTCTGTCATGGTGTGGTTCCCGTAGGTTGCGGTTTCTCAACGCCGCTGGAAGAGGTTTTCGGTGCTGGTTGATCCTGTTTCTCTTGTTTCATCAGTGCGCGAGCGGGTGCGGTCCGCCAGGTTCCCATCAAGGCAACGATGTCGGAGATATCCTGGCTTGAGGGGGGTTGCTTTTGGGATGATTTTTCGCCGAGCCCAACATAGTTTGGCATGCCCAGGTCGGTGCGGCCGGTGATGATGATTCGTCGCAAGGCCTGATCACTGATCAACTCCAGAAAGGCTGGATTGTTCACGGCCCCGCTGGTGCCACCCTGCCCATCAGTCCCGTGGCAGTCGGCACAGTAAGTCGCAAACTTTTTTTGACCGGCCACGGGATCTCCTGAACTGGTGGCCAGGTAGGGTGGTGGGTTGGGAGGGATTCCTTCAGCGCTAGCCCATTGGGAGCGAATGCCCGTGGCCAGGACCTTTATTTGTGCTTCCGAAAGCAGCCCCCCCTCTTTGTGGGAGAAGGCTGGCATGAGCGTGCCGGGCCTGCCGTTGTGAAGGATGTCCAGCAGTTGCTTGTCGGAGAAGATAGACAAAAAGAGCGGGTCATTCAGCGAAGGGGCTGGGCCAAATTTTCCTTTGACACCGTGGCAACCTGTGCAGTTGACACTATACAACTCGCCAAATTTCATTTGCTCCGACAGTGGTATCGCTCGTTCGCTGCGGAGTGGTTTACCAGGCAGCGGATCCGCGCAGCCGACTGCCAGCAGGGCCAGGGCCACAAGCAGAGTTTCGCGAGGATGTTTCTCAACGAGGATCATGATTTTGCACCCGCCACGGAGACTTTTTCGCTACGGATCACGACCAGTCCCACGGCGATTCCGTAGGCGAATTGCGACGCAAAAAACCACAGCCAGTCGACGTGTTCATTCAACACCGGATTGAGGATTTCCATGAAGCTGTAGATCGCGGCGGTCCACAACAGCGGCGCGACAATACCACCCCAGAATACGGGAAAACGAGGCATGGTCGGCAACAAGATTCCGAACATGAGTCCCACACCCAGTGCGGTTACGACAAAAATTACAAACCCCAAGATCAGTGCCAATAAACTGAAAGTGCTGAGATTGTCGGGGGACATGGGCATGATCATGCCCGCCAGCAAATTGACCGGATACCACAGGCCGCGGCCACTTACGGCGCCATAGGTCAGGGCGACAGCAGCCATGGCGACGCCGCCCACGATGCCTCCCTTGAGGCCTGCCGAATAAGGGTGCACCTTTTCGGGGATTTTCATGCGATGGCCGGGCATGCCGGGGCGGAGCGGTTGGATTGGCACTTTGGAAACTTTGATCGGCGTGGGACGGGCTTCGATCGGTGCCAGTTCTTCGCCCCCATCGCTTGCCAGGATATAGATCCACTTGGTGAGCCCGACCACAAAGACAACCAGGCCGATCACCGTGAAGGTGAAATTCAACACCAGTCCACTGCTCATCAGCATCACGCCAAAAGCAATCACAATTGGCGCCGCGGTCGGGCGGGGCATACAAACGCCCTGCTCTTTTTCCGGGCTGCCATTTTGGTTCGGTGTGGGATTCATGCTGTTACGGGATACGGTTTTTCGAGAGGGGCTGGCTGATGCGCGGGTGATGACGGGGTAACGGGTGTTTCGCGTATGGGTTTCAGGCGATCCTGATCATGGGGGTTAACGACCAATGATGTAAACGAGTGTGAAAATGACGATCCAAATTGCGTCGACAAAGTGCCAGTACCAGGAGACCAGTTCGGGAGCCTCGCATTCGGCCGAGAGGCAGCGGCGGGCTTCGATGCCCCACAAGATACACATCGTGACGACGCCAATCGAGACGTGAAATGCGTGAAAGCCAATCAGGGTATAAAAAGTACTCCCAAAGGTATTGGTGCCGATCGTGAGGTGGTGCTCGGTAATCAAGCCATACCATTCGTAACCGGTGCCGACCAGGAAGAGGGTTCCGAGCAGAATGGTCAGGGCCAACCATGCGAGATAAAGGCCATGCTGCCCCTTGCCGCGGGCCTTCAGCCCAAGATAAATGGTACCGCTGCTACTGAGCAGGCAGATCGAGTTGATGATGACCAGTCCCAAACCGAGGGAGTTCGCGGGGGTGGGCATTTCACCCGGTATGGCGCCCGGAATCGTTTCGCCCAAAAATACGATGTAGGTCGTGATTAAGGTGCTGAACAGGGCCACCTCGGAACATAAAAATGCCACGATCCCAGACTCTTTGGTCGTGAATCGCGACTCCTGGTAAGGATTGTGCACCGCAGCGGATGGGAGTGTGGCCTGATTCAAAGTACAGCTTTCAGCGGAGTCCGGATTTTGGATTTGGTGGGGGGTTACTCGTATTGTGAATCGGGATCGTCGGGATGTTTTAAATCCCACAGTGGGCGACGACTCTCGACGGTTGGTATTTCCTCAAAGTTGTAGGTGGCTGGTGGGGAGGTCGTGGCCCATTCCAGCGTCCAGGCATCCCACGGGTCATCGCCGGCGGTCTCTCCATGACGGAGGGAGTGGGCAATGTTAATGAAGAATAATAAAAACCCAACGCCCATGACCGCGGCGCCGACTGTCGATAGTTGATTCCAAATTTCCCACTCGGGCTCGGCATAGGTATAAACCCGTCGGGGCATTCCCAGCAAACCGGCGATGTGCATTGGGAAGAACAGGACGTTAAAGCCAACGAACAGGAACGTGAAATGCCAGATTCCGAGTTGTTCGTTCATCATCCGGCCGGACATCTTGGGGAACCAGTAGTAAAAGCCGCCGATCAGAGCGAACAACGATCCGCCGAACAGCACATAATGAAAATGGGCCACCAGGAAATAGCTGTCGGAAATTTGCCAGTCGAACGGGACAACCGAGAGCATAATTCCGGTCAACCCGCCTATGAGAAACATCGACAAGAAACCAAGCGCAAACAACATGGGGGTTCGTAGTTGCAGGCGGCCCCCGTAGAGGGTTGCCACCCAGTTAAAGATTTTGATACCGGTTGGGATCGCAATCAAAAACGTCGATGCGGCAAAAAATGTGTCAACCATGTCGTTCATGCCGACCGTGAACATGTGGTGTGCCCAAACACCAACGCTGATCAATCCGATCGCGGCGGTGGCCGCTGCCATCGAGGCGTATCCGAAAATGACCTTGCGCGAAAACACAGGGATGATCTCCGAGACAATGCCAAACGCCGGTAGTGCCATGATGTAAACTTCCGGGTGGCCGAAGAACCAGAAGAGATGTTGCCACAACAAGGCCGATCCACCCGACTGGGGATCAAAAAAGTGGGCTCCCAGGTACCGATCGAACAGCAGCATGACCTGGGCAGCGGTCAACGGAGGGAAGGCTAGCAGGATCAGGATCGCGTCGATCAGCATCATCCAGACAAACAGGGGAAGCTTCGTGAGTCGGATCCCGGGAGCACGCATGGTGAAGATCGTGGCAATCAGATTTACACCAAAGGCGATGGTGCCAGCCCCGGTCATCATCGTCCCCAGGATCCAATAGTCCGTGGCGTTCCCGCGCGAATAGGCGGGTGACGTCAGCGGGGCATAGGCAAACCAGCCGATGTCGGGCGCATTCGATGCCCCGTACAGTCCCTCGGCGCCGAGGTAGGTGTAGTAGAGGAGGCAGCCCCCAAAAAACGAGAGCCAGAACCCCAGGGCGTTGAGTCGGGGAAAGGCCACGTCACGGGCACCGATCATCAGAGGGACAAAGTAATTTGCAAAGCCGGCCAGCATCGGCATGATCACAAAAAAGATCATCGTTGTGCCGTGCATCGTAAACAGCTGATTGAACGTTTCTGGCCCGACCAGGGTGTTGTTGGCCTCCCACAGTTGGGCTCGCATCAAAAAGGCTTCCAACCCGCCGACCACCATGAAGATGAAACTCATGATGAGGTACATGATCCCGATCTGTTTATGGTCGACCGATGACACCCACCCATGCAAACGCGTAACGAGTGGGATCGTTGCGGAAGTCGTCGATTTGGAGTAGGAGTTGACGGTGGCCATGGTATTGGTTTCAAGGAGCCCGAAGGGTTAGGCGAATTTGGATTAAGCTTTCTAGTGAAGGGTCAACAGGTATGCCACAATTTTCTGGGTGCTGTCCTCGGTCAGTTGCATGTCCGGCATGCGACAACCGTCTTTGATGGCCTGTGGATCCTGGACCCATTGGGTGAGGTTTTCTTTGTTGTTGAGCCGAATGCCCGAGGCGATCGTCTCGCGACTCATGAGGTGGGTTAAATCAGGGCCAAATATGCCCTTGGCATGGGTGCCGCGAATCGTGTGGCAGTTGGCACAGGCATTCGACAGGAACAAGTCGCGGCCGGCGCTCACCGCCGAGTTCAGTACGGCCGGTTTCTGCTGCTGGGCAACCCATTTCTGGAACTCGTCTTCACTTTCGGACTTGACCCGCAGCCACATGTGGGCGTGCTGGGTTCCGCAGTATTCGGCACATTGGCCAATGAACCAGCCTGCCCGATTGGGCTGAAACCACATATGGTTCACACGGCCAGGAAAAAGGTCGGTTTTGCCGGCCAGTTGAGGCACCCAGAAACTGTGAATCACATCGGCGGACTCAAGATCCAGATAGACCGGGCGTGGGGTGCCATCGGTACTCAGCGGGACGTGTAATTCGTTGGCCGTTGTAACATTGTGATCCAGGTATTGAAATTCCCACCACCATTGATGGCCAACCACGCGGACGTGAATCGCTTCCTTGGGTGGAGTCGTAGCACGAATGTCAAAAATGCTGCGGGCAGTGACTAGAAACAACACGAAGACGATAATTGCCGGACCTACGGTCCAGGCAAGTTCGATCGGCTTGCTCCCATAAATCTGTGGCGGTTCGCCGCCCGGCTCGTTGCGGCCTGCACGAAAACGAAAAATGAGGACGGCCATCGTTGTCCCCACCACCAGAAAGATGCAGACCATGATCCCCAGGATCAGATAAAACAAGTCGGAAATCGTTTGGGCTGGGGGCGATAAAGGACTAAGTGTAATGGCCCAGCCCTCTTGCGACCCGTCCTGGCCAGGTAACCTTGTGCCCGGGACGGCCAGCGTCGCGTTGGCTTCGGTGTGGGCTACAGCACTGGCTGCTTCCGAGGAGGTTCCCGAAGGTTCGGCGAAAACAAATTCGCCAGCGAGTGCACACAGACAGACGCCAGACAACATGAACGATGGGCAGATTGTGCGGATCTTGCCAAGCATGCGGGGGATTATAACAAACAAACGCCACCTGCAAACCGGCGATTACTGAAGTCGGGGTAAGGACAAGGTTTGGTGTTTGATCTCTCCGTCAGGCGCGGTTTTCAGGGCTTTGGGACCTACGGTTGTCCGCAGTCTTGAAGGCACCGTTGGGAAACGCCTGGTCATTCTAATTTCTGGGGGAAACACAAAAAATCGCCAAATCACCGCAGGCCACGGCACTTCGATTCGTTCACGATCACCGGGTTGCTAACGGAAATAGCGTCGCCGGGCCACTCATAGTCCCCCGGTGGTGTCGGGAAAGGTCTTCGAAACTCGAGGTACCTTCATGCGGGCAGACGGCGGCCTGTAAAGCGGTGATTGTTAAGGATCCGCGTGATGGGGTTTCCGAACCCCTGCCCCCCCGAGACAACTGCCCGGCGACTACTTTAACCTACAACATTTAGGGTTTTTTGATGAACACAGTACGTCAACACGTGGTAGCCATTGTAGTGGTCGTTCTTACAGTGCTTGCTCCTGCCCTGACCGCCCACGCCGCCATATTCAGCAACAGCACGCAGTTCACGAACGCCGTGGGAGCGGAGAACTTGACCACCCAGGATTTTGAAGGGTTTATCACACCGCCCGCGACCGAAATGATCATCACCGAGATCGACGGGGTGACCTTCACGACATCGGGAAGTGATGTAATTATCATCACGAGTTTCATGGGTGGTTATCTGCAAAATGGCGAGCAGGACCGCAATATTGAGATTGCATTTCCCGAACCGGTTGCTGCCGCATCGGTTTCGATGAAGTTTCTTGATTTGTACAACTACGCAACCATTGGGGGTGAAGTGATGGGAGAAGCCGCAGACGGCACGGAAGTTTTCAGTGTCAGTCAACCTCCCGGTACGTTTTTTGTCGGGTACGTAGGTCCGGCTGCGCCCATTACCAAGCTTTTCTTGCTTTCCGGCGGTGGGGCACGGGCGGTGGTCGACACGCTGCAGTACGCGGTTACGGCCGATGTGCCCGAACCTTTTAGCAGTACTATGGGTTTGCTGGCCGTTTTGGGCAGCCTGGCGACTGGCCGCAGAGGCCGACGTTGATCCTCGAACGTAGCACTGCAGACGGACGCGTTCCACCTAAGGAGAAAAGAGCCCAAAATCTCCACGGCCTGGCGAACATGTTTTGGCCGGGTACCTGGGATCGGATTTTGCCTGAACCGCTGTTTTAGAGGATGTAGAAGTCATCTGGCGGCGGAATGGGTGGCACGTCCTTTTCACCAGCCATTTGCCGCAAATCAATTTCGATTCGTTTGGACAAGTGGCTCATCTCGACGTCAGTTGGTTGATTCTCAAATGGGTTTTGCATCGACACTGCAGTTTTTTCCAGCAGGAAAAAGATTGTGGCAATTGCGAGCGTGGCCGGAATTTCAACAAACCCCAAATCGTCGAAAATCGACAGGGGCAACAGGAGCACAAACAAAAACAGCAGAAAGTAATAAAACTGGCTGTGAATTCAAAGGAAAATCGCGTTTTTTATTCGTTCGCAAAGTCCCATGCTGTCGGTCAACCGGGTCAGCGAATCATCAATCTGCGTTTGCTGCTGTGGGGTCATCAATCTCTCGGAGAATGCTTGCTGGGTGGCGATGGCCTGCAACGCGAGAACACCAGCAGCCTGGTTGTCGCATGCCACGACCTTTTGCGCATCCTCCGCAGAAAGATACATTTCTCGGATTGGTTGCAGGTCTTGGTGACGCAGTTGATGGGCCAGCAAGTAGGAAATGCAATGAGTCGTTGGATGGAATGTGCGCGGTAACTCTCGAGAATTTTGTCGGCACTCTGCGGGCTATGGAAAAAGAGAAGTTGTCGGGCAAGGGTCCGCATATCGTTGACGATGTTACCCCAGACGCGACGCGCTTCCCACCAACGGGCATAAGCCTGACTCGTACGAAAGACGATGATCACCGAGACCACCGAGAGAAAGTAAGGTAAAACAATTGGTGGCAGGTCTTTGTCGATGTAGTTGTCGCCAAGCGATACGAAGGTTGCCAGCACAAAGGTGGCTGCCAGCTCCCAACGGATCTGACCGAAGATATAACGTAGAGGTACCCGTTTGGCGATCAGCATGGTCCGGTTGTGATATCGTTGAAGGTGGGGGAATCAACCAGGTTTTCGTTTCGAATTCGTCGTTGTTTGGTGGGGAGGTTCAAGCGGACTCAGAAAAGTTTGGGATTTCCAAACGGGTCGCTGCGGAAAATCTTGCTTCTGTTTGCCGTGGACTCACCAGAGTCGCCTATTGTGCCAGCGGTGCCTTTCGCCGCAAAGAGGATGTGTTGGGCCCAAGTTCGCGGGCGGTTCTAAAGTCCCGGGATTCACTGCCCACACATGTTCTGGACGCGTTGTTTTCTCTGAGATAAGCTTGCCGAAGCAGACCTGGCAGACCTGGCGAGGAAGTGCGGCACGCACGTGGTCCAGTGATACGCACGAGGTACAGGCGGTCTTATGGACGGTTGGCAGTTTGTGGAGACCGATGACCTGTTTCGGCTGCAACACAAGGAGATGGTTCGATGACACAGGAACTCGTACTGATTGCAGGGGCCGGTCCGGTTGGGATGACCGCGGCTCACCGGATTGCGCGACATGGAGTGCCGGTGCGAATCGTCGATATTGCCGAGGAGCCGACCCAGCTTTCCAAGGCGCTGGTGGTGTGGCGGCGGACCTTCCAAGTGCTCGATTCGACCATTGGTTTTGAGCGGTTTTTGGCCGCCGGGCACGAGGCCCGCAAGGTGACTTTCTTTGCGGATGGAAAGTCCCTCGGGACGGTTGCTTTGCAAACCGAGAGTCATCAATTGCCTGCCGGGGTCTTTATCCCCCAATCCAAAACCGAAAAGATCCTCAACGAAGCACTGGCCGACCAAAAGATTGAAGTCCAGCGGCGTACCCGGCTGGTCGGGCTCATGCCCGAAAGCGACGGTGTCACATGCCAGCTCGAAGGGCCCGCTGGCCCGGAGCAGGTTCGCTGCTCCTGGTTGATTGGCTGCGACGGGGCCCATTCGGCCGTACGGCACGGGCTTAAGCTGGCCTTTCCCGGCGAGGCGGTTGACCGTCGCTGGATCCTGGGAGATGTGCGAGTTGACGCCGAGACCGATCCACACGAAACCATGATCGAGAGCGGCCCGGGCGGGTCCGTCGCACTGTTTCCCGTGGGGCCCGACCGCTGGCGGATCATTGCCGACGGCGGACCGATTGAAGCAGATGCCGTACGTTACGATCCCTCGATTGCCGAACTGCAGGCCGTGCTTGATGACCGGACGGGCCGAGGTTGGAAAATCAGCGAGACATACTGGCGGGGTGAGTTCCGAGTCAACGAACGGCAGGTCGAGAATTATGTGCATGGGCGCGTGTTGCTGGCTGGCGATGCCGCCCACGTGCACAGCCCGGCAGGAGGCCAGGGGATGAATACCGGGATCCAGGATGCAGCCAACCTGGCCTGGAAAGTCGCCCTCGACTGGCATGGAGGTAGCCAGCCAGGTTTGGTGGAAAGCTACCAGCAGGAACGTCATCCGGTCGGGCAATTCGTGGTCAAGGCTTCCGGCCGGATGTTGCGGGCGGCCATGATTTCCAACCCCGTCGCCCGCCACTTCCGCGACATAGCGTTGCACCTCGGCCTGGAGATCCCGGCCATCAGGCGGCAGCTCACCGAGTTTCTCAGCGAAGAGACTGTTAACTTGCGAGGTAGCCAGCTGAATGGGTCCGGGTTTCGTGGCGCCTCGGTTCAGCCAGGCGATGCTTTTCCTGATGTGGCGATCGAGCAGGGTGGAAAACTCCGACCCGCCACCGACCTGCTACGAGGGGCCGAGGCGGTTTGCCTGGTGTTTGGCAGCGAGGTTGCAGCCGATCTGCCCACCCGGTTTGGAGACCCCCAGCGAGGTTTTCCACTGACAGTCAGGCACGTGGGCCCTGGCACCGAGACCCCCGAAGTCGACCAGCTGGCCACGGCCCTGGGATTGACCCAGGGCGGCGTTGCCCTGATTCGCCCCGACAGCATCGTGGCGGCCGTCGGTACCGCTCCGGAGGTTGTCACCCAGCTCTTTGATCATTGGGGCGTTGGTTAAGCGTACGATTCGGGGCCCATTCTCCGCTGGCTGGCCAGCAAATCGGTAGGTGTTTGTGCTTGCAGCCTATAGAATGAGGTGATGAGGTTCGCAACCCTGTGCCAACGTGAGATGAAATTGGCAGCGATTGCAGTTTTAGTTAACACCTGCCCCACTCTGGCCACCCAATACTTCCAGGTCTCCCGATTTGTGACTTCGGGACAGCCCGACCAGGTTTATGTATTACCCCTGGAAGATCCGACTGACATTGCCCACGCAAAACAACTGATTGCCAAGGGCCTGACAGCGGGGTCGCCATTGGTCATCGCCGGAATTGCTGCCGGGAGCGATGGTATTAATCGGGATATGCTTGCTGCGGGCGAGCCATTCTGGTCATGGCACGTGACACAATTTCAAGGATTTGCAGATTTAGCCATCGAGCTTTGTGACGGAAATCCGCAGCTCGTCGAAAACGACGTTGCCAGTTGGATTGCCAATACGGGCGGACAGATCTGTTTTTGGTCCTATACGGTAACCGGCATTCTGAGTGACGGCGTTGCTGGCGACTATGACGGGAATGGGACAGTCGATGCGGCCGACTACACGGTGTGGCGCGACACACTGGGCTCGCAGTTGGATCTGCGCGCCGACGGTAACGGCAATGGGTTTGTCGATCCGGGCGACTACAAGTTCTGGAAAGTGCGGTTTGGCAATACGGTTCGTGAGACGCTGTCTGTCACGGTTCCTGAGCCCATCGCTCTGGTCATGTTGTTCTCCTCCGGCCTGGTTGGGCTGGGGTGCTCCAGGCAGCGATAGAATTCGAGACGGTGTTGACTGCGTTTGGGATGGTTTGCCGCACCCGATGTGTCTACGCCATGATGTCTTCGATGGCGTGGCCGTGCACATCGGTGAGGCGGCGATCGATCCCGTTGTGACGAACCGTCAGCTGTTCGTGGTCGATGCCCAGCAGTTGTAAGATCGTGGCATGGATATCGTAGACTTGTGTCGGATTGCCACGATCAAGGGGCTTGTAGCCCCACTGGTCCGACGGCCCGTAGGTTGCACCACCCTTGATGCCCCCGCCACACAACCAATTCGTAAAAACGTACGGATTGTGGTCGCGCCCTTTGTTGCCTTGCGTACTAGGCATGCGACCAAACTCGGTTGTCCACAGAATGATTGTGTCGTCCAGCAGACCGCGTTGCTTTAAATCCTTGATCAGCGCAGCTGTACCAACCGCCATGCCGTAAGCCAGTGGTCTATGGTCGCGATCAATATCTTCGTGACTGTCCCAGTTGCGTCGCGGAAAGCCATTGTCATTGCCTGACCAGACTTGTATGAACCGGACTCCGCGTTCGAGCAGTCGCCGCGCGATCAGGCACTTGTGCCCGAAGTATTCGATCTCTTCGGGAATATTGATCTCGGCTGGATACTTCTGGCCAAGCCGATCGAGCCCGTACATCTTGAGGATGTGTTCGGGCTCGTCAGAGATGTCGAGTGCTTCCGGAGCACTCAACTGCATCCTTGCTGCCAACTCGTAAGAACGGATGCGGGCCTCCAGGCGTGAGTCGGCCGGACGTTGCTGCTGGTAGTTGCGATTGAGTTGATTCAGCAACGCCAGGCCTTCGCGGTCGCTTTCTTTCGTTACAAAATCGGCTCGTGGCAAGAGGTCGTCGATCGGGTTTTCACGCTGCGGAAAGATCGTCGTTCCTTGGGTGTGTGTTGGCAGGAAAGCCGAGGCCCAATTTTTCGGCCCGTTCGATGCGAAGCCTCGATGGTCAGGCAGAACGACAAACCTCGGCAAGTTGTCATTAAGAGTTCCCAAGGCATAACTGATCCAGGCCCCCATGCCAGGAAACCCAGGGTCCTGGAAGCCCGTCGCTTGCAAGTAGGTCGCCTGGCTGTGAACGCCTGTCTTGCCGATCATGTTGTGAACGAATGCAATCTCGTCGACACAATCGCCCAGCGGCGCAACCGCCTCGCTGATCATCTTGCCACACTCGCCATGCGGCGCAAACTTGAACGGCGACTTCATCCACGGTCCCAGTCCATTCTGGAATACCTCGACATGCTCACCAAAGTTCGATTCCTCACCGTGGTGTTTTTCCAACGCAGGTTTATAGTCCCACATATCGAGATGGCTCCCCGCTCCGGCCATGAACAACTGCACAACGCGGGTCGCTTTCGGTGGGTAATGCAAGGTATCGATCACGCCCCCGGTGTTCTTGTTGCGCGAACTGGCTTGTGCCATTTTGTCGTTGAGCAACATCGCTGCCAACGCGAGGCTACCGAAGCCAGCGCCCGATTGCGCAAGGAGTTCGCGGCGTGACAGCAGACTCATCGGTCGGTGGTGGGGGAAGGCAGAGTAATTAGACATGTTCTTGAGGGGTACACCTGCTTCGTGACACATGATTAATCAAGGTAACAAAACTCGCTCAGGTTCAGCAGCACGCGGCAACAGCTCGTAAGGCCATGCGTACGGGCGTAGCCCTCGAGTTGTTGGCGTTCGCGTTCGGTTAGTGAACGTCCAGTTACGAGTTGCATCCCCCGCTCGATTTGTTGCGGCAGCCTGGGACGCTCGCGTTGCAAGCGTTCACCAAATTCTCGGGACATCGCCAATATAAACTTGTTATTCATGAGCGACAGTGCCTGCAGAGATGTGAGCGTTTCATTGCGATTGGGTGTGCTCTGCGAGGAATCGGCACAGTCGAGTGTGGTCATAAAGGGATCGGGCTGTGAGCGCACAATGAAGCGGTAAATACTGCGCCGGTGTGATGTGGGATCTTCCGGATCGAACTTGTGGTATTCGTAGTGTGGTGAGTGCACGTTCTTCTCGAGCACGAACAAGTAATAGCCGGGGCCTCCCATCTTGTCGGCCAGCTGGCCACTCACGGCTAGTGTCGCGTCACGGATTTCCTCGGCTTCCAGTCGCCGGCGAGTCATCCGCCACAAATATCGATTGCTTGCGTCGATCACGGCATGTTTCTCGTGGTATTCCGACGTTTGCCGATAGACTGCGCTCGTTACAAGTAATCGATGCAGTTCCTTAAACGACTGGCCGCTGTCACGGAACTCAGTAGCGAGCCAATCGAGCAGTTCAGGATGAGAAGGTAGTTTCCCCATGCGACCGAAGTCGTTGGGTGTTGCGACAATTCCCTCGCCAAAATGGTAAAGCCAGACTCGATTGACAATCGAACGCCAGGTGAGCGGGTGGTCGTGTCGTGTCAGCCACCGAGCGAGCGCCGCACGCCGATCACCCTCCCCGTGATCCGGATTCAGTTCAAACCACGGCTGAACTTTGTCAGGAATTGGAATCGTACCAGGACGCATCACATCGCCGGGCGTTAAGATGTTGCCCCGATCAAGCAACCGGATTGTGCGAGGCTTGCCCATCGTCGGCTTGAACTCACTGTTGCTTTGGAAATGGGTCGCCGCCGCGTAAACCATGCGCCCAGCCGTTAAATCCAAAATTTGTGTTGTGGTTACGGCGATCTTCTCCTCGATCTGCTCGCGAACGGCAGCTCGCTCCGGAGTGTTGATCCTGGCCAGGATTTGCCGATGTGTCGCTTGAACGACGGCAAGTTCCTTGAGGGCAGCAGGATCGGTTGCGTGAGGCCAAATGCCGTCAGCCAGGTTACTCCGCGCCCAGCGAACTGGCGCCTCGATCGAATCGGCCGCGGTTACATTGCACTGGATCGCGATGTTCTTGCCGGTATTGTCGAAGACTTCAATCTCAGCGAGTGCGAAAATAAAGTCATGCTGGCGTTCGGGCAACTTCGTTGCCGTGACCCGGATAAAACGGACATTGAGACCACTGGTTTTGATTTCATAAGGGCCTAACGCCGGGTTGGGGAAATCTCTGCCAGTCTGGTCGTCCAGCGTGACTGCTTTCTCAGCCGCTGCGAGGTCAGCATTCCCGCCAAACGCTTCGACACGAAAGCGAACCGGAAAGCCAAAACCAGCGCCAATGCCGGCGTAGTCGTCGTGGCAGGCATGCAAAATGACTTTGTCGACTTCGACCTCGTGGCCCAAGTCAACCTGTACCCACTTCTCGCTGGTGGCGTCTTTCACGACCTGACTGTGATAGCCGTGGGCAGGATGTTTCGCGGTAGGATTGGTCTTTGGCTTGAGTTCGGCGACCCTCTTGGTGATTGCAGCGAACTCTTTACCACCCTCTTTCTTGACGGTTTCATTGAGCTTGGCAAGTTCAGCCTTATGTTGCCCCAGTTGCGATTGCAGTTCGTACACCTTCTGTTCAGCTTCCGGGGGGACGTTGTAGGGACGGTCGGCTCGGTCGACGGCCGCGAACACTGCTTGCAAACTGTAATAGTGTTCCTGTGTGAGCGGATCGAACTTGTGATTGTGGCAGCGGCAACACTGGATCGTAACACTGTTGAACGTGTTCAGTGTGTTGCTCACCATCTCGTCACGATCGATGTGCCGTGCGATCCTACCGTCGATCTTTGTCTCCGGCAGCTCGGCATGCCCGATAAAGTCCCACGGTCCTGCTGCGATGAAACCCAGTCCCAGAATCCCATCCGGCTCACCGGGGAAAAGTACATCGCCGGCGATCTGTTCCTGCACGAAACGCTCGTACGGTTTGTCTTCGTTGAACGAGCGAATGACATAGTCGCGATACGGCCACGCATTCGGACGCAGCTTGTCTTTGTCGTAACCACACGTGTCTGCGTATTTTACCACGTCAAGCCAATGTCGTGCCCAACGCTCGCCGTAATGGGGTGAAGCCAGCAGTCGGTCCACCAATTGTTCATAAGCCTGTGGCGAATCATCTGCAATAAATGCGGCGACCTGTTCGGGCGTGGGCGGCAGGCCAAGCAAGTCGAACGAAAGACGACGGAGCAACGTCCGCCGGTCTGCCTCGTGGGATAAGCTCATGTCGCGCTCTTGGAGCCTGGCGATGACGAAGTGGTCGACCAGTGTGCGGGCTTGGTGGAGGTTCTTCTTGAGAAGCGGTGGCACCGGCGGGCGAATGAGTGGTTTGAGTGACCACCAGTTCCTATTGGCCCGGAGGTTGTCTTCCAACCTGGCACCGGCTGGCCATTTGGCTCCCCCCTTCACCCACTCGAGAACCTCTGCGACCTGGTCGGCTGTGAGCGGATGGCTTTCCTTCGGCATCTTTGGGGCATCGCCCGAGATGGCTCCGATCAGCAAACCTGCAGCAGAATTGTGAGCGTTGACAATCTCGCCACCATCACTTCCTGCCCGCATCGACTGCTCCGATTGCAGCGACAAACCGCCCTTGCGGTCGGTGTCGTTGTGACAACGGATGCAGCGCCGCTCAAAAATTGGAGCGATTTGCTCAAGGAACAAATCAGCAGGCTCGACCGCTCGAGTGTCAACGACCATCAAAGCGGCAAACAGGATCGGGAGGGCAAAAGGGAAGCGTGGCACTTGCGGTTTCAACCTCAAACGTCTTGGCGGCGCATCGCGTCCCCACCAGTATAGCAGGGCGTTGTTGTCGAGTTCAATAAAGTCGTATCAAACCGACAGCAGCTACAGGTCGAAAGACCGTCCTTCGCGTTTTGTGCATTCCTGGCGGAGTTCGTCAGGGACCCGTACCGGCCGATTGGCCTGGTAGTCAAAGACGACAATTGTGGACATCGCGTCCACAGCAATCGCTTGCAGATTTTGGCTGTAGACCGCGTGCTCGATAATCATGCTCGTACGCCCGATCTTGGTGACGCGGGCGCCGATATGCACCGTGTCGGGATAGTGCAGCTGACGGCGATAGTTACATGTGATCGACACCAGAATTGGACCAAGACCGCCGGTATCCATTAAATTGCCCACTTGGCTCTGCTCGAGGTAGGCGATCCGGGACGTTTCGAACCAGCGGAATGGGACGATGTTGTTGACATGCCCGAAGGCATCTTGGTCGCCCCACTGGATCGGCAGTTCAACCACAACCGGGTAGTCACAGAGTTGGTCGGGTTTCATGCGTTGGTCAGGTTTCATGCACTCCAGTTTACCCTCTGGCGAGGGAGGTTGTGCAAGATGTCGGTAACCCACATGTGCGACTGGTGGGCAGCACGTTTGGTGGGTGGAATGGCGAGTTGACGCCGGGCGAACCAGCATTTGCCTTTCCGCTTTACCAATGGTGGTTACAATCGCTGCAAAAGCATGATTCGTGGGACACCATTTTGTGACCGCTGCTCAGCTCGACCAGGCGGTCAAGATTTGGGCAACGATGCGAAACCGATGCAGGACCGTTACGATCAGAATCAGGGGCCGATATGTGTCAAATAAATTGTTCGCATTTATCAAATGTTTCTTGTGGAAATGGACGAGTTGCCAACTGCCGCCGACGCGTTGGCGGCAGTTGGCTGCCTGTTGCGAAAGAGCAGTCCGCGATGCGTTGCAAACCCCACCCTGCACCAGAAGTAGCCCAGGGGTAACAAACCGTGGTCTCAAACATGGGGGCCACGGCCTTTCGGGAAGCCGCCAACACCAGTCCTCCTATACTTACTGCTTTTTAGATATACACTTTTCTGCTTCGACTCCGATTTGTCCTACCCAAAGGAGGCCTCGCCCGTGGCCGGTCCCTATCGACGCGAATTTTTTTTTGGGGGGGGGTAATTGACATCCTGCTGGTGGGTGTTAAAATTTTCGGTTTGCATATGATATGTCTATTTTACCAAGTGAAAATAGGTAAATCCTGCCTGTAGAAAGGGTTCGTTCCCACCTGTCGAGGGGATCGTTCCTGTCCAGAGGGCCTGCCAGTGATGGTTACACAATCGGTTGGGCGACCCGTTGCGCCGAGCAAAATTGTTGGCGTTTCGGCGTGGACCAGGCAAGTCCATCAAGAAAATCAGACAAGTCGCCGGACATGATGCCAACGTGATGATTACCGGTCCCACTGGGACCGGTAAAGAACTGATTGCCCGCGCAATTCACGAGCAGGGGCTGCGATCTGACAAACCGTTCATTCCAATCAATTGCGCCAGCCTGACCGGCCCCCTTTTCGAGAGCCGGATGTTCGGGCATGAAAAAGGGGCCTTTACCGGCGCCCACCATGCTGCGGTCGGTTGTATGCGAGCTGCCGACGGCGGTACGCTCTTTCTGGACGAGATTGGAGATTTGGAACTCGATCTGCAGTCCAAACTGCTCCGCGCGCTGCAGGAACGGGCCGTCATGTCTGTGGGTGGTACGGACGAGATTCCGGTCGACGCCCGGCTGATCGTGGCCACGAATCGCGATCTGAAACGCGAAGTGATCGCCGGTTATTTTCGCGAAGACCTTTATTTTCGCATTAACGTTATCTCGCTTACAACACAGCCTTTGCGACAACGACCGGAAGATACCGAGCTGCTGGTCTCGCGATTTCTGGCGACACTGGCTGTGCATCATGGCGTGCCGCTAAAAAAGTTAAGTCGCCAGGCCTTGCGGATGCTTCAATCCTACAGCTGGCCGGGGAACGTCCGCGAACTGCGAAATTTTGTCGAACGCGCGGTCCTCTTGAGCAAAACCCAGGTGATTGGGGAAGACATTGTTCGACAATTCATCGACGAATCGGTTGTGGACTCGTGGGGTACTCGTGACGTGCCGGTAGGACGATTCGCAGAAAACCACCGGTCCGAGCCAGACTATCCCCAACGTCGCAGCGAGCTGTTGCCAACCGGGTTGTCTGGCAGCGAGCGAACGACCGAAGTAGATCCGGGGTGGCGTGACCTGCCCCCACGGGTGAAACCAACGTTTAAGTTACATTCTTGGGGTTTTCCTTTAACTGCTTGTGGAGCGTAGCGGAACAAGCAGTTAAAGGCAGCATCGTCTCCGGGGCTGGGGCACGGTA
>Ga0310121_10000733_pt1 | contig 35277 bp, 33 predicted proteins | sample CB27_Tmax_986_MG_FD_203504 | JGI IMG/M metagenome (GOLD analysis project Ga0310121, IMG submission 203504) | Marine microbial communities from Western Arctic Ocean, Canada - CB27_Tmax_986 | ecosystem: Environmental > Aquatic > Marine > Oceanic | place: Canada: Western Arctic Ocean | collected...
TCTACGCCCGGACGCGATCAAGGCAATAGGCCACAACAATCGGCGACGAAAGCGAGAACCATTGTCCAGCAGAACCACAGAACGAAATACGTTGTTGCCGAATATTAGGATTAGAGATGGGAGTGCCCTAAAGATAGTAGTCAATAGAAGAGGATTGCGAGAACGAAGGTAAGCACCGCCAGGGCAAGAACCCACTGCCAGACCTCCTGGCGGTCGTCGGCAGGAATCAGCTGAAACGAAATAGCCCGGTGAGAATTAACCGCGTTCCGGAGAAACGGAGCGGCTGAAATCCCGGCACTGTCCACAGTGAATGACTTCCCACCGGTTCGTTGCTCAACCATCGCCAGACCTTCGCTCTGAAGCCGCGTCCGAAGTCCCTCAAGGTCCGCGACCAGCGTGAAGTCGTAATCGAGCCCTGGAACATAGTCGAGAAGCACTTGATCCAAATCGGTAGCGATAGGAGACCCTATCCCCAAAGGATACACAGCCAAGCCGCGACGCTGGAACTCGGCTAATGCTTGGTCTAGTCGAGTTGTTTGTTCTCGATCGCCAACAAAGTCACCGTCAGTCAACAGAATAACCATTCGGTCTGAACGCCGCCTCGGAGCCCAGTCTTCGTCGCCCGATTCGAATCGATCCTGATTGTCGATTGACGAATACACGTGTTCAAACGCAGTAGCGATGTCAGTATCCCAGGGAAATGCATCTCCTGACAGCGTCTGGGGAGGGCTAATACGCCCCACCTGATTGATGAACCGCTCTGCATTTGACGACAGATGGACCTTTCGCACAGCTGTCGTCCCGAAGACGAATAAGGCAACCCGATCGCCAGGTGTCAAGATCTCTTGCGTGTAGAGATTCAGGACTTCCCGAATGGCAATCTGAAGGCGAGATTGTCCACTCAGATCCTTGACCCACATTGAGGCCGATACGTCGAGCGCCACGGCTACATCAACATCTCCACGTTTAAAACTTGACGCTCCGTAAATCCAGAACGGACGAGCTGCCGCTGTAGCAACCAACACAAGGGAAAATACCAGTAGAAACCAAAACTTAATGGCGCCGACCAACGGATAGGACGACCCATGGGTCCGAACAGGTCGGAGGACGTACCGCAAACCAAATACCAGAAGACCGAAGACTAGGAGAATGGCCGCGATGGGCACAACCATCAGGTACTCAGGGTTTGCAAACTCGACACTGCCTTCAATGGCAGCAAGGAGAGTAGCCATCGGAATCTATCCGCGGCGGCGACGTACGGGGGTACCTTCACCTTGCATCTGCTCTAGCTCAGGAGGCTCTAACTCCTGAGGAGCCTCCAACGCGCGTCGTGTAGCCTCTGCATCGCTGGTCAGGTCATAGTTCCATTTGTATTCAAATGGCCCATTGGTGTCAGCACGTAAAGCCCGCTCGTAGTCTGCGTTGACGTCATCCAGTATTTCCTGAATGATTGCTTGGCGCTGCACCTCAGCATCAGCGACATCGACTGGAATCGCGCGGTAACGTATTCGTGCCAGTTGAAACTTGGCACTCGCCAGGAGATATGATGCACGGGGATCATCCACATCATCCGCCAAATCGTCAACAACCGTGTCGTAATCGCCAATCAAATAGCTATACGAAGCCTGCTGGAGAAACGCCTCACGAAACAAGTAACTGTCTGCAACGGCTTGCAGTCCCCACGCACGACTACTTTCATAAAATGCGGTTGCTTCTGCGAGTTTCGTTTCTGCCTGTTCAAAATCATTGCGGCGCACACTGTCACTCAACTCGTCGAGCGTTAGGTAAAACCCGGAGAGACTCGTCGCAGGAGTTGCCACAGCAATAAAAAAAATCACCGCAAGCACAAACCCAATCAAGTATTTAAAAGCGTGGTCCCGATCGACAAGGTCAGTCAGTCGCATGTGTCCCCCTAAGGCCCGGTACCCCAAAACAATTCCGATACAAACCCCATCGGGATACCCACGACCAACATGGCCATAGCGACAAGGAGAAACTGTGAGTAAATTGGCACTTTGAGTGCTCGATGTTTCAATTCGACGCGTACAGCTTCCCGCTCATCAATGGCTTCGTACGCTCGGGCAAGGCTGTCTTGATCCTTCACATCGAAGTAATCCCCACCATACTCCCGGATCATCTCAATTAGTCTCGGCGTCGAGGACCGCCCGATCATGGTCGTCCTGATATCACTTGTGTTGATGTAAATAATGTACGGAGTAATATTCCGGCGATTCAATTCTTGAAACTGTTCATCTGGAAAATCGTCGACGGCCGCGTCCGTAATAATCAACACGGCCCGGTTCACGTTCTCGTTCCCACCCATAGCCGCTTCATCTTGGTCGAACGATTTAATGATCGATTCAAGCGGCCGGATAATGTTTGTGTCACCTTCAGCCGGAATAATGCGAACCTTGTCGTGCGGAACAACCATCGCTTTATCAAGTCGTTGCGTCATTACATATGGCGCATCCCACACTTGGAAATAATACAATTCATCGTCGACAACAAAGTCGTCAACCATGTACGGATACGTGGAGAACAACCATAATGACACCCGGTCGTTTTTCCCCACTCTCATATCCAGAAATTTCAGATGGGCCTCACGGGCAACTTCGGCTTTCGACTTGCCGGTGTCTGGAAATTCCCACGCCATCGACCCCGATGTATCGACCAAATCAACGCGAACCCTCGACTCGACATAACCACTGACTTCTTCCGTCGCCGTCAGAAATGGATCCGCTGCCGCCACCAAGATCAATGCGAGCGCGCCGGCAATCAGAACCTTTGGAGTCGTGTGCAGAACTCTCACCCATGCCCTCTTCTGATAGGCAGATGCAATCTCGTGACCGGAATGTTGCCGACTGTACTTTCGGCGCCACAGCGCCAACCGAGTTAACGTAAAAAACAAGGCAACGCCAATCACCACTGTGAGTGAAATCGCCATGGCTACGTCACCGTAGCGCACCTGGGCATACTCCGTCTTCGTGACCTCTTGCAGCCCAGCGTTCAGAAACGCGAGAAACTCAGTCCAAGTCAGCAGCATTGCTAGCCATTCCTCTACCCGGCACCAACCAATCCCTTCACTCGCATCCACAGACGGATGTGTGGTCGAAGCTGAGAGACCGATTCTGTTAGTTCCTGAGCCTCACCGAAGGGATCATCAATTGGTTCATGCGCCTCAGTTTCCAAACCCCGCTGATATGTGACTAATCGGCTCGCCAAAACCAAGAGTGCGTCCTTCCGTGCACTGTCACCCAGTCCTTCTATGTGCAACCGAATGTCCTTGGGCGTATCACCAGTGTGCAACTCAGGAATCTCTGCCCGAAGATACTCGCGACCAGAAATCACAAGATTCCGTTGCACATCGGACAATGCGTCACCATTGGCACCTGGATGAAGATCATCAAGTGCACGGATCCCGCTCATCAGGGTACGACGAGCCTGCCAGATTGAGGGTGACAACGGAATTTCTGCTTCCAGGCGCTCCAACTCGTCGACTTCGCGTTGCTGATCTTCCGAGACCGTTTTGGGGCGTCTGGCGTGCCGCACTAGCATGACAAACCACACCAAGAGGGGTAGCGGCGCCAAACCCCATGCCAAGCCACGAAACAGTGTCGAACGGGTCTGAAACTCGCCCAGTTCGATTGTGTCCCGAATATCAAGAACGGGAAGATCGTTGATAGTCGTCACATATCGAACAAAGCCACCATCGGCATCAATCTGTTCCACCTCAACATCTTCCACATCTTCACCAATGTCTCGAGTCAAGTAGTAAAAACTGAATCCTGGTAAGACGTAGAAGGCCTTGTCTGGAGCGATTAATCGAAGTCCGTATTCAAAGTCCCAGATATGCTCGTCTCCGACTTGGCGCTTCTGGATTTCAAGTGAAACTCCTTCAAACGGATGCACCGGAAGGTTCTCAGGGGCCATCCGATCCTCAAGAATAATAATTTCTCTTCCCTCGCTAATAAGATCGCGGAAATGCACCCTATACGTCTGGCTGATCACATCGCCTGTCTTGACAACCGTTGGCTCAAGTTCAAGAGTCTCCACCCAAACGGACGACATGTCAGGCGCCGTCTCCTCGGTATTCGGAGTCGCCTGCTGGGCCATCAGCGCCGCACTCCCCACCAACAACATCGCTACCAACAACGTCCTTACCCGCATTCGACCCTGTCTCATATCAGTCAATCTCTGTAAACAGAGGTCTCACTCACCTCGCCGTTCGCGAGACCAAAAACTTCGGTAATTCTTCATGGTGATTCTGAGGCGTTAAGACCACAGAATCAATACCGCAACGATGCTTCAAGGCATACTGCAAGGCCTCTCTCGATTCTTCGATCTCTTTCCGAATAGCTCCGGCCTTTCTAGCCGAAATCACCGTCTGTTTTCCGGTTTCCATGTCCGAGATCCGTATGTATCCCAGAGGGCTTCTGACCTTGAATTCTTCTGGATCGTCGAGAATAAAGAACATCATATCGTGCTTCGAGGCAAGCATCCTCAGAAGCTTAAAATCGACTGCTTCCGGATTGTTCAGCATATCAACAACATCCGAGAGCACAACGACCGAATGACGCATCTTCAAACGACTGGCCATAAACCGCAACGGCACTGAAAAATCAGCGGTTCGCCGCGACGGAAATTCTCGTTGCAGCGCCAGTTTCTCAAAAATCTGCTGTGCCATATAGAAGACTTGGGAAGTCCCTAGCTTTGGTTTCATGAACAGTTCGATCTGGTCAGAAAACGCCAGCAGCCCCACCGGGTCGCGCAGATTACTACGAGTGAGTCCAATGTTGCCAAGCAAATCTAGCAGCAGAAGGGCTTTGTTGGACTTTTCTGAAATCTGGAAGAGAGTCGAATACGACAAATCAACTACCAGGAGCGTGCGAAGCTCCTTTGGTTCCATCCGTTCGATCTTGAAAATTTTCTCAGGATATGTGCGAAGGCTGATGTTCCAGGCGATATCTTTCAGTGGTTGGCCTGGTCGCCATTGTTCCACACCGACAATGTCGTAGCCGGCCCCCTTAAACCCGCTCTTGTGCTCGCCATAGTGAATACTCGTCGATTTCTTCCTAGATTTGATTCCATGCTTGATGTCACGAAACCGGGAAAAAACTTCCTCTACTTCCACGGAGGAATCTCCATGTCTTGGATCACTTTCTTTAAGAGATCTTCTTTGACGACAGAGAATTCCATGCCTTCCTTAAGCACCAATCGATGTGCAAGTACAGGCTCTGCCACAGCCTTAATATGGTCAGGCGTAATCACCAGATCGCCGTGAAAGAAGGCAAACGTGCGAGCCACTGCTTCCAAGTGAAAGTGCACACGTGGTGAAATCCCAACCCTGATGTATTCCTTCACGGTCCTGGCCGCACGACCCTGTACACGATGCGGTCGGGTATTCCGAATGAGACGCGTCTTGTATTGCTGAGCGTAATCAGACATCTTCACGGTGTCGAAGATGTAGTTTGCAATCTCCAAAACCTCGTGAAGATTGGTTAATTTTTCAACTTTTTTCCCCACGACGTTTCCCGCGGTGATGTTCAGCTCGTCGGACTCATTCTCGGGATCCAGCATATTGATCGACAGCGTCGTCCGGTCCAGTTGGGCGACCGGGTTGGGAAACGTCCCTTCCTCTTCTCCAAAAATGTTCTCGGTACAAATCACCATGAAAAATCTCGGACCGGTTATGTCATTGAAATCACCTGACAACGGAAACAGGGGCAACACCTTGCCTTCCGCGAGGTTCCCGTAATCAGATGCAAGAGTGGCTGAACTCTCTTCCATACCCTCAAGTACAGCGGCTTTGGTTTTTCCAGACAACCGATTGTCCTCGTCAATGAGAACAATATGGGCCATTAGTTTTCCGGGCTTGAAATGAATCTTTCGGGTGCCGTCTACCTCCTCGACAATCGTCTCGTATCCAAGGATGTCTTCGGGCATATATGTTGGCAACCCTTGAATCCGTTCAAATTTGGCATCGATGGCCATCGCACACGCGCTAACCAGGTCAGTCTTACCTGTTCCAGTTGGCCCTCTAAACATTACGTGCGGCTGGCGAAGCGCCTTAGCCTGGCTCAGCTTGTCCGTGTATGGCAACAACGTAAAAAGCGCCCAGGACAGAATTCTCGCGGCATCATCCAATCCGTACAACCATTTCGTTGACTCGGCCTGAAATCGCCGAACAACTTCGTTGGCTCGATCGAGGTCTACCGCCGGCTTCGTTTCGACTGTCATGTCACAGGTCTCCAAGCTCCGCGTCTATCGTAATCGCCCAACCGAACGCGATTCAGACGCGTCTCACGGGCATCGCAACTGTAACAACTGGTGAAGTGAACTACCCGGAACCTCAATGCCCAGGCTCACGATTGGCTCAATGGCAACCATTAGTCCCGCTAGGCAATGACTTAGCGAACTCCGAAACCAATCGTAAAGCCGACATAGATCTCCCGGCCCGGCGACGGCTCAAAGTAACGCCGGCCCCAAGCATTAACGATCACAGACGAGTTGTAACGTTCACTAAAAACATTATCAATACCAACAAATGGCCGGATGTCCGTGTCGCCCAACAGTTGGTCCAACCCAAATCGTAAATCAACCACTGCATATGACCAATTTGACGCCGTATTCGCATTGTTCGCAAAGATACTGTCAAACCATCGAACTGACGCACCGGACCGCAAACCAAAGGGAGCCGTATAGTCCACTCCAGCGAAGAACCGGTTCGGCACCACTCCAGGTTCAAAATTCCCAGAATACTTTCCAAATTCCTCGAAGGTGAAGTCCTGGTGTGTGTACGAGGCCCGCGCACTAACACGAGAGGTCGGCTGCCAGTTCAGTGACAATTCCACACCATTACGCGACGACTCAGCAGCATTAGAAAAAAAGGTCTGTTCGTCAGCACCCTCTTGGGCCACAAAGGCATCCAACAGTCTCGACCGATATACCGCAATCTCGTACTGCAACCGAGCCGGCTGCACGAGTCCGCGTAGGCCCACCTCAAAACTTCGGATTCGCTCAGGTTCGAGCATCTGGTTAAATCCACCCTCACCTTCAGGTCGATTCGAAAGTTCAACAGTCGTCGGCGTCTGATAGGCCGTGGAATAATTCGTATACACGTTCAAAGTTGGAGTTGCCATCAACGTCAGTCCAACCGACGGGCTTGCCGCGTTCATCGTACGTTCACCCGATTGATCTCCATCATCCAGCTTCTGGTCGGTCGCGGAGAAATTATAGTAGTCATACCGAACACCAGCAGTAACGGTGACCCGGCTATGGGGTGCAACACTAAGCTGCACAAAGGGCCCCGCTGACATAACTTCCTCAAGTTGCTGAACCAAGAGATTGCCGCGAAGATGTCCTGTGTCCGAAGTCGTCTTATTCAGAGACTCCACTCGGCTGTCACTCTGAGACGACACGTCGACACCTAGACTCCACTGAGCGATTCCCTTCATGCCGAGATACTCGGAGCGTAAGCCTCCACCTTGCCGACTCAGATCAATAACCCGGCCCGGATTCGACGCAAACAAATCACGAGAAACGCCCCATCCGGTCGCACGAAACATCTGCGTACCGAAGCTATGTTCCACAGTGGCGCCGTACTGCCCTTGAGTCGTTGCTTCACCCCAATCCTGATTCACAGCAATCCCTCGAGTTCCTCGCGGGTCTGTTCTAGCTAACGTTTCATTCATCATGCTTGGATTTTCAGCAAAGGGAGCGTCGTAGTAATTCAAGATGCCAGAAAGCCGGGTACCAGCCGACAGTGCTTGGCGAACCACAACATTCATCTGTCGAATCTCGGCGGCACTGTGCTCACGCCACCCATCGCTCTGAAAGCGACTAAAACTCCCCATGAACTCAGTCCCACTGTTGTTGTGACCATCCACTCGAATTTGCTGGCGTTCGTACCCGTTACTTCCGACTTGGATATCAGGGCGTAAGGTTAAACGTCTCGACGGGTCAATTTCGGTAAACAAACTAATCACACCACCAGCGGAATTTCCGTAGAGGACGGAACTCGGACCACGAATCACCTCGATCCGCCGAACAGACCCCAAGTCGACATTGCCAGGCTCAGTTGTTCCGTCAGCAGTAGTGATCGGAATGCCATCTTGAACAATGACTATCCCTCGCAGACCAAATTTTGGCTGCGGTGAGCGAATGCTCAACCCGACACCACCAGAAAGTCCATAATTTCGACGGTTCTGGACATGAAGCCCAGGAATACCACGGAGGGCCTCATCCAGTGAGGCTTTCCGCTGCGCAAAATCGACATCATCTTGCTGAACCAGCGCTACGGCATTGGAAACAGAAGAAAGGGTCTGGTCACTACGTGTGACATTCACGGTCTCTGACAATGGCGCAATGGACAGCATGAAATCTCCATCATCAGTGGACTCGCCAATCGTCACTGTAGAGGACGCCCCAGTAAACCCTGGAAGGGAAGCCTCTACTTCATAACTGCCGGAAGGTAGTCGTAGGATCTGATACTCGCCGGCGGCATTGGTCACACCGCTCCGAATCAACACATCGTCCGAACTACTCGCCGTAACCGTGACGCCTGGCAACACGCCTCCCACTTCATCCGAGACAGTCCCAGCAAGAGAACCCGATTCATCTTGTCCGGCCGCTGTGACAGTCGTTGCGCTGATAACTGGTAAAAAAATTAACGCGACGGCAACTCTGACAAATTTATCTCTGGTCATGTTTTACTCCACCTAATTGAACATTACCTGCACATAATTGCGTTAGCCGCATTACGCCAAAATCAACAACATCAGTGCCATTAGCAGAGACGGTTTGATTGACTCGGTATGCGCCAGGCGACACAAAACATGAGCGTCCCCTCTGGCTGAACGTCTGATCGTCGTACTGAAATTGTAATTTCTCCAAGAATGAACTTTAGTAGCCACCAAGGGCTTTCGGATCACCAGCGTGGAACCGAACCGGCTCAACCTGACGTCGGTCATACACCTTCCCGACACTTGTGGCTAACGCGATTCTTTCCGCTAGGTCGCGTCCTGTCGTGTCGGAGGCCGAGCCATTGAAATTGATATCAACGCTATCACCGACAGCCCAGCCGCAATATAAAAAGCATTCGCGTAGCTCCCCGACGCCGCAAAGACGCGACTAGCGATTAGCGGGCCGATAATGCCAGCCACACCGTAAGCAGTAAACAAAAGCCCGTAGTTGAGCCCCATATATCGAGTTCCGAAGAAGTCCGCGGTGGTTGTGGCAAACACCGACAATTGCGCACCAAAACACCAATAGACTACGGCAACGAGTAGATAGAACAGAATCGCTTGCTCCCGCCCAATATATAAAGCGGGCATTGCAAGGGCCGACACGAAGATCATGATCCGAAGGGTTGTCAAACGTCCGACCGAGTCGGACATCCATCCTGAGAGAATCCGGCCACTAGCACTACCAACAGCACCGAACAAGCCCGCGACTGCAGCAGTTACCCCAACGCTGTTAGCAAACGGTACGAGTTGGCTAATCGTCATGAGCCCAGCGGTCGTACCCAAACAGTAAGCTACCCAGAGAAAGTAAAAAGCGGGAAGCCCAACCATCTCTTTCGTCGGGATGTCACGCTCAGACCGCTCAGGTGCTGGCGTGGGGGTCCAGCCTTCAGGTTTATACCCCGCCGGAGGATTCCTTAGCAAAAAAGTGCCCACCATACACATCAGGAACAGCACGACACCCAAAATCCTAAAAGTCATCCGCCAACCAACTTCGTCAAACAGTTGTTGCGCGACCGGTATCACGATGGCTGACCCCCCACCGTATCCGGCAACCATCAAGCCAACAACCAGTCCGCGCTTATCAGGAAACCACTTGGAACCCACCGGAATTGGTGTGGCGTAGCCGAAACCATTTCCAGCACCCACAATAAAGCCGAAGACCACGTAGAGGTAGATTAGGGAGGTGGTGAAGCTGGATAAAATAAATCCGAGGCCCACAAGTGTCGCACCGATTGCTGCGCAAATGCGCGGACCACGGGCATCCTGAATGCGACCAGCCAGAATGAACGAAAATGCAAACGTAACGATTGCAATCGAAAACACCCATGAGGTCTGGGTGCGATCCCATCCGAATTCAGCCTCTAGCGGAGCAACAAACACACTCCAGGCATACAAAGACCCTAGAGCGAGGTTCATTGAAATGCCTCCAACGACGGAAAGCCAGCGGTTCATAATTAGTCCCTCAATTTAAACTGGATATAAGGTGTGCACAGAGTATCCGGCATCAGCAGGGCGGTCAACAGTCAACCTTACGATGGGCGGATTGGTCATCACAAGGTAGGATCAGCAGTACCATGCGAGGTCAGCATCTGACAACCCTCGGAAAAACACATTATTTCTGTTGGCGTCGGGTCACGTCGCCTTAGCTAGGACTCGTCCAAATATGCCAGGCTTAGCATCGTCTTTGTCAATAGTTGGCCTTGTCGGAAGTCTCGGTGAACGGCTATCGAGTTTCACCCAACGTTGGATTCCAGACTCGTGGGTCGTCTGTATGGTGCTCACCGGCGTGGCGATTCTCCTTGCTATGACCGGTGCGGGAGCCAGCCTGAATGAAGCCGTCCTCGCTTGGGGTGGCGGAATGTGGTCGCTGCTAGAACTGGCAATGCAGTTCACGGTCGCGATGGTTGCAGCCCACGCTTGCGTTTCTTCTAGGCCCGTCTTTCGACTGCTAGACCGCTTAGCTAGCCTTCCGAATCCACAACAGCCGTTGCAAGCGATTCTACTGATCGGCAGTTATTCGCTGATAACAGGCTACGCGAACTGGGCACTCAGCGTCGTGGCATCCGCTTTGTTCGTGCCATTCGTCGCTAAACGAAATCCCAACGCCGACATCCGGGTGTTAATCGCCGCAGCCTATCTCGGTCTCGGTACGGTGTGGCATGGAGGACTCTCAGGGTCAGCCCCACTCATCCTTGCTACCCCAGGCAACCCATTACTAACTCCGGCAACTGGCGCCCCTGTAATCGACAGGCTCGTACCGGTCACTGAAAGCCTGTTTGTGCCGTTCAACCTCACCTACCTTGCTGTACTCTCGGTTGTTGCCTTGGCAACCGTCGTTGCGCTGCATCCCCGGGGCACTCCCCGGACACTAACGGATGAACAGATCGACCGGATGATGCCGACCTTGCCGGAACAGACTGTTCCGGTAACCCCCATTGAAAAAATCGAATCATTCCGTGGATGGGGCGTCCTGGCCGCCTTGTTAATCGGTTATCCACTTGGACACTCGATGGTCACCAGAGGATTTGGAGCCACCTGGACAATCAACGCCTATAACGCCGTCTTCTTAGTCGCGGCGGTTCTGTTACAAGGACGCCCATCAAACCTAGTACGCGCCTTCTCGAACGGCGCACGGACGGCATCGGGTGTCATCCTTCAATTTCCGTTCTACGCTGGCATTTTTGGTGTAATCAACAACACTGACTTGGGCGCCTGGTTGGGCCAATTCTTTGTAAGAATTGCCACTACAGAAACCTACCCCCTTGTCGTGTATTTTTATTCCGGTTTCATGAATCTGTTCGTACCATCGGCCGGGTCAAAGTGGCTAATTGAAGCACCTTACCTTCTTCCAGCAGCCAAAGAACTTGGGGTCTCCGTCACTACGACGGTACTCGCCTACGCATACGGAGACTCCACCACCAACTTCATTCAGCCGTTCTGGGCTATTCCACTCCTGACCGTGACTGGGCTTCGATTTGGAGACGTGCTTGGTTATACCGGTATCCTCGCGGTGGTGTGCATGATCACAAGCATCGTGGCCATGCTACTGATACCACCTATGCTGTAGAAATTAATCCCTTAGGGCGTCTTATCCCCTTTGCAGTTTTCGGAGGCCGTTGATTGTCATCGACGCCCTCAACTGCTTCGGTTTGACTTCATTGGCGATCCAAAATCTGTTCAATCTCGTCCATCACCCGAACCATCCGAGCAATCAGCGCGTCATAGGGAGCATCGGTGGCTAGGTCTATGCCGTACTCTCGCAAGAGTTCGTACGCGTACCGAGACCCACCGGCTGACAACACAGCAAGGTAATCGTCCCGGGCTTTCTGGTCACCACCAAGGAATCGCTCAGCAAACATCGTACCGCCAGCAATCGACGTCGCATACTGGAACACATAAAAGTTTCGATAAAAATGCGGAATAAATGCCCACTCGATGGCATAGGCCTGGTCATACGTCAGCACCCCTTCGTCAGACCCATGATACTGACGGATCAACTCTTCGTAGACCTCTGTCATCTTCTCACCAGACAATGCTTCGCCACCCTCAACCAGTGTGTGAATCTTGAGTTCAAACTCAGCAAACATCGCCTGACGGAAGAACGTTCCACGAACGGCTTCAAGTGCCGTACCGAGATAAAACAGCCGCTCCTCGTCAGAGATATCTTGTGACAACATGTGCTCTTGAAGTAGCACCTCATTCGTAGTTGATGCGATTTCAGCCGTAAACGTTGCGTAGGCTGACGTCTCGTACGGGTTGTGAGCCTTCGACAACATCGTGTGTATGGCATGTCCCCATTCGTGGACCAGCGTGGAAACATCGTCGTACGTGCCGTTGTAATTTAGTAGGAGATAAGGATGCACATCGTGGACCGCACCGTACATGTACGCCCCAGAAGCCTTGCCCTGTTGGGGATACACGTGCATCCAGTTGCCAGTTAATCCCTCCCTCAACAGGTCAACATACGCATTTCCAAGGGGTGCAGCCGAGACCAACGCCAACTGCTTCGATTCTTCGAGATCGAACTCGCGCTCGGAAGCCACAAGCGAGGGGTAAATGTCATAGTAAGCGAGGTCTTCAACGCCTAACATCCGCTCTCGAAGTCGGAAGTAGCGGTGAAGCGCTGGGAGATGTCGATGAGTCGAGGCAATCAGGGTGCGGTAGACGGCCACCGGAATGTTCGGTCCCGACAAAGCCGCATGTAGCGCGCTATCGTATTGCCGGGCCTTCGCCTCGAATACGTGAGTCTTGACATGTGTATCCAGGGTTTGACCCAAGGTCGCTTCATAAGCCTTCCAACTATTCCAAAACCTATCAAACACCAGCTTACGGTCATCTCGGTTCTGAGACGCCCGATGCAGCGAATAAGCCGCTTGATCTAACCGAACCTCTTCACCGTCAGACAACGTTATTGTCGGAAAAGGCAAGTCAGAACTGGACAACATCGCATAGATGCGCTCCGGTCCCTGTACAACTGGAGCGGTTGCCGCAATGATCTGCTCAGCATCACTCGATAGCGTATGCGGTTCCTGACGCAGAATATTCCGAAGGCTGAAAGCATGCTTTTCAAGACCGGCATCTTCCGCAATGTACCTTTCGATCATTTCAGAACCCACACGAAGTAACTCGGGTGACACAAAACTCGTTGCTTCACCAAATTCTGACAGCAACGACGCCGCAATACTTCGGCGCTCTTGGTTCTCTGCAATACGCCGGTCCTCGTCGGCTTTAAGAAAGGCGTACACATACAACCGAGCGAGTTCCTTATCAGAAGCGCTAATCGCGTCGAGAGCGACCCGAAGCGCTGCAGCGTTTTCACCCAGCGTTCCTTCGTACTGTGACAACCCTTTAACCTCTTGGTCGAGTCTTTCCTTCTCAAGAGTCCAGGCATCGTCGGTTGGGTAGATCTCGCTAAGATCCCAAGAAACCTGAGGTAGTTCGGTTTGATCAGCAGAGTTCTGAGTCGACATCTCTGGGAGTATCGTTGTCATTATCATTATCACCACGACCAAGCCAAACCCGAACACCACCCGCAAGGTTTGTTGTGTCATTGTCAAAGCCTAAGCATTCGCAAGTTGTCGCAGGACGTACGGCAGGATTCCACCATGGTAGTAGTAGTTCAGTTCTTCTGGAGTCTCAATTCTGGCAGTCACCGAAAATTCAGCCGTCGAACCATCTGGGCGGAGACATTGCACCAGAATGTCTGACCGTGGCCCTAACCCATCAGATATTCCCCGAAGCTCAAAAATCTCCTGCCCGTTCAAGCCGAGAATGTCCGTGCTCTCACCTTCCTTGAATTGCAGTGGCAAAACCCCCATAAACACGAGATTACTCCGGTGGATTCGCTCAAAGCTTTCTGCGATGACCGCACGCACGCCCAACAACATCGTGCCTTTTGCAGCCCAATCGCGCGATGACCCGGAGCCGTATTCCTGTCCCGCTATCACAAGCAACGGCGTTTCATCAGCCTTGTAGCGCATGCCGGCATCGTAAATCGACATCTGCTCACCGTCCGGTTGATATCGCGTCCATCCACCTTCGGTCCCTGGTGCTAGCTTGTTGCGGAGTCGGATATTGCCAAAGGTTCCCCTCATCATGACCTCATGGTTGCCTCGCCGACTACCGAAAGAATTAAAATCCTTGGGCTCGACACCGCGGCCCACCAAATACTGACCAGCTGGACTCTCAACAGGAATGGCCCCGGCTGGCGATATGTGGTCCGTCGTCACACTGTCACCAAGTAACGCCAATACCCTCGCTCCGATAATGTCGCCTGGTGGGACCGGGTCTGGAGCGAGATCAGCGAAAAACGGAGGATGTTGGACATACGTCGAGTCCTTGTTCCAATTAAACTGGCGCCCACCGGATGCAGACAATTCACTCCACCGTTCATCACCATCGAACACACTCGCATACTTTGAAACAAATTGGTCGCGATGCACCGCTAAAGCCATCACTTCCTGGATCTCTGCACTTGTCGGCCACAGGTCTTTCAGAAAAACATCGTTTCCTTTTTTATCTTGACCAAGCGGTTCGGTTGTAAGGTCGACCGTCATACTTCCGGCCAACGCATAGGCCACAACTAACGGCGGCGATGCTAAATAATTTGCCCGAACTAAAGGCTGGACACGTCCTTCAAAATTTCGGTTTCCACTTAGGACGGAGGTAACGACGAGATCCTGATCTTTTACCGCCGTCGCAACTTCATCTGGCAGTGGTCCACTGTTACCAATACAAGTGGTACACCCGTATCCCACCAAAGCAAAACCTAGTTGCTCTAATGGTTCCATCAAGCCGGCCGCCTTCAGGTACTCCGTCACAACCGTGGAACCAGGGGCAAGACTGGTCTTGACCCACGGTTTAGGACGAAGGCCTTTAGCCACAGCATTTTTTGCAACTAAACCAGCCGCCAGCATGACACTGGGATTCGATGTGTTGGTGCAACTGGTGATAGCCGCAACCACCACAGCGCCGTGGGACAAACCGTCCGTCGTAGTGTCCTTGGACTCCACAGACTCTGGCCCACTCCCGAGGCTCTCTTTCAATGTAAGCGCGAAAGCAGAGCTTGCAGCGCTCAGGGCCACTCGATCTTGCGGTCGCTTGGGTCCAGCGATGCTTGGTTCGACAGTGTCAAGATCAAGGGTAACTACATCGGAGTACAACGGATCCGCAGGCCCCGTACCGAAAAGGCCCTGTTCTTTGGCATAGGTTTCAACGAGACTGACCTGATCCGAATCGCGACCGGTCAGATTTAGATAATCAACTGTCATCTGATCAATCGGACAGATTGCCACCGTCGAACCGTACTCCGGAGACATATTGCCCAAGGTGGCACGGTCAGCCAAAGTCAGCGATGAGAGCCCTGAACCGAAGAACTCCACAAATTTTCCGACAACGCCGTATTGTCGAAGCCTCTCCGTTATGGTTAACACTAAATCAGTTGCAGTCATGCCCTCACGAAGTCGACCGGTAAGTCTGAAGCCGACAACATCTGGGATAAGCATAGAGACTGGCTGCCCAAGCATCGCCGCCTCGGCTTCGATGCCACCAACCCCCCATCCCACTACTCCGAGACCATTGACCATCGTGGTGTGGGAGTCCGTACCCACCAGTGTGTCTGGGTACGCCCACACTTCACCCTCGGAAGTGTTTCGGCATATGACCCGGGCCAAATATTCGATGTTGATCTGATGGACAATTCCGGTGCCCGGAGGAACAACTTTAAAATTTCGGAACGCCTCCTGACCCCATTTCAAAAACTCGTACCGCTCAAAATTGCGAGAGAATTCAAGTTCCACATTGCGTTCAAATGCGCCTTGAACCCCAAAATGATCAACCTGAACAGAATGGTCGATGACTAATTCAGCTGGTTGTAACGGATTGACGGCATCTGGATCACCCCCGAGTGCCAAGATGCCGTCTCTCATCGCAGCCAAATCAACAACTGCTGGAACTCCTGTGAAATCCTGCAGAAGTACTCGCGCCGGCATGAACGCAATCTCTCTGCTGACGCCAGGTGTCCACTGCGCGAGGGCCTCGATGTCTTCCTTGGTAACAAACTGACCATCCTCACGCCTGAGCATGTTCTCTAACAAGATTTTCAGCGAGTATGGTAGTCGTTCGACGGTGGGATAACCTCTTTCCGCGAGTGTGCGAAGGCTGAAGATCTGGACAGCATCGCCACCTACCGTGAGTGTCTGTTGTGTGCCGAAAGAATTTTGGCTCATGGCGCCTCTCAAACCTAAAGAAATAGAATTACTGACCAAGCGTAACGGAACAAATACTAATGATCCTTCACAGACACACACCTGCGCAAGCCCATCCAATACTGGGCGCCCACTTCTCGATTGCCGGTGGCTTCGCCCGTGCTATAGACCGGGCGGTCGCAACAGGCTGCCAAGCAGTCCAAATCTTTACTAAATCCTCTAACCAGTGGCGGGCCCGCCCACTCAAAGACACCGAAGTGTCCCAGTTTCGCGAACGCGTGAACGACACTGCAGTCGGTCCCGTCGTAGCACATGCTAGTTATCTCATCAATCTAGCATCGCCAAACCCTCAGTTGAGACGTCGGTCCACTGAAGCACTTTCGGAAGAATTGCAACGCGCCGATTCACTCGGACTGGCCGGACTTGTACTTCACCCCGGTGCCTATACGTCAAGTTCCGAAGACGAAGGTCTGAGTAGAATAGCTGAATCGATTGCTGAGGTCCTTAAACAAAGGCCGGATGGAACTACAGAATTGCTGCTCGAACAAACAGCCGGTCAGGGCACGGTGCTCGGACACCGCTTCGAACATCTACATTCCATCCTCGACCGGGTCGATTCAACGGCCCGCATTGGCATTTGCCTAGATACCTGTCACATGGTGGCGGCTGGCTATGACATCATCTCAAGTGACGGTTTCGCCTCGGTATTTGAAGAATTCGAAGCCATCATCGGACTTAACCGTCTTAAGTTGTTTCACCTAAACGACTCGAAGACACCTCTAGGAAGTCGCGTCGACCGGCATGAAAACATTGGCCAAGGCTACATTGGGACTGCACCGTTCCAACGTTTACTGCGCGACAAACGATTCTGTGGTCTTCCAATGATCATGGAAACACCAAAATCGCAAGACCAGTCCCCGTCATCTGTCTCAGCCGATCCTATGGACGTACAGAACCTGAACATCCTTCGAGAATTTCTCTGAGAACTATTGATTAACAAACACGATTGCGATTAGCAGGATTCTGGGTCCACCAAGACGGCAAAACAATTTCCAGCAACTCAACCAAGTCGATTGGGGCAATTGACCTGCATTCACAAGTCCTCTATTCTCGGAGCAGACATTAAGTTCAAAAAGACACTCAAAAAAAGAGGTGGGCCGTGAATAACCATCCCGCTCTGTACGCTCTACTCCTACTTACAGTTCTCGTGTTAACTGTGAACGTTTCGACTTCGTCCGGACAGCGGAGCGATTACGAAACTCGGCAGGCATCATGGCGAGAAACACGCGAGGTCAACCTTGCGAGTGATGGCGGGTGGCTGACCATAGCTGCGCTTCACTTCCTCCATGAAGGGGCCAACAGCTTCGGTTCGAGTCCGCTAAACGACTTTGTTCTACCGGAGGGTCCTAAGAGAGTCGGGGTGTTCGAGTTAAGAGGGCGCGAAGTTTTCTTGCACACCGAGGAAGGACAAGCCGTTAATGTCAACGGAACACCGATAACAACGACGCGGCTCTTTCCGACGGAGAGCATTCGCCAAGATGTAACAGTCGGAAACCTTACCTTCTGGATTCACTACAGTGGTGACCGGCTAGCAGTGCGGATGAGTGACCCGAATAGCGACATCCTAAGAAATTTCCGTGGCTTAAAATGGTTTCCCGTCGATGAGCGCTACCGTGTGCCCGCACGGTTCATCCCACACGACAGCCCCACTACGGTGAAGTTGCCGAATATTCTGGGAGACATCGAAGAATTCACCAGTCATGGATCAGTAGAGCTGACAGTCACTGGACGAAAAATTAAAATGCTCTCGATCCATTCCGGTGAACAGTTGTGGTTCATTTTTCGTGATCTCACCAGCGGTGTGGAAACCTATCCAGCAGCAAGATTTCTATACGCACCAGCGCCAGGAGAAGACGGGTGGACCGAGGTAGACTTCAACCGAGCGTACAATCCACCATGCGCGTTCAATCCCTACACAACGTGTCCACTTCCCCCAGCACCGAATCGACTTGATTTTCGTGTCGAAGCTGGCGAGCTAGCCTACCACTAGGATAACTCTGCTAACGTCATTCTAAGATGGTATCAGCACAGGCTTCCATATAACGACGGCGTCTAACAGAATCATCTGGCCCGAACGGCCTGGAAATCCCATGCAGCCGGATATCATGAGTAGAATAGGGAACGGTTCTTATGTCATCTTCATTAACCAAAGCTGACGTACAACGGATAGCTCAGCTGGCACATCTCGAATTGACTGAGAGTGAGCAAGAACTCTTCTTACAGCAGCTCAGTCAAATCCTGGATTACGCAAGACGACTGCAAGATGTTGAGACTACTGATGTCCCTCCTACGTGGCATCCAGAATCGGATCTAAGACCGCTTCGCCAAGACATACCGAAACCATCGCTATCGCCAGAGGATGCCCTCAGTAACGCACCGGCCCCCGGTCCACGGAATCTTTTCCGGGTACCAAAAGTGATCGGCTGATGAAGGATTGGGACTGGACAATCGCAAGGCTCAGAGCTGCGATCGTAGCTAAAGAGGTCAAAGCCGCCGATATCTGTGACCATTTTCTGAAACGAATTAGCACGTTGGCGCCAGAACTGAACGCCTTCACAGCCGTGTTCGAAGAGACTGCGCGCGCGCGCGCAGAAGAGATTGACCGCCAACCAGACACTTGGCGAGACCAACCTCTGCTTGGTGTACCCGTAGCTGTAAAGGACGTCATCTGCACCCGTGGCACCCACACCACCGGGGCATCTCGAATTCTGTCGAGATTTCGTCCGCCCTATGACGCCACAGTCGTTAAGCGCCTACAGGACGCCGGGGCCGTTATCGTAGGAAAAACCAATTGCGATGAGTTCGCGATGGGCTCTTCAACCGAGCATTCCGCCTACGGACCAACCCACAACCCATGGTCCGTCGCTCATACGCCCGGCGGGTCCAGTGGTGGCTCGGCGGCCGCCGTTTCAGCGCGTCTGTGCCCGGCATCGGTGGCATCTGACACCGGCGGATCCATCCGTCAACCAGCAGCATTCTGCGGTGTCGTCGGATTAAAACCAACATATGGACGAGTGTCTCGTTACGGCCTCCTAGCTTTTGCTTCATCTCTCGACCAAATAGGTCCCATGACACTAACGGTTGCCGATGCCGCGACCGTTTTCCAGGTGATCGCCGGCAACGATCCGTTTGATGCCACGTCAGTCTCTCTTGAAGTCCCAGATGCCCAGTCTATCTTCCCGGGCGAAATTGCTGGCCTGCGAATTGGCGTGCCTCGTCCGGTACTTGAGGGCCTTAATAATGACGAGGTTCGACAGGCCTTTGACACAGCGCTTGAGATACTCGTAGAACGTGGGGCGATTCTCGTTGACGTCCAATTACCACACATTGAGTATGCTGTGCCGGTTTACTACCTGGTCGCACCTGCCGAAGCCAGCTCTAATCTCGCACGATACGATGGAGTGCGTTACGGCTTGAGAGCAGCGTCGAACCACGACCAAGCTGACCTACAAACGATGTACAAACGGACACGAGACGAAGGTTTCGGACCGGAAGTGAAGCGCCGCATCATGCTTGGAACATACGCGCTGAGTGCGGGATATTACGACGCCTACTACCTAAAGGCTCAACGCATCAGAAGTTTGATCAAGAAAGACTATGAATATGCCTTTGAAACCGTCGAGGCAATTGCAATGCCCACGACGCCTGAGCCAGCTTTCCGAATTGGCGAACACATTGATGACCCGTTGGCTATGTACTTGGGCGACATTTTTACCGTGAGTGCCAATCTGACGGGGCTCCCAGCCCTCAGTGTTCCCGCAGGCTTCACATCGACACGTTTACCGCTTGGATTGCAACTAATGGGACGTCCGTTCGATGAGGTAACGTTGCTTAAAATCGCCGAAGTATACGAGCGGGAGTCACCATGGTGGCGAGAGCAGCCGTTCAAACAAATGCCCTAGTTCACCAGACAGAATCGGCTACAAATAAACCCAACAAAAAACTTGTCGCTTGATCGATTCAGGCGTTACGGCTGGTCTGCTCTAGGAGCTCTGGGGTGCGGAGCTGGTCAACCGGACCTCGAGGCGCGTCTGCAGGTAGATAGTGGGTCTCGCCCTCCATGTGTTCAGTGAGGGTTCTAACCACCATGGACGATTTAGTTCGCTTGCGCAGCTTAGAAAGGCCAGCTAAAAAGATAAACCCCACAAACAATGCCAACAGGAAAGCAGTTGACGACACCAAACCGGTAACCGCAGCAACAACAATGGGTTGGATCTCGGAAATGTTCACAACTACCCCTTCGCAGTAGTGTCTTCTGTTTTTGGTTCCAAGCTTGGCAGTTCGTAAACAATCAGGCCCTCTTCAATCTCACGCATGGCAATACGTTCAATCTTTTCTGTCCCCTGGTCTAAACTATTTTGCTGCTGCAAAGGTTCAACCCTAGGCCGCGCACCACGTCTAAGCTGTTTTGCTCGAAGAGCCGCGATGTCCACAAACATGAAGCGACTCTCAACCGGCGGCATGTGTTTTCGAGGTTCCGAAACCTCTGTCGTCTCTGTATTGTTAGAAACAGGCTGCGCCTCTGGCCCTTCAATCTCTTGACTCATATCCATCTAGGATACGCGAAAGTCTTTCATGAAGTCGACACGATTCCGTTCATACTTTTCAGATTTCTTCTTTTTGATTTCACTATTCGGCCGGTGCTTAGCACTCTCAGGAAGGTCGGTCAAAGACGCGTCTGCTACAACTTTAACCGCCTCAAACCACTCGTCGTTGAGTACGTAGTACGCCAGTCGTCCACCCAGATAAAGTGCTGTGCCACCAATCTCGTCATCGACTAGCACAAGCTGTCTCGCATCTGCCTCAAAGATCCGACCGCGCCCCCGCACTAATCCCAGATTCCTCAAAAGTAGTTAACCTACTGTCACAAAAAATATCGAGCTTCTCACGGCTAGTATTTTATACTTCATGTTCATAATATTAGCCCATACATTAGTGTATGTAAATAAGTAAATATGAGTGTTGTTAACTAATGCAACAGAATTTCAGAGGTTTTATCCTGCTCTTTTCAGGTTGAGTCGACTAATACTTCCTTCGCACTTCTAGCGATTACCGACGTCCCTTACCAGACTGGCGAGTCGAGATACACCAGCCGAGTCGGTCATAGACCGACACATATCCTGTGCCGACGCCGGCCCGATGGAACCAACATCAGTTACAAATGTCGCAACGAGGTCTACCGGAATTCTTTCAAAATAGGGATTCTCGACGTGAACCCCTGCGGGAGCGTCTTGCCAGACTTCCTGAGAAGGACCTGAATTCTGAAGAATGTGCTCAGCTAAAGCCTCGTGTATGAATTTATCGCGAGTTGCGACGACATAAGTCGGAACACCAAGACTAACAGCTAGCTCGAGTAGTTGACGCGTACCGCACTTATTCAGAAACCATTGCGGTGCTACGGCATCGGCGCCAACAACAACTGCTTCGACCTGAGGCGAACTTACTGCGATAACCTCTCCAATAGCTGCGTCCGTACATATGGTTGTAGCAATTCCAGCGGTAGCAAGATTCGTTGCCATCTGCCGACCCTCCATGCGAGGACGGCCTTCAGCACAGATAGCACGAATCTTGGTTCGTTCCGAAAGTGCTGCAAGACAAATTCGAACGGAATCACTCGCCGACACGGTGGCAAACACGAGTGGCCCAGTGACATCAGTCTTCAACTTCGAAGACATCGTAAGCTCTCTGAACACACGAGAAAGAGACTGCGACGCCCGATTAGCCTTACCGTAAAGAATCTTGAGCCCATCGACGCCACCTGAGCCAACAGCCACGGCAGCGGCGTTCCACACTGACGCCATCGCTGGTTGTCCCATACAAAGCGCAGCCGCGACAGAATCTACGGCTTTCTTATCCTCATGACTAACGTCGATCAGAAGTCGGATGGCCCTGCGACCCAAAGTCATTGCTCCAGACATGCGGTCACTAGTGATGGCAACGAGGCGTGCAAGAATCAGTGGATCGAGATCAGGAAACATAATGGACGACCAGTTCACTTAGAACCGAATCCTGTGCAATCATGAGGAATGAACATTCTCTTCATCGGCGATATTGTCGGTAAACCAGGGCGCGAAAGCCTACGAATTTTGTTGCCGCTATTAGTTGAGCAGCATTCTATAGATGTAGTCGTTGCCAATGTGGAAAACGCTGCGGGCGGCTTGGGGGTCACGCGCGAGATTGCGGAATCCATCCTGGACATAGGTGTCGACGTCATGACATCAGGTAATCACATTTGGGACAAGAAGGAAGCGCTGGAATACATAGAGGTCGAACCCCGATTGATCCGTCCGGCAAACTACCCGGATGCTCCTGGATCGGGTCATTATGTTGCCCAAACCGCCGACGGCATTGCAGTCGGCGTTATAAACCTTATGGGGCGAGTATTCATGAATCCCCTTGACAATCCATTCAAAGTGATACGAAGAGAACTAGAGCTTGTTCGGGACCACGCATCCGTCGTGCTGGTTGATTTTCACGCCGAAGCCACATCAGAGAAGCTAGCAATGGGATGGTATCTCGATGGGGACGTGACTGCGGTTGTCGGAACCCACACCCACGTACAGACAGCGGACGAGCAGATCCTACCCAAGGGTACCGCGTACATCACAGACGTTGGTATGACAGGTCCACATGATTCAATAATTGGTGTTGAACGTGGTCCGGTGCTAGATCGTTTTCTAAACGGAAGACCGTCACGATTTAAAACGGCCTCGACTAACCCACGTCTTAACGCCGTGGTAATTGCCAGCGACCCTTCAACTGGCCGAGCTTCAAAGATAGAACGGGTCAGTCTCGCAGACCATGCACTTGCGACACCCACTCCCACATCGGTATCGGTGCCGTGACTGGACCAACCAAGCTACCGTTCGGCAAACCATCAACAGCAGGAACGACACCCACTCAGCGCATCTTCACGGTGAGCGAAATAACAGCCGTGATCCGTACAACGCTTGAGATGGCATATCCGGAGGTTTTGATTGAGGGTGAGATCTCAAATGCGCGTGTATGGAAGACGGGGCACCTTTATTTCACCCTGAAGGACCAAGGAGCTCAACTCAACGCGGTCATGTTTCGATCGTCACTGAGGTCCTTGCGATTCAAACCTGAAAACGGTCAACAAGTCATGGCCCGCGGTCGCCTCAGTGTCTACGAGCCTAAGGGTGAGCACCAAATTGTTTGCGAACACCTAGAACCCCAAGGACTGGGCACACTGCAGTTGGCATTCCAACAAGTGAAAGAACGCTTGGAACAAGAGGGGCTATTTCATCCGAGCCGCAAGCGGCCACTACCTGTCCTTCCGAGGAAAATCGGTGTCGTCACATCTCTTGATGGAGCTGCCATTCGGGACATTCTCAATGTGCTTTCCCGCCGCCAACCGAACGTACACGTCGTCGTAAGCTCCACGCGTGTTCAGGGAAAAGGTGCAGCGGAAGAGATCGTAGCAGGACTTGAAAAACTGACACGGATTCCAGGAGTCGATGTGGTAATCATCGCGCGCGGTGGCGGATCGATTGAAGACCTCTGGGCTTTCAACGAAGAATCAGTAGCACGGGCAATCGGTGCGACTTCGATCCCAATTGTATCCGGAATTGGCCATGAGACCGACTTTACAATTGCCGATTTCGTCGCTGATCTCAGGGCACCAACACCATCGGCTGCCGCCGAGCTCGTCGCTGTAAGAAAAGATGAGTTGATCGCACGGACTCAACGAGCGCAAGACCATCTTCGAAATGCCGCTGCTGGCAATATCCAACAACGTCGGAGCGCGCTTCATATAATGGAAAGTCGACCCGGTCTCGCCGGCTGGCCAACTCGAGTGGCGGGGTATGGACGAAATATCGCTGAACTGACGCACCGCCTGAATTCAGCAACACAATCAAGAATTGGATTGCCTCTTCGAGAAATACATCTACTTCGCCTGCGCCTAGAAGCTCTTTCTCTCGACCGCCAAATCGGTCGAATCCGCGCTAAATCGGTCAGACTAGATACACGCCTAACCAACGGGGTAAATATAATTCACGCTAACCTCAGCGAACGAGTCCGCACAGCGGCCAACCGCCTGCAAACTCTCAGCCCACTCGCGGTCCTCTCCCGGGGATATGCAGTATGTTGGACAGAAAACCGATCGGCAATCATCAGGGCAGCTACTGCAGTTAAACCAGGTGATTCGGTCACCGTGACACTCCATCAGGGCGAAATCAATTGCGAGGTCAGGAGCACAAAGTGAAAGAAAAATCTGCGGCCACCATAAAAGATTTTGAGTCGGCACTGACCGAACTTGAATCACTTGTGACAACCCTTGAAGACGGCAACCTCAGTCTTGAGCGTTCCCTTGAGCTCTTTGAGCGCGGTGTGAAATTATCGCGCTACTGTCACGCGAGACTCGAAGAAGCCGAAAAGCGAATCGAGGTGCTTACCGATCAAGGCGAGGTAAAATCGGCGCCGGCCGAACTGTCTGATTCCACCTTTTCTTCAACGGAGTGAGCCTGCCATGGCCACTAACGAGATCGATTTTACCGGCATAACCGACATCGAAACCTATTTAGAAGTCTGTCGCACGGAAATCGACAAGGCGCTACACAAACTGTTAGCCCTTCAGACCGAGGCTCCATCACAAATAACTGAAGCCATGCGGTACAGTTTGTTCGCCGGAGGAAAACGACTGAGGCCTATCTTGACCTTAGCGTCTGCGCATACAGTAGCGCCCGCTGTCTCGAAGAATCGTGAATTCCTCCTGCATCCCGCTGCCTGTGCGATCGAAATGATCCACACCTACTCGCTAATTCATGATGACCTCCCCGCTATGGACAATGACACTCTTCGACGGGGGGAACCGACCGCCCACCTGGTTTTTGGCGAGGGGCTCGCCATTCTGGCAGGAGACGCACTTCTGACAGAAGCCTTTCAGATACTCGCAAAGTTTCCAGATACAGGCGACCCTTCTTTGATTGGTCGAAAACTTCGAGTAGTAGAATGCATCGCGACGGCCGCGGGTGTGACTGGCATGCTTGGCGGACAGGTAGTTGACCTAGCAGCCACCGGACAACTTTCGACCCAGTCAGCCGGCCAAGGTGACAACCCGTCTTTACACTTCGGTCCAACTGAGCTACGGGCAATGCACGAACGAAAAACTGGCGCGCTGATTAGGGCAGCTGTGGTAGCAGGCGCAACAATGATCGGAGGATGTTCTAGGGAAATCCAAGCGGTTGAGACCTATGCGATACACCTCGGCCTTGCCTTCCAGATCGTTGACGACATCCTAGACGTAGAGAGCACCGAAGAGAGCCTTGGTAAGACCGTAGGAAAGGATGCGGCAGCGGCAAAACCTACATATCCAAGTATGTTTGGCATCGAGGAATCACGCCGCATGTCCCTATCTTCAATCGAACAAGCTAAAGACTCGCTGACGACTGCCGGCCTTACCGGTCCTTTGGTGGGTATTGCCGACTGGGTAATCACTCGCCAGAATTAGTCATAAAATGTCTTCACAAATGAGACTCGACAAATTAGTCGTAGAACGTGGCCTCGCCGAAACTCGGGCGCGGGCCCGGGCGCTGGTGCTGGGTGGTCATGTCAGTGTTAACGGAAAAGTAGTCGGAAAAGCAGGTAATCTGACATCGTTAAGCGCGCTCATTGCACTAGCGAAACCCGATCACCCGTATGTTGGTAGAGGGGGCGTCAAACTTGTTCATGCTCTAGATACCTTCGGTATCGACCCTAGAAACCGGATCGGCTTGGATATCGGGGCCTCCACGGGAGGATTTACCGACGTGATGCTCGAAAGGGGTATTAAACGGATAGTGGCACTTGATGTAGGACACAATCAGCTAGCCTGGAAGCTCCGTAATCACCCAGATGTTGTGGTAATGGAAGGACTAAACGCGAGAGGACTTCGAGCCGAAATGCTGCCAGTCGACTGCCGTGATTTCAACATCATAACAATCGATGTTTCGTTTATCTCGGCAACGCGGATCCTCGAACGCGTCCCGGCGCTGTTACAACCTCAGGCTGACGTTGTTGTACTAGTAAAACCACAGTTCGAGGCTGGGCGCCACGAAATTGGGAAAAAGGGCGTTGTTCTTGATCCGAAAGTGCACCGAAGAGTTGTCGACGAAGTAGCAGCTGAAGCTCACAGTATAGGTCTACGCCGCATCGATATGACTCAGTCACCGATTACCGGCGCCCAAGGAAATCACGAATTCTTTCTACATCTTAGAAAATGACTGAAGACACTCGGCAAAATTCTGGACCAGGCAAGATCAAGGCGGTCGGCATCGTTGCAAAGGCGCGGTTGCCCGAAGCCCCTGCAGTGGTCAGAGGCATCAAGAACTGGCTTTCTGAGCGTGGCGTGACAGCCCTGATTGAGACCGAAACTGCTAATCTTGTAGGTCTCGACCAGTCCAAAACGTTTTCTCGCAGCGCTCTACCATCAACAATCGACCTACTCGTAGTCTTGGGCGGTGACGGTACTCTGCTTGGCATTGCTAGAAGTGTTGCCGCGTTAGACATCGGCAAGGACATGCCGATCCTTGCAATCAATTTCGGTAGTCTCGGATTTCTCACCGAGATTACATTGCCGGAACTTTACCAATCCCTCGAATCAGTCATCAATGGTACTGCTGACATCGATCAGCGTCAGATGCTCCGGTCAAAAGTAATTCGGGACACACAGACCATCGCCGACCGTCTCGTACTGAACGACGTCGTCGTTAGTAAGTCTGTCCTATCAAGCATCATCGACCTGACAATCAGAGTCGGCGATCAGTTCGTTACGCAACTTCGTTCGGACGGGTTGATCATAGCTAGTCCAACGGGTTCGACCGCATACAGCATGGCTGCCGGTGGTCCAATCGTTCACCCTTTAGTTGATGCATTAGTAATCACCCCTATCGCTCCCCACACTTTGACCAATCGACCTATCGTTATCCCGAGCAACACGGCGGTGAGGGTGACTCCTGCACTGAGTGGATCACACCACTCGGCCTACGTCAGTTTTGATGGCCAGTCGGGCCTAGAATTGAACGATGGAGACACCATAACGGTCGAACGGGGAACTCATGCCCTCAAGGTCATTCGAGCCAAATCAAGAGGCTACTTCGCCGTACTACGCGAGAAGTTGAAATGGGGCCAACGGTAACAACATCACAGGAATTTAATATTTAATGGCCCCAATATACGGCTACTGCCATAAGCTCCGCCAACTTGCAACCGGTGCGCAAACACCCCTCAAAGAAACAATTAACAACACCCGACGGGTCTCTAAAAACGCGCAGTTACGAGGACTTACTAATAGGCGGATGATAAATAACCTGGACGCGATTTCCATCGGGATCATCCACATAGAATGAACGCGCCCCATCTCGATGAGTACGAGGTTGACTGACCAATGTAACACCGTGGTTTTCAAAGAAACCTGCCCAAGCATCAACATCGCTCGCTTGTCGAACTAGAACACCAAGATGATCAAGCGACGTATCAGAGGAACCTTTTCTTTCCATCGCTCGGTGAAGCGCTAGATTGTCACTCCCTGAAGTCAGATAGACATTGTCTGCGTCTGGCTCCCATTCGACGTGAAACCCCAGTAACTCGATGTAGAAGCGTTTTGTTTCGTCGAATGCGGTTACGGTCAGTGCTATGTGGCGCAGTCCCAAGTGTGGCGGCGGTTGTTCATCCATAGGACCATGTTAACAAGAGCCACTCCTTTCTGGCGTGGTTGCGAATCACAGAACGGAACACTAAGATCAATGTATGTCACCCCGGTCCGCGACTCAGCCCAAGTGTGCCCTTTGCGGCGGGAGAGACGTCTCTGAGCCACGTGGCGAAGAAAAATACTGTCGGGACTGCTGGGACAAGAAAATTGCAGTCGAAGAAATCGTCGGTCGCGAATTTGCTCTTAAACGATATATCCGCGCCCAGAGCGCGGAAAAATATCTTGTTTACCACGCGACACAAAAACGTCCGTGCGGCCAATTGATCGTCGTCGATGATGGTTACGACCTCTTCCTCAGTTTGATCCTCTATCCCAGCTTCGCTTGGGACGAATCGGCATATCATCTTGAGGGCGAACCCGAAGGTCGTTCGTTCTCAGATCTACTAGTAGATGTCGTGGTCGCTGAGGTAATTGAGCCTTGGGGAGGTGGCAAATGGCACGTTGAAATCTTCAGGTCAATTAGCCCAGAGCCTGAAGACTGGAACGGCGAAATGTAAATTTTAAGGCTCAAATCCATGAAGGGTGTTGAGATTTTAGGGCTGACAGGCCTATAATTCTCTTTTTTCGTCTCGGTTACGGAGACACAAAATGCACGGAGGAGCGTGATGGAAAGACTCAGCAACACGGTGTTTTTCGTTTTGTTGGCTGGCATGCTAGGCCTAGTCGCGTGCGGAGGCTCTGGTTCATCGGAGTCTGAAGAAATGACTGAGGGGGAGCAAGGCGTCCTAGTCGACGCTCCGCCTCCCGCCAGTGCGGAGTCTGTCGCTGCTGCTCAACGTCTCTCCGCCAGACTTGAAAATAGCAATGCTGAGCTTGTTTCAACCCAACGTGGAGTTGTCGATATCGGCTATACACAGCCAAGGGCGACACGTGAGAGTAATTTCATCGTGACGACCTTTATGGTGCAGAACCGAGCCGCCAACGCCATTGCCGGTTTTCAGGTTGATGAGTTTTGGTTTGATGTCGACGGCAACACAGTCACGGGAGACCGCGTTCGATTCAGAGAACCCATCCTGCCAGAAGAGGTTGTCGAAATCGAACTTCGGGTGCCAAGGATTTCAGCCATGGATCGCAGCAACTACGAATTCTCACACCAAAATGGCGACATTGAACCCGAACTTGTCGTGGATGACGAAGTCGTTGACACGTGGCCAGAATTCATTAAGCCCGAACCGGAAGAAGAAGGTGAAGAAGGTGAAGAAGGTGAAGAAGGTGAAGAAGAGGCCGCTCCTGCGGCACAGTAGCTGCGGCGAAACTTCTTGATTTTTCCGTGCAGTTTGATTGTCATGGCCTGGACCAGATTCACATCTCGTCCGGGCCATAACTTTTTCTACGCGCCTCGGGTCGCAACGACCACGTGGATTAAACTGAACTCCCATATTTGAGCATTAGTAAAAAGCATCTCAAGGAGCGTTATGGAGACACCCGGTCGCCAGGCGCAAATTTACTTATGGGGGTTAGAAATAAACTTCGTTACGATTTCAAATCTTCCCGAGTTTAACAACGTCAAGATTCATAGACACACACCCTCAGCCTAACCGTGTGACCTATACTCAGAGCGTGGCACTTAATATTCAGGCTATTCAAACGGCACTTCAACAAGACGGACTGGATGGCTGGCTGCTGTACGATTTTCATGGCTCAAATCCAATTGCTGGCGCCGTAGTCGATGTTGATTCCAGAACAAAAATGACGACCCGCCGGTGGTACTGTCTGATCCCGGCGGCAGGTAGCCCACGGTCATTGATGCATACCATCGAACCGACTAGCCTCGCCCACGTACCGGGCCTACATTCCCTCTACGCAGACCACGATCAGCTGCAGGAAGGACTCAGAACAATTCTGGCAGGAATCAGGGTCCTCGCCATGGAATATTCACCCAATGGAGCGATACCGTATATCTCACGGGTTGACGCGGGAACCATTGAAGCGGTTCGAGCGATGGGGATCGAGGTAGTGTCGTCAGGTGACCTTGTGCAACGATTTGAAGCCACTTGGAACAAAACTCAGCTGACCACACATGAGTCTGCCTCAGACAAACTGCACCGCATCAAGGACAAGGCCTTTGCTCTGATCAGTGAGCGACTGGAATCATCAACGCTAAATGAGTTCGAGCTCCAGCAAGTAATGATGACCTGGTTCAAGGATGAAAAATTGGTCACAGACTCCCCGCCGGTGGTTGCCGTAAAAGAAAGCACCGGAAATCCACACTATATGCCCACAAGACAGCGCTGCCTCCCTATCGAGAAAGGTGACATAGTGCTTTTGGATCTGTGGGGCAAACTCGACAAGCCGGATTCTGTATTCGCCGACATTACGTGGATGGCATACGCTGGCGCTAACGTGCCTGCAGAGTACGCAAGAGTGTTCAAACTGGTCCGTGCCGCACGCGACGCTGCCATCGGTCTCGTACAAGAATCAACTTTGAATAGGAAAGATCTTCGAGGATGGCAAGTGGACCGTGCCGCGCGGGACGTGATCTCCTCAAAGCAAATGGGCCAATATTTCATGCATCGAACGGGACATAGCTTGGGTGCTTCAGTACATGGTAACGGCGTGCACATGGACAACTATGAAACTCATGACGACCGGAGATTATTACCAGGAGCGGGTTTCACGATAGAACCAGGCATCTACCAAAAGACTTTCGGAATTCGATCGGAAATCAATATGTATGTAGGAGAAAACTCTGCGTGGGTTACCGGTCCGTTACAGAACAAGATCGTATCTCTTTCTGCAAATGGGAGCGAGTAGAAGCCGCCAGCGTGGGTGTCAAAAGAAAATGAATTAACCGGAGGAACGCCTTTTATTCGCGTCTCTGTGGATTTATAGAAATGATGAAACCATGTGTTCTGGTCCGTCGTCCTACATTACGAATCGCACACTAAGACCAGACACTGAGGTAATCTATTAGGAACGGCGTCTTACGGGATGCCAAACGTTTGGTGTAGCTAAGTTGCTGGAGGAAATGATGTCGACACGAAGAAGCGCGTTATTTTCCGCTGGGTTGATCGCGGTAATGTCGATGGCCATAGGCATGGTCATCGCGTCTCGGTTCGACATGGCGCCTACCCCATCTGCGCAGACTTTCTTGGCTCCGCCTATGAACAGCGAGCCGCTAAACGGCCCGATCGATGCTGGTACGTTCAGAGAGGTGGCGAAGAACCAAACAGCCATGGTCGTAAATATCCGTACGGAGTCTAGGCAGGAGGGTTCCCAACCTGACGACGACCTTTTTCGTCGATTCTTCGGACAGCCGCAAGAACAACAGCAACCAAGAGAGCGAACCGTCCAAGCGGCTGGCACGGGATTCGTCATCGATGCAAGCGGTTTAATCTTGACTAATAACCACGTGGTTGCAGAAGCAACTACCATCGAGATTGATTTTTTTGGCGACGAGGAGGGTGTGTTTTATGACGCGAAGATTCTGGGCCGCGACCCACTAACCGACAGCGCGCTTCTCGAACTCGTAGAATTGCCAGATGACTTTCAGTTGGCAGTAGCTAATTTTGGTGATTCTTCCCAGATGGCACCCGGCGACTGGGTCATGGCCATTGGAAATCCATTCGGCTTCGGCCACACCGTGACAGTCGGTGTGATCTCTGCGATTGGCAGACCGTTTACGTCAGTGCCAGGTCGATCACAGGACGTACTGCAAACCGATGCAGCTATCAATCCAGGAAATTCAGGTGGCCCTCTGCTCAACATCAGAGGAGAAGTTGTTGGCATCAACACCGCCATTGTCAGTGACCGTCAGGCAAACGTAGGAATCGGCTTTGCTGTCCCAAGTAATACCGTGCGCGCACTCCTAACGGAACTGCAAAGCGGCAAGGTTACCCGTGGTCGAATCGGCGTCCAGATCATGAATGTGACTAGGGACTCATTTGAGGATCTTGGCCTAACCGAACGAATGGGCGCAATCGTGTCTTCGGTTCAGGAAGGTGGTCCAGCTGATACCGCCAATGTGCAACCAGGTGATGTGATTGTGAGCTACAACGGTACTCGTATCGAAAATACAGAGGACTTGCAAAGCAAAGTGGTCGCAACGCGCCCCGGTACAACCATTCCAGTAATGGTCATGCGGGCTGGAGAAGAAGTCACACTCAACGTCACAATAGAAGAGCTCGATCTGGACACGGAAGCCGAACAGCCAACACAAACTGTTGAAGACAACCTCAGCGAAGGTTTTGGCATGACATTGCAAGATTTGACACCGCAGAATTCTGCCCGTCTGCGCCTCCCAGATAACACGGAAGGTGCCGTAGTTGTCGACCTCGCGAATGGCGGATCTGCAGAAGCTGGGGGAGCGCGTCCTGGAGACGTCATTGTGAGCGTGAACCGTGTCAACGTCACGAATGCAACCGACGCCATTCGCGAACTAAACCTTGTTGAATCAGGTCGGACAGCGTTTTTACTAGTCCAGCGAGGCCCGAACAGGGTGTTCTTGCAGGTACTTAAGGAATAGTCGACACCCACCCGGCCCATGTCGTTACTCCGCGAGATAATTGCTCGACGGATTCGCTCGAACGGTCCGCTTGCTTTCGCGGAGTATATGGACCTTTCGCTTTATCATCCGCGACATGGCTACTATTCCCGGCTCGACCATCGTTCGGGGCAAACTGGCGACTTTTTCACGAGTGTTGACGTCGGAACGATTTTTGGCGAACTACTAGCTGAGCAGTTCGCTGAGATGTCATTGTCGATTCGGCAACTTTCGAAAAATGATTCCAATCTTTTGATGCTGGTAGAAGCCGGTGCTGGCAATGGCACCCTTGCCTCTGATGTCCTTGCCGCCACGGCCACAAGCTACCCTGAATTGTACGAAGAAATTCAACTAACCTTGGTGGAACGCAGTCAAACCGCACGAGCCAGTCACACTGCGAATCTTGGGCCTCATGCCAAAAAGCTCGGCCTCTCTACCGACACCCTTCCCGACAAGATTAGAGGAATTATTTACGCCAACGAGCTTCTTGATGCGTTGCCGGTCCATCCCGTCGTGATGACCGAATCTGGCCTCAAAGAAGTCTACGTCGACCTTGATTCGGATAATGAAGAGCGATTCGTGGAACGTCTCGGACCTCCATCCTCAGTCGTACTAGAACATATCGACCGATTTGACATAAAACTGGAACCGGGCTGGCGGGCCGAAATTAGCCCTGCCAGCGTCTGTTGGGTGGAACAGGCAGGTCGGGCTCTCGACTTGGGGTTTCTCGTGCTAATTGACTATGGGCATGCTGCCAATCAGTTGTACTCAGCAACCCACGTCTCAGGGACGCTAGCGACTTATGAACGTCACGTAATTTCACAGCGCCCAACCCATATGGACGCTGCGTGGTTACTGAATCCTGGCTCCGTCGATATCACGGCACACGTTGATTTAACTGCAGTTCAACAAGCCGCCGAAGGTGTAGGCCTCGAAACCCTCACGGTCGTTGATCAAACCTATTTTCTTCTTGGTGTGAGTCCGACGGAAACACCAGGTTCAGGCAACACAGTCCAAGAATTAAAACGTCGTTTGGCCCTTAAAACGCTACTTCTACCCGGTGGTCTAGGAAGCAGTCACAAGGTCATGATTTTTGGCAAGGACGTTGGTCGGGTGCGATTACGTGCCAGTTCATTTAGCACACGTATGACCTAAGTGCCCCATCTCATCAAGGAGTCGGCAGGTGACAAAAAACGTGGAGCGCGAAATCAAATTACACTTTGCGTCGAAGAACGCGGCACACGAGGCAGTCAAGAGTGTCGGGGCTACACCTCTTCGATCGAAGCGCCTTCAAAAAGATGCCCTATTTGACTGGCCCGATGAGCGACTTCGCCAGAGGCAATGTGTATTGAGAATTCGCCAAGAGAATGAAGATTCCACTCTTACCTTTAAAGGTCCGCCTGAGTCAGCCAGCATGAAAGTACGTGAAGAAATCGAATCAACGGCCGGCAACAGCTCCAATCTAGTAACAATTCTTGAGCGTCTGGGTCTTGAAGTCTGGTTTCGATATGAAAAGTATCGAGAAGAATTCACGTTTAATGGAGTCATTGTCGCTATTGATGAGACCCCTGTTGGGATTTTCATTGAACTCGAAGGCGAGGAGCTCGTCATCAACAAAATCGCGAGCAGTCTGGGTCGGAGTCAAGAAGATTACATACTAGACTCATATCGGGATATTTTCTTGCAGGAATCTAATACTAAGGGTTCTGGCACCAGCGAAATGGTTTTTTAATGCCTGAAGATCCACTCCCTCCAGCTCTGGTTTTAACGGCGGGGTTAGGGACTCGTCTCGCACCTCTCACACATGTACGAGCTAAACCAGCAGTACCAGTGGCGGGTGTTCCGATCATCCTGCGAGTACTTCGATGGCTGGTAGCACAAGAAGTTCACTCTGTCGTACTGAACCTACACCATCTGCCTCACACGATAACCCAAGTGGTCGGACACGGTAATGACTTTGGTCTTCGCGTCCGGTATTCGTGGGAGTCAACTATTCTTGGTAGTGCGGGTGGAATACGGCTAGCTTTGTCAATACTGGGAAAGCGTTTTTTCGTGATTAATGGCGACACACTTGTTGACGTAAATCTACGAAATCTTCAACAAACTCATGAGCGTACTGAAGCAGCTGTCACTCTGGCCACAACCGATCACCCGCTGAATTCCCGTTACGGTGGAGTAACCGTAAACCAAACTGGTTTCGCACGTAAATTTTGTTCTCCAGGCATACCATCCCAACATTTCGTTGGCGTCCAGTTAACAGAATCGTCGGTCTTTGAGGGGCTCCCAATTGGCATACCAGCTTCCACGGTAGGAGGGCTGTATGACAATCTATTATCAGGTGGGCCTGGACAAATCGCTACTCACTACGTCCAAGGACACTTTTACGAAGTCGGAACCCCTGCCGACTACCTGAAGACATCTCTTGAAGTCGCTCAGCACGAAGGGCGCACTAGTCTTCCGGCCGGAAAACGAAACCACATTCATCCAACAGCCGACCTCACTCGAACGATCTTGTGGGACGATGTCGTGATTGGCAAACACAGTCGCCTTACTGACTGCATCGTAGCAGATGGA
>Ga0310121_10000734_pt1 | contig 35261 bp, 26 predicted proteins | sample CB27_Tmax_986_MG_FD_203504 | JGI IMG/M metagenome (GOLD analysis project Ga0310121, IMG submission 203504) | Marine microbial communities from Western Arctic Ocean, Canada - CB27_Tmax_986 | ecosystem: Environmental > Aquatic > Marine > Oceanic | place: Canada: Western Arctic Ocean | collected...
CCTCAACTTCTCCATCGCCGTCAAAACGGCGCACCTCCCTTGTCATCAAGCTCCGCCGTCGACTGCCGAAATACTGCTCCTCGTACCAGGCAAACCGTTCCAGTGCATTTAGGATTAGCTCACGCGCCCTGGCGTCATCGGTTGATAACTCGATTCCCGCCCCCGGTCCCCCGACCGCGAACAGTCCGATGATCAAAAGGAATAGAATCCTACGTATCTGCATATGCCTTTCTAGGCAACCCGGTCGAACGGTTTCTCAAAAAGTCGAATAAAACTTGATCGCGGCTGATTTATTCGCAATATCAATGTCCCACGTGACAAAATTTTGATCCCCATTACTGCAGTTGTCCACGAAGAAGACTTTCAGTTGTTGTTTGTCTCGTCTCCAAGAACCCGCCAGCGTGGCCGCAATCATAGTGCCGTCGTCAGTAATCGTTCGGGCATTCCCTTCAAGTTCACCAGCTTCACGCTCAGCGTCACTCGCCGTCAGATGCAGGGTTACAAACACTTTGCCGTATTCTTCGATATCACCCTCACAATTAAGTGATGTCCCGCTGTCGTCAACGGTCACGGTGGTAATGGCGACAGTGCCTTCACCCGTTGGTATGGTCAAATCCAAAGTGTCCTCCTAAATGTCGAGGTAAAGACTACGTTTACTTGGCTACGATCTTAGCAGGAGTCATCGTCGATACTGCCCTTCCACATGGAACAACCAAAGGCGGTCGACCAAGACCTTCTGGGCTGCAATAATTCAAGAAGATATCGAAAAGGTCTGTAAGCACCGGACCTCCCTCATTGCAGGTCAATAGCGAAATAGTCGGTTAAATTTGATCACCAATCCTCGATTTCGCAAGTCGGTAACTCGATTGGGGCGAAGGGGATTCATCGTGTGGTCTTCCGTATAGACAACAAACAACTCGCTTCCCGGACTGTATTCCCAACGAAATCTGAGGTTGTTACTCACCGTATCATTTGCCGAATTGTATTGAATAAGACCGCTGAAAAACATCCTGGGATTGAACGCGTAGTTTAGTCGTGTCACCAGGAGTTCTGTTCGAAATGACCCTTCCAGGGTGTCTATCCAATTGACCGAGACACTCGGCTCGATCGACAGTTGCGGCAGCACCGAGACCCGTCCTTGACGAAACGTGAACGCCGTAATGTCGCCATTGAAATACCCTCCTCGCTGGACAGACAGTTGGCCGTTCACACGCCGCTGTTCACCGATCGCATACGCCACTTCCACGTCGGTAAAGTCGTACCCGCCAACCGGCAGGTTGACATCAGTCGCCGGAGAGAAGGGACTGAGCAACAGTTCGTAATTGTCGTTCACGGTGAACGATAGTTGGTCACTGGACTCAAATTGGGTATCGAACCGAACTTGATTCAGACGCGTTTCGAGAACATTCGTATCGGCCATCAGAATGTAATCAATGGAGCCTGTCAGACTGAATCGTCTAACCAAGTCAATCGATTCCGGTCGTGGGCTGAAGCGGCCTTCAAGAAACGTTCGCCGAAAATTATCCCGTCGAAGAAATCCAACGTCCGGTACAAAGTTGTCCTCAATCACCAAGTGATCGACCTGTAGGCCATACCGGTCCGCACCATAATCAAACTGCGCTTGGTAGCTCGAGTTCTTGTCGACCAGTCCGGGCATTTCTGTCCTGGCCACATAGCCAATCATGCTGAGGTTCTCGTAAAAGGCGAACGTGGTGTCTAGGCCGTATGTTTGGCTGCTGCCCTGACCGATAGTCGCAGCCGAACGATTTGTAAAAAGAGCACCGACAGTGCTGCGCCTGAGGATGTCGCGTTTGAGTCGCAGCACAGTAAAGTTAGTTGATTCTGCCCCAGAAACGGCCTCGTCTCCAGTCTGAATGCTCAGGGCGCCAACATCAAACTGGCCGACCTTGCCGGTCACACGGCCACCGCCCAAAATAGGCACCATCCGGCCGCTGGCCAGGCCGATGCGCCGGCTATAAAACAGGGTCGGGCTGTTGACACCTCCGAAGATACCGCCTGCCCCACCGCGAAACCCTCCACCAACGCCCCCCCGAGCAAATTCGAAGATGCCACGGCCTTCAAGAAAGAACTCGCGTTTCTCAGGAAAAAATAGACTGAAACGCGTGAGGTTCACCTGTTGCTCATCAACCTCAACTTGGGCAAAGTCCGTGTTCACAGTAAAGTCCGCAGTCAGGTTCTGGGTGATACCGTACTTCACGTCAAGCCCAGCTTCCCCGTACCCGTGATTTTCGAGAACCGGTGTCGCACTGCGGTCTGTCGTCAACCCACCAATTCCGTACGGCTTGATTTCGAGATTTCGACTGACCGGCGGCGTTTCAATACCAACCAATGTTCCCGCGGCTGAGACCCGAAAAATTCCGGACGAACCTCTTCCCCCGCCTGCCGAAATCGGCAGACGGGTTAGATAGACCCACTCGTTTTTTCGCCGAATCGCCCGACGGAGTTGCACTCCCCAAACCTGAGGCGAACCTGAGCGATAACGGAGCGTCTTAAATGGAATTTCCATCTCTGCGGTCCAGCCACCGTCAAACCGACCGGTGCGTACATCCCAGACTGGATTCCAATCAGAATTTGGATTCCCCTCGTTGGTGAACTGTTGGTCGGCACGCGCTCCGAGCGGGTTAGTGTAGAAATTGAATCCGTTCCGCCGGTCATAGAAGGTGTCAAAAAAAGCAGTAAACGTATCGTTCTGTCGTAATTGACTAGTATCGCGCCGCATCTCATTGGCGATCCATTCACTCTCCGGCGCTGAATCCCACACGCGTGCCGATACATACACATTGGTCTCGTCAAACATAATCCATGCTTCGGTGCGCTCGGTAGCGGTAGCCCCTGGGTCCGGCACCTGCTGAATAAAGTCTGTGATCGCCGGAATGCTCTGATACACGGGTTCATCTAACCGTCCATCCACCACTATGCCTACCGAAAGTTTGATCGCACGGACCGTCGTACGGCCCTGATCGTCACGTCGCATGACATCCGGTTCAATCGGTGGGAGGGGCCCATCAACCAGACTCGCATCAGTCCGGTCGCTGTTGACGGTTTCGGCTACGGTACCAGGTGGATGTTTCCGCTGGTCAGAAACGGTCTGGTCCGGTTGAGCCAGCATCTGGACCGAGTTGACTACACCCACCAAAATAATCAAGAAAACGAACGAAGCTCTCTGAAAATACGTAATCATCGAAGGGTCATACTACTGGACCTAATAGATATTGATGTGCCGACACACACGGCAATGAGTCACTGACGCCACTACGGCCACTCTAACTCACCCACGTCATTCTCTTCATTCATGGTAACTTGACATACGACAACAGAATGGTTCATCTAATAACTATCGGTGGCAACGTATGGACTCCCTTGGCCAGCGATGAAACATTCAGGCGGATGGGAATAGTGTATTGCTGACCAATAGCGAATTCATCAGTTGTATCGAGTCTTTCGACGCATTCGGCACGAAGACTCGGTTTGAAGAATTTAAGTGGTCGGCCGGCAGTCGTTCAGGTCGCACTCTGAAAGCGTTCAACGAATACTGGACGAGTGCCCAACGCCAAGGGCACAGCCTTCAGGAAATTTCTTACAGAGCGTGTTTCAAGCCCCAATTACCGGGGTTCTTTATCTCGCGGCTGGCCAATCCAGGCGATGCGGTCTACGACCCGTTCATGGGACGTGGGACCACCCCATTGGAAGCCTTCCTCCGTGGCTGTCGACCACTCGGCAATGACATTAATCCCCTCAGCCGAGCACTATTGGAACCTCGCCTCACACCGCCGACACTCGATAGCATTTCCGAACGACTCGATTCGATCGATCTCACGAAAGCGAAAGAAAAGTTCCCAACGCTGGAGGTGTTCTTTCATTCCACGACACTGCAACAGATTATCGCACTGAAGGAGTACTTACTAAAAAGAGAACAAACGGGTGCCATCGACCAAGTCGACCGATGGATTCGAATGGTGGCAATCAACCGACTCACTGGCCACTCACCTGGCTTCTTTTCGGTCTATTCCCTGCCTCCCAATCAGGCCGTCTCGATTGAGGCCCAAGCAAGAATCAATGAGACCCGTCAGCAAACACCAGAGTCCAAAGAGATCGCTCCGAGGATTCTTCAAAGGTCGAAATCACTGCTGAAGGATTGGACTGGTCCAGATCGTAATTATCAGCGCCTTAACCTGAGCGCTACGTTAACTACACAAGAGGCTCATGCCGCTACAGGAATTCCGTCTGGAGCAGCTCAACTCGTGGTCACCTCACCTCCATTTCTTGACGTGGTTGACTATCAAGCCGACAACTGGATGCGATGCTGGTTTCTAGACATTGATTCTTCCACCATTAACATCGCGCGACTGAAACGCGTCAAAGACTGGCAGTTGATGATAACCAGCGTGCTGAGGGACCTTCGCCGGGTCCTCCGACCAGGTGGTTACGTCGCATTTGAGGTGGGAGAAATTAGGAACGGAACCCTTCTATTAGAAGAACTGGTCCTTCCTGCAGGCGTTGAGGCAGGACTCATACCTGTAATCGTGCTGGTCAACGTACAAGAATTTACCAAGACGGCCAATACGTGGGGCATCGACAACCAAACGGGTGGAACAAATACCAATCGTATTGTCGTCTTCCAGAAGGAACAGTCCGCATAGAAACCTTGCCATCTTCGCGGGAATCATGCGCTGTTATCATGAACCGTTTTTGGCTCAGTCGGATAGTTGCCATCGATCGCTTCACGAACAATTGTTTTCAGGTCGTCCGGAAAGTCTTTCGTCAGGACCCACTCGAGATAGCCCAAATGCTTACCGCGTATCTCCTCGAGAGTGGCTCCCCGGTGCTTCCCAAAATTAAGTCGGGCTGCTCCGTCACGCCATTTGATCCGTCCACCAGCATCAAGAGACGTCGCCCCCCGATCACTCCGTAAGGCCGAAAGGGCGGGCACCGAAGTTGGAAGTTGTTCGGTTTCGCCGTGAGTTCGTAATTGGCCGAGCAGCACACGCGCCGTGGTTTCGATGTCAGCATCGGCCCGATGGGCTTCGTCTGGCCGATGCCCCACAAACCGTTCGGCTGCGTCTTCCAGAGTACGTGGTTCGATACGTTGCCAGAGATGCAGCGGGTCAATCAATGCCGATCCCGAAAACGAAAACGGAACCTGAACACGCGTAAATTCAGCCTCGAGCATGTCACGGTCAAACCTGAAGTTGTAGCCAACGAAATCATGACCCGACAGGGCTTCCCGCAACGAGGGTGCAATCTCACCAAATGTCGGCGCCTGAGCCACTGCCTCATTCGTAATGCGATGAATCTCGATCACTTCGTCCGGAATGAGCATTTCGGGATTTATGAGTTGATCCAGATTCGTCACATCAAGATCGGGCGTGATGCTCACGAGCGCAACTTGGACAATTCGGTCGTAGTTAATCCACGTACCGGTTGTCTCCACATCCACCACTGCCAGAGGACGCTCAATTTTCAGCGTCGCGGCAACATTTTTTAGCACATCCGTTAAGGACTCAGTGCTCCCCATCATTCACCCTATCTTGGCGTCGTGAGCCAGAAACCGAGCGCCACCAACGCAACCCCTAGAAAAATATGTATTCCGACACTCGCGATTGCGTACATTAACTGCTGTGACCGAAGCAGTGTGAGCGTTTCGTATCCGAATGTCGAGAAGGTCGTAAAGCCCCCCAGCATTCCGACAAGTGCAAACAAACGAAAGGACGTACCAAACAACTGACGGGACTCAATGAAACCGACGAACATTCCAATGGCAAGGCACCCGAGAAGGTTCACCGCAAGGGTTCCATACGGAAACGTGGTCAGTGGACCAACTGAGCGCTGGACCAACAAAGTCAGTCCATAACGGGCGACGACACCAAGAAACCCTCCAGACCCCACAACGAGTAGATTCATGACAGTTGTGTTCAAGTCAGCCTCTAACTTTCTTAGTGTAAAAACTCCATACCAAGAATTCGTAGAGTAGTCGACAACGCTGGGTAATTCACTTGGCTCACGAGGAAATACTCCGTTGATCTTTTTCGCGCTGATTCGCAATCAGTACACGTTTACGAATCCGAAGACTTAAGGGTGTGACCTCAACAAGTTCGTCTTCGCTAATAAACTCAATCGCTTGCTCCAGATTAAGCTTGCGTGGCGGAATTAATCGGATTGCTTCGTCAGCGGACGATGTCCTCATGTTGGTCAGTTTCTTCTCTTTCGTAATGTTTACGTCCATATCTTCGGAACGCGCATTCTCACCGATGACCATTCCCTCGTAGACCTCAGTGGTGGGTTCAATGAACAGTTCGCCTCGCGCCTGGAGGTTATACATGGCGAACGGCGTCGCTCTCCCACTACGATCCGCTACTAGAGCACCGGTAGGACGCCCCGCAATCGGACCATGCCATGGTTCCCAACCAGCAAAGAGATGATTCAGGATGCCGGTCCCACGAGTGTCCGTGAGAAACTGTGAGCGGAACCCAATCAAGCCTCGGGTTGGAATACGAAATTCCAATCGAATCCGCCCGCTACCATGATTCACCATCTTCATCATCGTCGCCCGGCGGGTGCCAAGTCCGGCTATAACCACTCCTTGAAATTCTTCTGCAACGTCGACTACTAACTCCTCGACGGGTTCCTCAACGTGACCTTCAACATCTTTCGTCACGATTTCAGGTCGGGAAACCTGAAGCTCATGCCCTTCACGACGCATCATCTCAATCAAAATCGACAATTGGAGTTCACCGCGACCGATTACCCTCACTTGGTCCTGGGAATCGGTGTCTTCAACACGAATCGATACATTGCCAATCAATTCTCGGGTTAACCGATCGCGTAAATTCCGTGAGGTGACGTACTGGCCTTCACGTCCCGCCATGGGCGACGTGTTGACACCAAAGACCATCGAGACCGTGGGCTCATCTACCTGCATCTTTGACAGGGGTACCGGTTGGTCCGGATCGGTAATGGTTTCGCCGATCGTGATGTCACTGAGACCAGTTAGGCAGACAATATCTCCAGCCGACGCTTCATCGACCTCCACACGTTGCAAGCCCTCAAACATGAACAGTTTCGTCACTCTCGTTCGCTGCATCTCTCCGTCAAGCTTCAAAACCGCCACATTGTCACCAATTTTTACAGTGCCGTTAAAAATGCGACCAATTGCAATCCGACCCAGATAGTCGCTTGAATCGAGGTTCGCAACGAGGAGTTGGAGGGCAGCAGCTGGATCGCCGTCCGGTGGCGGTATCCGATCCAAAATCGTCTCAAGAAGTGGACGGACCGTCTCACCAGGACTCGTAACGTCGGCGGTGACCGTTCCAGCTTTGGCGTTGGCATAGAGAACCGGAAATTCAATTTGGTTCTCGGTCGCGTCAAGGTCGATAAACAGGTCGTAGACCTCATTGAGCACTTCGGCGGGTCGTGCATCCTGGCGGTCAATCTTGTTTATAACCACAATCGTGGGAAGACCGTGTTCCAATGCCTTCCGAAGCACGAACCGAGTTTGAGGCAGTGGTCCCTCCGATGCATCGACTAGAAGTAAGACACCATCAACCATCAAGAGGGTCCGTTCAACTTCCCCACCGAAATCGGCGTGCCCAGGAGTATCAACAATATTGACAATCACGTCCTTGTAGCGGACAGCGGTGTTCTTGGCCATGATGGTGATACCACGCTCTCGTTCCAGATCGGTATTGTCGAGAGCGCGTTCCGCCACGCGTTGATTTTTTCGAAAAACGCCGCTTTGATGAAGAAGTGCATCAACCAGCGTTGTCTTGCCGTGGTCGACGTGGGCAATAATGGCCACATTGCGACGGTGAGGGTTTTTCATAGTCGTTATGTCCCTGAATGAAAGTAATGACGTCCAATAAAACGATTTTCTTCGTACTCCAAGCGTTTAAGAACAACCTCGAAATACCAGTACACGCTAGAAGCGAATCCGTAATCCAAAGGTCGGAATGCGGGGAAAGCCTTGGTCTGGCACTTCAGAGAGACGTGGTTTTTCAAACCCAGGATCGTGGTTAAGTCGAGGTTCTAACACCACAGCGTTGTTCCGATTCAACAAATTAATCACTTCAATATAGAACGACCATGGACCGCTCACTCCGCCACGCTGGTAGGTCACACGAAGATCTACCCGTGCATAGTGAGGCAACCGCGCCCGGTTAAGATTGTCGGCCCCTCCGTAATCCACGCCATAAACGAGGTTGCCAGCCGCGTCAGTTGCCGGCACCAGTCGCCCCAGGCTATCCCTAGCGGCGGAGACCCGCAGTCCCACCGGAGCCGTGTGGGGAAACCCACTGGCGAGACGCATCGTCCCTGCCACGTCCCAGCGACTCGTCAGTTGATACCGACCGACAGCATTGAAGGCGTGACGACGATCGTACTCGAATGCATAGCGGCGACCGTAACTTTCCCGGCTGGCATGCCCCCACCCATAGGACAACCATCCAGTCAACGGCGCCGACGGATTCGAGTGGGATACGAATACATCCAGTCCGTAGGCGTCGCCGCTCGCATCGTTGGTAGGGTCACTTACGATGACCGCAGCGGACGGGACACTGTCCTGTAACGCTGCAGGAAAATCGTACTGTGCGACGCGCGCCAGCCGTTCAGCGTCAGTCTCAAGACGCCCGATCAGTAGATCGTCAAACCGCTTAAAATACCCTTCGACCCTAGCCGTCACATCACGACTAAGTTCTTGCTCGATCCCAAGAATCACATGCAGTGCCTTCTCATGAAGCAGACCCACCTCTCGCGCCGACGAGAGGTCAATAAAATAATCTGACTGGGTCAACTTTTCGTAACCAGGACTCTGCGTGTATAACCCCATCGCCGCGCGCATTCTGACTCCTCGACCGAGCAAGTAACTTGCTGCCAAGCGGGGCGAGAGAGTGGTCCCCCCATTCACAGTGCTCCAGTCCAGACGCAACCCAGGCTCAACGGCAAATTTCGGCGACGGTGTAAAGGTGTCCTGAAACCAAAGTCCACCCCGTGTACCCATTAGCCGTGAGTCGAGCTGCCCGGGTAATCCCGCACCACCTCGCACGCTGGAACCGTTCGCAACATTCTCGTTGCGATCGCCGGTAATTGAAAACCCGACACTCGTCGCCAATCCATGCAATTCAACTCCTGCGCTCAATAAATGGTGAGGAGAAGACTGGACACCGACTTCCTGTCTGAACGCAAAATCTCGAACGTTGATTGACCGTTCGAACAAGATTGTTGAAAGCCCAAATGCTAGTGTGTCATCCGCCGCATTCGACCGTCTGGCATCCGCACGAATAAGTCCATCAAAATTAATGGTCTCCCGGTTGTGGTACCACGACACAGTCGTTGTCGACGTGGCCCTGGTACCGAGCACCGCGTCGAAACGTACCGACGCCAAGTTGTTCAAGACATCGGAACCCAATGCCGCACGTTCGTTGGGTCGATCAATATCGATATCCAAATCTGCGTTTTCAATGCTTCGGAGCCCCATCAGTGTCAGCCGGTGCCCAGGACCAAACTCCCATCCCACTTGTAGTTGCAGGTCGGCAAACGATGGAAACTTCTGATCTTGTAACCGCCCAGCTACCAAGTCGTAGTAGGTTCGACGGGCACTAAATAGCCAACTGCCCCCCTGACCTACTGGCACACCACCTTCGATAACCACGTTGGCATCAGTCACACTAACCGATGTCGATCCGTGAAATTCCGACCGCCCCCGACGGTTGTCAACAACCAAGAGAGAAGACAACCGGTCTCCATACGCAGCACCGAAGCCCCCGGCGGTGAGCTGGAAATTTTCAACGGTTTCTGGGTTAAACGCACTGGCTATACCAAAAAGTCGGTACGGGTTATGCACTTCAATGCCGTCCATCACCGTCAGGTTCTGGTCAGGGGTTCCACCTCGCACAGCCAAACGGCTCCCGAAATCGTCGGTCGATGCTACTCCCGCTAGTGTGTCGAGTGTGCGGAACACATTATCAATGCTCCCTGGTGCCCTAAACACCGCGTCGGGAGTCACTGGTGTGGATGACGGCCCTTCAATCTCAGCAATGTCGGAAACCACGTCGACGGTCTCGGCAAACCGACTGGGAAAGAGTCGAACCTCCAGCTCACCCCCCAATAACGGCGTAATGCTGTCGAGGTATCCAACTGCCTCGAATCGCAGCTGGGATGTCTCCGTGTCGACTTCGATCGAAAAGCGACCGTCTGAACCCGTGACCACCGTGCGCTGTCCACTGGTAACATCGACATCTTCGATGGGCGCATTAGTCACACCATCAAGCACCACACCCGTTACCGTTATCAAAGGTTGGGCCCTAACGGTCTGTAGGCCCAATACCAAGAAGCCAACCAAGACAACAACGCTGAGGCAACGAAGACCCTTACACCCGACAATACTCATTCAAGGAAGACTCTCAACAAGGAATTATGTGGACCTGTGCGCTTAAATATCGTCTGACGAATGGTCGAGATCAACCGCCTGAGAAATGCGTTCGAACGATTGAAGACGCTCTGTGATGTCCGACACAAATGCAGTAAGCATGAGCTCATCAGCACCCGTCTCCGACACGAGTTGATCAAGCCCCTCACGTACTCGTCTAGCTCCACCAATGATCGCTCCGTGTAAAAATTCATCTGCAATTCGTTCTTCATCTGCTGTGAACCGGTAAGCTTTTGCCTCTTCTATTGACGGGAGCGGCGCCCGCTTACCGGTTCGAGTTCTGACCACAGCCAGTCTCAGTGGGATCGTCATGTCATTGGCGTGGGCGTCATCCTCGCCGCAGATCACGGTAACAGCGAGCATTGCGCGCGGTGCCACCAAACCGTTTGATGGCCGGAATCGCTCTCGGTACAAAGTCAATGCACTGCGCGCATTACGCATCGCAAAGTGCCCGGCAAAGGCGTAACGTAATCCCAGAGAAGCCGCGATAGTGGCACCAGCCATCGTTGACCCCAACATCCAGATTGGCGGAAGTCGAACGTCAGACGGCATCGGAACAATGTCATGGAACGGATGCTGTTCCGGGAACGCTGATCGGTCAAATGCCAGCAACTCGGCCAGACGTTCATTTGGATCACTTGCCCCTCCACGCAGCAACGCGGATGCGGTGACCGGGTCAGTGCCTGGTGCACGGCCCACCCCGAAATCGATGCGACCCGGGTAGAGCGCCTCCAATGTCCGAAAAATTTCTACAAGCCGTAAAGGATTGTGATTGGGCAACATGATGCCACCAGTTCCGACACGAATACGCCGAGTGACTGCCGCCACGTGTGCCACCAGCACCTCTGGAGCTGACGTCGCAATACTCGGCATGCTGTGGTGCTCCGCCACCCAATATCGTTCGTACCCAAGAGCATCGCAGCGCCGCGCGAGAGTGACCGAATCAGCAATCGCCTCGCGGGGAGATGCATCTGGTCCAACCGGAGCCAAATCAAGTACCGATAGTGAAACCATGGGCTTTGTCGAGTTCGTAATTATCCATGAACAACGTTCACTGTCGCCGCGTAATAGACGCAATAGTCACAGCTTGGTGACACAGGGGAAATCTGATCAGTCACAAGACACCGGTGCGCAGTCAAAATACACGGGTCGACCCAATCATCGTTTCCCTTGTAGGGAATGACCAAAATATCAAAATCGAAATGGGCGTCAAACCGAGGCCTCCCTCGCTGCCCCTTACAGTAGACAAAGTAACCAGTGTCAGACACAGTGAGACCATTCCCTCGCAGAAGCCACTGGTATATTTCCATCTGCCGCTTGTAAGCATCCTGCCAGGAAGCGTCAATTGTCACAGGTTGGTCTTTGCTTGTTGCCTTATAGTCCACCATGACATCCGTCCCGTCCGGCATGATCCAGAGATCATCAATCGCACCAGTAATTAACAAGTTTGTTCTCTCATGATGAACTTGCACTCCGATGAAATTATTGCGCCAGTCCTCAAGTTTCTCGTGCCGACACGGAAGCGTCTCGACGCCAGCGTCAAGCATTAGCGGGTGCGGTTCAAGCGCCTCACGATACTGGTCAAACTCTTTCTTCAGCAGGTGATCGACGGCTGAATTGATGTTGAAGGGAAAGCCCGGAGGTTGAACCACGCCTAGTCGCCGGTCAACATAGAAACAACGAGGACACTTGCCGAACAGCTCCAACTTTGATCGCGACAACTTGAACGAAGTGTCTCTGTTAGAGTTAAACAAATTTCGCGTGCGTTGTGCGGCGTAGTATTGCGACATTCTTACACTTTTCTGATTCAATAATACCTTCTGGAACTCGATCCATACGTCTACTACAGTTATGTGGCCTCAAAACTTCTTGGACGGTAATTCTGACTCTAGAAATTTGAATATGAAAACAATTAAGTTCGTGTTGCACAACCTGACGACATGGAACAAGGAACGGCAATGCTAAAAAGCTATATATGTTTGCCAGCCCGCTGTCTGCGTTCCGTGCTGTTCGTATGTACCGTCGTTGCAGTTAACTGGCTAGCCGAACCGTCGATGGCTGCGCAAACAGCAAACCTAACCGGCCATGTCAAAGATACCCAAGGTCGTCCTGTTGAGGGAGTCTCGATCATCGTAACTTCAACTACAACGCCACCTGTGGCAACTACGACCGACGTTACCGGTCACTACCGTTTTCCGTCACTGAGCGCAGGCATCTACACCGTTACAGCCACGATGCCAGGATTTCAAATCGCATTACGTCAAGGCGTTCAAGTAGACCCAACTGCAATCACCACTGTTGATCTTGAACTCACGGTGGGAGGCTTCACCCAACAGGTGGATGTAATTGGAGTGACCCCGCTCAGTGGAACCGGGGTAAACCCGGACCACATCCCCGCGATTATCTCCGTACTTTCTTCGACCGACATACACGATCGGCACACGGTCTCGCTGGCCGATGCGCTACAGGAGCAATTCGGCGCCGTCAGTATCGAAGGCACCACCTCAAACCTCTTTCAACCGACCGTCCGGTTCCGTGGATTCACGGCATCTCCACTCCTTGGTTTACCTCAGGGCATCGCGGTCTATCAAAACGGCGTTCGAATCAACGAACCGTTCGGTGACACCGTACAGTTTGATCTCATCCCTCAGTTTGCTCTCGACCGGATACAACTGAGTGCGGGCGCCGACCCAACATATGGATTAAACGCGTTGGGAGGCGCGCTAGGACTCACTCTCAAGAACGGATTTGACTCGGTCGGATTTCGAGGGGAACTCTCAGGTGGTTCGTTTGGTCGTGTCAGTGCCACGACGGAATGGGGTGCAAACCGAGGACCATGGGCTCTCTACCTCGGCGCGACCCGGTTCGATGAAACTGGATGGCGAATTGAATCTCCCTCCGAAGTGACACAGGCTGTGACCGACCTCGCTTACCGGAAGGACTCCGTCGATGCCGGCGTCAGCCTCACCTACGCCAACTCGAGTCTGAACGGAAATGGTCCAGCGCCGATTGAATTGCTGCAGGTGAACCGTTCTGCTGTCTTCACTTATCCCGACATAACCGAGAACCAGGTTGGATTTATCCAAGGACGTTTCAATCTGCAGACCTCACCTGCCTGGTCCGTGCAAATGACCGGTTACTACCGTGACTTCGACAGCAACACCCTTAATGGCGACGAAGCAGAGTTCGTGATATGCGGCGCTGATTCTCTGCCGACTGGTGCACCACTCAATACTCTCTGCCTAGGAGGCGACGACGATGAAAATGATGAATCAAGCGAAATCGATAACTCTGACGAACAACCGCTAGTTACTGTTCAAACAGGTGAATTCATTACACAGAACGAGACCGATGGCACCGGAGCTTTCAATCGGAGCCAGACCCAAACTACCGGATACGGCGGGACCATTCAGGCGACGGCTACGACCGGCGAAAACGACCGAACCAATGTGCTGGTTCTTGGATTGTCAGCGGATCTGGCTAATGTGGATTTCGTCTCTAATAGTGAAATTGGTAATCTTACCGATCACCGAACTGTAGCCGGGTCGGGCCTTTTCACCGGATTGTTTGGCACCGCGCCCGATGACCTCTTTAACACCGCGTTAGACACAAACAACCGTTCGATTGGCCTCTATTTCTCGGATACGCTCTCGGTGACCGAGCGTGCTCATCTGACTGTGTCCGGGCGGTTCAACGACGCACAAGTCGATATTCGCGACCGCTTGGGCACTTCGCTCAACGGTGAGCACAACTTCTCAAGATTCAATATCGGTGTCGGAGCAGTTTATGAAACAACCGATAGTGTCTCGGTCTTTGGCCGGTACAGCGAGGCCAATCGCGCTCCCACGGCAGCCGAACTCAGTTGCGCCGATCCGGAAGAACCATGCCGGGTACCGAATGCATTCGTGTCCGATCCGCCACTCAAGCAGACCGTTGCCCATTCAATGGAAGCCGGTGTGCGGGGGCAATCGGTTCATCAATCAGGCGGAAACCTTAACTGGTCACTGGTTTTGTATCGCACGGAGATCGACGATGACATTCTGTTCGTAGCGTCACCCAAATTGATCGGCACTGGATTTTTTCAGAATGCCGGCGACACTCGAAGGTTCGGCCTTGACCTCGAATTCCGTGGACAAACGAATCGATTCACTGGGTTTATCAGCTACGGACTGGTGGAAGCAATCTTTGCATCGCCACTAGAACTTCCTGGCAATTCGGAAGTGAACGATGCAACCAACGAAGAACGGGGGTCACTCGCCGTTGAGCCAGGCGACCGGTTACCCGGCATCCCAAGGCACAGTTTCAAAACTGGTATCGGCATTGCCATAACAACTACCTGGAACATCGACCTTGAAACTATCGTCAGCTCAAGTCGGGTCTTCGTTGGTGACGAAGGTAACGACCAAGCATCGCTTGACGGCTACGGGATCGCCAACCTGCGGTCAACCTATCGGTTCACCCAAAATCTCGAAATGTTCGTCCGTATCGAGAACATATTCGATACGAATTACTCCACATTCGGCATCCTCGCCGAACTCGAGGTTCACATGACAGAAGCACCCGACGCCGAAGACCCTCGTTTCCTTGGACCGGGTGCTCCACGAAGTGGATTCGCTGGCATTCAAGTTCAATTCTAGGGCCAGAAGTCTTTTGTATAAGACTGGTTTCAATCATGCGGACATCGTCCAACAACGAATAAATCTCACGGCCCAAATTTCCAACTCCTGCCCGTATGGTCACTGGGTATTTTGTTCGGCTCGACACTCCTCTAGTATTATGACCAGAATAAAGTATTCCTTCCAGACGACGATATTAGACGGAACGATATTGGTGCCGTGTTCGGGGCTGGTGTGTACGTGGACGGCTTTACCTTAGAAGCACGGTATACCACTGGAATAAACAGCATCATGGCGGATACCGACCACCCCAAGACTCGAGCGTTCTACGTAATCGGCGGATTCAAGTTACCCGTGAGGTGACAAGGAAATTCCACGGTCACAACAAACGCTTGAGCCAGCGCTGCAGACACTGAAGGCGGTACGCGCCGTTTACCGGATTGTGGTAACCGTGGACACGCTCCTGGGGGGTCAGTGCCGCCCAATCCTTCATCGGCTCAAACTGATGCCCCTCGTGCCACTCATTAAACGAACACACATATACAAGAAAAAATCCTTGGCGAACATTTTCCAGCCACGGATGCGTTTGTAACAACACTGAGGTCGCCAATGTCTCGCCAATTTGGTGTTCGCTCAGGTATCTCGCTCGCTCGCGGGCCGAGCTCTTCATCCACCGAAGCTGCGAGGTGGCCGGTATGAAGGGGCGTGGTTCATAGCATGACCCAAACGCAACGTCCCGTTGCTCAATCTCATCAAGACCTGGGTTCACATTGAAAGTAAATGCAAGACCCTTCCGACTGGCCTCGAGTGCCCATTCCAGCCAATGCGTCTGTAAAGAGTCCGGACCATAAATCGCAAGGCCGTCAAATCCAGCGGAGGCAACATCTCCAGCATTCGGCGATTCTGAAAGAATCGTCACATGATCAAAATCATGTCTTAGGGTCTTCCGTATTTCATCGGTGACGCGCCGCCATGTTCCCTGGGGCACATAGTCACGTAATTCGACTTCTTTGCCGCGACAATCACGGATGCTTTTCGGAACAAGCGAGTTGAACAGTTTAAAGACAGGCCCTGTCGTTCCATCAGACCACCGGTGAAGCAATAAACAATCCCACTGTCGTTTCTCTCCGTACTCCTGAAGAATATAGGCCACGTCAGCAGGAAGTTGCTCAGCGCGTTTCGGGCCATACGGTTCAAGATGAAACGTGACACGGATATCGTGAGCGTGCATGACGTCCATAATTAGATGCACGGCTCGATCCTCAAACTCACCGCGCCCCCACCAACTCAGGTTAACCGCTCCGACACCCGACTCATTGATCCAACGTGCGTGTTGCTCCACAACCGAGACCCACCTAGAGTCGTAAGCACCCAATGCCGGCATCGTATTTGCCGCTAGGTCGAGAGGTGGCTCCCGACCCCACTGTTGCCAATGACGCATCGGGTTCCTGCCGTACCAGGGGTAGTACTCAAAAACAAAGTGCCTCCGGAGGTCAGGATACTGCTGGTGAAGCCACCGTCTACTTTCAACGAGCAGCAACGCCATGGCCTCATCCGACACCCCATTCACACCAGTCGGACCGACAGCATTGACAACGGTCGATGCCGCCGCTCCGAATCCACTAGCCAACAACGTGCGCCGAGTAAAGGTCATTTGAGGATCACGCTACGACGTAACAAGCAAGTTAGTACGACAATCTGTGCCCACAACACGTGACTAGTCTAGTAACTTTCGAACCGGTTATCGATATTTGAAGCCGCACCGGTCGGTGCTGACCAGCACACAACACTGTGCATCAAGACCGTGGTTCACACCAGCAGACTCTTGTCAGGCTACAATCACCGATTTACTTCATATTCAACGGAGACGGCGAGGCCTATAAATGAAATACAGGAAACTCGGCGATACGGGTGTGTTTGTGTCACAACTGTGTCTCGGCGCAATGACCTTTGGCAGTCGATGGGAAGCCATCGGAGCACTAGGACAAAACGACGCTGACGAACTGGTGCATCGTTCTCTTGATGCTGGTATCAACTTCTTTGACACAGCGAACGTGTATTCACTTGGAGACTCCGAGGAAATCCTCGGGAAGTCCCTCGCACGCAAACGGCAGGATGTCGTCATCGCCACCAAGGTCCGCGGACGAATGGGGCCCGGACCGAACGAAGTTGGACTGTCACGACTGCATATCATCCAATCGGTCGAGGCCAGTCTCAAGCGTCTTGGTACCGACTACATTGACCTCTACCAAATACATCGCCCCGACCGTGAGACGGACATCGAAGAGACGCTGACGGCACTGACGGAACTCGTCCGGTCTGGCAAAGTCCGTTACATCGGCTGTTCAAACCTACCCGCTTGGGAACTGATGCGAGCCCTCGGTGTTTCACGACAAAAAGGCCTGGAATTGTTCAAGACTACGCAGTCTTACTATTCGTTAGTCGGCAGGGAGCTAGAACGCGAAACCATCCCGTTACTGGACGATCAAGGATTGGGACTACTCGTGTGGAGTCCCCTCGCTGGTGGATTCTTGTCGGGAAAGTTCAGCCGAAGCGGCAGTTCTGACCCAGGCGCAAGACGAGCCACGTTTAAATTTCCGCCAGTCGACGAAACCCGCGGTTTCGACATCATCGATGCAATACGACTCGTCGCTACTGCCCATGAAGTATCCATCGCACAAATCGCGCTCGCCTGGCTACTTCACAAAACGTCAGTCACCAGTGTGATCATCGGCGCAAAGCGGATCGCACAACTGGACGACAATCTGGCTTCGATCGATGTCGCACTGACAAGTGAAGAAATGAAGATACTTGATGATATCAGCACACTCCAAGTGGAATATCCCAACTGGATGGATTCACTCGGCGACGATCGGTTGCCGGGCGAATTGAGAGATTTGGATGCGCTCACGAAGAAATAGAAATTCTGAGAGGATAGAAATGCAGAATAATCTGTTCGTGGTCAGAATGACGGTATCGATCGTCCTGGGATTGACGACACTCGCTACTGCGCAATCAACGCAACAGACTGTCCCACCAACAATTGACCCGCTTCGCTATGAAGAGGCCATTTTGGCTTTTGAGTCCCACGATCGCGTGAATCCTCCGCCGAAGGGGGCCATTGTCATCACTGGAAGTTCGAGTATTCGACGGTGGCACAACAGCATCGTAAAAGATCTCGCCCCCCTCACCATCATTCCTCGTGGCTTCGGCGGAAGCACGATGAAAGATGCGCTGCACTTTATCGATCGCCTAGCTATTAAGTACATGCCTCGTGCAGTGGTTGTCTATGAAGGTGATAACGATACAGGACGATATCTGGTTCCACCGTCAACGATAGTGGACCAATTCAGCAGAATCGCGGACAAAATACACACCGCGCTACCTGAAACGCGCGTCTACATTCTCTCAGTTAAACCCAGCGTGCTACGACGGCCGTTTTGGGACAAAGCGCGAGAAACCAACGAACTACTCAAGAAACTGGTTGCGGGGAACGACCTCATAACGTACATCGATGTCGCTGGGCCACTCTTGGATGCCAACGGTAAGGTAATGACCGATATCTTTGTCGATGACAATCTTCACCTCAACGAAAAAGGCACACGAATCTGGGCCGCTACAATCAAGGCAGCACTGATGAAGGGTGAAGCACAGTTCGAGTCGGCAGTCAGTAAAGACTAAAGTTGGCAAAAAATACCCAGCCACCCTCGGACTTTAAACTGGCCGATACGACAGGACCAAACCTGCTCCCATCGCCGCCATCAGAATCCCTAAATAAAAGATCGGCGATGGACTCTGTTGCGGTGGATTGTACAGCGCCGCAACGAAAACGCTGACAACGGGAGCTCCTGCAAACACTAGAGGTGGGACAACATTGGGTCGACCTCCATTTACCAAGGCCAACACAATACCCAACGCCCCTAGCGCACCAAGCACTCCAGCCCCAATAGTAAAGGTTACACCGCTGGTCGTGAAAACATCCCAGCTACCTGCCCTTGCAATCATGACACCTGGGATAGCGATTGCCACCAACAAATAGGCTATTCCTACCATCAGAAAGGCGTGAACACCACTTCCGTTGAGCGCGACTTGGCCTTTGTGCAAAGTAGGAATATAGGTCCCCCAACTCAACACGGTGAGTAGAACGAATGGCAACCACCTGCTCATTAGTGTGCTCCTTTAGCTCTATTTAACAGTTACTATGTCGGCCACCCCTTCTGGGCTGGCCCGTCCGCTGGTTGAAACACTAGGATACATCTTCCACCGCGGACGCCTGAAGCAGAAGACGACGGACTTGCGAAAGCTCAAACTGCCCAAGGCCGAATCCGATAACAAAAATTCGTTGGCGTCAAAAAATGTCAATGCATCAGCACTTTTCCGGACACGATTGGTAGTTGGCCTACTGGTTTTGGCAACCGCACCAATGGACTACGACAGGATTCTCCGAATGATACAATTCCAAGCTTGATTATCAGTGGTAACTGTTCCAAGGAAGAACTCTCAAATGCTAAAACGTGACCATCGATTACTCGTGTGCATGGCTGCCGTTACACTGCTTGCGTCCGCCACTATTACCTTCGCGCAAAATAGTACTCCAAACCCCTACCAAACCGTGGAGGGAGTGTGGGCCGCTTTACCGGACGGACGAAACTGGGGATCAACCAGTGCGGTCGAGGTCTCCCCAGACGGTCAAACAATCTGGGCGATTGACCGCTGTGGTGAAAACACGTGTGTTGGGCATGACGATTTGGACATCGTCTTCCAGTTCGACCTGGATGGAAACATCCTTAAGCAATTCGGTGCAGGTATGTTTGTTTGGCCGCACGGGATTGACGTAGATGATGACGGTAACGTGTGGGTTGCTGACGCAAGAGGTGAAGGCAATCGGGGACACCAGGTAACAAAGTTTAGCTCAGATGGCGAGGTTCTCATGAAACTGGGAACTGCAGGTGTCGCTGGTCGAACGCCAACGACTTTTAACCAGCCAAACGACGTTCTAGTGGCTCCTAATGGCGACATCTTTGTTGCGGATGGACATCCTGCCAATGGCAACAACAGAATCGTCAAGTTTTCAAGTGACGGCACCTATCTGATGGCGTGGGGAGGCACTGGGTCCGAGCCCGGTCAATTTAGGACCCCACATGCCCTGGCGATGGACTCACAGGGTTTACTCTATGTTGGAGACCGCAGCAATCGGCGCATTCAGATATTCCAACAGGACGGCACCTTCGTAAAAGATTTCTACAATTTCGGACGGGCTAGCGGTGTGACCATTGACCGTAACGACAATATTTACGTAGCCGACTCAGAATCAAACTATCGTCGAAACCCAGGCTACAAGCGTGGAATCCGTGTGGCCCACATTAGTGACTTACGCATTTTTTCGTTTATTCCAGATCCGGAACCGGACCAAGATAATTCTGGAACCAGTGCCGCAGAAGGCGTTGCTGTGGACCACGACGGTAACGTCTACGGTGCGGAAGTCGGACCGAGAATGCTGCGAAAGCACATGAAACCGTAAGACGACATCCGCCTTGTTGGAGGAACAGAACATGAAGAGTGTTGCAGACCGATCGAGTTTCGGATGGCTAATACCGGTAGTTATAACCATTCTTCTGGTCCCGGTGTCACGTATCGAAGCACAAGAACAAAACGACTCTGATCTCCCGGAAGCCTTTCGCGCCACGTTTCCACTTTACAGCGAGGCGCTGGGACCATTTACTCGAGCCATCTCGACACCTGACGTCAACGCTCAAGACTATTTCAATCAAGGCTTTCAGATGATGTATGCCTTCGCGAAGATGGAGGCTGCGAGATCATTTAGAGAAGCTTGGAAACTCGACCCTAACTGCGCTATCTGCTACTGGGGTGAAGCGTGGGCGTGGGGCTCATATCTGAATGGACAAATTCGAGAAGAGGACGCACCGCACGCCTATGCTGCCATTCAAAAAGCGATGGCACTAGCCTCAGACCACGCCACCCCTTCCGAACAAGCATTCATCAATGCCATGTCGGTTCGGTATATTGAGGACTACGTCCCCGACAATAGAGTGGAGCAGGATGAGGCGTACGCCGAGGCAATGCGACTTGTCTCGGAACGTTATCCTGATGACCTCGATGCCATGACGCTATATGCGGATGCTCTCTTTTTACTCGAACCTAGGCGCGGCACACGTGATCTCAACGACCCAAGAGTGCAACGACTCCACTCTGTCCTAGAAAGCGTGTTGGCCAGGGATATTAAGCACCCTTTTGCCTGCCACCTCTACATTCATGCCACCGAGTCAACCACCGCGCCAGAGAAGGCCGCCGACTGTGCTGAATACCTTGGGTTTGCGATTCCTGGTGCCAGTCATATCAATCACATGCCTTCGCATACCTGGAACGAGATTGGGCGGTGGGCGGACGGAGTGCGGTCTAATTTGATGGCGTGGCACTCTGATCAGAGAGCCGAGATTGGCAAGGGCTTTGCGATTTATCCGTCACACAATCTTCACATGCTGTTGTTTGCAGCCTCAATGGACGGTCAAGGCGCAATTGCTATTCAAGCTGGAAAAGATTATGCCAAGGTCACGCGCGATGGCCTCTATCATGCGCTCACCTTGCTTCGATTCGGGCGATTCGACGAGATCCTTAAACTTACAGACGGACGTTCGGAGAGCAATGAAGTCTCAGCCGGTTTGTGGGATTTTGCCCAAGGTTACGCGCATCTTCGCACCGGCGAACGTGACTTTGCCGAAGTCTATCTCCAGCGGGTACTCGATGCTGCAGAAACTTCTGAAGACGAACTTCGACGTCACCCGGCATCACATTTACTTGGTATCGTTGGTGCCATTCTTTCGGGTGAGCTACATCGAAACATAGGTGACAACGATTCGGCAATAGTCTCCTTTCAAGAAGCCGTCACACTCGAGGACGAGTTAGTCTATGATGAGCCTGAACCCCTGCCTTTCGCTGCGAGGCACTGGCTGGGGGCTGTTCTAATTGAGGCTGAAAGATACGAAGAAGCTGAACAGGTCTATCGCGACGAACTGGCGGATCATCAACATAATGGGTGGTCTCTCTTTGGACTCAGAACTGCACTCGAAGCTCAAGGTAAATCATTAACGGACATCGAGAAGGAGTTAGAAGCCAGTTGGGCCCGCTCAGACATCTGGCTTCAGACGTCTCGCTTCTGAGACATCTCTGGGGACCTAATGAGGAACACAAACCTAGGTCTAGCTAGTTCCGGCGTACCACTGTCTCCTGCTACGCCACGATTCATCCTCGAACAAAAAAGGACATGGTGCCTATGTCGCTTCTTAGATATCTCGGGCTAGATTCCGGTACGAGTAAAACGCTCAAAACCCCAACCACACGTGAAGCCGAAACGATGCGCCGCATCGCTGCTAAATTGGATATGCTGCCGAAAGATCAAGCCAATCACATCGCTGCTTTTGCTTACATCCTCGGGCGGATCGCACACGCCGACTCGGTATTCAGCGAGGCAGAAACCTCAAAGATGCAGGAAATCGTACAGGACCTTGGACACCTTCAAGAAGCTCAGGCCATGCTGGTCGTTGAGATCGCAAAGAATCAAGTTCGGTTGTTCGGCGGAACCGAGAACTTCCTAGTCACAAGACGATTTAAAGAGATGACGTCTCAGCAACAGCGGACAGAACTGCTTGACTGCATCTTTGCCGTCTCAGCGTCAGATAAATCAATTAGTGTGCTCGAAGAAGGTCAGGCAGGACAAATTGCCAAAGAACTTGGACTCAGCCACGACGACTTTGTCAATGCTCGACTGACCTATCGTGAACATTTCGAAACTTTAAAACAACTACGCAGCAGCCACTAACCTATCCGATACCACCATCATGTCTGTTTTGATGCTGGTGCACTCGTTGAAGGATCGGCGTCCAGCATTAACGCCATCCGGCGAAAGTCTTCGGTGTTTTCAAGGGCAATCTTTAACACCATTGTCAGTGGGACCGAAAGGAGCATCCCGACCGGGCCCCACACCCATCCCCAGAAAACAAGTGACACAAAAACCACCAGAGTGGACAACCCGAGCCGACGTCCCATCAACATTGGTTCAACGAAATTCCCTGATACAATGTTAACTACAAGATAGCCAAGCGCGATTACGGCTGCTCGTCCAGGGCCAAGTTGAATCAAGGCTAGAAAGACGGCGGGTACGGCAGCAATAATCGAGCCAAGGGTCGGAATAAAATTAAGGAGAAACGCAACCAATCCCCACAGTATCGCAAAATCTAAGCCCATTGCCGCGACCCAACATCCCACGACTGTTCCTGTAGCCGCACTCATCACCGTCTTGATAACAAGGTAATTCTGTGTCTGGCGAGTCATTCTCTCGAGTGGCCCGAACTCAGCGCCAGTTCCGAAAACAACTTGCAGCTTCGAACGAAATCCAGCGACCTCCATAAGAATAAAAATGACAGCTAACAAGACAAGAAAAGTGTTCGAAGCGAACGACGCCAAAGCACTCAAAGCTCCACCTAAAACATCGAATAGACCAATCGGCAGCAGGTCCAAGGACTGCCATTCTTCGGTCGGCACTCCCCAGCCATTCAAAAAACCAAACGATGCATCAATCAAGGCTTCAAATCGCTGTTGATATTGAGGCGCAACTTCCGCAAACTGGTTAACGGAACGCCCTAGTACAAGCGCCAGCAAGGCAATCACTCCAACTGCCGCGAACACCGTACCGAGCATCGCCACTAACCTCGGCACCCGCTTACTCTCGAGCCACCGCATAAACGGGACGCTCACCACCGCCAGAAATACAGCCAGCAGGAAGGGTACCACCAACTGCTGAGCAGCTCGAAGACCCGCCACGATGATCACAAAACTTGCGGCACCAACCAAGAATCTAGTGCCAGCGTCAGGATTCGAACGTTCTTCCGTTTTCATGGACTTACTCAAAATCGCATGCGAAACGTCTGAATCGAAAAGAATCTCAGAATCGTTTCAGCCGAAACGAAGGGACTATCACCTGGATTACGTACCGCATGTGAACGCCTACGTATCTGTGGAGCCACCAGCACTCCGAAAGGCCGACCTCTCGTCGGCGTAACCAAATTACTACGCCACTATACACACCTAGCTAGGGTTAGGCTTCCGGCGCAGGCTACTGTAGCAACAACCTCTCAACTGTCCAGTGGTTATGCCCGCTGAACCCATGTTGAGACCGCGAAGCGTGGATATGCTAGTGTCTCTACTCGCGTCTTAAGCTTGGATGCGAAAGTGGCGGAATTGGCAGACGCGCCGGATTTAGGATCCGGTGACCGAAAGGTCATGGGGGTTCGAGTCCCCCCTTTCGCACCAGCAGACAATATTTTCATGAGTAGTCGGTTCGCCGTAGACTCGTGACAGGTCGATTAAATGCTCTAATGAAGCGAATGTTTTGTGAGTTCGCGACCGATACGACAACATGAAAGTGGAACTTCAAAATCTCAGTGAAACCCGTAAGAGCCTTGCCGTCGAGGTTCCGTCTGAGGCGGTCGATCACGAAATTGAGCGATTGTCACAAGACTACCGACGCACGCTGAAGATTCCTGGTTTTCGACCAGGAAAAGCACCGATTAGACTCGTTCGAGCGCGTCTGCACGACCAGATTCTTCACGAGGTAGCACAAGCACTGATACCAAAAGCTGTCGATGAAGCAATTCGCGACCATGGCTTGCAGCCTATTGCTAGCCCGACAATTCGAGACGTGAAAACCGAAGAAGGTCAACCATTAACTTTTACCGCACTTTTTGAAGTATTGCCGCTAGTTGAACCTGGAGAATATAAGGGATTGACCTTGCGACGTCCACCTATTCAGGTAACAGACGAGTCAGTCACCGAAGCAGTTCAGCGATTACGCAAACATTCCGCACACCTCGAACCAGTCGAAGGCCGAGGCGTTGAAAACGGCGATACAGTCACAATCGACCTAGAACGCCGTGTGATTAAGACCATGGCGGCAGACTCGTCAGGGCATGATGGTCCAGAATCACATGGCGACATCGAGATCGAGATAGGCGGCTCCTCGAACCCACCTGGTTTCGACGAAGAACTCATAGGAATGTCTTTAGAAGAGACTAAGGACTTCGTTCTGAGTTACCCTGACGATCATGAGTCCAAGGGTCTCGCTGGTACTGAAGTGGCATACAAGATAAAGCTCAAGCTGATCAGAAGAAAAATATTGCCGGAGCTGAACGATGAGTTCGCGCGCGACCTAGGTAAATTCGACTCACTAGAGTCCCTGACAACCCAAGTGAAGGCGGACTTGGCAAGCCAAGCTGAATTAGATGCTGACGGACAGGTCCGGAGTGAAATTTTACGAAAGTTGGCTAACTCGATCGAGGGAGAGGTTCCGGAAGCCCTCATTGATCAAGAAATTGACAGACGGGTTCAACGATTTGTCGAACACCTGATCGCACAACGTGTTGACCCTAGGCAGGCGAACATAGATTGGGATACATTCAGAGAGGAACAACGTGAACCTGCAACGGCAACGGTTCGAAGCATGCTTGTCATTGACGAAATCGCCAAAAAAGAGTCGCTGACCGTTAGGGAAGAAGAAATTGACGCGGAGCTACAACGTCAGGCTGAACGATCCGGTCGTACGGTCTCAGCTGCGAGGGCGCTCTTAGGAAAAGATGGAGGAATGGTGAAACTCGAAGAAGGTTTGAGACGAGAGAAAACAATCGACTTCATCTTGAATCAAGCGACCATCGTAACTGCCTAAAAACCAGACACCTTCCGACATCTCGACAACTTGAATAGAATCGATACTGAAACGAGCGATAGTCCATGGTTGACTCGAAGAACCAGTTAATCCCGATGGTGGTGGAGCATACCAGTCGAGGAGAGCGAGCTTATGATATTTACTCGCGTCTTCTTAAGGACAGCATCATCTTTATTGGCGCGCCCATTGACGATAGTTTGGCTAACCTCGTCATAGCGCAGATGTTGTTTCTGGAGGCCGAAGACCCGGACCGCGACATCCTACTCTACATAAACAGCCCAGGGGGATCGATCTCGGCTGGCTTCGCTATCTACGACACGATGCAGTTCATTCGTCCCGACGTCCAGACCTACTGCATTGGACAAGCAGCGTCAATGGCTGCAGTAATATTGAGTGCTGGCGCTAAAGGAAAACGCTTCTCTCTGCCTAACTCTCGCATCATCATCCACCAACCACTAATGTCTGGTCTTGCAGGGCAGGCAACAGATATCGACATCCATGCTAAAGAAATCTTGCGCATGCGTTCGCGCTTAAATGAAGTTTTGTCGACTCATACAGGACAATCTCTCGAACGAATCAGAGAAGACACCGACCGGGATTACATCATGTCGGCTGACCAAAGTAGTGAATACGGTATTATTGATGATGTTATCCGGAAACGCAGCTGACCATGTCAAAGAAAATCACTGACAGCGAAATCCTTCGGTGTTCGTTCTGCAATAAAGATCAGAACGACGTCAGAAAACTGATCGCCGGGCCTACAGTGTTCATCTGCGACGAGTGTGTTGATGTCTGTAACGATATTATCGCCGACGACAATGGTTCTTCTAATGAAAAAGGTGAACTCGGTTCCTCTCTACCCGTACCCAAAGAGATTAAAAAGTTTCTTGACGAGTATGTGATCGGGCAGGAACAAACCAAGAAAAAGCTTGCCGTGGCAGTCTATAACCACTACAAGCGAGTTGAAATTCAGAAACAATCCAAGAACGACCAAGAAACAGAACTGGCCAAATCGAATATCCTGTTGATAGGTCCAACAGGTACCGGTAAGACGTTGCTTGCACAAACTCTGGCTCGTCTTTTAGCGGTTCCGTTTGCGATCGTCGATGCGACAACACTCACCGAAGCTGGCTACGTTGGTGAGGACGTTGAAAATATTGTTCTGAAGCTGCTCCAAGCCGCTGGTGGCGATATCGAAAAATGCCAGCGAGGTATCATTTACATCGACGAAATCGACAAGATCTGTCGAAAAGACGAGAACCCTTCCATTACGAGAGATGTATCCGGAGAAGGAGTGCAACAGGCGCTTCTCAAGATTCTTGAGGGTACCGTGGCTAATGTACCGCCTCAAGGAGGACGAAAACATCCCCACCAAGAATTTTTCCAAGTCGACACAACAAACATACTTTTTATCTGTGGCGGTGCATTCATTGGCCTAGACAAAATGATTCAGCGGAGACGTGGTAGAAAGACATTAGGTTTTAAGGCTGACATTCAGGCAAGTGGAGATGCGAAGGTAAGCTCACTGCTTGAGCAAGTCAAACCAGAAGACCTCATTAGATACGGCTTAATCCCTGAATTTGTCGGTCGGCTTCCCGTAGTTGGCACTCTGCACGAGCTTGACCGATCGGCGTTGGTTCAAATACTCACCACACCACGGAACGCGATCACACGCCAGTATCAACGACTTTTTGAATATGAGAACGTTAAACTAAGTTTCACCGATGATGGGCTTGAAGCAATCGCTGACGCCACGCTGGAACGCAAGATCGGCGCACGGGGCCTAAGAATGATCATTGAAGAATTAATGCTTGAACTCATGTACACGCTACCTGGACAAAAAAAGATCAAGGAATGCGTGATCACCCGTGAGGCAGTCCTCGCAAGAGACAAGCCAATCACTCTCGTCGAAAAGGCAGGCTAGTGGAAGATTACGATACCCTCCCAATCGTTCCTCTTCGTGATGTCGTGGTGTTTCCACACATGATGATGCCATTTGTGATCGGGCGACCATCCTCAACCCGCGCCTTGGATCATGCGCTGCTCAAGGACAAGCGAATCTTTCTCTCCGCTCAGAAAGATGCAGCAAACGACGATCCCAATCCAGACGAAATCCACACTCTTGGTTGTATTGCAAATGTGGTTCAGAGCCTTAAGCTTCCTGACGGAAACGTCAAGGTATTGGTTGAAGGTGTGGAACGCGCAAGAGTTGTCGAATGGAAAGAGGACAAAGGTTTTTTTCGGGTAGTCACCAAAGCGCTTTCACACCCAGAAACCAGTGGGGATATCGAAGGTAGTATGAGTCGCGTCGTGTCTCTCTTTGAACAGTATGTCAAGCTGTCGAATACTCTTCAATACGACGCAATGGTTGCTGCAGTAAGGGTTGATGACCCGAGCAAGCTCTCCGATACCATCGCCGCCCATCTCGTTATCGGCGTCGAAGAGAAACAGAATTTATTAGAGATTATTTCTCCACACGAAAGACTACTTCGCATAGCCAGTCTTCTAGAAAACGAAGTTGATAAACTCCAAGTTGATCGCCGGATTCAATCCAGGGTTAAGAAACAAATGGAGAAGGCTCAAAAGGAGTACTACCTCAACGAGAAAATGAAGGCGATTCAGAAAGAATTGGGTCGAAAAGAAGAACGAGGCAACGAGAACGAAGACCTTAGAAAAAAGATTGAAGAAAGCAAAATGCCTCATGAAGTCGAGGAAAAGGCCATTCAAGAACTTAAACGGCTCGAGGTTATGCCGCCTATGTCGGCAGAAGCAACAGTGTCACGTAACTATCTTGACTGGCTGATTGCTGTTCCCTGGTACAAGAAGACCCGAGAGGGTCGCAACCTAGATCGAGCCGAAAATATTTTAAACGAAGACCACTATGGTTTGGAAAAAATCAAAGACCGCATCCTTGAATTTCTAGCGGTTCGTAGTCTCGTTCGAAAACCGAAAGGCACAATTCTGACTCTCGCAGGACCTCCTGGAGTCGGTAAAACGTCCCTAGCTAAATCAATTGCCCACGCAACAAATCGAAAATTCGTTCGACTTTCATTAGGTGGTGTTAGGGACGAAGCGGAAATCCGTGGACATCGACGAACTTACATAGGTGCGTTTCCAGGCCAACTTATCCAGATGATGAAAAAAGCAGGGACAATGAATCCAGTGTTCTTGCTTGACGAAGTAGACAAGATGTCTATGGATTTTCGTGGTGACCCGTCAGCGGCGCTGCTCGAAGTGCTAGACCCCGAACAAAACCACATGTTTTTAGATCACTACCTAGATGTCGAATACGACCTTTCGAATGTAATGTTCATTTGCACCGCTAATGTGCTTTACACCGTTCCGCAGGCGTTACGAGACCGAATGGAAGTATTACAGCTGGCTGGTTACACCGATGTTGAAAAGATTGAGATCGCGAAGCGTTTTCTCATTCAAAAAACTATTAAAGCGACCGGTCTAACAAATAAGAATGTCTCCTTCACAGACGACGCCTACGAAACAATTACCCGCCGATACACGCGCGAGGCAGGAGTCAGGAACCTAGAACGAGAAATCGCTTCAATCTGCAGGAAAATCGCACGAAAAGTTGTCGCCGAAGGTAAAGGATTCTCTGAAAAAATAACACAAGAGAAAGTGACTGAATATCTGGGCGTGCCAAAATACAGACCTCTTATGGCCGAGGAAGAGAATGAGGTTGGTATCGCCACTGGCCTAGCTTGGACCGAAGCAGGGGGTGAACTGCTGGTCACTGAGGCCAGCTTGATGCCGGGCAAAGGACAATTAACACTGACGGGACAACTTGGCGAGGTTATGCAGGAATCAGCCCAAGCGGCAATGAGCTTTGTACGAGCAAAAGCGGATCAGCTGGGCATTCCCAAAAACTTTAACCGACGTACAGATGTACACGTTCATGTCCCAGAAGGCGCCATCCCCAAGGACGGACCTTCGGCTGGCATCACCATTGCAACAGCGCTGGTCTCGACATTAACCAACATCGCGACCCGGCGCGACGTCGCAATGACAGGCGAAATCACCCTTCGTGGCAAAGTCTTACCGATCGGAGGCCTTAAAGAAAAGATCTTGGCTGCACACCGCGCTGGACTCAAGACAATCATTCTTCCCAAGGACAATGAAAAAGACCTAGCCGACATCCCCAAGGATATTCTAGACACGCTTGACCTTTATATGGTCGACAACATCAACGAAGTCCTGAAGATTGCGTTGACTGAACCGATGCGTCCCAACCTAGCATCGGACGAAACGGTCGACCAGCCGACTACGTCTGAGGGAATCACACATTAGCCAATTAGGCAATGCTCAACGATTGCATCAAAGTAAGAGCAACAAACATCAGTTACTTTCAGACCGTGAATTAAAGCTGTCTTAATCGACACCTCCAGTTTCTGTTCGCTTGACTTACCTTTTCTGTATGACACCTTTAGCCGGAGAGTTCGTGACGAGCGTCTCGACGGGGGGCGTCGTCCCTGCCGACGGACTTCCCGCGATCGTACTTGTCGGCCGATCGAATGTTGGAAAATCAAGTCTAATTAATACTCTTGTTAGAAAACGTGTCGCACGGTCAGGTGGTAAACCAGGAACAACGCGCCTGATCAATTTGTACCGAATTGCAACACCCTCTAGTAACATTCGCCCATTCTTGCTGGTTGACTTACCTGGCTATGGCTATGCACGAGGTGGCACCAAAGCCCGTCAATCTTTTGAGATCCTTACCGATAGCTTCTTCAAACAAGTGACTGTAGGTGTCCCTGGCCCAGCAACGGGCCAGATTCAACTGGCCGGGGTGTCACTTGTGGTTGATGTAAGACACCCCGGTCTAGAATCGGACAGAGAAGCCTTCGCTTGGATCTCAAGGCAACGTTACCCAGTTGTCGTAGTGGCAACTAAGGCCGATCGAATTTCTCGTTCCACTCGAACCAGAATGACAAAGAGACATCTCGAAGCACTTCATCAATCTGATGTGTCAGATTCAGAATTGCCGCTATTGGTCACTGTCTCGACGAAGACTGGTGAGAACATGTCGCTTCTCTGGTCAGAATTGAAGCGTCTGCTAAGACTGTTATAATAGGAAGTTCTAGGTCGCATTAAGGAGCACACAGTGAAGACAGGGATACATCCCGAATATCACGACGTCGACGTTCGATGCGCATGTGGTGCAACGTGGAAAACACGCTCAACTAAATCGGAACTGCACCTTGAGATTTGCTCAAAATGCCACCCGTTCTTTACTGGGCGTCAGAAACTAGTCGATACGGAAGGCCGAGTCGAACGTTTTACCAAGAAATTTGGCCAGGTGACGGTCGAGGCCATGAAACAACAGGAACTCGATCGTAAGAAAAAATTGGCTGAGCGCTCTTCCTAGTCTTCTGTCTAGAGTATTGGTGAGGTAGCTTTCTTTTGCTTTCGATCTCACGCCGTAGTGGAGTGAGTGTGTGCCTCCTCTCTTGCAGCCGTCTTAGATATGATTCTTGCTCCAGTGCACGACTGATTAAACCCCTAAGCACTCCGGAAAATATTTTAGACGATGCTCGTGATGTACCGCCACCGACACAGCGGCCTCGTACTAACGTAAGCGACCAGAAATACTTGGGAGCTTTAAGAGAGAAACCCAAAAATCTACAGCTTCGATGCTCCGCCGTCACCTTCGGCACATTCTAGCGATCCGACTGAGTGCGTGTATACAATCGGTAAAAACGAAATCACTCAAAACTCGTTTCCGCTGACCTGTTGTTCGGACCGACGAATCAATTCGCGGGACACGACGATAGCAGGACGCGGCCGACTCATACAGAATCGCTCTTCGCAAAGAGTCTTCCTAGGCCAAAGGGTCGACTGGCAGACGAATCAATAACGATCAATAAGCGCTTATGTTACAAATATTAAAACAGAGATCTAGATTGGCAACCATCAACAGTAATACTGGCGCCACTTACCCAACTCGCTCTTGGAGAAGCCAGGAAAGCAACGACTGTTCCAACCTCGTCCGCTGCCCCAAATCTTCCAAATGGTAAATTCTGGGAAACAAAAGTAGCCATTCCCTCCGGATCACTTTGCTGGCGACGATGCCATGAGCCACCTGGAAACAAAATTGAACCTGGAGCCACACTATTGACTCTTATGTTTTTTGGAGCGAGTTGTTGAGCCAAGGCCTTTGCTAAACTGATTTCCGCCGCCTTGACAGCATTATAGGTCATTCGACCTCCAGACTCTCGTCCCCAGATCGATGCAATAATTAAAATAACTCCTCCACCTTGTTTCTGCATGTGGGGCACAGCCAATTTTGAAGCTCGTATAGCAGGATATAAAGTCTGATCGAAAGCACTCGCCCAGTCCTCATCGCTCGTGTCGAGTAAATCACCACCACCGGCCTTCCCCACACTGTTGATGAGGATATCGAGTCCGCCAAAGTGGTCTACAGTTTCTTGAATAACCGACTGAACTCCTTCTCTCTGTGTTAAATCAGTATTTACAGTAATCACACGTTCATAAGAGCCAGCTTGCTCTCTCAACTCCTCCGCTGCTTCATTCAGTCGCTTCTTTCCTCTGGCACAAATACAGACGCGACACCCTTCAAGAAGTAACGCTCTGGCACTAGCAAAGCCAAGTCCCCGACTCGAACCAGTCACGATTGCAATCTTGTCTGTCAGTTCAAGATTCATAAATCACACTAGACCATTGTGGAGACTTTTCAGCCGCCCGGGTTTATTCAGTTTAGAAACCACGACCTTTAACTCATCATCTACCTTCGCGGTCAACTTTAAAATCGCTCAAACTATGATTATTGCAATGCATTACCTATCTTGGCGAAACACGCCAATATTAGCTAACAGGCACCGACTGAGCATGATACAACAACGAATTTTAGATATACATTTTCCATGTTAGCAGCAGCTTCGATCGGATTCGTTTTTTACGGTCTTTACTCGGTCGTGATCGGAGCTCACGGCCTCTTGGCGATAGTCCAGCTTGAGTGGCGGGCTAATATTTGGCTAATCGGATCGGGTTTAATGTTGGCAATGAACTCAGTATTTGTACGCGCTTCGACGCCAGGAGGACTTGCACTTACCAACGTCTGACTCCTCGGCTTGCAATCTATCAGCCCACACAACTCCAGCCATCTGTACGGCGAAGTGTCATTTCTTCCGCAGGTCGAACGAGCGGTGTTAGCAGTATTGCTGGTAACACTCGCATCTGCTGGATGGGATGAAGACAGGACTTAAATTGACCGTGAATCTACACCACGTACGGATTGAGCTTTACAAAGAGCGGCTAAACGAAATCTACCTCATACAATTTTCTAGGCGCAACCGCTGGTAGCACCACAATTCACACATTTGTAGCACGCACCGTTGCGAATCATGATTGCACCACATGTAGAACAAGGCGGCGCGTCTTGGTCGTTTTGAATCGCAAAGGGTGCGTTTTGGCTATTCGTTTTCTCTCCTAAAACCGACACTTCTTCTACATCCGGCTGGTTCTGGGTCAGTTCGAGTTGCTCAGCAACCTTATTATCATCAACCTCCTCACGAAGGTTGACCCCAGCCCGGTACTGTGCGGTCTGAGACAGGAACTTGGTCGCCAGCCAGCGGAAGATATAATCAACTATCGATTTCGCCAGCCTCACATCAGGGTTTTTCGTCAGCCCTGATGGTTCAAAACGAGCGTGACTAAATTTATCAACAAGGACCTGTAGTGGAACACCATACTGAAGCGCGTAGGATACGGCCTGCGCAAAAGCATCGGCAAAACCTGAAATCGTTGAACCTTCCTTGGCCATGACCAAAAAAATCTCTCCCGGTGGGCCGTCTTCATATAAGCCTACGGTAATGTATCCCTCGTGTCCTGCTATATCGAACTTGTGCGTAATGGCCTGCCTTTCGTCAGGCAATTTTCGTCTTACCGGTTGAGAACCGCCAGAAGCTTGCGTAATCACCTCAGCCACTTGACCGTTTTGCGAGGTATTAAGCGGTTGTGTACGTTTACTGCCATCTCGATAAATAGAAACAGCCTTCGTGCCAAAACGCCATGCATCAATATAGGCCTGTTTTATCTGTTCAACAGTCGCATCGGTCGGCACGTTAATCGTTTTCGAAATCGCACCAGAAATGAATGGCTGTGTCGAACCAATCATTTTGATATGTCCCGAATAGTGTATTGACCGCTGACCATTGGCCGGTTTAAACGCACAGTCGAATACCGGCAAGTGTTTTGAGTCTAGATGCGGCGCTCCCTCAATGGTCTCGTTGCTATCGATGTACTCGACGATTGCCTTAATCTCTTCCTCGGTGTAGCCCAGTCTAGTCAACGCCATTGGCACAGTCTGATTGACAATTTTCATCAACCCACCGCCCACTAGCTTCTTGTATTTGACGAGTGCGATGTCAGGCTCCACACCGGTTGTGTCGCAATCCATCATGAATCCAATGGTGCCCGTAGGGGCCAGCACGGTTGCCTGTGCGTTGCGATACCCATGCTGCTCACCTAGCTCTACCGCATCGTTCCACGCTTCCTCTGCCGCATCATAAAGCGACTTAGGCACATAAGCTTCGGCTATGTCCTTGAGTGCCGAGCGATGTTTTCTCATGACCCGAAGAAATGGATCGCGGTTATCCAAATATCCACCGAACGAACCGCCGTGGTCCCTTGCTATACGTGCGGACTGAGCATAAGCATCACCGGTCATCACTGCAGTTATTGCTGCGGCATAATCTCGACCTTCGTCACTATCGTACGGTACACCTCGGGACATCAATAGAGCGCCCAGGTTCGCGTAGCCAAGCCCGAGCGGTCTATAGTCATGGCTGTTCTGTTTAATCGACGGTGTTGGATATTTCGCATTTGGCACGATTACCTCTTGTGCCGTTATTAGTGTCCGCACTGCCGCCCTAAACGCAGTGACATCAAAGTCCGCCTCACCGCCTTCAGTCTCGCCAAGGAAACCCAAGAGATTCAGCGACGAGAGGTTACACGCGGAATCATCAAGGAACATATACTCTGAACAAGGATTGGACGCGTTGATTCGAGCGGTATTTGGACATGTATGCCAGTCATTAATTGTCGTATCGAACTGCATTCCAGGATCGCCACAGACATTCGTGCCCTCCGCGATCATGTCCATTAGATCGCGCGCACGGTAAGTATCCATTACACTGCCGTCACGGATGGCATGAGTCTGCCATTCTCCATCGTCCAATACTGCCCGCATAAACTCATCTGATACTCGTACACTGTTATTAGAATTCTGAAAAAATACCGATGCATAAGCCGGTCCAGTGAACGAACCATCGTAACCCGCATCAATCAACGCCCAAGCTTTTCGTTCTTCCTCAACCTTACAGTTAATGAACTCAACAATGTCGGGATGATCAACATCAAGGATCACCATTTTGGCTGCCCGACGGGTCTTGCCACCGGACTTGATGACACCAGCAAACGCATCGTATCCCTTCAT